>Ga0210399_10003303_pt1 | contig 12568 bp, 17 predicted proteins | sample IncBWC14MmetaG_FD_150865 | JGI IMG/M metagenome (GOLD analysis project Ga0210399, IMG submission 150865) | Forest soil microbial communities from Barre Woods Harvard Forest LTER site, Petersham, Massachusetts, United States - Inc-BW-C-14-M | ecosystem: Environmental > Terrestrial > Soil >... | reverse complement strand
TACTCCAGGGAAGTAGCCACCTCGCGACAGAGCAAGGGCCGAGTGGCCGATGCCGTTGCCTAGTTCCAGAATCGTCCAGAACCAAACTAACCCGCGAGCGGCGTGCCAACCTGAGCGCACGGGAACGGCCCAGCACCATAGACCGAAGATGACAAGAGCAAAGTTGACGACAAGGAAGCCCGGGGCGAGATCCTTGCTGACGAGGCTGCTCACAAAACGAGCCGGGGCGAAGACCTCGTACAACCTCGTGACGTACTCCTCGATAGAGTGTGCCCCCTGGGCAAGAATCAGGAACAAGAACACGAGCTGGGTTCTGTGTTCCACAAGACCTCCTGGGCTATGGTAAATCAACCGTCCGGCCGCACCGTGAATCGTATCGTCTTTGCAAATTAGTCCGGCACTGCTCGATCCGGATCAGTGTTGTAACATCTCTGTTGCACTCACTGACCAGCGGTCAAAACGTGTGAGGCCTGTTTACGACAGTTATCCGAGGATCCCTTGAGAACCTTCTGGCACGCCAGTGCAGGCGTTGTGCGGTTTTGTTGTTCAATCCAAGGTGATCACTACTTTTCCTCGAGCGTGTTTTTTTTCCACATATCGAATTGCTTCAGGCACCTCGCTCAAGCTGTAACGTTTATCAATGACCGGGTTCAGCGTTCCTGCCTTCATAAGATCGTGCATGATGGTGAGGTCCTCTTTGTTAGGTCTCGCCAAAAACGTCATCAGCTTCTGACTCACGAACCTGTGAAGCGGATCGAAAGAGGTCGAAATTTGAGTGTAACGGCCTGATAGCGTAAATCATCCCCCTCATCCGCACACGCTGCTGCGTTTGTACTGGGTCGATGGTGCTCAAGTCACAACACTAACTCTGCCTTGACAAGCCTACCTGCGAGTGGAAAAATGAGCGCCTCAACCTTTCTCACATACTTCATTGTCAGAAACGGGCTTCTTGGGCTTGGTATTTTGGGCCACAAAAGTTGTCGGCCAGGTTGTTCAAGCCTCCCGACAACAGAAGGAGAACGACGATGAAGGATCAGAAGTTTTGCTCCGCAGGAAACTCATGGCTGAGCCGACGCACTCTGCTCCGTGGTACGGCAGGTGCCGTGCTAGGTGCAGGTCTGTTTCATCCAAAGTTGGCCTTCGCTGACGATGATGATGACGACAGCGAATCCAAAAAATGCGTCGGTCTCAATCCCATTCCTGGGGGCGTTACGGCACTCGCACCCTATGGGATCTTTGTTCATCACAATCCCCTCAATCCAGCGAACCCGTTGGCCAGCATCCACGACCCGTCGCAAATAACTGATTTCGATGGCTTCGTGGGACTGACCCATATTCGCGGTGGAGGCACCGGAACGGACACTACCACCGGGTCTACCATGCCACTGGCGTATCAAGCGGACATGGGTTTTAGTCAAGGTAAATTTATCGGTACGGACGGCCGCGTGCATCGAGGCACGCAGGTCTTTGTTTGACTCGATCTGTACACCGGTCCGGTTGGATCGGCTGCGCTCCTAACGCAAATCCACGATTACAACGTACATGTCGATCGCAACGACGTCTTCTGGATGATCCCCACAAAACACGAAGCTGTGGACGTTGACTTTGATCATGCAAAGGCGCGGTTACGAGTCCGCAACATGGACGTCTTCGACGATCACGACCTTGCCAACTCGCTAACCCAGGGTCTGGGACTTCCGGCAACTGTGGTGCCTCCAGACGGAATTCCACCGATTTTCCCAGTTCGAGCGAAGGTTTCCTTCGACATCGAGTGGAATGGAGTCATCGACACGGCACAAATCACCAACAGCTCCGAACATTTCAAGGGAACATTCTTCTCTACGCAGACCACCATTAAATGGTCGTCCGAGCAGGCGGGATTTTCATTCGAATCGGAATCTCCGAATCCAGCGCGAAATCTCGTCTCTGTTCTCGGACGCGAGCAAAATGGAGTGTTCTTCAACTAAAGTCAATCGTCCCAACATAGCCGCAAGATCACCATGCGGCTGTGTTTGGGTCGGTGGTTACCTTTTGGCCCGTTCCTCTCCGAGCACTCCAGCATGACCTCACCTGTTAATAAGATTCATAAGGCCTTGCATTTTCATTTGGCCGGCTACGCGAGTGGTTCGCGTAATGCGATCAATTTTCCCAGCCAAGTTGGCATGGGCTTATCATTTTTGAACCCAAAAACCCTCGTTATCTGCGACCGTGAAGTTCTTGCCGAATATCGCAATCAGGATTGCGACTAAGCCGAAAAATAGAAGGAGAACGTCCACCCACGGGGACGACGCAAACCAACAGAACTGACGGATACAGAGGGCCTTAGAGCATCACCCCAGCGCATGGTTTCGCCTCCGATCGAGCAGCCATCGAACTACCCCGCAAAGTTAACGTCCTCTCAGCAGAACGATTGTAGCCTGTCATCAAATGGTGAAAAATCCGATTTCACTCATCATGCCCCCGCCGAGGGGTTTTGAGTGTAACGGCCTGCTAACGACAGTCGTCCGTCCGGTTTGAGCAGCAGCGGTGTCTATTCAGACGTATGAAGCGATTACTGGGGGTTGCGCGATGGCTGCTGATTGCATCCGGTCTAGGCGTGGTCGCTTTATTCGCAGCCCATCTCGCTCTCCGTCCGAACGCCAAACTCGCTGCTTGCGAGCAGTACCATGTGCTGTCTGCGTATGTTGAGCCGAACCTCACGGGCGAGTCTCACGACTTGGGCAGCAGCGACGGGCTGGTGGTAATCGACGGACGAACCACATTTTCCGAGCCGTTGGTCAATTCAAACAAGTTCAAGCAGTACGTGTCTCTCCTCGCTAGTACGGGTCGTGCCAAAGCGAAGATTCCCCAGTTGCGGCATTCCCTCGTGTTTGAGTTTTGGGCGGCTAACCTGCGCGACTTGACGTTGGAGCGAAGGTTTCAGTTACCTGCACGCTACGAAATAGCCACAGAGCAGGAGATGAAACTCTACCCATCAGAGGCGTTCTTCGCGAGATTTCCATCCAGCAACGGAGCATTGACGTTCTCGCGTGTCGCCTTTAATCGCGATTTGACGGACGCGTTCTTCTACACCGAACACTTGTGTGGATTGTGCGGTGAAGGAAGATTCGTTTACATGCGAAAAACGGGCGGCAAATGGGTTGTGGCCGACACTGCTTCAACGTGGGTTTCGTGACGCGGCAGTCAACTGTCGAAATATCCCGATTTCACTCAAAATCCCCCGGCAGGGGTTTATCGGTCCACTTGCGACAGGGAGATGAATACACCCTTGGAAATCGGCACTAGAGTTTTGTGGCCGACCACGTCCGACTTCCTGCGAGGAGAGCGGGGAGGAAGATCGGACAACGGGATGTTGACTATCTTAATGTCGGTTTCCTGAAGGGTGATTCCTAGCGGAAGATCGCGGGCGGCGACGATAACTTCTACGAGGTCTGGCCTCGGAGCAGAGTAGCAGCCGGAGCAGCCGCACAGCGACGCAGTCATCAGCAGCACCAAGACCAAGGATGGGAGTCTCATTGGCGGCACGATACGTCTCATGACCCGCAGCGTACCACTTTGGCCGATGATTGACGAAAAATCGCCATTACAGTGCGTGATTGTTAGAACTCCATTTGCGGGGCCCGTTACAGTTGGTTTGAAAACTACGGATACGCTTATACCCAGACCAATACTTGTCCAGCCAGCCTGGCACCCATTGCGGTAACGGATCACCGCTGACGGTGCCTCTCAGCGACACCGGAGTAACAACTTTGCAGTTCTCCCCATCACCAGTGCAATCTGGTCAACAACTAATCAATACGAGCGGCACCGTGTATGTGGATCTGGAAAACTTCGGGTTTAAAACTGTAACCCTAGGAGCGGTGACAGTTCAGGGTAGCGAGTTCGCCCTCACCCAGAACAGCTGCGGAACTTCAATCCCAGAACTTTATGGATGCCCCCTAACGCTTGCCTTCACACCATCGGGCACGGGCCTTCGCACTGGCACGATATCCGTGCTTGGAAGCGATTACTCGCAACCCCATGTTGCCATTCTCCAGGGCATAGGTATCTCTGGCGGCGTCGGCTCCTTGTCTGTAACGAGCATGACTTTTGCGCCGCAGACGGTGGGAACAAAGAGTTCAGCGCACAAAATCACGTTTACCAATACAGGCTCGGGCATGCTCACGATAAATGGCATAGCGACGTCGCCGCAGTTCTTCACCAAAACAACCAGCTGTGGCAAGACATTGCAACCCAAAGCATCCTGCACCATCTCGGTCTTCTTCGATCCGACGCTGCAGGGGATTTTGGTTGGCTCACTCTCGATCCAGGACGATGGCCTCAACCGGCAGCACACGGTCGCGCTAAGTGGTACGGCCCAGTAGGTTTAAAGCCCTCAGTGTCCTGAACGAGAGGACACAAAAAAAGGCACGGCCGAAGCCGTGCTCTAAGTCGATCCGCGACCTCCAGGTGTCCTTCGGTTTTTGACCTGAAACCGGGTCGGGCGCTGGCTTTCGAGCACTGCGCAGTGCAGTTCGCAGGTCGAACGTTGATTTTGGCGGAGTACGCTGTCGCGACCCCAGATCCGACCGCTGCATTCTCCGCCTTGCATTTCGCTGCCCGCGATGTTTTCGCTCCCACTGCCGCTTATGTTCTGGATTTTTGTAAGGCATTTGGTTTGCTCCTTCTGGGTGCTGCACGACCCTGATCGTCTGGTTTTAGTTTTCTGGAAAGGAAGTTCGTGATCCTTTGCATTGTGCTGGGTTTCGCCTGCCCCCCATGTCGGATTAGGCGGATCGTGTCACGACGCAGTCCAGTTCCTACTCTTATCTGCCGCTCCGAGTACCGCGTCAGTTGCCGAAGGGTCTCACCGTCCGCCGCCACCCGTCCGTTCCCATACAGCTTGCACTTGCACTCGACCTCATGGTCCACAGGTCCCTGTTCTAGTTTGCGCTTGAATTCTTTCCCACAATACCGATGTCCCCTGGCCACGACATGCATTCTTTGGAGTATGCCCCGAGTCCAGGGGTGACATTGGCTCCCGTCGGGACCATTGAATTTCGATTCGGCGTTGTTCACGTATGCATTGACAACGGAACGGTAGGAGCGCACCGGGATCACGTTGTCGGCGCCAGATTCACCCGTGGTGATGGAGCAGGGTTCGCCCGTGCGCACGTTGTAGTACGTGGCGCCGCTCCACTCTTCGCTGTTCTTGTTGAACCGGGTTACGAGAATGGGCTTCTCCGCTTCTTCGGCTAGCTGAAGGTCTCCCTCGCGGATGACCGGCGCGAGGACGAAATCGTAGGGTTTGCAAAAGTCCTTCAGCCTTCCGACAACAGCGGGGGAACTGACAGGAATTCTCATCATGGCCGGTCGGTCGAGCCAGTCGGGCTCATCGGTCGTGAGGGCTATCCCTTCGTTTTGCAAAACCTGTCGCCAGAAGGCTGCGGCAAATTGTTCCCCGTGCTCATCTCCCTTACGGGCGGATAGGGTTCATCAAGTAACCGATGCCGTGCGCCTTTGCATCTACGATTTTCCGTACCTGCTTTCCCTCGAAGAGGCAATATCTCTTGGCGCTGATGGCAAAGCCGTACAGGTCGCGAAACCCTTTGCTTGAATCTCCGTCGATGTAGTTCACGTCCTCGACCTTGAGGATCGTTCCCCCGAAGCTGTAGGGATTCAGGGAGACGAAGCGATTCGAGATTTCGATCACCCGATCGCGTGACAAACACGGGACAGGCGCAAATTCGCAAGGGTCCGCACCCTCCACATACGCTAGGTCTGCGCGTGCTCCTCCGCGGGAGTACCCGCCATTCTCGTTCGCTACGATGCACAACGAGTCCGTGTCGCAAAAGAGATAAACTCCCCCCGCATCCGTAACGCACTTCTCGGCGAGCGCCAAAAGTAGCCTGCCCCCCGCCGTGATCAAACTCGCGACTGGCGGAAGATAAAACGGGCCTTGGACCTCTCGCTCTCGTATTGTTTGCTGGTGATAGTGCTCGCCAGAATAGACGTTGAGTTTGACCTCAGTGCTTTCCCGCAGCTCGTTCAATTCCACGAGGGGACCATACGCTCCAGCGTTGCCAATGCATTTCAACCCCTTTCTTAGGTTCGCATCCGCCTTATGAACCTCTTTTTGCTCAACAACATGCTTGTAGAAATCATCATGGTTCGGGTCGACACGGATTTTGCCCAGCATGTGAACTGGGTTGAGTCCAGCCTGCTTCCCGACCGGCGCTACCCGAATAGCCTTCAAAATGCGCGGAACCTTCCCGCCAGTCAGTAAAATCGAGCTGATTACGTCTGGACCGGCAACCCAAATCGGCTCCTCTGAACTAAGGCAGTTCAGCCCAATGTTGAGTCTGTCCGCTTCCTTGTCGTGGTATGCCGCTCGCAAAAACAAGATGTCATGGTCAGGGCGAATCAGGGTGAAGAATCGGAACTGCGGCCAAAGGTGCGGATTGAAGCATAGGTCTGGCCTACGTGCGACCATGTCCAGGAGCTGGCGAACGTCCTTCGTTGCGTCGGGGAACTTGACCGAGGCAGCGGTGAGAACCTCCCAATTGCGAAGCAAAGTATTCACGGTGCAGTATACTGGGACACAAAATCAAGGCGCATGACCGGTACGCGTGTGCGCCTAATGTGCGCTTCTGCCCTACCGCCGAAGTAGGCCTGCATCGCGATGCCGAGGATTTCGTCCGACACCTCGAATTTTTCGAGGGCCTCAATGATGTTCATTTCACGCATGTAGGCCTTGGCCAACGATGCCGGACTGTAGGCTTTGTCCGGGAGCAGACTCGGCAGGGGGTGAACATCGAACTCCCGCTTCGCTGCGTTCAGCAATTGCTGGGTGATCTTTACGTCTTGCCTGCAATAGCGCAGCTCTTCCTGACTCACCCTCCCGCTAGGCTCGTGCGCTAGCTTGCGATCAATCGCATACTCCTTCCGCTGAAATTCGACGCACCACTGGTCCAGGTTCGCGTGTTTGTCGAACAGTGAGAATAGAAGTGTGCCCACGTCAAGGAACCTGCCCAGGTGTTTCCATTCGTCCTTCCGAAAGCGAGGAATGCCGCGCGTTATGAACGTGGTGCGGGCGTCCTTGGCGTCGAGGTTGATCTCGGGCCGGTAGGGGTGCGGCTTCCAAGTGCGAGTCTTGTAGTCGAGTTGCAGCGAAAGAATGAGCCGGAATCCGCCTCCGCGTGACCGGCGCCAAGCACGCGAAACCCGAGTGAGGTCGAAGTCGACCCGAAATCCGGTTATCATCCACCCTCTACGCACAGCAGGCCAGAAAACCTTGTTCATAAACTCGGGAAGGGATCGATGGACGTGAAGCGTCGTTTCGGGCGGAAATTGCTTCACTTCCACATCCGCCAGCGTGTCCGAAACGAAGACCCCGATCTGATTCAGCTCCTCCTTCGTAATCGCTTCCGAGTAGACAATCCCCTCGGACTCGCAAAGGTAGGTATTACCCACCATCCTGCAAATGCGGTAGAAGCCGAACATCAGCTCCTGATGCACATCCGTGCGAGTTTCTGTGTCGAAGATCAGAACATGCTGGGGCCACTTCGGCACAGATGGGTCACCTCGGTTACGTTTCTCGCGAACTTTGTCACTGTGCTTGGCCGTGTGCGCCCTGAGGTAGATGTCGCGTCGATTGCTCATGACTGTTTTCCCCGAGCTAATCCACCACGGCCACATATTCGTGGCCCATGTATTCCTTGCGCTCGACTTTGACGACCCCCTTCCAATTCTTAGAGCCAAAACGTTCGTACAGCCGGGTATAGTTCCCAGAGTCGAACTTGATCGTCCAGGTGTAAAGTTTGCCTCCGACGGTGCAGGCGATCTCGATGCCTTCGCCAAAGCGGCTCGTTGACTTGCGCATGTCACCAAGCAGCGAGATCTGCGTAATTTCTTTAGTAGCGATGTCCGTCGCTTTGAGAAACGGAGCGAGTTCGGTGCTTTTGTTAGTTGGGGGTGGAAGAATCACTGTGTTGCCATTGGTGTTTCGTGCCTTCATCGGTTCATTTCTCCTTGTGTTTGAGTAACGTGTTTTTCAGTTGCTCTAGCAGCATCCATTCCGCAATCTTGATGGCGGCCAGCGCCCGCCTTATGCGCTCGATGGGATCGTCGGTGTAGTGGAGATCGATCCCGGCCCTGTCGACCATCGCGTGGAAAAAAGGGTGGCAGTGGTCGCAAAATGGCATCGTGAACCACGCTAGATGGTGCCGCTCTCCTAAATGATTGCCTTGCACATTTCGAGCGCTCCCACACAGCACGCATCGTTTGACCTTCGGCTTGGGCAGGCTCACGTCCCACCTGCACTTGCATAAAGCCGTTCAAATGGGCTTTCCGAGTTCTCCATGGCTTCGAGGATTTTCTGGACTTCATAAGCTCCGGTCGGTAATCGGACGCCATCGATGTAGATTCCCTTTGGAAATTGGTTCAGACGAGAGAAATCACCCCGCCCGGCCTCGATAATCGAGGCGAACCACTCACCCACGAGGTAGCGCTCTTTCGAGCTCTTGGTGTGAATTGGAATCAAAACATCAGGTTTCGTGCTGGGAATGTGTACTGTTGCACGCAGGCCGTCGGATGAGGTGACGCGAAGCTTGCCACCCGAGCGTTCCTGCTTTAATTGGGATCCAATGTACTTCCGGATCGAACGAGGGCTCACTTCCCGATTTTTGGCGGCTCGGCTGAGAGTCAGCTTTGGGTCCCGGCGTAAGTCCGACAGGACATGGAGTACCTTCGCCCGTGTGGATTGGCTGCGCTCAGAAAGATTGCGCGTACTATGGGGACTGTGATCAACTCAGCTCTGCTCAGCCTCAGGTCAGCTCATCCAAACTCAATCCTGTATCAGTATCCCTTTGTTGTCCGGGCGCGGGAGCGCTGGGTCGAGATGTGTGGATTTTTAGACGGGGGGGTGTGATCGTGCGCGTGCGCTGGGACCGTAGAAAGAGTGGGCGTGAGCGTACGGGCGAGGTCAATGAGTTTCAACTCAGCCCGCGAGAGGCGTTTCGTTTCGTTGCGTTACTGTTCGCTCAGCACGATTGCTGGATCAACTTGCATTGCACGTCTCGCCGGCATGATACAGGCGACGAGCGCAACGACTGTAAACAACATTGCGACGCTGCCCAGAACGAACGGATCGAGGGGAGCAACTCCATAAATCTCGTTCTGAACAATTGAGCGCAATGAAATCGAACTAACGATACCTAATATCAATCCAGTCCCAACCAAGGTGAGTCCTTCTCGCAACACTAGCTTCACGATCCGAGAATGTGTGCTGCCCAACGCAACTCGAATCCCGATCTCCTTCCGCCGTTGCGCTACCAAGTAAGCCAACACTCCATAAATACCCAAAGCCGCTAGGAAAAGCGCGAGAATGCCGAAGGCCAGCCCCAGCAACATCGATGTCCGCCGTGACGACAACGAAAGTTCCTCGCGCTGCGTCATCGTCCTGACGTCAAACAAGGGCATCTCGGGGTCGATCGCTGCAATGTGGGCTCGGATCGCCGGTACTACCGCAGCGCTGTTCCCTGCGGTCCTCACCGCGATCGTGTAATTGTTTGAGGTACGCTGCGAATAGGGAAAGTAATAAGCACCCTCTGTATTCCCTCTACCGGAAAGGTCTTCCAGCCGCACTGAGCGCACCACGCCTACGACTGTATACCGAACTGTTTGATCGCTGATGGCCAATCCGTTCTCATCCGGCTCGTACATCTTTTGTCCCACCGGATCACGATCATGCCAAAAGCGTCTCGCCAGTTTTTCATCGACGATCACCACAAGCGGCGAATGAGCATCATCGCTGTCCCGAAAAAACCGTCCTCGAACCAAGGCGATCCCCATCGTCTCCAGATAGCCCGGCGTGACCGACAGACGAATCGGAGAGATGACCGATTCGCCTTGTTTCATGACATATCCCTCGGCCAGAATCACGCTATTATTGTAGTCACCTCCAAGCGGAACGCCTGTGCTTGCTCCCACCGAGACGATGCCGGTGATTCCTCGGACATCCTCCAGCGATCGACGCATCAGAAGTTCCCGCTGAGTGTCAGTGTTGTATTTGTTGTTCGGAGCGCTGAGAGACGCGGTCACGATGTTATCCGTCCTGTATCCAGGATCGACCTTCAGAAGCTGACGAAAGCTTTCCAGCAACAAACCAGCGCCCACCAGTAGCGCGAAGGCGAATCCGATTTGAGCGACAACTAGGCCCTGACGGACGGAGCGAGCCTTTGCGGCGGTTCTCGTCCTTTCGCCATCATGCAGAAAATTGTGCAGTCCTCTGATCGAAATTCCCACGACGGAAAGGCTGCTGAGCAGTGCACTCGCGCCGATCGCCATCAGCGTCGCAACCCAGACGACGTGGGAATCGATTCGCACCTCAGATGCCCGTGGAAAGTGGTTCAGTCCAGCTCTTGCTATCACGCGTAAAACTAGTGCGCCCACCGTCACCCCGGCGACGCAACTGACCGCGGCCAGAAGCAGATTCTCCGTCATGAATTGCCGCAACAGTTGCGCTCGTCCCGCGCCCAACGCCATACGTGTCGCAAATTCCTTTTTTCGCAACGTCAAACGAGCAATCGCCAAATTTGCCACGTTCAACACACCGATGAGTAGCACGAATACCGAGCCGGACCACAACAGATGCAAAACCGATCTCACATCCCTGACCACCATCTCCTGCAACGGTTCCACAGAGGTGTAGAAACCGGCATTGACCAGAAGCTCTTTGAACTGGGGGAACTTTTCGAGGTTGGAAGCATTAAGTGCATCAATTTGTGCCTGTACCTGTTGAATCGTTGCTCCTCGCTTCAGACGGCCGATGTTGTACCAATTGTTGTTGTGATGAACAGTCTTCTCCTCGTTCGTGAAGGCTGTTGGAATCCACATCCGCACTTCCGGGTCGATGAAGACAAAGTTCGGAGGCATCACTCCCACGACAGTGAACGGGCGCCCGTCCAATCGTACTTCGCGTCGGAGCGGCGCAGGATTGCCGCCGAAGATCTGTTGCCACAGCCCATAACTCAAGATTATTTTCTGCTCGGCCCCGACCTCTCCCTCCTCGGCGCTAAACGTCCGGCCGAGCAATGGTTCCACACGGAGCAGGTTGAAGAGCAACGGTGTGGCCGTCATCACCATCTCCCGCTCCGCTGCGCCATTGATGTCGATGGTCTCGTTGGAGAAGCGGAAAGCTGCCTGTTCTGCTAGCGCCGTGACCTTTTCTCGCCGATCAAAGTAGTCCCCAGAGGCACTGATAAATTGTTCGCCGACTCCGGCCTTAGGATACCGATTCGACATCAGGACGATGTCCTGTGAGTCGGGAACGGGCAAAGGTCTCAATAGAACCGAGTTCACGATCGCGAAAATGGCAACGTTGACACCGATGCATGCCGACAGCGTGAGGGTCACTGCTAAGGCAAAACCTTTACTTCGGATCAGAAATCTGATGGCGTACTTGAGATCATGAATCATCTAGATCCTCGCTCAGCACAGCGGGTGAGGGTCTATAACCTGCATTCAGTCTGCCAAAACCGGAATCCCCATGTGATTGTTCCATTTGCCCCGACCGTCACGGCACGGTCTAGCAGTTCGCATTGGCTGTTCGCTATTGGAAATTAAGTGTTCAGAGGTGGACAGTGGCGCAGGAGGATTAATTCTTTGGACAATGCTCGGGTTATTGTCTGCCGAGCCTGGTGGAACTCACGAGAACGCCGATTCCGCACCTATTCAATAGACCGCAGAAGTGCGCTCGGTTCTTGGGAAGTACGGAAAGGATGTTCGGCTTCAATTCTTCATGTTCTTGTTTTCCAGGCGATGAATGGCCTTCGTGAGCTTTCGCAAAGTACGCGGCTTGATAGTGTTCCTTCCCTTCTTGAAGCTCATGATTGCGGATCGGGCCACTCCCGACTGGCGCGAGAGACGCTTGGTCGAGAATTTTGTCGCTTGCGTCCGGATTTGATCGAGATACTTCGGATCGACCACCCTTTCATACTCGCGGCAAGTCTCGTCCGCCGGGTCCAGTGCTCCCGCGTCGGGCATCATTGAAAGATCGACGCCACCCGCCCAGCGCTTAGATGCCTCTTTTCCGATGAAATGGAATTCCCCGGCAACGATGTGCCTACGGACTAGCAGGCCGACCGTTTTGCTTGTGCACACTCCGCCGTTGGGAGCGCAGAACTTGCTCTCGGCTCTCGACAGGATGTGATTGATTTCGTCTTCCATGGTTTTGAGGGACAGCCAACCATCAGGCTTGGGCAGTCGTGATGAATTCTTGTCATAGATGTGGAACGTCTCGCCACTCTCCGCACTCGAATCGAGTTGCGATGAGTCGACCCGAGCAAGAACAGAGATGAGTCCCCGTCCAACACGATTTCAGATGGGGGGGTGTCTCTGGGACTATCTCTTTCCCTTCTCACTCAGCGCCCCGGGCCCGCGCCCAAATGGGGACCAATCCCGTGTTGAGTTGCTATGAGATGAGTTGCGAGGGGCTAGTGCAGTGAAGCTAGTTGATGATCTAAGGAGACTCTGATTAAGTCCTCCCTTTCCACAGCGAGTACAGATAAAGTCGTGCCAGCATGAACTC
>Ga0210399_10003302_pt1 | contig 12568 bp, 12 predicted proteins | sample IncBWC14MmetaG_FD_150865 | JGI IMG/M metagenome (GOLD analysis project Ga0210399, IMG submission 150865) | Forest soil microbial communities from Barre Woods Harvard Forest LTER site, Petersham, Massachusetts, United States - Inc-BW-C-14-M | ecosystem: Environmental > Terrestrial > Soil >... | reverse complement strand
CTTTGCCGCGCAAAGAAACAAGTGACTCCTGTCCCACTGTACAGGAGGATTGCCGGGCGCAATCTTGTCCCAAGACAGACAAGCGACGCTGGACGATAACTATGCTTGCGTCCAGTAGTAAGGAATGGCCCGCCGCCGTAGCCTGCAACAGGTATGCAGAAGTACGGGCCAGGGCCACGGGTTTCCAAGCAAGCGTTTCTCTTCTTCCGAGGAATTCTTTGGGCAACCTTATTGAGCTCCACAATCCTCTCCGCTGTCCTGAGTGAACGGGCGGCCGCTGCCACACAGGGGACTCTCTCCTTCAGCCCATCCAGCGCAAATTTCCAGAGCGTGACGGTCGGCACCCAGAAGACGATCACCTTAACAATCACAAACACCGGGACCGCCAAAGTCATATTCAGCAAAGAATCCCTTTACGCGAACGACTTCAGCCAAACTGGGCTCGTTCTTCCCTTCTCTCTCGCCCCCGGCGCGCATTTTGCGGTCACGATTAAATTCTTTCCCAAATCCGTCGGTCAATTTACAGGTCACATCCTTTTGGCGAGCAATGCAACGAACAGCTCGGTGAATTATCAAATGACAGGCACGGGCGTCGCGTCGTCGGGAGGAACTATTTCCGCAACGCCAAGCAGCGTCGGTTTCGGAAGTGTACCGTTGGGGTCGAGCGTATCGCAGACAGTCCAACTGAAAAATACAGGCACGGCAAGTGTAATAATCTCGGCCGAGTCGTCGACCAACTCCGCTTTTGTTCTCAAAGGGATTACTATTCCCGCAGTCTTGGCCACCGGGGCCACAACGAACTGCACGCTGGTCTTCACGCCGACAGTAATTGGCACCGTTTCGGCGAGTACAAAGATCACCAGCAATGCAACGGACGGTACCCTGACGTTGGCGATGAATGGAACCGGCATGGCGGCTTCGCGAACACTAGTGGCAACGCCCACAAGCCTTAACTTCGGGAATGAGCCCGTGGGCAGCGCGAACACCCTTTCGGTCAGCCTGAAAAACACCGGCAACTCTAACATCACAGTTTCCGGTGTCAGCGTCACTGCCACGGATGTAGTTGCAGGGGGCGGGATCAGCGGAGCAACGCTCGCGCCCGGCCAATCGGCAACACTCAGCGTCACATTCGCGCCCAAACAAGCGGAATCCGTGAGCGGCAGCGTCAAGATCTCCAGCAACGCGACAGGTTCGCCTATGAGCGTGGGGTTGACAGGAGCAGGAGTGGCCACTACAGGGCACTCAGTGGGGCTCACTTGGGCGGCGAGCACCTCATCCAACGTCTCGGGTTACAACGTCTACCGCGCCACGGGACTTACCGGCGCGTATAGCAAACTGACAGCGGCGCCAGTGAGCGCGCTTAAGTACACCGACACTTCCGTCGTCAGTGGTGAGACTTACGTGTATACCGTTACGGCGGTAAATTCATCCGGAGCAGAAAGTCCGCATTCGACGCCTGAGACGGCAGTAATCCCATAGCCGAAATTTCCGGACGCTAATTTTGGGCTTACTTGTAGTTCAGACGAAAGCAGGTCCCTGGAAAATTCATCGCCGCTGGTTTCAATCCAGCCGCGGAAGAGTATAATGGCCAGCGTGAGGCCGGGAGGCTCGGCTTCGCACCCTCCCCAGGCCCATAAATTCGGCAACCTTCGCTCTCCCACCGCTGAAGGGCGCTCCGAAAATCAAACAAGCCTCTCATGAGACATGACCCTGCGAAATATCATCCTGGAACGCCGCGAAGAAACAAGAAAGGTGCCTGACGACTTTGCCTTCCTGCAGTTGGAGCAGGACGATGGCGGAAAAGTAGTGGACATCTCCGAAGGGGGTTTGCGGTTCGAATCATTCGCTCCCGTTCGCGAGGAGCCCAACCCGATCCACTTCTGGTTCTCGCTCAATCTGCGCGAACGCATCGAGGGCTGGGGCGAACTGGCCTGGACGGCTACCGGAGGAACGTCCGGCGGCCTGAAATTTTTGCGCCTAGCCGAAGGCGGCCGCGAGCAGATTCGCGAGTATCTCGGTAAATCATCACCACAAAAGCTTCCAGAAATAACGGGAGCCCCTCAACTCGACGCAGCGGCTGCGTTTGTTTCAAGAGCGCGTCCGCAGGCATCTACCTTTTTCCCCGCGAAGGGGAGAACTGGCGAATCGAGTATTCCATTTCCGACCACAGCGGCAGCCTCGTCGAGTGGTGTGCTCGTGCCCATGCAACGCCACCTCTCCGCTCTGCGGCGGCAGTTGATCATTGGGCTTTTGATCGGCGCGTCTGTTGCCGGCATCGTCACATTCGCAGCCTTCAAATTTTCGCAACACGTTGGCGAACATCGCGTCCCTGTAAAGCCCGCCGCGGAGGTCGCCCAACCGGCGCCAGTAAGCGATCAACCCGTGGTCGCGCACCCCGATGCGGCCAGTCCACAAACCGATGTCTTTGCGATCGGCAGACAGAAAAAAGCAGCGTCGGCACCGCGCCCCCCAACGACTCCTGCGGCTGATTCAACCGAATATGGGCGCCGGGCAAAGGCTCCGCTGACGCCCGATCAGTTATGGGCAATGGTCCAGGCAGGAAACGGCACGGCCGCCGCAGCCTTGGCCGAACTCTACATCAAGGGCGAGGGCGTGCCGCAAAACTGCGCGCAAGCGAGAGTCCTCCTTCTGGTGGCCTCTGAAAAGCGAAACGCCGCCGCCATAAAGCGCCTAGCAGGCTTGGACAAAGAGGGTTGCCCAGCGAACTGACATCCTCACCGCACAAGGCTGCTGACTAAGCGCGAACCTTCCGGAAAAGTCAGCGCGGCAGCAAGGAAAAATTTCCAGGACTAGTACTGCTTCTAATTCTCGCGCTTCCTCAATCGCGTCCTTCTCTATTGAAACCCCATGCCTTAGGGCCCTGCCGGAATCACTCTGCTCGGCCACTCTCTTGCACAAGAATGCCCGAACGCGACGCATTTGTGTGGGCCGACAGGTGTCTGGGAGCTGCTTGTGACGTCAAGAGGCCCAATGTCATGACACTTTTCGCCACTGCAAGAGAAACATTTTGAGGAGGCAGGAAATGCGAGAGCACGACGAAATGAACGGACACGAACACACACTGGAAACCACGGAAACTGGCAGAAATCGAGGGCTGGTGATCGCCCTTCTGGTGTTGCTGGGCGTGGCCGGAGTCGCCCTGGGTTATGGTTATCACCAACAGACGCTGGTTGGCCATTTGACGGCGCAACAGAGCGTTTCCGATGCCACCATCAGCCAGATGCAGGGACAGCTCAGCTCCGTCACCTCCAAGCTGAACGACATGACCGCAGCGCAGCAGGCTCAGGCGCAAGCCCAAGCGCAAGCCAATGCCGAGAAACAGGCGGACAAGAAAACTTCCGCAAGTACAACGCACACCCGCGCCCACCGACCCACCGCAGCCGACAAGCGCTATAAACAGCTGCAAGCGCAACTCGCCGAACAACAAAAGGAACTGAAAGACACGCAGGATTTGGTAGCCAAGAATCGCACCGATCTCGAGGGGAACATCAGCTCGACGCGCGATGAGCTAAACGGCTCCATCGCGAGGACACACGAGGAACTGGTCGTGCTGCAGAAGCGCGGCGAACGCAACTACACCGAGTTTGACCTGATGAAGGCCAAGCAGTTCCAGCGCATCGGCCCGCTCACCCTCTCCCTGCGCAAAGCCGACACCAAGCACAAAAACTACGACGTCGAAATGATCGTCGACGACAACCGGCTGACCAAAAAGAAAGTCAACCTCTACGAGCCAATCTGGATCCACACGGAAAACGAATCGCAGCCTGTCCAGATTGTCGTGATGCGCATCGAGAAGAACCTCGTCCACGGCTACGTCAGCGCGCCAAAGTACAGGCCATCCGAACTCGCCACCTCCGGCACGGCCAGCAGCCTGACACCAGTATCAGCGCACGTCCCTGCCAACGGCAACGATACCCAAACTCAACCAACCATCAATCCGCCCCGACAGCAATAGATCTCGAACGCGAATAAAGCGGTTAGCGGCTCACCCTTCGCGCAGATGGCGAGGGGTGAGGTGCGTATTCGTCCCTAATGTATATGAGGGCTTGCCGGGGCGTGTGGAAGTCAGGAGCCGGCCAGAAAATATATCCTAGAAGAATCAATCGGGATGCGAGAGAGTCAGGATGCCAGCGTCTCCGTCCTCTGGGTCAGCGACGGGTTGGAACCCAAGGCTGGCGAGTTGTGTGGAAATTTCAATAGCGCGCTCAGAAGATTTGGCTTCAACCACAAGAGCGTGCGGGCCCCATCCCACAATGGCGATGTCTCGAGCATCGCAGAATTTGCGGGCGGAATCGAGCCACTGCGGATTCTTAGGCAGGGAGAAGAGCGACATAGAGGAAGTATACGAAGTCCAAGATGGAAGGGCTGAAAACTCCGTGCATCTGTGCTTCAGCGACGACCCTTAACCAACATTCTACCTGACAACTCCATACCCACCTGCCACACTTTCCCCGTAGAAAAGTGTGCCCGCGATCTTTCCCGCGCGGATTCCCTACTAAATCTAAAATTCAATTTCTGGAGAACCACCATGTCCATTAACCAGGACCGCCCCTGCACGCGCATGTTTGTCTTCGCCGACGGTCGCCGCTGCCAGATGCCTCCATCCGCCGACGACATTGATCTCTGCTATTTCCACGCCAAGAAACACTACAATCGCATCACCGCCCAGGAAGCCGGCCTGCAGGATCAACGAATTCCTTAGCAATGACATCCTCACCGCCTGCGATCTCAGCGCCGCTCTCTCCACCCTCTTTTCCGCCGCCCTCGGGCTCATCAAGCCCAAGACCACCATCGCTCTAAACCAAACCCAGAAGCTCGCCAGACAGAAATTCGTACAATCCTTCGACGACCGCTGGTCAAAAAATCGTCCACGAGTCCATCTGCCTCAACGAACCCGAACCAGAGCCAGCTCCGCAGCCTAAAAATCCACCAACCCCAACCTAGCTCCCGCAATCGAATCTCCCTCCAACAACCCCAACCCCGATCCCAATCCCGATCACACTAACTCCCAACCCATCCCCTTCCCCAACTAATTCTGTCATTCCGACCGGAGCGACCCTGCCTTTTCTTCCGCGCCGCCGTTCGGCGCGCCGGGTCGCATAGTGGAGGGACCGTGGCAACACTTCAACTGAAACTACACCGATGGAACATTCTCCTCGTTGTTTCCGCTCCACTTCGCCTCCCCCGACCCCTTCAAAATCACCACTTACAATCTCATACAAAACAAACCAATTCATCCCCCTGTAAAATCAATCACTTTCAAAAAAACAGGGGGAGGGGGAGTATCCACCCAATTAACATTACTTTGGCTTAACTTCGGCCCCCAGGTTCTCGGCGCGCTTGCCAATCTTTTTCATTGCTGTTTCAAGCGCTCGCAACTCTTTCGGGCTCGCATCGGCAAAAATCTTTTTAATTTCGGCGGTGTGTTTCTGAAAGACCGGCGCGATCAATCTCTTGCCTTTTGCTGTGAGCGACACGACGCGGACGCGCCGATCCTCAGGACTCTCGACTCGGCTTACCAGGTCCCTTTCGACCAGGCGGTCTACGGCCGTGCTGATCGAACCGGGGGTCAGAAACACTTTTGGGCCGATCGTATTCACCGGCAAAGGCCCTTTGTTCAAAAGGGCCTCAAGGATCCGGAAATCGGTGTCGTCGATTCCAGTCTCCGCCAGTCCCGCATAGAGATATTCCGAGGCCGCCTGAAATGCCTTCACCAATACCAGCCAACAGTGAACCGGGTCCCGCGAGGTCTTATCCATGACAAAACTATTTTGCCGTTTTATATAACCCATGTCTAGTATGATGTATCTATGTCAATATACTTGGCATCAATAGATATGGAAAGAGAGGCACACTGCACATGGAACCCACAAATAAGAAGCTCATCGCGGTAGTCGGCGCAACCGGACAACAAGGAGGCGCCGTAGTTCGCGCCCTTCAAGCCGGCAATCAATTCAAGGTGCGCGCTCTGACCCGCAATCCGGCCAAGCATCGCGAACTCGCCGACGAAGTCGTCCAAGCAGACCTGGCTCGCCCCGAATCCCTTCGGGCCGCATTTGAAGGGGCACATGGCGTATTTTTAGTCACTAATGCTTGGGAAGAAGGTTCCGGCGAGATCCAGCAGGCAACCGCTGCGATACGCGCCGCCAAGGATGCCGGTGTCAAACACTTGGTCTGGTCCACGCTGCCTGATGTGGAAGCGATCAGCGGGGGCAAGTTTCACGTTCCCCATTTTACAGACAAGGCCAAGGTTGATCGGGTAGTGAAAGAAGCCGGGTTTGCGAATCATACCTTCGTCATCGCACCTTTCTACTATCAGAACCTTGTCGGCGTTCTTGCTCCGCAAAGACAGCCTGACGGCTCCCTGGGCTGGACTCTTCCGCTTGATCCAGCTGTGCGGAGTATTCACATGGGCGACATCACGCAACTCGGTGACATCGTGGTCGGAGCATTCGCGCACCCCGATCAGGCTGGTCACGGCGAGTATCTGCCGCTGGTCGGCGATTTCGTGAGCTTTAATGAAGTCGTCGCTACGCTGAATCGACAAGGTCACAACTTCTCTTTCAACCAACTGCCAAAGGAAGTCTTCGCGGGTCTCTTTCCTGGGGCCGCCGAGATAGCCGAAATGTTCGGTTACTTCCAGGCGCACACCTACTTGGGTTCCGATTCCCGCGATCAAATTGCCCTCGCAAACAAAATCGCAGGCCGGCAACCGGCGAAGTTTTCCCCGTGGGCCCAGGCGAATTTCCCGGCTCCAAAGAACGCCCACTCCGCACCACGCTGATTGAAAACCAAACTGAAATCGATTTTCACCCGGCGCGCAAGTGACGGGTGGCCTACCCTTTGCTCTTTTCGCTCCTCTGCGCCATCCCGCCAATTTTGCGGGATGAACGGGTGGGTTCTCTCTTCGTCCTTGTTTCTGAGTATTTGGCGGAGGCGTGTGGAAGTCGAATTGTTATATAAACTAGCCAAGTCCCACATTTCCACGGTGCTACCCACTGCCAGCCGATCGAATTGGAGCTAATTGGAGCTAAATCGCATGAGTTCTCGCAAAAACACTTATCCGGTAATGCTTTAATTACGCATTCTGAGTTAGCTGGAGCGGGCGATGTCGATCATGGTCGCTGTGTTGGGGGTTTGCGTGTCGACGTCGACGAAGCCGTCGGGAGTGACGGTGACTTTTGCGGCAGGATAGATACTGCCGGACTGCGGGTGACCCAAGGCGTCAAACTGAATTTTGGCGATGCTCAGAGGATAGTCGGAGGCGCGGACGTTTTGCGTTTTTTCGTATTCGGAAAGGACGTGTTCGCTGACGAGGATGATGCGTTTACCGTCGGGGGAGTCTTGAGCATAGGCCGCGTAAATTTTTCGACCACTCTGGCCGGCAATGTTGACATAGCCCTTGCTCATCGAGCGGAGAAGAGCCACGCCCTTGTCCGGACCGTCCTGGGCAAAGACCTGTTTGAGTTGAGCCTTTTCGGCGTCGGTGGTCCAGGCTGCAATTTGGACGCGGATCGTGGTGCTGCCGCCGGATTGCGCGATCGCCGGAATGACCATGGCGGTGTAAACAATTCCCTGCTGAGAGGTCGCAGGATACGATAGAAAAATCGCAAGCGAGAGAACAGCAAAGAAACGCTTGAAGGAAAGCATGCGGCACCTCAAATGGACAGCTCCGTCAGTCAGCGGGATACAGACCAGCTTTAGAACAAGGATATGCGAGAAGGGCGGAGAGCATTCGAGGAAGAAAGGAAACAGTTCCAAATGGTAATTGAAGGCGGGGATTCGCCTGCGCCTACGCCGTGAGCACGCCGACTCATTGTGAGACCACCCGCCTTACCGGTAACTGGGCTTCCAGTATTTGACTTACCGCAGCGTTAATCATCTTCACTATCCGGCGCTGCGAATCGGAGGTGTGGGAGCAGACTGCAGGTGGCCCAATTGTCTCAAGCTTGCAAGGTTGTCCCATTCCACCCAGGCCTCAATGATTTTACCGTTCCGAACACAATAGATTGCGATGTACTCTGCATTCATAATCTTGTCCGTTGATGGGTATGAACCCATAGTACCGCGTTGAGTTCCACTGAAATGGTGCCTCACCGCAACCTTCTCGCCTTCAGCAAATATGTCGAGGATTGTTTCTTGGGCATCCGGAAAGGTCTCAAATTCGCGGTGAAGAAGCACCAAAAGATCGGAGCGGCTTCGTATGGGCGGGTCGCCAGCGGCAATGCTGTGTCGCACAAACTGCGTCGCAACAAGCGAATCGAGCCTCGTCCACTCCTGGGAGTTGATCGCATGGACAAAGGCCTGAACGGTTTGTTTTGGATCCATGAGAGCGACGCCTCGAAGAAAGATGAGTCCCAAGTCTTTGTCGTCTGACGAGCGAATCGGAAGTAGTTCACTGCCTGGTTGCGTCGGGTGGTCTCAACGGGTCGATACCCGATGGTGTTGCAGCGACCCTTTGAACCGGCACGACTAATCGAGACTTGACTGGGGTGGTCATGAAGATTCAAAAAGAACTACTCATTACTCGTCTGTAAGCATCGGATATAGCAAGCCAGCAATAATCGCACCAATGATCGGCGCTACCCAGAAGAGCCAGAGCTGTGATAACGCCCATCCCCCAGCAAACAACGCAGGCCCAGTGCTGCGGGCAGGATTGACAGACAAATTTGTAACTGGAATGCCGACTAGGTGGATCAAAGTAAGCCCCAGACCAATCGAAATACCAGCAAAGCCCTTGGGCGCATTGCCATGGGTAGAGCCAAGAATGATCACCAGAAAGAAAAACGTGAGAACGACTTCCGCTACAAAACAAGCAAGAAGCGAATAGCCTCCGGGTGAGTGCACACCATAGCCATTTGAAGCAAATCCACCAGTCGTGCTGAAACCGTCCTTTCCATTGGCGACAAGATAAAGAACACCAGCGCCCGCAACTCCTCCAAGAACTTGCGCGACAATATAGGGCAGCAACTCCGTGTAGGGAAAACGTTTACCTACTGCAAGACCCACTGACACGGCCGGGTTGAGGTGGCAACCCGAGATGTGGCCTATGGCATAGACCATAGTCATCACGGTCAATCCAAACGCCAGAGCTACGCCGAGAAACCCAATTCCAGTGTTCGGAAACGCCGCTGCAAGCACCGCGCTGCCACATCCACCAAACACAAGCCAAAAAGTTCCAACAAATTCCGCTGCTGTCTTCTTACCTAAAGTCATGGGGCGATTCCTTTCCGGTAACTGGGAATGGCATGCAGAAATGCGATTGGACGGGTACACTGCGCAGAATCAAATTGAGAGAATCCTAGATATTAGGGGAGAGGAAGTCAAGGCTTGAGCCCGAACGAGCCCGAACGATTCCACACATTCAGAGCCCATCGCGTTGACCTTGTGCAGAGTTATTGATGATCACCAGAACAGGACTCAGACTACTGATCAACGCGTTAGCCCGGTGAATTGGAGCTAAGAAATCAACAACCACTTCAACTTCAGTAAGTTGGCGGAGGCGTGTGGAAGTCGTTGCAGGGGCTCTATTCATTCGGCCTGTTGTATTCCAGGTCTGGTGTGCTCTTCCTCGAAGTGGGTATTTGTTTTCTCATCGACGGACTGCAATCCCACTTAACGTTGGGTTTCAGAAGTTTTCGATAAGCCATACGTTGCTCTCTGCAGTTGAGCCTACGAATGCTAAGTATCGGCCATTCGGAGACGATATCCCATAGGAGCCTCGGCTGGCTTTCTGCTCCCACAGCACTTGAGCGCGACCGTCCATACTGACATGGAGAAGCGACACGAGTCCTGCCGACAGGCGTGAAACAAAGAATCCCCTGCCATCGGCTTGCCAGTTCGCGCTGCAGAAGCCGCCCCATCCTTTCACGACAACATCGCGCTCCGGTTCTCCTGTTGACGATAGAATTCGGATACGACCCTCAGGATCGAAGTTTTTTGTCATGGCAATGCGCGAGCCATCGGGAGAAACGGCCAAATCATACGCCTCGGACGGACTCACGGAAATTCGGGTAAGTTCGCGGCCTTTGCCCTGAACCGGATCAAAAGCCCACAAAACGATCTCGCTTTCAGTTCGCTCTCCAAAAACGCACAAAGTTCCCGGGAATCGGCCGCAATCGTGGTTAATGTAACCTCTTGTCTCGAGAATTTCTTGAGGGACGCCGCCCGAAAGCGGTACACGCATCAAACGCACTGACAGTGAGCTACCTTCCGGCTTCGGTGTGGCCGCATACAGAATCCACGAGCCATCCGGGCTAAGCGTGGGCCCAAGGGCATTCCCGACGCCAATGGAGAAAGTCTCTGCGATATCCTGGTCTAACGATTGCTTGAATATCCCAATAGGGCCATTGCGGTTTGACGAAAAGATGACGGCTTTGCTGTCGGGCGTCCATCCAAACGGCCAATCGTCGTGTTCGTCCAACGTCAGGCGCCGGAAGGATTTCAAGCCCTCGCCGTTACGCTCGAGGTTCCCTACATACACATCAGACTCGACCGACCTTTTCAAAGCAGACAGTCGCCTTCCGTCGGAGGTGCCTGTCAAATCCTGGAAGGAGAAGTCTGCCCAATTCGTGATGCGGCTAGGTTCGCCGGAACGCTTGGCAGTGCGAGGATCGATTCGGACCTCCCAGAGGTTCGAATCTTTTTCGTTGGGCTTCGGTTCACTCCGTGAATAGATCAGCCGCCCTTCCGGTCCCCACCAGAAGTCAATTAATGCCGGGTCCGAGAGGAGCACACCAGGCTGAGTTCCCTTGAGATCGCAGCTCTCGACGGAAACCTGGAATTTGTCGGCCCCCCAATGGAATCTCTGATAAGCGATCCTTTGCCCATCTGGGGACCAAACGACCCGCCCAATCCCGCTATGCTCGTCAACTGTAACAAGTTTATGCGCGTCCTCTCCGTCAGGTGCCATAAGCCAGATCTCGCGATCGCCAACCATAGTACTGTTCGCTGTGAAGGCGATCAGAAAACCGTCGGGGGAGACCGATTGCCCCGCCCCGTCGTCGCGAAGCTTTATCGGGGCTCCACCCAAAATGGAACTCACCCACATGCTACGCTGCCCTGCCAACACTGTGTTGAAGAGCAACCGCGTTCCGCTTGGGAACCAGGCAGTGGGAGACAAACTAGCTTGTTTGGGACTAAACCCGGGAGGGAACTCAAGCGTGCGCGTCTCATTCGCCCCAATCAACTGCAGGTGAATTCCGCTCTGGTCGGAATAAGCTAGGTACTTTCCATCCGGCGAGATCACGGCTCTATCCACCGGCATGCTGCTCGGATTCGCCGAGAGGCGGCGCTGTTTAATCCCACCCACGGCAGATACGCGATGAAACCGGAGATACGCCGCGCCTGCGATGGCTGCCGCAAATACCACCAGTGCCAGCCCGAAGAGCCAGCGTTTCGCGGACACCGTTTCAGAATCTGAATTCCATCCGCGCTTCTGTGTGGGGACCCTTTCATCTCGGTCCCGAACAGAAGTGCCTGATTGCTTCGGAACGGGATTTTGTCCCACCGTACCAATAAAGCGATAGCCACGCCTCGGGAGGGTCTCTACATATCGAGGGTGTTCGGCGTTGTCCCCAAGGGCACCGCGGATCTGATTGATCGAGAAGTTGATTCCGTGCTCGAAATCGACGAACGTCGAGTCCCTCCAGAGGCAGCGCTGAATCTCCTCACGCGTAACAACTTGCCCGGCATGCTCAATAAGGAGCAGCAGAACTCGGAAGGGCTGCGGCTGGAGCTTTCTGAGTATGCCGGAGTCGCGCAGTTCGCCCGACGTCGCGTCCAGTTCGAACGCGTCAAAGCGAATCCTGGTTGGCTCGGGCTCGGGGGATGCCATGGGCCCTCTTTACCGGAATGTATATTAGGCGAGTCTAACACCCCCTTGGACCACAAACGGCAAATTTTCAAATCGAAACCATGGGGAAGGCCCTTACCTCGCGCTTACCCTCAATGGAGCCCCAGTTCATTGCTCATTGGAAAGGGCCAATGCCTACTGTTTACCCAGAGCAACTTTCGTCCGCAGGGAGAGACACTTGGCAACCGGGCGAGCGACGATGGCAATCATTGGCTTGCTGGCCATCACTGGTCGGTTGTGGCCGGCTCAGGAGCCTGCCGTGGCCGCTCGTGCCGGGGAGCACCGCATTCATTTCCGGGCGCGCAACGGCCTCATCTTTATCCCGGCTCGGGTGAACGGGAATCACGTCACTCTGCTCCTCGACACCGGCGCTGTGCTGACCACCTTTAGTTCGAAAATCGTTCCGGAAATCAACACGAGCTCCCAGATCACTATCGACATGGCGAACGGAAGTGTCTCCGCGTTTCGCGTCCCGGTCGCACTCACCGTTGAGGACCCGGATCTACAGGAGCAGCGCTGTTCGTTTCGCCAGACCGTAGTGGTCGGGGACTTCAAGTTTGGGGAGGCGGACGGCGTCCTTGGACTCGATGTCCTCAGTTCGTTCAGAGGCGTAACCATTGACTTTCAGAACTCCGTTCTTATCTTGGTGGACCGGTAAAATTGAAGGCGCGCCCATCATCGAGGTCAACTAGG
>Ga0210399_10003301_pt1 | contig 12568 bp, 7 predicted proteins | sample IncBWC14MmetaG_FD_150865 | JGI IMG/M metagenome (GOLD analysis project Ga0210399, IMG submission 150865) | Forest soil microbial communities from Barre Woods Harvard Forest LTER site, Petersham, Massachusetts, United States - Inc-BW-C-14-M | ecosystem: Environmental > Terrestrial > Soil >... | reverse complement strand
AGTAACCGGCAGTCCCCAACAGCGCAGCTGTGTGCTGAGTACCTCGACCGCGGATATCAATGGGCGCCAGTTGCGCGCGAGGCGCATGCCGCCTGGGTCACACATGCAACCATGGATCCACGTGTCCGGAGTCTCGCCCTTTACAACTGGCAGTTGCGGTTTCTCAGCAAGGATTGCGTCCGCGAACTCCTCCATCGTGCCCATTCGAACATCGACGCCCGGAAGCTTTTCTGCAGCCTCAGCGAAGATGGATTTGACTCCATCGGCTCCAGGCGGACCGGAATTGTCGCCCGTCACGATAATCGCGACCCACGTCTTGTATGGCCAGTTTGGCGGAGGCAGAAGATTGTGACCGATGTAGGGCTCGTCCTTGCCTCCCCACGGCCAGAATGCAGTGGAAGTCCCGTAGATGGTCGAATACATCGTAAGCACTCGCGAGCCATCCGGCCCCTCCCACCAGAAAAGCGGCGGCATATTATGCACATAGCCGGACGGCCAGTTGCACCCGATATGCATGAACTTGACGCCGCCGTGAGCAAGGCCAGTGGCTAGAGAAGGAGATTGCGAAGGAACATCCGTGGTCTTTGCGCCCGCAGCCAACGGTAGGCCGTATCGCCGGGAAACAGCGTCGGCAAACATATAGCCTCGCGCGAATTCCTCCGGTTCCACCAATTCAGCCTCAATGCTGAAGGGCATAGCATGCGTGACAAACTGACGCGACCTCATTGCCGCATCGAGCTTCTGCCGCCGCTCGGCAGTTTGTCCGTCCCAATCCTCAAGGACCTTTTGCATGACCCATCCGGGGGACGTCCAGACGAAGCGTTGTTGCGGGGGCAGTTCCCTCGCCTGCTCCATCACCTCGAGCGCCCGATCAATCATCGTCGTGCGGTAGTAAGCCAGCAGATCCTTGACTCGGTGGCTATAACCGAGATCGAAATGCGTCTTGCAGACCACAATAATCTGCCTGACGCCGCTGGAATCAGAGCGTGTAGTCGTATCTTCGCCCAGCTCCGACCTCACAGTAAGGCTGAGCGCTGGCGCTCCGGCAAGTAAGCGCAAGACATCGCGGCGAGTATGCTTCCGAAGCGGTTGCTTCTCCCCGTTCTTGTCAGTCATCCGTAACTTCCAGTTGGTTGGATTTGGACAGTATCCCGAGCCAATTCCCAACAACACCACTCTCGGTATGCCTTCGGCGTGGTCAAACTTTCCCATTCTCCGCAAGACCTTCAGACAATGTCGTTTGTGTGTCGCAGTGTTCCAAATCTCACGACTGAGACGATCCACAGGTTCATGCCTGCCGCGTACAGTACGGGTCCGCTTTTTCTTCGCGTAACCTTGGGAACCTTTCCTCTTTCCTGCTGAATACCTTTATGGGAAGTGCTGCCTGAATGCGAGCGCGCTTGGGAATAACTGCGCTCGCACTTGGGTCCATACGCCCCCCCGAGACCGGGACATTATCTGCATGGGGACCAACTGCCGGACGACAGGAGCGTAGATGTTCCACAACCAGAGAGACTTACCGCCCACCTTACAGCGAAGTTTGAACTTGAGCAGCAATGAGCGGCGGACCAATACTTGAGCGCATGTCCCGAATTTCACGGTACGACAAATATCCGGTGGTCCGAATTGCCGATTCGTCTCAGCCCTGCCGCGTCGGATGGCAAGCGATTGGGGCCGAACTGGTGGCTGCAGTTCGTCCCGGGAAATTTGTTCTATGTGTGGAGTGTTATCCCGGAGCATTCGAACGGGAGATTGAGCAAGCGCTGACGCGGGCTTTGCGCCCTTCTCTCGTGGTATTGGCCAAAGACAGCTATTTGTGCGAGCAAAAGCTTCTGGAGCTGACGGCACGCGATCTCGGCGACGATCCGGTCTTTGGCTTCATGAACAACTACGCGCTCGACGAGTTCTTTGCGACCGATCGGCTTCATGCGGCTCAGTGGAGCGTGCAAAGCGCTCAAGGATTAGCCCTTGTAATCGGAACCGGCGCTAGCCTGATTGCTCAGACCTGGGATGCGCTCGTTTACTGCGACATGGCGCGCTGGGAGCTGCAACAGAGGCAGCGTTCAGGAGAAATTACCAATCTCGGCCTCACAAATTTCGGCGATCGCCCGTCCTTGAAGTACAAGCGCGCTTTCTTCGTCGATTGGCGTGTGGCTGACCGCCACAAGAAGAGGCTTCTAGACCGGATCGACTACCTTCTTGATACGAACGACCGCACCCAGCCGAAGATGATTCCCGGCTCCGAGTTTCGCCGCGCACTCGATGTTGCTGCTTCGCAACCGTTTCGGCTGGTGCCGTTCTTTGATCCGGGACCTTGGGGCGGCCAATGGATGAAGGAAGTATGTGAGCTCCCGCAAGACGTAACGAACTTTGCGTGGTGCTTCGATTGCGTGCCAGAAGAGAACACTCTCTTGCTCGGCTTCGGCGAGACTAAAGTCGAAATACCCTCGATCAACTTGATCTTTCAACATCCGCGGCGACTTCTTGGCGACGCCGTGCATGCGCGCTTTGGCACCGAGTTTCCCATCCGCTTTGACTTTCTCGACACTATGGACGGCGGCAATCTTTCATTCCAGGTGCATCCACTCACCGAGTACATACAAGAGCACTTCGGCATGCACTATACGCAGGACGAGAGCTATTACTTGCTCGACGTCGGCGATGATGGCTGCGTCTATCTAGGATTGAAGGAAGGAATCGACCGCGAGCGCTTGATCGCGGACCTCCGTGGCGCACAGGAAGGCGGCACGAACTTCGACGCCGATAAGTACGTGAACAGGTGGCCCGCAAAGAAGCACGACCACTTTCTCATCCCCGCGGGAACCCCGCACTGCTCAGGCAAGAATTGTCTCGTGTTGGAGATCAGTGCCACACCATACATTTTCACTTTCAAGATGTGGGATTGGGGGCGCTTAGGGCTGGATGGCCAACTTCGCCCGATTCACCTTGATCATGGCATCCGCAATATTCAATGGGACCGTACCACCTCGTGGGTAAAACGCAACCTAGTGAATCTCATTGAACCAATTGATTCTGGCGACGGCTGGTTGGAAGAACGAACTGGACTGCATCATCGCGAGTTTATTGAGACGCGGCGGCACTGGTTCAACGCCCAGGTTCCGCACGCGACAAATGGCGGCGTGCAGGTCCTGAACCTCTGCGATGGCGAAGAAGTGATCGTGGAAAGTCCCGAGGATGCGTTTCCTCCGCTGGTGGTTCACTACGCGGAAACGTTCATCGTGCCTGCGGCAATCGGATCGTACCGCATTCGACCTCACGGGCCCTCAGAGGGCAAGAGGTGCGGAACGATCAAAGCCTTTGTCCGCACCCCGTCCGTGAACACATGAATTCGGTAGCGGATAGCGGACAGATGGAGGAAATGTGACGTTCCAAGATCATGCTGGCCCACGCCGCCGACTTGGGCTGCCGGGAAGTTCATTCGGCTTTGCGTCCTGCGTCCTGGGCGGAACCGGTCGTCGCCATAAAAACGGAAATACGAAAAGCGAGAGCTTTTGAGCATGGAGAGCGCAGGCACCGGCTTCCTCCTCCTTGTAGTTGCAGGCGTCATGAACGCCTCTTTCGCATTACCAATGAAATTCACCAGGCGTTGGGCCTGGGAGAACACATGGGCGGTTTGGACCGGGTTGGCATTGCTGCTGATGCCGCTTATCGCCGCCGCGATTACCGTTCCGCAGCTGCCTCACGTTTATGCGCAAGCGGGCACACGTTCGGTCGTGCTGGTTGCGGCTTGCGGAATGGGCTGGGGAATCGCGCAAGTCCTGTTTGGATTGGCCGTTGATTCCATCGGCATCGCACTTGCGTTCGCCATTGTTCTCGGCCTCTCGGCCGCCATCGGTGGTCTCATTCCATTCCTCCGGCTACACGCGGACAAGGCGCTGACTCCTGCAGGTCTCGGCCTCATCGGAGGCGTTCTATTGGTCATGGTTGGTGTCGGCATCTGTGCGCGCGCGGGGACGCTTCGTGAACAAACGGCTAAGCAAGCGCAGATGAATCGTTCCCCCACCTCCGGAATTTTGATGGCTGTTATGAGCGGCATCGGTGCTGCGTCGATGAATTTCGGAGTGGCCTTTGGAGGTCCCGTGGTCGAGGCTGCAGCTGTACACGGAGCCAATCCGGCGTGGCGGATGAACGCCGTCTGGTTGCCGCTCATGACTGCCGGGGCTGTTCCGAACTTGCTCTATTGCGGATATCTCATGCGCTCCAAGCGCACATCGGCCAACTTTAGCGCGAAGGGAACGGCGCATTACTGGCTTTTCGCGAGTGTCATGGCGATTTTCTGGTTTGTCAGCACGCTGATGTATGGCGTCGCCACCTTAAAACTTGGTGCGCTCGGCCCGGTCTACGGTTGGCCACTCTTTATGTCCCTGATTGTGATCGTTTCCACCGTGATCGGAATTTTGGCGGGCGAATGGAAGAACGCATCGAAGTCCGCCGTTGGCTTGCAGTTGGCTGGAGTGGGCGTGCTGATAACGGCTGTGATCGTGTTGTCCTACACGGGACGTCATTTGTAAAGGGCAATGATGAAAGCGATCTCGGTAGATCTCGGCGGTACACACGCTACCATCGCTCTGGTTGAAGACCGGAACATCCTTGCGAGCGAGACTATCGGGTTGGAACGGGTCGATGGGCTCGCTGCCGTGCTTCCACTTCTTGTGGAAGGCACAAACCGGGTGATGTCACGGGCTGCGGCGGATCGTTCGCAGGCCAGTGCATTTGTGCTGTGTTTCTGCGGTCTCGCAGATCCTGCAACGGGCCGCGTAGTGTCGACCAATCGAAAGTACGATGATGCCACGCGCATCGACCTTCCCGCCTGGTGCCAGCGCGAGATGGGCCTCCCCTTCGTGATCGAGAACGATGCACGCATGGCATTGCTGGGCGAATGCTATGCAGGCGCGGCCCAAGGCGAGACCGACGTCGTAATGGTGACGCTGGGCACCGGCATTGGCGGCGCCGTGTTGATGAATGGCAAGGTTCTGCGCGGCAAGCACATCCTTGGCGGCAACCTTTGCGGACACATTCCCGTCGACTTCAACGGCCGCCGTTGTACCTGTGGAGCCATCGGCTGCGCGGAAGCCGAAGCGGGGGGCTGGTCACTGCCACTTGTCGCGGAGTCCTGGCCGGGATTTGCCAAAAGCGCACTCTCCCAGGAACCCGCCGTGAGCTTCCGCTCGCTGTTTGAACATGCAACCCAGGGGGACGCCGTCGCGCTGGCCATCCAGGAGCGCTGCCTTCGCATTTGGGCGACGCTTACGACCGGGCTCATTCATTCTTTCGATCCGGATGTTGTTGTTTTCGGCGGAGGGGTGCTAGCGAGCGCCGACGTGATCGTGCCGTATATTCAGAAACACGTGATGGAGTACGCTTGGACACCTTGGGGCAAGGTGAGGATCAAGCCGGCCAAACTAGGCAGTCGCGCCGCGCTTCTCGGAGCTATACCGCTGCTTACGGGAGGACCGGCTGCTGCGCTAAGCGGCTGATGGCGCTGCGGTAGAATTCAAGGATGCTTGCGAGCATCTCCACGCTGCGCCTTTGCCTGATCTATCGCTATATACAGCGCTTTAGCAGCTTCTTGATTGTCTTGATCAAGTCGCAAGACTTCACGCAGTTCCGCGATAGCATCCTCGGAGCGGCCAAGCCTACATAGGGCAAGGCCATAGTTCAGTTGAAACCCTGTGCCTGTGGGATCCAAATCGAGTGCCGCGCGATACTTGGCCAGAGCAGCCCGCACGTCGCCCGACTTCTCCATGGCTATGCCTTCGTCATTCAAGCGAGATGCAGCTAAGGCGACGATTGAAGCACGATCACTTTTTGCGCGCAGCTCAGCCAGTTGCTTTTCAATAGGCTTCGCCTCTTCTAGTTTTCCCGCCTTGCGCAGTGCGCGATCCAAACTGTAGAGCGTTGCGACATCGGAAGGATCACCAAGTAAAGCGATTTTCAAATGATCGAGAGCTTTGGCAGTTTCCCCATCCTGGAGGAATAACTGACCAAGTCGGTACTGCGCAGTCGAGTCGTGAGGGTTCAGGGCGACCGCCTTCTCAAGTGCCTGCACGGCACCGCCGCTGTCAAGCGAGAGACGGCGCATTCCACCGAGATCAGACCACGCTTCCGCGTACTCTGGACGCAGCTGAATACTCTTTTCAAGCTCGTCGATCGATTTATCGACTTGGTTTTGTGCTCCCCAAACCTTCGCTCTTAGGTAATGGGTCTGCGCTGCAGCCGCCACGTCGCCTTGGAGTTTGATGGCGCGGTCGAGATGGTCACCTGCTGCGATCAGTTCGCCTGCTTGCGCAAGAATCAATGACAGGTTGACGTGGGCTTCGGCGAGCGCCGGGTTGAGTTCCAGCGCTTTCTCGAACTCCTGCCGGGCCGCCTTCACTTCGATGAACCGGCTTAACACCATGCCGTACTGATTGTGCACGCTTGCTGAATCTGGACGTAGTTGCACGGCTACGGCCATCTGGTTGATGGATTCGCCTCGCTCCCCTACAAGCGCCAACGCTGTTCCCAACAGCAAGTGGGCGTCAAAATTGCGGGGATCGTGCGCAACGATTTGGCGTAACACGACCACAGCTTCCGCAGTCGCGCCCTTCGAAAGCAGAGATTCGGCCTTCTCCAGTGAAGTTTGCCCTGCGCGAAGATGTTCTGCCGGGAGGAATACAGCAAGTAACGCAAATGTCGCGAAACAGGGTTTGACGCGCACTCGTCTCATCGCGATCACAATCTGGCCGAGTCTGTTCGGCCGATTCTGCTTCGACTCCCGAAATACCCTATTAGGGTAGATACCGCTGAAATTGGAACTTTGTCCCATCTCAAGAAACAAATATTCTTGTTGCAATGCCGCGCTTCTCCTGGTCTATTAACTGTCAAGTTTCGCTCTCCTATGTTCCTCATACAACCAGCCTCCGACGACGGCTGCGGACGCGTTCCGTATAGCGAACTATTGGAACTCGGCGACGAACCCCTCATGCAGGAACTTCAAGCCGGGGACACGGACGCGTTTGCGATCGTCTTCCAACGGTATCATCGGTTGGTGCATGCCACGGCACTGCACATCCTACGAGACGCGCATGAAGCTGAGGACTTAACGCAGTCGGTTTTCTTGGAAATCTATCGCCGGGCGGGACAATTTGACGCCCGTCGAGGCACTCTTAAAGTGTGGCTTCTTCAGTACGCGTATAGCCGCAGCATCAACCGGAGGAATTACCTTTTAGTGCGGCACTTCTACAACCAAACAGAAGTGGACGCAGTTGATGAAGAGGCAAGCCTTTGGTCTCCGTCGCGTCTTCAGTTTCAAGAGGCGAGTCGGCTGGCGAATGAAGCGCTCGACGCCCTGCCAGACGCGCAGAGAAAGACGATCGAAATGTTCTTCTTTGAGGGGTTGAGTTTCAAAGAAATAGCCAAACGCAGAAACGAGAGCCTGTCGTGTGTGCGTCACCATTACTACCGAGGTTTAGAGCGGCTTCGTTCGTACCTCGACAACCGCCCGCAAAGGGACCAGGGTGCGAACCAGTTGTCTTTAGAAAGAGGTACGGCGTCGTGAAACACGAGCATTTCGAAGAGCTCTGTGCGGCCGCAAGTATTGGGCAAGCCACTGCCGAAGAGCTCGCTCAACTAGGGCAGCACACTTCAGAGTGCGACGCCTGTCGTCGGGCATATTTTGACTATCTGAATGTTGCGTCGCAGGAGTTTGCCGCGCCCAGGCGGGCGCCGTCCTTATCTGCCGGCGTTCTGGAAGAATCGCTGAACTCGAAGCTTTTCACTCGCCGCTTCTTTGATCGAGCCAAACGGGAAGGGATCGTATTTTCCAGCGAAGTCGACAAAAACACAAAAGTTGCTGCGTCCCTCCCCGCACTCCCGTACAGGAGACTCTTTCGGCCAACATGGGCAGTAGCCGTCGCAGCTGGCGTGATTTTGGCGGCGGTCGGCTCTGCTAGCTACTTCCATTGGAGCCGTCGATTAGACGAGAGGCTGGCTGCCTCGCCGGCCATACCAAACAGCCACGTGAGCGGACCACTTGCAACGACAGCGCTCGACGGACGCATCCAAGAGCTAACGGCTGCCAACGCAGACCTCAGGCTTCAGATCGCGCGCCTAAACGCTGGGCTGCACAAAAAGGATGACGAGCTGGTTCGGCTCGAAACAAATCTAAGAGCTACATCCCAAGATCGCCGAAACATCGTGTTGGATCGGGATGCCTTGCAGGCAAAGCTCGACTCGGCACTGCGGGAACTGAGCAGGACAGAAGCCCTCACAGCGACTGCACAACAGGAAGCTAGCACCCAAGAGGCTTATGCGAAAGATATCGAGGCAAAATCCATAGCTGATCAGGTGAAACAGCGGGATCTAGAGGATGCTTTGAGCGAAAAGTCAGCTTTGTTGGATCAGGACCGCCAACTTCTGCGAGCAAGTCATCACGTGACGGATTTGATGGCTGCTCGAAATCTTCACATCGTGGACGTCGTGGATACTGACCCGGGAGGCAAGAGTCGACCGGCGTTCGGTCGGATCTTTTTTACAGAGGCCAAGTCGCTCATCTTCTATGCGTACGATTTGAACGAGCAGAAGATGCAAAAGGCCAACTACCAATACCAAATTTGGGCGAAAAAGGAAGGACCGAACCAACGGCCGCTGAGGTTGGGGATTTTTTATTCCGACGATAAAACCCAAAGGCGTTGGATGTTCAGATGTGACGACCCAAAGATTCTCCGAGAGATTGACTCCGTTTTTGTGACCTTCGAACGGTCTGATAGCGATCCTTCACACCCAGAAGGTCCAAGTCTGATGTATGCCTACTTGCGCGGTCAGCCGAACCACCCTTAGTTTTGCCGCAGCCCCCTTCATTCATCTCGCCTCATTCCCACAGTCCTGAACTCTGTTCGGTTCCGGCGATGGCTTGGATCAGAAAAAGTAGTTGATGACTGGGGCAGATCGCGCACCTGGCCGGAATACTGGGAAAGAGGGGTTCCCATGAAGAAAAAGTTGCGCCGTCTTGTTCCGGGATTCTTTGTCTGCTTGTCCGTGGTGGTGGGTTGCCTACTTGGTCCGTTAGCGCAATACGCGTTCGCACAGACTGAGAAGGCTTCTATATCCGGGCGCATCACCGACCAAACCAACGCGGTCGTACCTGATGCCGAAGTTGAAATCAGAAATACCGATACCGGCATTGTGACGTCGACTAAGACGAACGATCAAGGGGTCTATGCATTCCCCTCTCTGTCCCCCGGCAATTACGTTATGAATGTGCGCAAACAAAGCTTTCGAACCGTGTCCGTCACGGACGTCAAGCTATACGTTCAAGACAACATCTCGCGAAATTTCTTGATGCAGGTTGGTTCATCGGCCGAGTCGGTTACTGTGGTTGCCCAGTCCGAAGCCGGGTTAGTAAACACTACTGGTTCCGAACTCGGAACCGTCATCACGCAGGAGGCCATCCACGAATTACCGCTCAACGGACGCAATTTTACCCAGCTGCTGACTCTCACCCCTGGCGCAACACCGATCAGTACCGCCCAAAGCTCAGGTGTCGGGGTGAACGACTTGGCTGTGCTGGGCGTGCCGACAGCCAGCGTGTCGCAGCCCTCCATTCAGGGCCAGGCCAACCGCTCCAACCTGTACATGCTTGACGGCGTGATCAACACGGAACTAAACACCAGCACCTATGTGATTCCGCCAATTGTTGACGCCATACAAGAGTTCAAGGTGCAATCGCACGATGATAAGGCCGAGTATGGCGGAGTTCTCGGCGGCGTTGTCAGTGTCGTGACCCGTAGCGGTGGCAACCAGCTTCACGGAAGCGCATGGGAATTCGTGCGCAACAATGCTCTTGACGCTCGCGATCCCTTCCGGGATGAGTTTCGCAGCTCTCCCTCTCCCTTTCACCAGAACCAATTTGGGGCCACCGTCAGCGGGCCAGTCTTTATCCCCAAGGTGTACAACGGCCGCAACCGCACCTTCTTCCTGTTCGGATACGAGGGCTGGCGCTTCAACCAGGCGGCTCAGACCCGCTATCGCGTTCCAACTGCCCAGGAGCTCTCCGGCGATTTCTCGAACTCCATCCTGTCACAAAATATCTATGACCCCGCGACAACTCGGCCAGACCCCGCGAACCCTGGCCAGTTTACGCGCAGCCAGTTCATTGCCTCATCGAATCCCAGCAGTCCCAATTTCAATTCGGCGTGCACGAATGCCGCGGGATGCCCGAACATGATTCCTTCGGCACGAATCGATGCAACCACCCTGAACTTCCTCAAGACCTACTATGGAACGCCAAACCTCACCGGCGATCCCGTATTCAACGCCATCGTAACGCGCCCTGGCGTGGACAATTCCGATCATTACACTGCGCGCGTTGATGAACAGCTGGGCGGTAAAGACAGCTTGTTCTTCCGGTACGATCGCCTCAACGTTATAAATCTCACTCCCTTCAGCGTTTCCGGGGACGCCGGCGGCTCCGTGCCAGCCACGGATATTGGTGTTGGATGGAACCATCTGTTCAATGGAGCTCTGATGCTGGAAAGCCGGTTCGGCCGGGCACACCGGCCGTTTTCGCGCTTTCAGACCGACACGTCGGGGATCGCTCCAATACAGAAGCTGGGATTCACAAGTCCTGGAGGTACTGTGGTCGTCCTGGCCTCGCCTTGGGCTCTGAGTTCGCAGGGCGCCGGCGTGCAAAACGCGAATACGATTGGCAGCCCGGTTATCGATTTTTCGCAGGGGCTGAGCTGGGTGCATGGCCTGCACGAGCTCAAGTTTGGCTACCAATTCATAAGGCAGGGCAACGATACCGCCAGTCCGCCTTATGGCAACTATACGTTCACGAACGACATCACGGGCAATCCTGAGCAGGTTGGCACCACCGGTAGCTCGCTGGCCTCCTCTTTGTTAGGACTTCCGGCGCAGACCAACAATACCGGGAGCGTCTCCAACAGCAACCGCGTCAACACTTGGTCCTTTTATGGCCAGGATTCCTGGAAATTGCGCAGCAATCTCACCGTGACCTACGGCCTGCGTTTTGATCACCGAGGAGCATTCGACCCCTCGTCGAGTACCGTCGTGAGCGGTTTCACCGCCAACGGCGACTACTGGATCGGCCTGAATCAATTGCCGCCGGCCTGCAGTCAGGCAGGAAAGTCACCGTGCATTCCAGGCGCCGGCACTCTGCAGAGCATTCCTAACGGAGACAAGATCATGCTCTCGCCTTATGGCCGGGCGTGGGGACCTGCTCCGAATTGGAGCGATTGGGGACCGCGCGTCGGCGTAGCCTGGCGTCTCAGGGGAAATATGGTGGTACGCGCCGGATACGGTGTTGTTTATGACGCGCTCATGGGCATGGAGCAGGATTGGAAAGGAATCTCCGGCTCGTGGCCCGCTACCGGTTCAGTATTCTCACTAAGGCCGATCAACCAACTGGGCCAGCCTCTCACTCCTATCGAGCAGACCTTCGGGCAGGTAGGCGCCGCTGCGTTGCCTGGGCCATCTCCGTGGTCACAATCCAACTGGTTTTTCGATCCCAATCGCAAGGATCCGCGATCCCAGGAGTGGAACGTCGAGATCCAGCGGCAAATGACCAGGAATCTTGCGCTCTCTGTGGGATACGTCGGCAGCTACAGCGACCGGCTGGATGAAACTGGCTTGTTCAACACTGCCACTACGCCAGGACCTGGAACCCCCGCCCAGGTCGCCCAGCGCCAGCCGTTCCCTTGGATCACTGGCACTCCGTTCTTCGGAACCGATCGTGGCAACGCCAATTACAACGCGTTGCAGGTCAAATTGGATCATCGGTGGGCCAACGGCTTCCAGTATCTCGTGTCGTACACGTGGTCCAAGTCTATCGACGCCGGCAGTAGCGGCTGGTTTGCGGCGGAAAATGGAGGCGGCGCGGGAGGGTCTTCCTCGCTTCAAAATTACTACGACCCCAACGGAAGCCGCAGCGTGTCGTCGTACGACATACCACATTTCCTTTCGATGAGCGGAGTTTGGGAGCTTCCCTTTGGCAAGGGAAAAAAGTACTTCAATCAGCATGCTATCGCCAGCCGCCTCTTGGGCAACTGGCAGATGAATGGAGTTGTCCAGTTGCGTTCCGGACAGCCCTACAATTTAGCCGTCTCCGGTGATGTGGCTAACATCGGAAGCTCCGTGCCCTGGTGGAATTACGCCAGGCCTAACCTGGTAGGAAACCCGCATCCGTCGCATCCAACGACAGCAGAGTGGTTCAACCCAACCGCTTTCACGGTGCCTTCCTTCTCCTACGGTAACTTTGGCCGCAACGTTTTGCGCACACCCTCGGTGGCGAATGCAGACTTCTCATTATTCAAGAATTTCGTGCTGACGGAGTCGACGACGTTGTCCTTCCGCGCAGAATTCTTCGATATTTTCAACATTCAGAATTATGGCGCGCCGGATAGTCTGATCGGCGACCCTGGAGTCGGACGTATCACTTCGAACGTCATTCCGCCACGGCAAATCCAATTCGGTCTTCACTTAGCGTTTTGAGACCAGTCGGCGTCAGTTCAACCAAAAAATGTACGGCGTAAGAAGCCGTTTAGCA
>Ga0210399_10003300_pt1 | contig 12568 bp, 12 predicted proteins | sample IncBWC14MmetaG_FD_150865 | JGI IMG/M metagenome (GOLD analysis project Ga0210399, IMG submission 150865) | Forest soil microbial communities from Barre Woods Harvard Forest LTER site, Petersham, Massachusetts, United States - Inc-BW-C-14-M | ecosystem: Environmental > Terrestrial > Soil >... | reverse complement strand
AAGCCCACCGGCCTCGGCGGCATCCTCCACTGCTTCACCAGCACTCTCGATCACGCCGAAAAAGGCCTCGACATGGGCTTCCTCATCTCCTTCACCGGCAACATCTCCTACCCCAAGGCGCAAAACATCCGCGACGTCGCGAAAGCTTTGCCCCTTTCGAACATTTTGATTGAAACGGACTCTCCGTACCTCGCCCCGCAACCTCATCGAGGAAAACGCAACGAGCCCGCCTACGTTCTCGAGGTAGCAAAGGCCCTCGCGAATGTGAGAGACTGTGACCTATCAGAAATTGCCGCCAAGACCACGGAGAATTTTCGTAGGTTTTTTCGGCTGACCCGGCCGGACGCGTCCACGGCCGAGGTGTCCCGCTAACAGGGGCGGGCTCGGAGAACGCATATCGCTTTACTGACCGTCAAAGAGATTTTTGAATTGGTGAGCGAAGACCTTGTGAAGGTCGAACAGGAACTCTCGCGCCAAAGCGCCTCTGCCTACCAGCCCGTCTCCGAAATCACCAGCTATCTCCTAGGCGGGGGAGGAAAGCGCCTCCGCCCCGCATTGCTCCTGCTCGCCCACGGCTACGCTGCCGGAAGCGAAGGTGACTCTCGCAGCGCCATCAAGCTCGCCGCTGTCGTCGAACTCCTCCACAGCGCCACACTTATTCACGATGACGTCATCGACAGCGCCGATACTCGCCGCGGCCGCCCCTCGGCCAATTCCCGCTGGGGCAATCACCGCAGCGTCCTCTCCGGCGACTGGCTCTACATGCAGTCTTTCCACATCGCCCTGCAGGAACGCAATTTCCACGTCCTCGACATCCTCATCGATCTCACGCAAAAAATGGTCGAGGGCGAACTCCTCCAGCTCGAAAAAATCGGCCGCATCGACGTCTCCGAAGACGACGCCCTGAAACTTTCCAACTACAAAACCGCTTGCCTCTTCAGCGGCTGCGCGCGGCTCGGTGGTGTTCTCGGCGGCCTCGACGAAGAACACGAAACCGCGCTAGCCGACTACGGCCGCTACTCCGGCCTGGCCTTTCAACTCGTGGACGATCTCCTCGATTTCACCGCCTCCAGCGAGCAACTCGGCAAGCCAGTGCTAAGCGATCTGAAAGAAGGCAAAGTCACCCTGCCGTTGATCTACGCGATGGAAAATGGTCACAGCGAAGCCCGCGAAATGGTCGCCCGCGTCCTCGAAGAAAAAGAGTTCGACTCCGTCCAGCCGGAGACTCTCGTAGCCCTCGTTCGCGATTCCGGCGCCCTCGAACGCACCCGCAACCTCGCCCTCGAATACGCCGTCCGCGCCAAAGCCTGCCTCAACGGCTCCGGCTTCTCCGACTACGCCCGCGCCCTCCAAACCCTCCCCGACTTCATCCTCGACCGCGAATACTGATGTCTGGTGGCACAGGCACTCCTGCCTGTGCTCTTCATCCGCCGCTGCGATGCCACTCCCCCACTCCATGCTACCTTTGAACCGGGACCACCGCATGCTGCCCTTCAAACTCGTCTACCACGATCACTACGACCTCAACCTCGGCGCCCACGTCTTTCCCTCCGAAAAATTCCGACTGATCCACGACAAACTCCTCAGCGATGGCATCGCCGAACCCGACGACTTTCTCCACCCGAAACAGGCAACCGACGCCGACATCCTCCGCGTCCACACCGAAGACTGGGTCCAAAAACTAAAAACCGGCACCCTCACAGCCAGCGAACAAATGAAACTCGAAGTCCCCTATTCCCCCGAACTCGTCCGCGCCTTCTGGCTAGCCGCCGGCGGCACAATCCTCGCCGCCGAATCCGCAATCCAAGACGGCTTCGGCTGCAATCTCGGCGGAGGCTTCCACCACGCGTATCCCGGCCACGGCGAAGGTTTCTGCGCCATCCACGATGTAGCCGTGGCCATTCGCACCCTGCAAGCCCGCAAAAAAATCACCCGCGCCATGGTCGTCGATACCGACGTCCACCACGGCAACGGCACCGCCGCCATATTCAACAAGGACAATTCCGTCTTCACCCTCTCCATCCATCAACTAAACAACTACCCAGCCCACAAACCCCATTCCTCTCTCGATCTGAATCTCGAAGACGGCGTCGCCGACGAAGAATACCTGGCCACACTCCTACCCGCCGTGAAAAAATCCATGGCATCATTCCAACCGGACATGCTCTTTTATGTAGGTGGTGCCGACCCCTACCGCGAAGACCAACTAGGCGGCCTCGATTTGAGTATGGAAGGTTTGCAAAAACGCGACGCCGGTGTCTTCACCGAAGCCCGTCGCAAAAACATCCCGGTAGTCACCACGCTAGCAGGCGGCTACGCCCGCCGCCTCCAAGACACAATCCAAATCCACGTAAACACCATCCTAGCCGCCAAACAAATATCCGAACAACCGTAGCGGCCACCTTCAGGTGGCCCCGCCCTCCAGTAGCACAGGCTTCAGCCTGTGTTCTTTCCTTTCCTCCACCCATGTAGGGACCGCTCGCAGCGCCAAGCGGGCCGAGCTTTTGTCCGCCGACATCTCTTCTACTGCGCAATCGCTGCCGCCGGCGTTTCCGCCGGATGCAACGTCCTCTCAATCGCCTCAATCAGCGTCTGATCCGAACCCTCCGGATCAAACCCCTCCGCCCGATAAGCAATCTTCCCCGCCCGGTCCAAAATCAACGTCGTCGGAAAAGAATTCACCTGCAGCAGCAAATCCAGTCCATCCGCAAACAACACGCTGCTCTTTGGTTTCTCCTCTGCCAGATACGGCCCCACAAGCGTCTCATCCTCGTCGCAGTTCACTTCAAGAAAAACGACATCCTTCTCCTGCCCCCCGAACCTCTCCGCCACTTTTTCAAAATGTGGCTCCCATGCGCGGCAAGGCCCGCACCACGTCGTCCAGAAATTCATCACCAGCACTTTCCCTTTGCTCCCCGCCAGCGCATACGGCAATCCGTCCGCCGCCCGGCGCAGCACAAACTCCGACGGCTCTTTCAATCCCCGGTTCCGCGCAGGTTTTGCAGCGGCCCCGCTCGCCGCGCTCTCGTCGTATGTGCGCAACATATACTCCCCAAGCCCGTCTTCCGATCCGTGCGCCAGCCGCCACACGTTGCCCAGCTTCCTCCGCAGTTCCGCGCGCGACGTCCCCGCCGCCGGCCCATCCGCCAGCGCAAATGCCAGCGCGTACTCATGAATCGCCCCAGCCAGGTCCTTTCGCAACTCCGCCAATTCTCCCAGGCGCTCCGCCGTAGCCGCCCCCGGCGCCCGGCGGTAACTCTCCTCAAAATCTTTCTGCGCATCCTGCATCTCATTCAGCTTCTGGTGCAAGCGCCCGCGCACCAGAAAGATCGCCGCGGCATCCCTCTGCTTGTCTTTCTCAAATTGTTCGTTGGAAACGCGCGGAGATTTGTCGTTCGACGATTCCCGTCCAATCAATTCAATCACGCGCGTGCAGTAGTTCGTCGCCCGCTTCCATCCCGCCGCGTCGCCATACCGCTCCAGCAACTGCACCGAAAGCAAGTTGGTCGAAAGATCCCCGGGATCAAGCGCCACCATCCGCTCCGCATACTCCGTCGCCGTGGAGAAATCCCGAAGCTGCAGGCTGGACTCCACAATCGCCCGGTAAATCTGTGGCCGCTGCGACGATTGCGGATACTTCTTAAGAAAGTCCAACAGGTTGTGCATCAGCGCCGCGCGATCGTTGCTCGCCTGCCCAATCGCCTTCTGCAAGTCTTGCTGCTCCAGCGCCGCCGCTGTTGGAGCCCCCTGCTTGGCTCCACCAGACTTTGCCGTTGGTGCAGGAGCAGCAGGTGCAGACGCAGGAGCCGACGCAGGCGGCGTTTGCCCAGAGTCCGGCTTCTGCTGCGCACAAACGAAATCCATGCTCGCCCAAGCAAGCACAACAAATCCCACAAGGATTCTCAGTGGTTTTGTGCAAAAGCAGTTCACAACGCCATTGTACAAGGGAATCAAAAAGAAGCTGTAGCGGCCACCTTCAGGTGGCCCTCTCTTATTCTTCAATGTAGCGCTGGCTTTTAAGCCAGCGCTTGGGTTTCTCCGACTCTTGTAGGGCCCGCCGTCCGCGGCGGGCCGCTCTTAATCACAAATCTAATCTATCCCACTCCTCACGACCCGCTCGAAACATTCACACTTCCCGAAACCGTATGCACTTCCACCCGCCCGGCCGAACTCCCAACATGCGCGCGCAACGAATGCTTGTTCTGCTCCTCCAATATCACCGGTATGCTCGTCCGAATATCCCCCGATGTGGATTCCGCCGAAAGCAGAAAGCTCGCGTTCGAAGGCACGCGCAACTCCACCGAACCAGAAATCGTCTTCAACTCCCAAAGCCGGCTGGCCCCCGGATTTCCCGAAACCTGAATCGACCCGGAAATCGCGTGCACCTTCACATCGTTACTCGCGCCCACTACCTCAATCGAACCGCTCGCCGTCGACGCATCCACACGGTCGCTCGGATGCTGAATCCGGATCGACCCCGAAGCCGCGGTAATCTTCACCTCGCCCTTCACATCCGTCACCTTCGTATCGCCCGAAGCGCTGGACACGCGCAACCACCCGCCGATCCCAGACACATCAATCGACCCGCTCGCCGCATTCACCTGCGTATCGCGCTCTACCCGATAAACGTGCACATACCCCGACGCCGAACTCGCCTTTACCGGCCCCTTCACGTTGTCAATCGTAATCCCGCCCGAAGCCACGCCCGCATCAATCTCCGTGTCATGCGGCACTTCCACCTGGTAATCGATCGTCACATTCTTCAGCCACGACGAATTCTTCCCGATGCGAATCGTGCTTCCGCTCTGTTCCAGCGGTGGGTTTGCGGCCACCTCTTCCACGCTCTTGCCGGACCCTCCGAATATCGACCACCCGCCCGGCGAAACCTTCCCGTGCACGTGAACGGTGCCATCCGCACTGCCTCGAATCTGAACACTCCCCGACCCGTTGCTCACCTCAATCCGCACCGGTGCCGTCACGGTAAAAGATCGGTCAAAAGTGGCGTTCTCGGCGGCGAGCGCCGGTAAGGCAAAAGCGACAAGCGCTGTGACCAGGAAAATCCTGGAAAGGATAGTGACGTGGCGTTTAGTCATCGGCTCAATGCGCCCGGCGAACCAGGTCCTCATGGTACCCAAGCCCTCCTGGTATGAAGATACGCAGTTCAGGCCTAAGATGTTCAAGCCTAAGGTGTTCTGGCCGTTTTGGCCAGCGTCTCGTTCAGCGACCCCTGCCGGTAACCCTCTAAATCTAAAGCCACATACGCGAACCCCGCCACTTTTAGCGCCTGTGCTATGGCTGCCGCCATCTCCGGATCCAGCGCCCGTGGCAGCTCCTCCGGAGCAAGCTCCACCCGCGCCAGCTTATCGTGCAGCCGCACCCGGAACTGTCTGAACCCCAACTCGCGCAGCGCCGCCTCTCCCCGCTCCACCAGCGACAACCGCTCCGCCGTAACCTCCGTCCCATACGGCAGTCGCGAAGACAAGCACGCCGACGCCGGCCGGTCCCAGCAGGGAAGTCCAGCCCGCTTCGCCAGAAATCGTATCTCCGCTTTACTCAATTTTGCTTCCAGCAGGGGTGTCAGCACGCTGTGCTCCGCCGCCGCCCGATGCCCAGGCCGAAAATCCGAAGTGTCGTCCGCATTTACTCCGTACGCCACAGCCGCAAACCCGCGCTCCTTCGCCAATCCATCCAGCACAGAAAAAAGTTCATCCTTGCAGTAGTAGCATCGGTCCGGCGCATTCGCGCGATACGCCGGATTTTCCAGCTCATGCGTCTCGATAAACTGGTGCCGCACTCCCGTCGCCTTCAGGAAAATCTCTACCTGTTCCCGGTCATAAGCCGAATAACTCTCCGACAGTGCAGTAATCGAAAGCGCCCTTTCTCCCAGCGCCCGATGCGCCGCCCACGCCAGATACGCGGAGTCCGTCCCGCCCGAAAGCGCCACAATCACCGAACGCAGCTCCCCCAGCCGCCCCAAAAGCCCGCGCTCTTTCTCTTCGGCCAACTCCGCCGACCCTTCTCCCATCCGTATATTCACCAGTATTCCCATTCGTACTCCGCTTCCCCCAAAAGTATATCGCGAACTACTTTTGAGTGCGGAGCGAAGCTGCCGCTTTTGCGGTCTGAACGTTGCGACGAAACCATCCGCTCGCCACGGACGCAACAATCCCAAAGATCTTCCCCTCTTGCTTCAAACCATCCCTACTTAAAATCCAACAAAACCTCCACCGTCCCCTTCGCCGGATCCGTCTGCAAGAAATGTCCCACGGTGTCGTAATGCACCGGCAAATCCTTGAATATCGTCTCGCGATGCGATTCCAGCCGGAACAGAAAATCCTCAAACACCTTCTTATCAAACAGATCCCCCGGTTTCACGCTCCACGCCTCTTGAATCTTCCGTTCCCCCGCAAGTGACATTCCCGAAATCGTCATCGATCCGTACCGATAGGCCTGCCCCTCCACAATCGAAACCTCATACGAAGTCGTATGCGCCGCGTCATCGTAAGCCGCCACCGGCGCCACCTTCGCCTCCAGAAATCCCCGCTGGCCGTACTCCTCCCGCACCCGCTCCCACCCGCCTTCAATCGCTTGCCCGTTCGCCACATCGCCAACCTTCAATCCCATCGTATTCGTCAACGTGATGGACGAAATCGCCGCGTTCCCCTTCCACTCCACACCCTTCCACCTGTAAATCGTTCCCGGCACGCAGGGCACATAGACCGGGATCTGCTCCGCCAGTTTCTGCTGCTTCGGATCTCCGGACAGCCGCACTTCCGCCGGCCCGATTTTCGCCTGCAAAAATCCCTGCTGCTGGTAAATCGGCCGGATCTGCTCCGCCAGAAAAACATTGATCGTCATCCGCGAATAAGGATGGCCCACAATCTCCGCAATGCGCACCCGCACGGCCAAATCTTCCGTCAGTTTCGGGTCGTTGAATTCCAGCTTGGCAATCTTCGGCACTGGCCCTTCCGCAGTGAATTGCTGCTCCGAGCCATCCGACAACGGGCTAAGCACAACCTGGTGCGTAATCCCCACGTTCGGATCTCGCGCGGAAACAAATGCCTTCAGAATAGCTGCCGCCCGCTCCACCACCTGTCCCGTCTCCGGCAGATGCCCGTCATAAAAGGGAAGTTCCTTCCGCAGCGCCTCATCCAGCTCTGAATCTGAATACCACGGAAAATTGTCGTAAGAGACCGGCAACCGCGGATTTTCCTCGATATGAAACGTCACCACCAGATTGTCATTGTGTGTGTCGAACTTGAAATTCACTTTTGCAAAGAGCCCCGTGCGCACCAGCGCGTCGGCCGCATCCTGCAAATCCTTGCGCCCCACCTGCGCGCCGGGTGCGAGTCCCGTCAGCGGAACGATTTGCGCTTCAGTGAGATGTTTCGCTCCCTCCACGCGCACTTCCCGCAGCGTCGCGGTCTGTGCATGCACCAAGGGAGATAGAAGGAAGGCGAGAAGCCCAGCGAGAAGGAATGGCGCCCGGCGGATCCGCATACGCTCATTCTAGCCGAATTTCGTCTCGGGACGCGAAGTGCCGCTAATCTTCCGCGGCGTGCGTTTATTCCACGGTCACCGATTTCGCAAGGTTCCGCGGCTGATCCACGTCGCACCCGCGCCGCACCGCTATGTGATACGCCAGTAGTTGCAGCGGAATAATCTCCAGCAGCGGCGAAAGCAAATCCGGAGCTGCTGGCAATTCGATGATCTGGTCCGAAGCCTCGCGCGCCAGATGATCGCCCGAAGTCACCACCGAAACCACGATGCCGTCGCGCGCCTTCACCTCTTTAATGTTCGACACGCTCTTTTCGTACAGCGTCATCGAAGCCGGGTCTGTCTCATCCCGCGTCGCCAACACCACCACCGGCAGATTTTCGTCAATCAGCGCATTCGGCCCGTGCTTCATCTCTCCAGAAGGGTAACCCTCGGCATGGATATACGAAATCTCCTTCAGCTTCAACGCGCCTTCGAGCGCGATCGGATAATGAATCCCCCGGCCAAGATACAGAAAATCCGACTGCCGGAAATATTGCCGCGCCAGCGTCTCGTAAAATCCCGTCTCTTCCGCCTGCAGAATCGTCTCCATCTTGTGCGGAATGCGCGTGAACTCCAGCATCAGCTTCCGCGCCGCGTCTGGCGCCAGTTTGTCGCGCACCTGCCCAAGGTACGACGCGAGCAAGACCAGCGCTGCAAGTTGTGCCGTAAACGCCTTCGTCGACGCCACGCCAATCTCCGGCCCCGCATGTGTCAGGATCGTCCCCGCGGCTTCCCGCGTAATCATCGATCCCTTCACGTTGCAGATGGCCAGGCTCGGCGACCCTTTCTGCTTCGCCTCTCGCTGCGCCGCCAGCGTATCCGCCGTCTCGCCGGACTGGCTGATGCAAACCGTCAACGTGCGCGAATCAATAATCGGATCGCGATACCTGAATTCGCTTCCGTAATCCACTTCCACCGGCAGCCGCGCCAGCCGCTCAATCATGAATTTTCCGGCCAGCCCCGCATGCCAACTCGTACCGCAAGCCACGATGCGCACATTTTGGAATTCTCGAAATGCCTTTTCCGTAATCGCCATTTCATCCAGGAACACTTTGCCGGTGTCCTGCGAGATCCGCCCAAGCATCGTGTCGCGCACCGCCCGCGGCTGCTCGAAAATCTCCTTCTGCATGAAATGCTTGTACCCGCCCTTTTCCGCCATGATCGGGTCCCAAGTAACCACGTGCGCTGGCCGATCCACCGGCTTCCCCTCCAGATCCGTCACCCGCACGCCATCGCGGCTCAGCACCGCAACGTCGCCATCCGCCAGGAAGAAAATCTTCCGCGTATGCTCCAACAGCGCCGGAATATCGCTCGCCACAAAAAATTCCCCGTCTCCCAGCCCGATCACCGACGGCGGCCCAATCCGCGCCGCGATCAGCTTCTGCGGGTCCTTCGCCGAAAGAAATACCAGCGAATAAATCCCGCGCAGCTCCTTCAGCGTTTTCCGCACCGCTTCTTCGAACGGCAGCACCTTCGCGTACTTTTCCACTAGGTGCGCCACAATCTCCGTGTCCGTCTCCGTCACGAACTTGTGCCCCTCGCGCTGCAACTTCTCCTTCAACTCCAGGTAATTCTCAATAATCCCGTTGTGCACCACCACGTATTGCCCCGTGCAGTCCCGATGCGGGTGCGCATTCTCCTCCGTCGGCCGCCCGTGCGTCGCCCACCGCGTGTGGCCGATCCCATACGTCCCCTCGATCGGCGATTCGCGCAGAACCTCTTCCAGGTTTTTCAGCTTTCCCGGCGCCCGCCGGATCTCAATCTTCCCCGTGCCGTTCACCACCGCGATTCCCGCTGAATCGTACCCGCGGTATTCCAGCTTCCGCAGCCCCTCGATAATCACGGGGACAACTTTCTTAGGTCCGATATAGCCGACAATTCCGCACATGCGGGATTCTCCTTGAATTTGTACGTTTAGGGTAACACGCGCATTCCTGCGGGCGTATGGAATGCGTGCAATACGATTGCCAAACTTACCGCCGCCTGGGTTCTTCTGCGGGGCGCTGCAACTCAAACGTGTTTAACTTCCGGTTGGCGTCAAAGTAAAACGTAACCCGCGCGATCACCGGCTGCACCGCCCGTGTATCCGTTCGTCGAATATCAGCCACAATCGTCCCTTGCTTCTGCGCCGCCAGGATCGAATACCCGTGATTGTCCAAAAAAGTGACCACTTTTTCTTCTGGCGTGCGCGGCGGAAGCTGCTGCTCCAGCATCGCCTGAATGGGCTTCAGTTGCGGATCTTCCGTGCCGCCACTTTTCTGGCACCCCGCGAAGCCGAGGACGGTCAGGCCTAGCAGCAGCCTCGCCTGCTCGCCGCCGCGAGACGAAAACGCTCGGCGCAAGAATGAAAAGCGCGACACCATGCGGATCGCTCTTATTCCACGATTTCGAATCGAAACTCTTCGATCACTGGATTGGCCAGCACTTCCTTCGAAATCCGCTCCACCTGTTTCTGCGCTTCGTCGCGGTTCCAGCCGTCCAGGTTCAACACAAAAAATTTCCCCTGCCGCACGTCCGAAACCTGCTCATATCCCAGGCTCGACAGCGCATGATGAATCGTCTTCCCCTGCGGATCCAGCACCGTCCGCTTCGGCATTACCCAAACATGTGCTTTCATGCCCATCAGTATATCAATTCACCCGCCCCTTTGGAGTGCGGGAGCTCTGCTCCCGCTTTTCCGGTTGCATCCGACCCACCCAATAATCGCGTAGCCTCCAACATCACCTTTGTAGGGGCGGGGCTTGCCCCGCCCCCTTGGGTGGCTCTCGTCTTGCCGGCCCAAAATCCTACCGTACCGCCCCAAACGCATACCGAAATCCATTCTCCACCACCCCTAAAATCTCCTCCTCCGTCAACCCAATCCCCCACGCATTCCGGTATTCCTCCTCCAACGATGTATGAAACATCGCCGGATCATCCGTCGAAATTGTCACCGGCACACCCTCCCGTATAATCTCCGCCAGCGGATGCTCCTCCATCGTTGCCCCACTCTTTCCAAGCTGCACATCCAACGCGCCGGTCCGCAGATTGCTCGCCGGACAAATTTCCAAAGGAATTTCTTTCCGCGCCAGCATCTCCATCAACTCCGGATCCCGAGCCGCCGCAATACCATGCCCAATTCGCTCCACTCCCAGAATCTCCACCGCCTCGCGAATCATTTCCGGCCCGCCAATCTCTCCCGCGTGCATCAGCTTGTGAAAGCCGTAATCTGCCGCGCGCTCATAAACTTTTTGAAACTCCGCGGCCGGCAAGCTGAGTTCATCTCCCCCGATCCCAAACGCCACGATCCGCCGCGAATTGCATCCCCGCGCAACCTCCACCACTCGCATCGCAGCCGCTGCCCCGAATTGCCGCACAGCGTCGAAAATCCAGTTCAACCGCAAACCGCGCCGCTCAAGAGGCTCCGTCGCCTCCAGAATCGCCGCAAAATTTGCTTCCGGCTGCTGCTGCCGCAAAAACATCACGCCCACCGAAAGCGTCACCTCGGCGTACACCACCCTCTGTCCCAAAAGCTGCTCCGCCAAATCCGCTGCAATCAGCCAAAATCCCCTGGCTCGCGAACAAACGACGTCACCCACTTGAACGCATCCAGGAATCCCGCGAAATCCGTGTACGCGTACCGCCGCCGCACCTCCTCTTCCGACAACGTCACACCGTGTCGAGCCGCCAGCGTGCTCGCAATCGCCGGACGGATCGATCCCTCCAAATGCAAATGCAATTCGGCCTTGGGAAGGGAAGCAATGCGTTCGGGAAATGGACTAGTCGGCATCTCTCACCAGCAACCAGCCAAGCCGGAGATGCCTTTGTAGCGGCCGCTTTCTGAAGCGGGCGCTTTTTTGTAGCACTACCGTGTTGTCCCTGGAATTCGTGTCGCCAACCATCTCTTCCTCTTCGCCCGCCAGTCAAACTCGAATGGCAGCGAACTTCCCGTTAAAAATTCGCATTAGAGTGCGTGGCGCGAAAATTAGTGAGGGAGTTGTGGCTTCCCCGCGTTGGTCCACGCGGTCAGCCAGTAAGATCCAACGTCGGTCGAAGCCTCCGAAAGCTGCCGGATCAGCGACGCCGCCGTCAAATTATAAAACCGGTCGTAATATTCGTCGGTGTACGAATTCAGCCCCTTCATCGCGCGACGGTCAGCAAGCAGCAGCGATTCCACCAGGCTGTGGCCTTCAAGGCATGCCTCAAACGCGTAGTCGGTCGGATCGCTGATGAAGAAAGCGTCGTGCGTGCTCATCGGAAAGAAAGAACCGTAGCGCACGATCAGAACGCTGTTGAATCGATCGTTGATCCCGTTCTGCTGCGTCATTCGCCCGTCAAAATTCTCCGTCGTATTGAACGGGTCATGCGCCTCCGCCACGTAGTTCGCCAGAAAAGCCGCGTCTAGCTTTGCCTGCTCCCACCGCCCTGCCCGCATATCTTCCGTCAGCTTCTGGCTGTACACGCCGATCTGCCACGGCAGCAGCCCCGTCGCTTGAATCTTCGATTTGCTGTACTTCTCAATCGCCGCCTTGTAGCTCCTCGGTAACGCCGCAAACGGAAACTTCCCGTATTTGTCCAGTTCGATGAAGTGGTTGTTGCGTTCCCAGGGATGCTCGTCAATCAAGCCCAGCGGGTCGTCCACGTGGTCTATCAGGAATTTGCGGTTGTTCTCGAAAAAAGGCCGAATCTCATTCGGCAGCGTATCCACCGCGTGATTCACCACCATCCGCTGCGCGCTCTCCCCCCACGCCAGCGTCATCCGCGGTGCCAGCAGCCCCAGCGCCGCCAGGACGAAAACCGCTTTTCCCTTCGTTTGAACGTTCACAAAGAATCGCCGAGGCATCACGCGTGTCCTTAACGGATTCTTACTCGGTTGGGCCGGAAAGCCTTAGGGTACTCTTCCTGCGGCCATAAAAATAATAAATCACCAGCCCGATAATCAGCCAGGCGAAGAACCGCAGCCAATTCATGATCGGCAGTCCCGCCATCAGCAGCACGCACGTAATGATCGTAATCACCGGCGCCAGCGGTCCGCCTGGAGCGCGAAATG
>Ga0210399_10003298_pt1 | contig 12572 bp, 7 predicted proteins | sample IncBWC14MmetaG_FD_150865 | JGI IMG/M metagenome (GOLD analysis project Ga0210399, IMG submission 150865) | Forest soil microbial communities from Barre Woods Harvard Forest LTER site, Petersham, Massachusetts, United States - Inc-BW-C-14-M | ecosystem: Environmental > Terrestrial > Soil >... | reverse complement strand
CGCGAAACAGCAGAGGCTCGAACACTGTTCCCGCGGCGGAAGCGAGCAGAGCCAAGACAATCAGGCCGGAAGAGAGCCATCCACTCTCCCGAACCGCCTGCCACACGGGAAGCCAAACCCGGGTTGGCGGTTCATTGCGCACCGCTTCGAGGGATTGCGGCAACGGCTCGGTGGACGCTTCCTCCCGCCTGCCCGCAGCAACGACCAGAACGGCGCCACGCATCATTCGCTGCTCGTCATCGTCCGTCGTCTTGCGCACGGTCCAGAACTCGGGTGGAATCTGCTCAGGATTTTCTGCGCACAAGTTGAGAAATTGTTCCGCTTCCGCGCCAGGCGTTAGCTTGCCGGCATCGCAGAGAGTGCGAGCCAGACGAAGCGACGCGTCCAAAACCGCGCGATTTCCGATGGGTTCGTTCCGCGGATGCGGCTCGATGCCGAGAGCACGCATCCTTCCTTCCAGGCCGGCGGTAAAGACGTCGGTGTGCGACCATTCTTCCCACATCTCACGCGTGACCATCTGTTCGTGGATGTAGAGGGAGTCCAAGAATCTCCGGCGGTGCATCCAAATGCGGCCCGCTCCCGGATCCATGATTTGAACCAGCGGACCGTGCACGCTCCACAACACGACAAAGTGAGTCGCGCCTCCGGCCAGGCGCATGACAACGATTGCCGGCAAACATGCCGACGCCGGGAGCAGCACCATGTCCGAGGGAATGACCATCTGCGCGGCGTCGAGGCCCAGCGCTTGAGCCATCGACTCCAGCGTATCGATCGAAGTTCCGTCTACATCGGTCTGGCAGGCTTCGCGCAACCGGCCGTAAGACAGATAAAGTCCGAAGCCGCCGAACAGGGCTTTCAATGAAGCGGGACCGCAGTCCATCACCGAGCTTTGGATCACTTCCGGAACCAGGAAACGTTTCATGGGCACCTCGTCATCCACTGGCCGGTGGTGCGCAATACCAGCGCCAGCGGAGTCACATGTTCGACCGCGACCTCGATGGTTCCCGGCATTCCGTGTTCGAGGCGTCCGCGAAAGCTTGCGCTGGGATTGATCGCCAGTTCGACCCGCACCTTGCCGTCGCGGATCTCCTGGGCTACGCGAGCAACCGTGGCGGAGACGGAGCCGAACTCGGCCCAGGGATAGCCATCCAGCCTCAACGTAGCTGACTGTCCTGTCTGGACGCGGCCGAGCGCAGCCTCGGCGGGAAATTGTGCCACCACGCGCAACTGGCCGGAAGGGACGATGGAAGCCAGACTCTCTGCTTCTTCCACGACGGACCCTGGACGGAGAACCATGCATTCGGCGATGCGGCCATCGATCGGTGCGCGGATTTGCCGGCGCTCGACTTCATATTTCAGAGCCTGTGCGCCCGCATTCACCGTGTTGCGCTGTTCTTCTAAGGCGGCAATTTCAGAGTACAAACGCTGGATGCGCACATCGCGCTCCCGGTCGCGTGTAGCCTGTTCCTGGGGCAGACGCCTGGCGGCGGTTTCGGTATTTTCAAAGGCTGCGCGCAAGCGGCGCGCGTCGGCGTCGATTCTTTCCAGGTCGCGCGGGGGAACCAGGCCCGCCTCTTTCATCTTCTGTTCACGCGCCAACTCTGCGTCGGCATACTTCGCAGCGGCCTCGGCCTCGCGCACCCGGCCGTTTGCTTCCTCAAGGCTGAGCTGTGCGGTCCGTTGTTCTTCCGCGCGAGCGCTTTGCTCCGCTGCCACCTGCGAGCGCAACCTGATTACTTCCAAGTCCAATCCTCGCGCATGAACGTTCTCCTGACGCATCTGCAACTGCTCGGGAGCGGCATCGATCTCAACCAGTACATCCCCGCGTTGCACGGCCTGACCGACCCGCAGATGGGCCTCGACCACGCGACCGAGCAGAGGAGACTGAATGGGATAAGCGGCTGCGTCCAACTCGACCCGAGCCTCGGACGAAACCTCGTACAAGGTCACGCGCGCCCGAGCCGCCCAGAAGCACCAACCACCCAGCACCAGCAGGCCGACAGCGAGTAGCGAGCGCGTCAAGCCGCCGCGGTCCGAAAGCAACCGGGCAAACGTTCGGGCAAAAGCGGTGGTGGCCATGTGGATTCTCCAAGAGGTGACCCGCGACTTTCGGTCGCGGGTCCTTCCTTATGCTCGTAGTGGCGCTGAAAGAAACATATGCACCGCCAGACCCAATTAACGAACGATGGGGTTGTGGTTGCTGGAGAGCCTTCCTGCCTTGATCTTGGTTTTGAGTTTCATGCGATTCTCCTTTCGTCAGTTTTCTGGTGCTCTGGGTAGGCCTCACCCCGTACATGCCCCAAACGACGGTTAACGAACGATGGGGTTGTGGTTGGCGGAGAGCTTGCCTGCCTTGATTTTGGTTTTGAGTTTCATACGATTCTCCTTTGGGTTCGGGCGTTTGAAACTTTCGGGGCATGACCTCACTTCGCGGGATCGGCACATGCCCCAGCATTGGGACGTCCAGCCTTGATTCGAGTCTGCAGTTTCATAGGATTCTCCTTTCCTCGCAGCAACCGCATGAGATTCTGGCCCCCCGGTGTTGCGAAAATCTCGGACTAAAACCTTGTGCCTCGCGAGCGGAGTCCGCGCTTGGGTAGCCGCCCGCAGAATTGCAACTAGCACCCACTGGTCGAAGCCGTCGGAATCACGGCCTTGGCAGCCTCAGTGGTTTGCGCCGCAATCCCGGTCGCGAAGGAAGAGGCCGCAGTTCTATGAACTGTGACGTTGTGGTTGGGTCTGATCTTGCCAGCCCGGATCTTAGTTTTGAGCTTCATACCGTTCTCCTTCGCGTTGTGCCCTATGTCTGTAACAGCGCAAAGTCGTCGGCAAAACCTATCAGCGGTGCTCAAAACATTTTCTGGCTGCGAGGGAACACCCCTAAGTAGCCGAATTTTCAATCATTTCCAGTTGACATCCGAAACCGCCATGGCTACTCTAAGCTCCCAAAGCGCTTCCCCTCCCAAAGGTTAGCTTCGTGGCGCACGAGTCGGCAGGAGAGATCACGCGGCTGTTACAGGGCTGGCGGGGTGGCGACCGCAAGGCTTTGGACGCCTTGTTGCCCGTCGTCTACAAGGAACTGCAGCGTCTGGCCCACTTTCAACTGCGCAAGGAACGTCCCGATCACACTTTGCAGAGTGCAGCTCTGGTGAATGAGGCGTATCTCCGACTGGTGGGGCTGAATGCTCCGCAGTGGGAGGGCCGCTCCCATTTCTTTGCCATCGCCGCCCAACAGATGCGGCAGATCCTCGTCGACTATGCCCGCCGCCACCGTGCCAGGAAACGCGGAGGGGCTGCCGAAACACTATCGTTAGACGACACTGGTCTGTTGGAGCCGGGCAAGAGCCGGGATATCGACGTTGTGGCTCTCGATGACGCCCTGAACGCGCTGGCGCAAATCGATCCGCGCAAGGCGCAGGTCGTGGAATTGCGCTTTTTCGGGGGATTGAACTTCGACGAGACGGCGGAAGTGCTCAAAGTGTCGGCGATCACGGTGGCGCGCGACTGGAGCACAGCACGGGCCTGGCTGCACCGCGAGATGAGCCGTGGAAACTCCGATGGACGCTGAACGCTGGAAACGCATAGATGAACTGCTGCAGGCGGCGCTGCAGGTGCCGGCCGAGCGGCAGGAGGAATTCCTGCGCCAGCAATGCGGCGGCGACGCGGAACTGCTGGAGGAAGTCCACTCGCTGCTGACTTCTGATCGAAAGGCGGGCAGCTTTCTGGAATCGCCCGGTCTTCACGTCGCAGAGGTCGCGGCACAACTGCCTACTCTGGGCGCCGCTTCGTCCTCTTCCTCTACGTCGTTGATCACCGGCCAGACCATCTCTCACTATCGCGTGCTCGGTCCGCTGGGCTCGGGCGGTATGGGGGTCGTCTACAAAGCGGAAGATCTCAAACTCGGACGCGCCGTCGCTCTGAAATTCCTGCCCCAGGACGTTTCCCAGGACCCGCAAGCGCTCAGCCGTTTTCAGCGCGAAGCCAAAGCCGCCTCCGCGCTCAATCATCCGAACATTTGCACGATTTACGAAATCGATGAAGCCGCGGGGCAGGCCTTCATCGCCATGGAGTTGCTGGAAGGTCAGACGCTGCGCCAGACGATCGCCGGCAAGCCCTTGCCGACCGACAAGGTGCTCGACCTGGGCACACAGATCGCAGACGCCCTGGACGCCGCCCACGCCCGTGGGATCATCCATCGTGACATCAAGTCGGCCAACATCTTCGTGACCGCGCGCGGGCAAGCGAAGGTGCTGGATTTTGGTCTGGCGAAGTTTTCTACTCCGCGCGGCAGTCACACCATGACCGCACCGACGGTTGACTCGGAGCAACACCTGACCAGTCCGGGCACGGCAATGGGCACGGTGGCCTACATGTCTCCGGAGCAGGTGCGCGGCGAGGAATTGGATTCGCGTACCGATCTGTTCTCGTTTGGCGCCGTGCTGTATGAGATGTGTACGGGCACGCTGCCGTTCCGAGGGGACACGTCGGCGCTGATCTTCCATGCCATCCTGGAACGGGCTCCGACAGCGCCCGTGCGATTGAATCCGGATGTACCCGCCGAACTGGAACGAATCCTCAACAAGGCGCTGGAGAAGGACCGGGATGTGCGCTATCAGTCCGCCGCCGATCTAAGGGCGGACTTGAAACGGCTGAAGCGGGAAACCGAGTCGAGCCGGGTCGCGGCGGTACCCGCCCCGTCAACCAATAAACTAGGATGGCGATTGCTCTGGGCCGGATTCGCGCTTGTTGCACTTATCGCGATTGGCTGGACGTTCCGCGATCGACTCCTGCCACAACCCGAACCATTCAAACAGGTCGAGATTTCTCAGGTCACTCGTTCCGGCAGAGTGGGAACCGCTGCGCTCTCCCCGGACGGGAGATACGTGGTCTACTCCAAGTCTGAGCCCGGCAGTTCTAAAGACGGATTGACCTTGCGAAGCGTCTGGGTGAAGCAGGTCGGTGGCGGCGAGGTGCAGATCGTTGCACCGGCGGCGGCGACCTACGATGGGCTCACCTTCTCTCCGGACGGAAACAATATCTACGCTGTCCGGAACGAACCGGGTGATCCGAACCATGCGATTCTCTACAAGCTACCTGCGCTCGGGGGAACTCTTCGGCGCGTTACGAAGCAGGTGGATTCCCCCGTTTCTTTGTCCCCGGACGGCAGACAGTTAGCCTTCGAGCGGGACTCCGATGAAAAGCGCAACTCGGTGTTGATCGTGGCGAACGAGGACGGTACTGCAGAAAGAGAGGTTTCGGAACGTAAGGACACCGATTGGTTCGAGCGATTTGCGTGGTCCCCGCAGGGACGATCCATCGCTGCCGTTGTAAGCCAGTCCGATACCCCCGGAGCTAACTATCGCAAACTGATTGAAATCCCACTGGACGGCGGGCCGGCACGGTCCCTGAGTTCCGAACGTTGGAGCGCGACCTTCGGTCTCGTTTGGCCTGCAAAGGGACAGGGGCTGGTGGTAGCGGAGCAAAATCAACCAGGTGGCCCGGTTGATATTGCCTACGTGTCGCATGATACCGGCGAGGTGCGGAAACTCACGAATGGACCGAATGACTTTTTTGAAGATATCACCGTGAGTTCTGACTCCAAGACTCTAGCGGCTGTGCGACACAATTTCTTATTAGATACTTGGGTGGGTCATTTGAGCGACCCGAATAGTTTCCGGACAATCACAACCGACGGCCGATCCGCCTGGGCCACGTGGACACCAGACAAACGAATCGTATTTGCTAGCTACGCGGGCGGAAACTCCATTTGGACCATGCAGGCGGACGGAAGCGGGGCGATGCAGTTGACGCCTGCCAGTGAATACAATCTCAGCTATTTTCGGGTCTCGCCAAACGGCCGGTATGTGGTGTTCACTTCATGGAAAACAGGCCAGCCCCATCTCTGGAGGATGGACATTGATGGCACCAACCTAAGACAACTGACCAACGGACAGTACGACTATAACTACCCAGATTTCTCGCCCGATGGGGCTTGGGTCGTATACACCAAAATTGGTGCGGAAAAGGGAATCTGGAAGGTCCCGATTGACGGTGGTGATCCGGTTCGACTGATTGAGGGCAAGGCCGAAGTTCCTGTCGTTTCGCCTGACGGACAGACGATCGCGTACCTGGAAAGCCCCGAGGGTCATCCTCCCAGAGTTACGATCATGCCCTTCGCAGGCGGTCCGGCGATCAAGACTTTCGACATACCCAAGGCCGATACCTTGCGTTGGACACCGGACAGCCGCGAAATCCTCTTTAGCAAGAGCGAGGGCGGTGTTACCAACATCTGGCGCCAGCCTCTCGGCGGTGGGAAACCGACCCAAGTCACGCGGTTCAACAGCGATGAAATTTGGGATTTCGATCTTTCCCGGGATGGTTCCCAAATTGTCCTGAGCCATGGCCGAATCGATTCAGACGTGATGCTGATTCGCGACGTTCGCTAAGGGTTGACGTTCGTAAGGTCGACTTGATGGACGCTGAACGCTGGAAACGCGTAGATGAGTTGCTGCAGGCGGCGCTGCAAGTGCCGGCCGAGCGGCAAGAGGAATTCCTGCGCCAGCAGTGCGGCGGTGATTCCGAATTGCTGGAAGAAGTCCGGTCGCTGCTGATTTCGGATCGCAAGGCGGGAAGCTTTCTGGAATCACACGGGCTCCACGTCGCCAAGGTCGCAGGGCAACTGCCGACCCTCGGTGTGAGCCCGTCAGGATCATCTTTGATCGCTGGCCAGACCGTCTCTCACTATCGCGTGCACGGGCCGCTGGGCAGCGGTGGCATGGGCGTCGTCTACAAGGCGGAGGACACTTCTCTCGGGCGGCTGGTGGCGTTGAAATTCCTTCCTGAAGACACGGCGCGGGAACCATTGGCACTGGAGCGGTTCCGGCGGGAAGCACGGGCCGCGTCGGCGCTGAACCATCCCAACATCTGCACGATCTACGAGATTGGCGATCACGAAGGCCAAGCCTTCATCGCCATGGAGTTTCTGGATGGCATGACGTTGCGGCAGCGGATCGGGGGACGTCCGCTGGAAATGGAAACGCTGCTGCTTTTGGCGATCGAGATCGCCGATGCGCTGGAGGCGGCGCACGCCGAAGGCGTCGTGCATCGCGACATCAAGCCGGCGAACATTTTCGTCACCAAACGTGGGCACGCCAAGGTACTGGACTTCGGATTGGCGAAACTGACGGGACCGCGGAAGAAGGGATCATCGAGCGGAAGCGGCGACGAAGAGACGGCGCTGACGCTGGAGCCGCTGACGGGCGGAGGAGCAGCACTGGGGACGGTGGCGTACATGTCGCCGGAGCAGGCGCGGGCGAAGGAACTCGACAACCGTACTGACCTGTTTTCGTTCGGGGCGGTGCTGTACGAGATGGCGACGGGGAAGCAGCCGTTTCGGGGAGAAAGCGAAGCCACGATCTACGACGCGATCTTGAACCGCGATCCGGTCCCGCCAGCGACGCTGAACAAGGAGGTCCCGGCGAAGCTGGAAGAGATCATCCACAAGGCTCTCGAAAAGGAACGCGACCTGCGCTACCAGCACGCTGCAGATATTCGCACCGATTTGCAGCGACTCAAGCGTGACAGCGAGAGCGGACGACTGCCGGTAGCAAGCTCGGGCCCTGTGGGGAGGGCCGCCCCCGGCCGTCCAAGCCGAGCGAAGCTCGGCTACATCACGGTCGCAATTCTGTCTTCCGCCCTCATCACGGGCGGACTTTACTATCGGTCGCATCAGCAAGGCAAGCGCCTGACCGAGAAAGACACCATCGTTCTCGGCGACTTTGCCAACAGCACAGGCGATGCGATCTTCGACGACACGCTGAAGACCGCGCTCAGTGTCTCGCTGCGGCAATCGCCTTTCCTGAGTATGCTCTCCGACAGCGATGCCGAAAAGATCCTGCAACAGATGACTCGACCGCCGGGCGCGAAACTCACGCCCGAAGTGGCGCGGGAGCTCTGTCAACGAGCCGGGAGCAAAGCCTACCTAGCCGGGTCGATCGCCACTCTGGGTAGCGAATATGTACTGGGCCTGAAAGCGGTCAATTGCCAGAACGGAGATACGCTGGCCGAGGAGCAGGGGACGGCGGCGGCCAAGGAAAAAGTGCTGGACACGCTGGGCGATGCGGCATCGAAGGTGCGCGGCGAACTGGGCGAATCGCTGGCTACGGTGCAGAAGTTTGATGTGCCGCTCGAACAGGCCACGACATCTTCACTCGCAGCTCTGAAAGCATACAGCCTTGGTTGGAAGACCGACCTTGAGAAAGGCACCGTTGCCGCGCTGCCTTACCATCAACGCGCCATTGAACTCGATCCGAGTTTTGCCATGGGCTACAGGTCAGTGGGCGGAGACTACACCGCTCTCGGCGAGCCGGGGCGGGCCAGCGAGTATTACACCAAGGCGTTCCAGTTGCGGGCGCATGCAAGCGAACTGGAAAAACTGTCAATTGCGGCCACTTATTACGGCAGTGTGACTGGCGAACTGGAAAAGTCTGCACAGACGTGTCGGCAGGAAATTGGGAATTACCCACGGGAAGTCGGACCCTATGCGCGTTTGGGCGAAGTGTTTTCGTCTCAGGGACAGTACGAGAAAGCGATCGAGATTACCACGGATGCCGTGCACATCGCGGCGGATGCTCCAATATTGTACGAGAATCTCGCCAAATACAACCTTGCAGTGCAGCGCTTCGACGAAGCGCGGCGGAGGATCCAAGAGGTGCAGGCGCAAAGACTCGATTCTGACATTCTTCACCTTTTTCTCTATGCCCTGGGCTTTCTCGGCGGAGACTCTTCGGCGATGTCGCAGGAGCAACAGTGGTTTGCGGGTAAACCCGAGTACGAGAACTTTGGACTGGCTTACTCATCCGACAGTGAGGCGTACGGCGGTCATCTTGCGAGGGCTCGGGAGTTGACCAGGCGGGCAGTGGACTCCGCGGTTCGCGCGGACAACAAAGAAAGTGGAGCGATCTATTCGGCGAATCTTGCGCTGGAAGAAGCGGCATATGGCAACGCCGCGGAAGCGCGGCGGTCAGCGATGCAAGCGGTGAAGCTAGCTCCGGCGAGTCCGGGCGCGGCGGCGGAAGCGGGACTTGCCTTTTCGTTTGCAAATGACATTTCGCGAGCTGAATCCTTGGCGCAAGACTTGGGGAAACGATTCCCGCTGAATACCCAGATGCAATCGCTCTGGCTGCCCGCGATTCACGCGCAATTGGCCCTGCATGAGATGAACCCGACTTCGGCCCTAAATACTTTGCAGTCTGCTTCTTCCATTGAGTTGGGGGAAATTCCTTTCGGCAATAATATTTCCTGCCTCTATCCGGTATACATACGCGGTCAAGCTTATCTGGCAGCCGGACAGGAGTCCGCAGCCGCCGCCGAGTTTCAGAAGATCATCGACCACAGCGGCATCGTCTGGAACTGCTGGACGGGAGCCTTGGCGCATCTGGGTGTAGCTCGTGCCAACGCCTTGCAGGCGAGAACCTCGCAGGGCGCGGATGCCGATGCCGCTCGCGTCCGGGCACTCGCCGCTTACAAAGATTTCCTTACGCTCTGGAAAGACGCCGACCCCGACATCCCCATCTACAAGCAAGCCAAAGCGGAGTACGCGCGGTTGCAATGACCTCATTCAGGCTTTTCCAAACAGGCGGGTAGACTGCTGGACTTGGCATTGACGCCGAAGGTGACTCCTGAGTCGCTAGAAGGTTCCCGTTAGGCGAGAGGGCATGAAAGAGGAGACTCGCTCGCGCTACACTGCCAAGCATAAGATTCTGAACGGGTACAGCAGAGACTGATCGACGTTATTTTGTCGGACGGGCAGACGGGTTCACCTGAGACCCGGCGATTCATCGATTTCCGAGATGAGTTTCAGACTCCTGCGAGGTGTGCCATAAGTGTGCCAACGCTTCGATCCCATGTGCGCTAAAGCGCTTCTTTTCAATACCAGAGCAGATTGCTTCCGTGCGGGCTTGGTTGTGGGTAAGTCATTGACTCTTAAAGGTGCTGAAGCATGGAAGAACCGTTCAGACTCGGCTACTCTTAATCAGTAGGTTGAAGGTTCGATTCCTTCCGCGCTCACCATCTTTTCAAGCACTTGGCAGCTTCGGCTCGATCCCCATTTCACCAATTGTGTCCTTTTTGTGTCCGCACTCGACTCGATGCCTGGCCACCTCAGCCACCTCATCGATGTTTGGTGCTGGTACTTGATGGTTGTGCTCACGGTCGTGTGTCCCATGACGTTCATGACCTCGAACAGGTTTTTGGTCGCCCGATACATTTCACTCCCAAAGCCATGACGCGAAGGCTTGCAGGTCGGCTCCAGTCGAAGTCATGCGCCCTTCCCATCCAATAGTTGCGACAGAGCTTTCTGGGCAATGATTTTTGGCCGTGTGCCGGATGGTGGGAAACATCGAGCCATACCTGAAGAATGTCGGCGACGGGAACGCTATGGCGTTCGACGCCGCGCGAAAGATCGCTTCCGCGTTTTCTGGAATCCTCACGAAGGCGTCCGCCTGATGTCGGACATCTTCCACGGAGAGGCCCAGTTGCGCGAGCACTTCGCGATCCAACCGTTCCAGGTAGAGATGAGGCAGCGATCCATGTACGAACTTGAAACCCAGGGCCTCCTACACCTCGGCGAACTGGATCATCACTTTGATGTCGTCGGGTTTCCGTTGTAGCGCGCGCAGGAACTCTGGGGGCGACTCGCGGCGCGTCAACAGCTTTGCCAGCCATGAACGGTCCGCGCGGGCCAAGGCTTCGCCGGCCTTGTACCAGTGCCGCTTGTTGGCGTTGACGCTGCCGACGATGACATTATTCTTGAGCACAGCGGCAGCCCCAAGATCGGCGGCGGCAAAGCCGGAGGAGGCACCACCGCTGCCGACTCCCGTCAGGCACACAACGCCGCCCGCCCCGATGCACCGGATTGAGTCGGTGATGACCTGCCCAACACCGGTGCATTCGACAATAACGTCCGGCTCGAACCCGACGCTGGCGACGGTGCCGGAGTGGTAGGTCGCGCCGAGAGCGCGCACGAGATCCGGCTTGGCTCCCGACTCCGCGCGATCGAGTACATGGACGTCCAGCCCGCGTTGTTTGCCGAGCATGGCGGCTAGCAGACCGATCGGGCCTGCACCGGTCACGAGCACAGTCCGTGGTTCCCAGAGCGCACGCTGGCCTACGGCGGCGATTTGCTCCCACGCCTTGGTAACGACTGTCGTTGGCTCAAGCAGAACGCCGAGAAGCCCGAGCGAACTGTCCACCTTCATCGTGTACTCAGGCTCGATTCGCCAGCGCTCTGACATGAATCCGTCAATCTGTTTGATTCCGCGCTCAGTGTACTGACCGTTGCGACACATGTCCCATTCACCCACGGCGCAGTTTGGGCAGGGAACGGGGTCGGGGCGGCGAACAATGCCGACCACCAAATCACCCTTCTTGAGACTGGCGGCACCGTCAGACTGCAGGACGCGGCCGAGCGATTCGTGGCCAAGTACGAGGCGCGTCTTGCCGGGAGGAGCCCATCCGTATTTCCCCTCCATGATCTCGACGTCGGTGCCACAAACTCCAACCGCGACGGCCTCCACGAGTACAGAGCCTTGGCGAACATCTGGCTCCTGGACCTCTTCCCATTTCGCGCTGCCAGGCTTTTTCGGTTCGACCGTGATTGCTCTCATGCGTTTAAACCTCAGTCTCGATTGCTAAGCGGTTAAGGTTCATGCATACACAGCGTGCTCGGTTTCCGCCTTAGGTTCGCTCTTCTGGGAGCCTGGTTTGCCCTCCTTCAGAAGGTGTTGAGGATCCACACGACCGAAAACCTCAATCAGCATCGCGACGAGACCAGTCCATCCAGTCTGGTGGCTCGCCCCCAGGCCAGCGCCGTTATCGCCGTGGAAGTACTCGTGGAACAAAACGTAGTCCTTCCATTGGGGGTCGGTTTGGAATTTTTCTGTACCTCCGAACACCGGACGCCGCCCTGACTTATCCCGTAGGAAAATGCCGGTCAGGCGGTCGGAAATCTCCCGCGCTACCTCGAACAGGTTCATCAAGTTGCCCGAGCCGGTGGGGCACTCTATCTTGAAGTTGTCGCCATAGTACAAATAGAACTGCAGCAAGGCACGAATCAGTAGCACGTTCATCGGCATCCATACCGGCCCACGCCAGTTGGAATTCCCTCCGAACATGCCGTTGTCCGACTCCGCTGGAAGATACTTCACTTTGTATTCCTGGCCATCCACGTTGACAATATAAGGATGGTCTTCATGGTAGCGGGAGAGCGCCCTGACACCGTAAGGGCTCAGAAATTCCTTCTCATCGAGCACGCGCGTCAGGATACGGTGCAACCGGTCGTCATTGACGAGTGCGGCGATATCGCGACCTGCAAATCCCCGATGCCCCGGCTCGCTTGTATGTATGCCGTTACGCAGCTCAGGCATACACCGCATCCGTTCTTGCAGGACGCTCGACACTCGTGGCACACGTTCGCGCTGCCACTGCTCGATTATGGTGGTGGCGCACAAGGGCAGCAGGCCCACTATGGAGCGCACCTTTAGTCGTTTAGTACTGCCGTCCGGCAAACGCAG
>Ga0210399_10003297_pt1 | contig 12572 bp, 11 predicted proteins | sample IncBWC14MmetaG_FD_150865 | JGI IMG/M metagenome (GOLD analysis project Ga0210399, IMG submission 150865) | Forest soil microbial communities from Barre Woods Harvard Forest LTER site, Petersham, Massachusetts, United States - Inc-BW-C-14-M | ecosystem: Environmental > Terrestrial > Soil >... | reverse complement strand
GTTCATTCCGCATTGCTTATAGCCCCCAGTCTATGCTTCCTTTCGCACCGGGTGATCGCCCGGCGCGCTTCCTAATTCGCCGCACCTCGGGAGAATTTTACCATCGCCGCCGTCTAGCACTCGGCCGAAAAGTCCGTTCCCGCGGATTTTCGTGTTTCGCTCGCGAACAACCCGGGCAACGAAACCTATCCGATCGTCAGCTTCACCTGGCTCTACGTGCCGGAAAAATCGGTCGATCAGGACCGCTCCAGGGCCCTCGCCAATTTCCTCGAGTGGGCGCTCAGCATGGGGGAACAAAGCGCTGAACAGCACGGGTACACGCCGTTGCCGCCCTCGCTTGCCCCCAAAGTTCTCGCAAAAGTGCATTCGCTACGCTGAACGTTCCTCCGATTCCGCACACGCTCACGGTCCGCGGGGCAACAGGATCGGGTTACATGGTCACGGCATTTTGGCTGAACTTAGGCCCGATATTCCCAGTCTCCAAGGAACATTCCCACCGCTTGTCATCGAAACTTCCGTGGAGGAAACTACTTGGCGGGATCACTTTTGTCTTGGCTGAAAGCGCTGCGGAATTTGTCGCAGGAGTCGCTATGAATCATCTAACTACCCGGTACGCGCCCTCTGGTTTTTTCCTGTCCGTATTCTTCTCGGTAGTGCAGCTAATCGCTCTTCCGGTTGCTGCGCAAACTGCTGGCCCCCCGGCTGAACACGCCACAAAACTTGAGCCTCTCGAAATTCCCGCAGGAACCATTCTCCCCGTAAGGCTGAATCACGCTTTGTCTTCGAAAAGTGCGAGACCAGGGCAGGAAGTGACCGGCCGCATTATGCAGGACGTGCCGCTGCCGAACCACGAAAAAATTCCTGAGGGAGCGAAAGTGTCCGGCACGATCCTGTCCGTGGAACGAGGGGGAGCCGGCACAAACGGAACAATCTCTTTCCGCTTTGACACTCTCGAAATTCACCAGCGCAAAATTCCCATCGTCGCCAATTTGCGCGCGCTGGCCGGGTTCATAGAGGTCCAGTCCGCGCAAACTCCCGAGTTCTCCCCCGGTTTCGGCACGCCCTATATCTGGGCCACCACCCGTCAGATCGGAGGTGACGAAGTTTATGGAGTCGGCGGGCCGGTCACCAACCTGAACAGTGAAACCGTGGGAAAAAGTGTTTATGGCGGCGTCCTGGTTCACGTTCGCGCGCAGGCTGATTCCAACTGCCGTGGCGCGCTCGATGCCGAGGATCGCCTTCAGGCGCTCTGGGTCTTCTCTTCTGATGCCTGTGGAATTTACGGAATTCTGGGAGTGAGAATTGCGCATGCCGGCCGCACGGAGCCCGTCGGAGAAATAGCTCTGGTTGCCGATCAACAGGATTTGTTAGTCAGGGGCGCCAGTGGAATGTTGCTGCGGGTCATTCGCTAGAAACATGCCACGCTCGAATTCCAGCGAAACCGGAAACCATTCCGGGGCAGCCATCCTGATTCTTTTTGCGTTGAGATTTTCTGTTCGCAACTAAGCCCTTACGGTCGCGGCGGCTCGCGGTTTTTCTTCTGCTTGCCGTGTAAGGTTGGCCAGCAGTTCATAAGAGCGAAGCCGATCCTCGAAATCATAAGTGTTCGAAACTATGATCAGCTCATCCGCTTGCGTCTCTTCCAGAAACGCGCTCAACCGCGCCGCCACACGTTCGGGGCCGCCGACAATCGCCGCCCCAAACTTTGCCGCTACCATCTCCCGCTCGTCGGCGCTCCATTCAATGCTCTTCGACGGAGGTGGCAGCGGCCCGGGCACTCCGCGAATCAGATTCAGGAACATTTGAACGGGTGTCGTTGCCAGAAACTGCGCTCGCTCGTCCGAATCCGCAACCAGGATCGGCACTCCCACCATCGCGTATGGCTTCTCCAAAACGTCTGACGGCCGAAATGTCGACCGGTAAATCTGCAGCGCCGGCAGCAGCGGTTGCGGCTGAAAATGCGCGGCGAACGCAAAGGGCAAGCCCAGTGTCCCCGCCAGTCGCGCGCTGAAGTCACTCGAACCAAGCAGATAGATTGGAACGTTTGTGCCCTCGCCAGGATAAGCGTGAACACGATGCGAACCCGATCTCTTGCCCAGATACCGCCGCAATTCTTCAACCTGCTCCGGAAAATCGTCTCCGGCGCCGTGAAACGAACTCCGGAGAGCCCGCATCGCAGCGGAGTCCCCGCCTGGCGCGCGCCCAAGTCCCAGGTCAATGCGCCCCGGGAAAAGCGTTTCCAGCGTTCCAAACTGTTCGGCAATCACAAGCGGCGAATGATTCGGCAACATGATGCCGCCCGAGCCCACGCGGATTCTGGAAGTCCCATTAGCGATGTAGCCGATCAGCACCGAAGTTGCGGAACACGCCACGCCCTGAATGTTGTGATGCTCTGCCAACCAGAAGCGCTTGTACCCCAAAGATTCCGCATGCTGCGCCAGCGCAAGGGAATTGTGAAACGCTTCCGCAGCTGTTCCGCCCTGCCGCACATGCGCCAGGTCCAGAACGGAAAGTGGTGTACTTGCAAGCCGTGAACGATTTGCCATGGACTCCTCTAATTCGTCGCAGCGCCAGGAATTGCCCAACGTGCTGCCATAACCGTTGGATGCATCAGCCCTCTCCCCGGTGTTTCGAAAGCTCCAGGGCCGGCAATCGATCGGATCCAGCCAACTGGTCGTGTTCCGCCCGGCATGCCCGTATTTATTGCGAAAAAACTTCAATTTTCAGTCTGACCAGTTAAAATGATGCATCCCGAACTACGCTTGGCCATTGGTCTGGTTTCAGGCCATGTGGAGCATTGGAAGGAGCTTGGGTGAAACACGGTAGACAGCCAGCCCCTACTCGTCAATTCCTTAACAAGGCGCTCGGTTGCACCTGGGCGATGATGTGGTTTCTCCCTCTTGCCATGCTGCTTGACAGTTGCGGCTCACAGATGGTGTCCACCGGGCCCACAATCCAATTCACAAAAATTCCCCCGGCGGCGCAGGGTGGCCGCGAAAGAGTGGATACCATCGCCGGACGCGTCTCCGGCGCGCATCCCGGCCAACAGATCGTCATCTACGCGAGGAGCGGCCCGTGGTGGGTGCAGCCGTGGCCCGACAAGCCCTTCATCCCCATTCAAGCGGATTCAACGTGGGGAACTTCCACCCACCTGGGCTTTGAGTATGCTGCCATGCTGGTGGAGCCTGGGTATCACCCTCCTCCAACGATGGACGTAGCCCCCACGCAGGGTGGATCGGTTGTCGCAGTCTCGATCGTGAAGGGCGGTGGCATGCCGCAGCTCGCGCCGGTGAAGCCGATCCATTTCAGCGGCTTTGATTGGGAGGTCCGCACGATTTCGGCCGATCGCGGTGGAATGAATAATTTGTACGATGCTGACAATGCCTGGACGGACGTAAGCGGCGCCTTGCATCTCCGCATCAGGAAAAAAGGGGATAAGTGGTCTTGTGCGGAATTGGAAATGACTCGCAGTCTCGGCTATGGAACCTACATTTTTGTGGTTCGTGACACCACTCACCTGGAGCCGGCCGCAGTCCTCAGCATGAATACTTTTGATGACTGGGGCGGCGACCAGCATTACCGTGAACTGGATATCGAATTCGGCCGCTGGGGCGACGCTGCCAGCAAGAATAATGCCCAGTTTGGCATTCAACCGTTCTATGTTCCCGGCAACGTCGCACCATTTACGCTGCCAAAGGGTACCCTGACGCATTCCATGCATTGGGAATCTGGTCGCGCCAGCTTCAAAACTGTCCGAGGCTCTGCAATGCAAGCTGGAGCTCCAGTGGTTTCCGAACATGTCTTCACTTCGGGCGTGCCCTCCCCTGGCCAGGAAAAATTTCAGGTGCTTTTCTATGTAGTTGCCAGCGAAAAGAGTCCATTGCAAAGAGAAAATGAGGTTGTTGTTGAGAAATTCGAATATCTCCCTTGACCTTTCGGCTAAGTGCCGCTGGTTCATCAAGCTCCTGATGGCCGGTGCGGCACTGATGTGCTCCGCCTCCTTTGCCCAGGCACTCGATCCGAATCGAATTCTCTCGCAATACATGCGCGAGCATTGGGGCAGTGAGAAGGGATTTACCGGCGGCTCCGTAACCGCTCTTGCGCAAACTCCTGACGGTTACTTGTGGATTGGAACGGAGAAAGGCCTGATTCGCTTTGATGGATTGACCTTCCGTGCTTTTCCGCAGGCGACCCCTACGACACTTGCCATCGGCCCTGTCCAATCGCTCACGTCAGACGCGCAGGGCAATCTGTGGATCCTATTGCAAAGCACCAAGATTTTGCGCTACCACGAGGGAAAGTTCGAACTTGGCCGCGAAGTCGCCGAGTTTGGGATCACGTCGCTTCTCAAACGTGGGGATGGCTCTGTACTCTTTGCGTCGCTCGCCTATGGCCCGCTTATCTACAACTCCGGGAAATTTGAATTACTCGGCCCTCCTTCCCAGCCCCCTAATTCGGGCCCCGGCGGCACCGAAGTTACCACGGACGAACTTTCCAGCCGTCTCAGTTGGGCTACGGGTGTTGTTCCCCATCGCTTCGCCGAACCAAATTCGGCCGCGCTTTCCATGGCAGAAACTTCCGACGGCAAACTCTGGCTCGGCACGCGAGACAAAGGTCTCTTCTATATCAGCAACGGCAGAGTTGTTGCAGTCGCGACCGGTCTCTCCGACGCCAGGATCAACTGCCTTTTATCCACCGAAAATCATCAGTTGTGGATCGGTACAGACAAGGGCGTTTTGCGTTGGGACGGCGACAAAGTCACCTCCCGGGGAGTTCCTCTCGCCCTTCGCCATCTCGATGTTCTTTCCATGATCCGGGATCGCGACTCAAACCTCTGGCTGGGCACGCCCGGCGGACTCATTCGGGCAAATGCAGACGGAGTCGCTCTCGACGCGAATAACCCTCGAACACCAGGCGCGGTGACCGCTCTCTTCGAGGATCGGGAAGGGAATCTATGGACCGGCACCCCTGGAGGAATTGAACGTTTGCGTGACAGTACTTTTGTTACTTTTTCCGCGGCCGGCCTCCAGTCGGAAAGCAGCGGGCCAGTCTACGTTGACCAGAGTGAACGGGTCTGGTTCGCGCCCTTCGAAGGCGGCCTTCACTGGCTAAAGGGCGAAAAAAGTGGCAACGTAACCAATGATCGCCTCAGCCAGGATGTTGTCTATTCGATCGCCGGGACGAAGGATGATTTGTGGATCGGAAGACAGCAGAGCGGGCTCACCCATGTGCGTTACACTGCCAGCACGCTCACAACGAAGACCTATTCCGAAACGGATGGCCTCGCACAAAATAGCGTCTACGCGGTTTTTCAGAGTCGCGACGGGACGATTTGGGCCGCCACGCTGAGTGGCGGCGTGAGTGCGTTGAGGAACGGCCATTTCACCACTTACACCACAGCCACCGGACTCACTTCGGACACTGTGACCTCAATCGCCGAGACTTCCGGTGGTGCGATGTGGTTTGCGACGCCGAACGGCGTCAATTCGCTTTTCGGCGGGCATTGGCGGGCGCTCGGTATCCGCGAAGGGCTGCCCTCCCAAACTGTGAACTGCCTTCTGACCGACTCGGCAGACATTCTATGGATCGGCACTTCGGCCGGCCTCGCATACCTGATCTCCGGTCAGGTCCAGACGCCGACCGTGATACCCGCAGCATTGCATGAACCCATCCTCGGAATCGCCGAAGATAAGCTCGGGTGGCTCTGGATCTCCACCTCGAATCATGTTCTTCGGGTAAAACGCAACAAATTGTTAAGCAACTCCGTTGGCGACGAGGATGCCCGCGAGTACGGATTGGAGGACGGGCTCCACGGTACGGAAGGCGTGAAGCGTCAGCGTTCCGTTTTTGCCGATCCACTTGGTAAAATCTGGTTTTCGATGAATCGGGGTATTTCGGTCGTTGATCCGTCTCGCGCCGTCTCAAGTTCCGCTCCAGCAATCATCCATATCGAGGAAGTCTCTTCTGACGGCAACCCCGTTGGCCTGAACGGCCCCGTCCAGATTTCCGGCGGGCATCGAAGGGTGACCTTCGCCTACTCGGCGCTGAGTCTCTCCGTTCCCGATCGCGTCCGCTTCAAGTACAAGCTCGAGGGAATTGACGAAGGTTGGAGCCTTCCCGTCGCCGATCGCCAGGTTACCTATAACAATCTCAGTTCCGGTGCCTACCGTTTCCGCGTGATCGCCAGCAACAGCGAGGGGCTATGGAACAGCGCCGAATCCGACGTCTCCTTCAAAATCCAGCCGGCCTACTGGCAAACGTGGTGGTTCCGGCTTTCTGGTCTGTTCGCGTGTGTTCTGGCAATATTGTTGTTGATTCGTTTGCGCATGAGCGCGTTGGCTGCGCGAATGAATATCCGCTTCGAAGAACGCCTCGCGGAGCGCACCCGCATCGCGCAGGAACTCCATGATACGTTGTTGCAGGGATTCATGAGTGCCTCCATGCAGCTCCACGTCGCCGATGACCGTCTGCCGGCGGATTCGCCAGCTAAACCGCTTCTCGGCCGGGTCTTGCAGTTAATGGGTCGCGTAATCGATGAAGGCCGGAACACAGTCCGTGGCCTTCGCTCATCAGACGTCGTCCGCCAGAACCTTGAAGAGGAGTTTTCCCGGATTCAAAAGGACCTGGCCATTTCCACCCAAAGCGAATTTCGCGTCATCGTGGAAGGCGCGCCCCGTCAACTGAGGCCTGTCATTCATGATGAAATTTATTTCATCGGCAAGGAGGCGCTGGCCAACGCATTTCGGCATTCCGGCGCTAAGGAAGTCGTAGTGGAAATTGAATACACCGCAAGCCATCTGCGCGTCCTGGTCCGAGACAATGGTTGCGGCATGGATCCGCAACTCCTGACCACCGGCCGCGACGGCCACTGGGGCTTGTCGGGAATGCGCGAGCGGACGGAACGCATTGGTGGAAAACTTAAGGTCCTGAGCATGCCTTCCGCCGGCACGGAAATTCATCTTTACGTCCCCAGCCGTCTTGCGTTCGAGCCGGAGTTTTCCACCCGGCAGAATTTGTGGTTCTCCAGGCTCTATTCGCGCAAAGCGGAGGAAGATAAGACTCCATCTGTGCGCAAGCAAACTCGATGAGCGAAAAGGACAAAATCCGGGTTCTTAGCGTGGATGACCATCCCCTCTTGCGGGAAGGCATCTCCGCCGTCATCAATAGTCAGCCGGATATGCTGATGATCGCGGACGCGGCCAGTGCCCACGACGGCATTCTGCAATTTCGCAAGCACCGCCCGGACGTCACGCTGATGGATCTCCGCCTCCCCGACATGAGTGGCGTGGACACCATCGTCGCGATCCGCTCGGAATTCCCCGATGCCCGAATCATCATGCTGACTACCTTTGAAGGCGACGTCGAAATCCAGCGCGCCTTGGAAGCCGGTGCTCGCGGCTACATGCTCAAAAGCATGCCCCCCAAAGACCTGGTTGAGGGTATCCGCCAGGTTCATGCCGGAAAAAAGCGAATACCGCCGCAACTCGCCGCGCAGCTTGCCGAGCACATGAGCGACGAAGCTCTAACCACGCGCGAAATCGAAGTTCTCCGCCAGATCGCTGAGGGAAATCGCAACCGCGACATCGGTGAAAAACTTTTCATCACCGAAGAGACCGTCAAAGTTCACATCAAACACATCATGGAAAAATTGGGCGCCAGCGACCGCACCCAGGCCATTGCCATCGCCATCCGCCGCGGAATTATCCACCTCTAGCCGCTTGAAATCCGCTCCGGCCTCATACCACTAAGGCGTTATTTAAAGATACCGGAAAGTAGGGTAGCGTCCCCCGGCCCGGTTTAACTATTCTCTTCACCCGGGCGTCTCATCATCGTCGGAGGATGATGCAACTGCACAGGTTATTTTCGGCATTTCCGGCCGGCTTTCCGGGTGTTGGGCTGCTGCTCTTGCGTGTGGTCGTTGGTGCCACTCTGGGTGGTCACGGGATTCTCTGCCTGCTATCTTCGGATCGCATTACACTCGTCGTGTCGGTGTCCACCGCGCTCCTCTTGTTAAGCGGCGGTTGCCTGCTGATCGGTTTCCTCACCCCGATACTCAGCCTGCTCGCAGGCCTGGAATGTCTCGGAATCGCATGTTCCTGGTTTCCTTTTCAGTTGTTGAGCCCTTTCGAATCGAAGCTGTCGCTTGCACCCATTATCGCCATCTCCGCGGCCATCGCTCTTCTTGGCCCCGGCGCTTTTTCGCTTGATGCCCGCCTTTTCGGCTGGAAAGAAATCGTGATTCCGCCCACTTCCCGCGCTCCGGAAGACTAAGTGCTTTCCTTTTCAGCGCCGGCTTCTCAATTTCGTTCACGTGATTGTTACATAAGGATTTGTCAATCCACCTATCGTGGTATTTCGAACCACCCCGGGAGGCGTAGCAATAAATCATTCCATTGCGTGATGTTTTTCCTTCTGGCATCCGGCAGAGTCTCCTTGCTTCTGCGCAACTTTCGAATTCCGAAAGATTTCTCGCGGGCGATGAGGAGGATACGGTCTTGGGAACACAGCAACACATCTTAGCGACTACAAGCAACCTCTCCGCAGTTGACCATCAACAATTGTCCGACACTCAACTTCTTTCGGCCGCAAAGAGAGGCGACCAGGCGGCCTATGGGCGGCTCTTCGAACGTCACTCAAAGAAAATTCTCCACTCCACTCTGCGTATCACCAGAAATCACGAGGACGCCGAAGATGCGCTCCAGGAATGTTTCTTGAGCGGCTTGGTGCACCTGAACGATTTTGATGGAAGATCGCGGTTGTCCACCTGGCTCACCCGAATCGCCATCAATGCAGCGCTGATGAAGCTGCGCCGCAATCGTTACTCGCGTGAAGTGCCAATGGAGTTCGTGGATGAGGAAGGGAACGAGCGTCCCCGCTTCCATCTCATCGACGGCTCGCTCAATCCCGAGGAAAGTTACGCCCAGCGCGAGCGGGCGAGGATGCTGAGAAACGCTCTCGGCGGACTCCGTCCGCGAGTTCGCGCGGCGCTCGAGATTTGCCAACTGCAGGAATGCTCCGTCCGGGAAACCGCCCGCAAACTGGGCATCTCCACCGCCGCTGCCAAGGGCCGCCTCTTTCACGCCAGGGTTGCCCTACGCAAAGCCTGCCTTCAGAAAACAAACCAAGCCAACCGGCGGCTTTGCCGTGCTGCTTAGTTAGGGGACATTGCGAACGCGGAATCTCCTGTTCCCTCGCAATGCGGGCGGAATCTTGCGGTGCCGGACGCTGGTAGTAGCGGTATCGCGCCGACAGAGGACACGGAAGTAGGCTCAAATCTTGCTTGTCCTACTCACTGGCGGATTCTCCAGGACATAAACGAAATCATCCCGGTACTCCGGGATTCTTGTTCGTCTATTTGCTCGAGTATTCCTCAAAATGCGTTGGCGAGTCCTATTGGTTTCTCAATGTCCCCGGCACGATACCGTTGCGTCTGGCCAGGTCCTGAAATGCGTCAAGCTGCATTTGCGTATGATTCACGCGCTCACGGAGCATTTGCATTGCGGATTCGGGAGTCAGTCCGACGCGACCCTCTTCCAGATTGATGCCTCCCGTCATTTCTCTCAGGCTTCGGGCATCTTCCAGGGCCTGCTCGTAGGAGTGAAGCTCTGCACGCTGCTGATCAAGCTCGCTTTGCAATTCGGCGGCCTGCGCAGAGTACCACTCTGGATCCTGGATGTTTGTGAAGGCTCGGTGCCGGAGAACTTGCGCCGAGCCTTCGTTGTCCAATGGTCCCACAACCGATAGCTGGCCGAGACTCCGGAGCTTCTCGAGGTCGTCGTTGGTCCAGGCCTTCGGGTTCTGGCTGTCTGTTCCAGAGTGCGGCCTGTTGGCAGCACTCAGAGGAATCGCCGTCAGGATAATGGCGATTCCGACAATCGCATTCGAGCATCGAGCCATCTGGGGTGTGCCTACTTCTTCGGAGCGTCTGGAGGGAATTTCTGGAACATCTTCTCCACTCCCTTATCCAGGTTCTTGATGTTCTTGTCGGAGTTGTTGGAGAGAGTGTCGCTCGAAGATCCCCTCCACAAGAGTTTCTTTGTCTTTGCATCGAATAGATCGACGACTACCGTGCCGACTTTATAGATGTCAGTCGTCGTCGTTGCTTCGCCAAATCCCCCACCGCCAAATCGCCTCCAGCCCCAGCCTCCTCCGAATCCGTTATAAAAGGTATTCAGGGTTTCCTGATTGCTGGTCATCTGGATAGCCACGATCGAAACATCCCCGCCGGACTCCACCTGTGTCCATCCTCTCGCCGCCAAGGCCGCGTTAACGGCATTCTTGATTCGGTCCTCCAGCAGCGGGTCCTTGGTTTTCACGTGCTCCCAGGAGTAGGTCTTGTATTGAGTGAAATTTGCGGTGCGGTCGTAATCGGTCTTCACTTGCTGCGCCACAGAAATGCCCACGAACAAAAACATCATGCACGTCAGAGCCACTGCCATTCTCTTCAATCTCATGGTTTCTCCTTTTCCAAGTTTCAATAAAACTCTCCCCCCGCGGGGGAGAGTTTTGTTTGCCGTGCAGCTTGCAGTTCTGCGGCCTCTACTTGCCTTCCTGCTGCGGGTGGTTTGCCGTAACGTGCGCAACCTCGGCCCCGCTTTCTTTGCTGGCTTGCTTTTCGTCGCGAGACGCAACCAGCCTGTTCCCGTCGGGGTTCCCTTCGTCAAACAGCTCGGACAGGAAGTAACGATCCCCATACTTATTGAAGATCAACTCGGTCTTCTCCGGCTCGGACTTCGCTTGCTCAGCCTCGACGTTGAAGAGAGCGGACAGTTTGCCGTCCGCGCTGCTGATTTCCATCACTGTAAGATCGCTGCCTTCCAGTTGATGAATCATGTATTTTCCAGCGGGGAGTGTGTTGTTTCCCACGTGGAACTGGAATGGGACATCAGCTTCAAGGTTTCCAATAATCTGCGCTTGCGCTTTGGCCGGCCAAAGCGACGCCGCAATAATCAAACCGAAGCACAAAGGAAGCAGCACGCGCTTGCCTGTCCTAGTTTGAGTGGCCCTGACGTTTTCTAAATATTCGATGATCATAGTTATTTCTCCTTTTGATACTTTGTGGAACGCTCTAAGATTCACATTCACGACCAATAGATAGGCAATAGGCGTTCCAAACCGGGTGGGAGGGTAAGTGACAGAAACTACAGGCTCGCAAATTAACGAACTAAAGTGGCGCGTCGAGACACTAAACACAATGACCCTATATTGACAGTGTCATAAGGGTTCTCGGCTGGCGCGAAGACGAATCTTTTCCGATAGCCCGCGCAAAGCAGCGGCGCTGGTTTTCAGCCCAAAAAATATTGGGGTATCGATTCTCGATTAATTCGGGAAGTTGAGACGGTTCTGCAACGCGATAAAACGAGGATTGGCGCGCAGCGGATCAAGCTCCGGTTCCACCTTCAGGAACACCAGTCCGTTCGACCGGTCCGTGAACGCCTTCTCCAGCCAATTCATCGCCACTTCGTTCTTTCCCAATCCCAAATAAACGATAGCGACGTAGTACGGCGAAACATATTGCTTTTTGGAGAGCGCCTCAAGTTGCGTCACTAGCTTGTTTGCCCCCGCATGATTTCCGGAAAGCGCCTCCGCATGTGCCAGCGCCGATATCGTCAACGGGCTGGAGTGCGATATCTCCAAAGCCTTCTGCAGCTCCTCGATTGCCAGGTTGAATTGTCCCTTTTGCTCGTATGCCTGGCCGAGATTAAGGTGCGCCCACTCAGACGCGGGATCCATCTCCAGCGTGTCTCGAAGCTGCGCGATCGAACGGTCATACTCCCTGGCCAGATACAGCCGCCAGCCGAGACTCGTGTTGATACTGATGGAGAGCGGTTCCAGTTCCCGCGCCTTCCTAATCTGCTCAAAGCTGTCGTCAAATTTTCCCATCGCGCTTAAATAAAGCGAGTAACGCTGGTACGCCGTGGCATAGCTGGGGTCAAGTTGCATCGCCTTCTTGAACCCTTCCGCCGCTCCGGCCCAGTCCCAGTCATAATTAAATTTGGCGGTGGCCAGCGACGTTTCGGCTTCCGCAAGGGAAGGATCAATGTCTAATGCCCGTATCGCCGCGGCCTTGGCCTTCGGCGCCGCGTCCGACGCAGGCAACCTCCCGTAGATCGTGGCGCCGATAATTCCGTAACAGTCGGCAAGCCCGGCGTACGCCAGCGCATATTGAGGATCCCGCCGCGTCGCCTCCTCAAAATACCCAATCGCCTTTTCGAACCCCTCGCCCGATCGCTTGTTCCAGTAATACCGCCCCTTCAGGTAATCCTCGTAAGCCTCCGGGCTCACCGACGGCTTTTGTGCCAAACGCTCTTTATCTTCCTTCGTCAGGTTGATCCGGATCTCATCCACGATCGCCGACGAAACGCGATTCTGCAGCGCCAGCACATCGCCAATCGGACTTTCGTACGTATCCGCCCACAGATGCTGGTCGGTAGAAACCTGCACCAGTTCCGCCGTAATCCTTACCCGGTTGCCCACGCGCATCACAGTTCCCTCGACAACCGCGTCCACATTCAACTCCGTTGCAATCTGTGGCAGCGGCTTGTGCGTTCCTTTGTAGGCCATCGCTGTCG
>Ga0210399_10003296_pt1 | contig 12572 bp, 12 predicted proteins | sample IncBWC14MmetaG_FD_150865 | JGI IMG/M metagenome (GOLD analysis project Ga0210399, IMG submission 150865) | Forest soil microbial communities from Barre Woods Harvard Forest LTER site, Petersham, Massachusetts, United States - Inc-BW-C-14-M | ecosystem: Environmental > Terrestrial > Soil >... | reverse complement strand
CCCTTACTCCCACAGGGTACACCCACTCGCAAGCGGTCCGCGACTTCACCCGCCTTCTCGAATCTCTACCGGCGCAAAAGAAAAAGGGTTTCTCCAGGTGGAATTCACCCGGAGAAACCCCGTGCAATTCACATCCATTCGAAATCAATCGTCACGAAACGCGCACGCTGATCGCCACCAACTTCCCGTTATCCTCGCGATACGTTACGTCCGCGTTTGCTCCCACCTGCAACTTCCCGTCGACCGTCGTATTTTTGTCGATCTGGAAAGTCATCGTCTTCTGCGCTGGCTCTTGCGATTCATGGCTCATATTAGACACCGTGTGGCTTGGTCCAATGCTCAGGGTGAATGAGGTCTTCTGAACCTCGGCGATTTTTCCGCTCACCGATTGCGCCGCCGCCGCGGTCTGCGCGTGCGTCGTGGTTGTGTTCGGATGTGTGGCTGGCATCGCGCAAAGCGCCGCGACTATGACCAGACTCGTCATGGCAGACAAAATGAGTTTCAGTTCTTTTTTCACTTTACAGCCTCCTGAAGGTTTTTTGACTGGTACTCCAAGGACTGCAGCCAGAACTCCACCTCGCTCGGAAAAGCAAAAATATCTGCTATCTTCTCTCGTTTATGCATTTTGCGGAGGGAGCCCGGCATTCGATCACGCGAACCTGATCAGTACCGGGACTGGAAATCTCTTCACGCTCAAACACTTATCTTCCCGCTGCCGAACGGTAAAATGTGCAGGCCAATACTTTTTACACAGCCTTCCCATTTGGTTTTTTCATCAGGGAATCAGAAGGAATCTCGCGGGTTCAATCGTGCGGCGAGGAAGGCAAATTGGCGCCGCTGGCCTCGTTCGCCTTCCGATCCACCGGCTCTTCGGGTTTCGAAGCTGCCGGTGCCGGCGCCCCGGCATCAACAAACGAAGGATTCAACGATGCTGTCAAATCATAGGTCTTCGCGTGGTCCATAACGCTCGTAACCAACAGTTCATACCGAAAACCTTCCGGATGGTTCCTGCTGCGAAGCAACACCAATATCCCCCGCACTTCCGAATCCGCATGCACGATTACTTTGCTGCCGGCGTAAACCGGCTCCACCACTTCGCCATGAAAAACGCTTCCATCCCGGTCCACGCCGGAATCCACGCCGCTCATCATCTTCACCCGGATCTCAGTCCCGCGCGGCAGCTCGTCCATTTCGTTTGGATCCGCGGGTTTCATGCGTGTCTGCAAGTGAAACGTCAGGACCGTCCCCAGCGGAGCACGAACCGCTTCGATCTTCGCATCTTGCCCCCGTGCCGCAACCGTGAACACACCCACGGTGCACAAAAATACCGCCGCAAAACGATGCATGGGCTGGGACCTTTCCGCTTCCAAAAATAATTTCAGTCAAACTCAGTCTAAATTTGCAAAAGTTCTCGGTCAACGCAAACATAAGCTTCGATGCACGAAAGCTAACGTCAGCCGCCCAAAAAAGTAAGATGTAATTTTTATATGACCCAGCGATGGAAAACTCGGCCGCAGCAGGGAAGGATGAAATTTCTACAACGATCGCCTGGCAGCAATCACTTGTTCTAAATGGGGCATCCGTCAACAGGCGGATGCCCCGTTCTTCCTTCACTCACCGTTCGGTGGGTGAGCGGGTTTGTTCTCATTCCCGCGTGCCGGAGACGGCTGTTGCTTCTGTTGCATCTGCTGCGTCTGCTGGGCGTGTTTCTGCTGCAGTTGCTGTGTCTGTTGCTGGTGCCGCTGCTCCATTTGTTGCTGTTTTGCCTGGTTGGCCTGTTGCTTGGCTACCTGCTGATGCTCCTGCTCCTGCTTCTGCTGGAGCTTTTGCAGGTCCTGTTGCTGCTTTGCCTGCAGCTTCTCCTGCTGCTGTTGGTATTTCTGGTCCATTTTTGCGTTTCCCGTGTTTGACGGGGCCGGGCGATCTGTGCGCGGCAGGTCATTCGGATGGATCGCCGGTCGCGAAGCATTATTCTCCGGCCGGGGAGCGTCGTTTTCGGGTCGCGGAGCATTGTTCTCCGGTCGCGGCCCCGGTTTATACGGCCCGCCAGCTTCCCTGGTCGTCACCGCGCCGCTGTCTCTAAATCCTCCCGGTTTGGGAGTGGCGGCCACCGCCGGCGCCCCGTGATTGACGGACGCCAATTGTTGCCTATCCGTACGGGCCGTCCTCTCGTGTTGGGTCTGCGCGCTCACCGGTGCGATGTGTCTCTCTCGAGCCGCAGCTTCTTCCTGGGAGCTCGGGCGCGCGTTGATGCCGCCGTTTCCTCCGTTATAGCTGACCCGGTTAACCGTAGTCTCCGTCACCCGCGTGTTGTAAACGTTGTGGATCACCTCCACGTTCACGCGGTTGACCGTCGTGTTGTAGTAAAAGTGTCCACGATCCCATCGGCCGCCTTCGTAGCCATGCCCGAAGTAGCCGAAGCCGTAGTTAATTCCGCCGTAAAACCCTACGACGGGGCCCCAGTAGCCCGCGGTGAAGACAAATCCGCTTCCTCCCCAGGCCCAGTAACCCGGCGTCCATAGGTACCCGACTTCTGGAGCCTCCACCCATGTGCCCGGCACCCAGTAATAATCGGCGTCGTCATCGTCATAAGCCCAATACCCCGGTGTCCAGATGTATCCGTCCCCCGGGCAAATGGGTTGTTCGTAAACCGGTATCGGAGGTGGTGCGATAGCAATCGCCACACCTACGCGAACCTGGCCCGCTGCAGTCCCGCTCATAGCCAGCAGCAGGATTGTGAGTAGCAATGAAAAAACAACGCTTCTGTTCCGCATGATTCTCATCCTTTCTGGCGCGGGCTGGGCCTTCTCGTGCCTCCTTGCGCGCGGCCGGTCGCCACACCGGCCGCGCCTTCAGGCACAAATTGTTTCCCGGATAACAAACGTCCGGGCCCATGCAACTTGTCGGTTAGTGCTTCAGTTGCGGTGAGGACACCTGGAGTGCCCCAATCAGGTCATTCGCCGCGGACGGCGCGATCGTGTCGGGTTCGGTGATGATCTCCGCCGCCGTTGTGGATTTGCCGTAGAGTTTTCGGTTCGCCTCGCCATCAGGACGCAACGTCGAACCTTCCAGCGACACGCCCGCAAATACGCCTCTTGCGCGCGAGTAGCTCAGAATTTCCGCTCTCATGTAAGCGTCCGTGTCCGCCGACGCCGATCGTCCCTTCGGTCCCGCCGCCGCGGATACGTCCGCTCCAAGCCGAACCTTTGAATGCAGCAGGCTCGTCGCCGCTCGATCATTCATCAGCAGAAATACGAAGTCGGTGGCTTCACCGCCAATCTGTAATCCGACGCTGCCACCCTCCAGTGCGTACATTGCCGGCGCCCCCCATGGTCCGCGGAAGTCTTTTCCGCCTCGGCACACCATCGTCCCTCGGCCGTAACTCCCGCCCACAACCAACGCGGCCTTCAACACGGATGGCATCACCACCACGCACCGCGCCTTGTCCAACAACTCCTGCGGAATGTCATCGGGCACATGCAGGATTTCCTGCATCACTTTTCCCGAATTCTGCAGGCGCTCCTGTTCCGCCTTTGCTTCGCTCGGACGTTTTGCGGACAAGCATGGCCCGAACGCAAGCACTCCGGTCATTGTGACAACCAAACTCTTCATCCCTCTCATAGTCGAAGCCTCCTCGCACGATTTTTTTCGTCTTCTTGCACCTGTCTTTTGTTTTGGGGTGGGCGGGTCCCTGGCGCTCCGGGGCCCACCATGCAAAAGGCAGGTTTGGCACCAGACTCGGAAATAATTTTGGGTTGGCCTTAAATTTCAATGACTTACCACCAAGAATCGGGCGATTCTTGAATCGTCTCCTGCTTGCATCCCGGTCGGGCGGCGCGTAATTTTTTCAGTCTCTGGTCAAAAGCACCTCATCTCCTGTACTAGAACCTTCTATCGCCCCGGCACACTCAACGCTTCCCTAGTTTCCCCGCTCAAAACTTTTTCTTCTCGCTCTAGCACTTACTCTCAATTTCACGCACTTCGTATTCCTGTTAAACTATCCTTTCATGTCCGCCTCTCCCACACATCGCGTCTCCTCCGGCGAACGCATCAACTCCGCCGAAACCACCGGCCACCTGCAAAAGACTCTCCGTGAAAAGGGAATTCGCCTCACCCGCCAGCGCCGCGTCATCCTCGAAGTCATGGACAACGCCGAACAGCACCTCGACGTCGATCAGATCCTCGCGCGCGCCCAGAAAATGGACCCCGCCGTCCACCTCGTTACCGTCTACCGCACCATCGACCTCCTTAAAAAAGAAGGCCTCATCGACGAACTCGATCTCCTCCACCTCCGCGGTGACCGCCACTACTACGAAACCCACGGCCCCCGAGACCATATCCACGTCGCCTGTCTCCGCTGCGGCAAAGTCCGCGAATTCGAATCCCGCCTCTACGAACAGCTCAAAGAACAAATCGCCCGCGACTTCGAAATGCAGGTAACTGTCTCCCGCACCGAAGTAGGCGGCATCTGCAACGACTGCCTCGCCCTCGAAAAAAAATCCCCCCGCCAATGATCTCTTGGACAGTGGGGGCGTTGCCGCCATCTTGCATTCTCTTGCCTTTGTAGCGGCCGCCTTCCCAGGCGGGCGCATTCTTATCCGTGCAGCGACCACCACACACATCGCCGGACCTCGAACCTGCCCACACCTGGGAATGCCATCTCCCGAATGGCGTCTCCGACCTCGCGTCACCATTCACTTTTCGACACTCCTATTTTTTGCACTGAGGGCACTTGCCTGACAGTCAGTAAGATGTACTTAGCCCTATATGCTGACATTTCTTTTTACCTATCTCGCCGGTCCCCTGGCCGCACTCTTGCCTGCTCGATGGCGCAAAGCCTTACCCTTCGCGAGACTCATTCAATGGAACCGCGCCGCCACGCTCAGTGGCATCCTCCAAATCGCAGCCGCCATTCTCGCCCTCGCCAATTGGTACCAACACGTCATGTTTCCCATCGTGGATCGCGGCGTGGATTTGGCGTTAAAGGGTAAGCTGCCCGGCGAAGTCACCGACCAGCAAATCGCTGGCGCGGCGTACATGGTCTTTCTGTTTCATCCGCTAACTTGGCTGCTGATCTATTTCTTTCTTGAAGGGGCGGTGCGTCTCTGTGGAGCGGCTTTTTCGGAGAATGTACTGGGCACTCTGCCTCTCGGATTGATCGATCGTGCGCTATCCCTCGTCACAGGTCGAACCGCTTCGAAGCCGGAATATCCTGTCGAGCGAAACGCCCAGTCTTTTGCCAGCGCGGTTCGCGAACGCGCAATACTATCCCGCCTCAAGCAGGTTCCGGACGAACTCCATTTCGCAACCGACCAAACAGAAGAGTTGCTCGAAATCTGGGCAAGCCGCCGCAAGGACGACTGGGTCGCCCCCAAAGTCGTCCGCGTGGACGACCTCTACTATCGCCTGGAAGAGAACTCCGTTGAGCACGGCCCCCGCCCGTTTCGCTATCGCTTGCGCCGCCTGGAACGCGGCGTCCCCGGTCGCACTGTCCTCCTCTACAAGACCGAAGACGCAGTCCTAAAGCAGTGATCTCGCTTCCTCAGGTAGCATAGGCTTTAGCCTGTGTTCTTGGGTTCTCTCCTCTGCGCAATCTCTGAGCCCTCTGTGCTCTTCCTCCGTGCACTCTGTGTTAAATGTTTTCCTCCTCTCTGCGAAATCTCTGCGTACTCCGTTTGCCCTGAGCAATTTATGCGAAGGGCGCCTCTGCGTTATCCTTCTTTCCTCTTTCTTCCCCCCACTCAAATCTCATCGTAAAATGCTCCTCGAAGGAGACCCGCATCCTGTTATCTGCTATCTGATCACTGTTATCCTCTTCCATCCCCATGCTCACCCGCCTCCAAAAAATCCTCGCTTCCGCCGGCATCGCCTCCCGCCGCAAAGCCGAAGAAATCATCACCGCTGGCCGCGTAACCCTCAACGGCCAGATTGTCACCGAACTCGGCACCAAAGCCGATCCCGACACCGACAACATCCTAGTCGACAACAAACCCATCAAATCCGCTCAACGCCCGATCTACCTCATGCTCCACAAACCCAAAGGCTACGTCACCACCGTCAGCGATCCCGAAGGCCGCCCCACCGTAATGCAACTCCTCGGTCCACTCCCCGAACGCGTCTACCCGGTCGGCCGCCTCGACTACGCCAGCGAAGGCCTCCTCCTCCTCACCAACGACGGCGCCCTCGCCCAAAAACTCACCAAAGCCGGCTCGCACGTCCCCAAAAAATACCTCGTCAAAATCAGCGGCCGCCCCGACGAAAAATCCCTCGCCCGCCTCCGCGCCGGAGTCCACATCACCCTCGACGACGACCGCCGCGTAAAAACCTCACCCGCCAAAATCCATCTCCACGAAGACGCTCCCAACCCCTGGTACGAAGTCACCCTCATCGAAGGCCGCAACCGGCAAATCCGCCGCATGTTCCAATCCGTCGGCTACCTCGTCGAAAAAATCAAACGCGTCCAACTCGGTCCCCTCGTCCTCGACGTCCCCCCCGGCAAATTCCGCTCCCTAACCATCCGCGAAGTAGCCCAACTAAAACACCTCTCTCCAAAAAACTAATGGCCGATCCCCATCGATCGGCCATCCTCTCTTCCTCTGTGCTCTCTGTGTTCTGCTCTCAGTGTCCTCTGTGTTAATTCCGAAGATTTGATCTATCGCGCTCTAAAATCGCCAGTCACTTTCCCAAAATCTCCCGCGCAATAATCGTCCGCTGCACTTCGCTCGTCCCCTCGTATATCGTCAACACCCGCGCATCGCGATACATCCGCTCCACATCCGACTCCCGCGAATACCCCTGGCTCCCATGAATCTGCACCGCCTTCGCCGCCACCCGGTTCGCCATCTCGCTCGCATACAATTTCGCCCGCGAAGCCGCCGATCCCATCTTCGCTCCCGTGTCCTTCAACGAAGCCGCCTGATAAACGAGCCCGCGCGCCGCCTCCAGCTCCATGCTCATATCCGCCAGCATCCACTGAATCGCCTGAAACTCTCCAATCGCTTTTCCAAACGCTTTCCGAGCCTTCGCAAATTTCACCGACTCGTCCAGCGCCCCCTGCGCCAATCCGACCGCCAGCGCCGCAATCCCAATCCGTCCGCCATCCAGCGCGCTCAAAGCAATCTTCAATCCCTGCCCCTCTTCTCCCAATCGCCCCGCCACCGGCACCACGCAATCGTTGAACAGCAACTCCACCGACGGCGACGACCTCTGCCCCATCTTGTCCTCGTGCCGCCCAACCTTGAATCCAGAATATTCCGGCTCCACAAGAAACGCCGTAATCCCTTTTCCCCCAGCCGCCGGGTCCGTCTTCGCAAACACAATAAAAACGCCCGCCGCCGAACCGTTCGTCACCCAAGTCTTCGTCCCATTAATCCGGTAATTCTCCCCGTCCCGCATCGCCGTAGCCTGAATCCCCGCCGCATCCGACCCCGCCGCGGGCTCCGTCAAACAAAACGCCCCAATAATTTCTCCCGCCGCCAGTGGCTTTAAATACCGATTCTTCTGCTCGTCATTCGCAAACGCCAGCAAGGGCAACTGTACCGCCGAATTCGTCACAGAGAGCGCCGTCGCCATCGCCGCATGCACCCGTGCCACTTCCTCAATCATCAGCACGTACGAAATCGTATCCAGCCCCGCTCCGCCCCACTCCTCCGGCACCAGCATCCCGCAGCAACCCAGCAACGCCAGTTTCTCAATCGCCTCCAGCGGGAACTCCTCCGTCCGCTCCCACTCCTTCACATGCGGACGCACCTCCACCTCCATAAACGATCGCACCGTCTCCCGTATCAACCTCTGATGATCGCTAAGCCCAAAATCCATCTCTCTGACGCTTTCCTCTCTCTGTGAACTCCGTGTTCTTCCTCTGTGCCCTCTGTGTTAAAACTCTTCCTCTTCGCTTTTTCCCAATCTGTCATCCCGACCGGAGCGGCCCGATTTTTTCTTCGCGCCGGTTTGTGGTGCGTCGGGCCGCGCAGTGGAGGGACCAAGGCAACATCCCAACCTCTTCCCACCATTTTCTATTTTCTTTTTTCAAATTTCCTTTTCTTTTCCCCAACCTTCCCCGTCTTCAACTCCTCCGCCTCCCGCTCATCCAGCAACCGATATCTCCCCCGGGGAATCCCCTCCACGGTCAGCGTCCCCAATCCCACCCGCATTACCTTCTCCACCGGATGGTGCTCCCGAAACATCAAATTCCGCAGCTTCTCCAATTTCGCGCCCTTAGCCCGCACCTCATACCAGTAATTCGCCACATGCCCGCGGCTGGCATCCGGCTGCCGCAACGTCTGCATCTTCACCCCAATCTCTTTTCCCAGCCGCTCCAAATCCGTCAGCGTCAGCATCCCCTTCAGCTTCACATGGTAAATCTGCTCCAGCGAATTCCATTGCTTCAACATCTTCGCTGCCAGATCCCCATCATTCGTCAAAAACACCAACCCGGTAGCCGCATACTCCAGATTTCCCACCGGATAAACCCGTTCCGGAAATCCCCGCAGCAAGTTCCGCAGATTCTTCCGCCCCTCCGGATCCGCCAGCGAAGAAACCACCTCCGCCGGTTTGTGCATCAGCATATAAACCGCGCGGCGCTTCTCATCCTTGACCGTCCGCCCCGCCGCCTCAATCCTGTCCTTCTCCGGGTCCGCCTTGCTCCCCAATTCCGTAACAACTCTTCCGTTCACCGAAACCTGCCCCGACAATATCAACTGCTCCGCATGCCTCCTCGAAGCAATCCCCGCCCGCGCAATAATCTTCTGCAATCGTTCCATCATAATTTTATGTAGTGGCGGCTTTACGCCGTCTTCTTGTATTGGCCTTTCTGTCATCCCGACCGAAGCGGCCCGATTTTTCTTTTGCGCCGTTTTTGGGCGCGTCGGGCCGCGTAGTGGAGGGACCGTGGCACCATCTCAAGAATCGGTACCGTGTTGCCCGTGAGAGCTCTGGCTTAGTTGTCCTAAGAGGGTTTTCTCGGTCTTATTCCCCGGCCGCGGTCGTCTTCGCATTAGGCGGCGGTGGATCCTCATCCAACTCTCCCGACGGCATCCCCTCCGCCGTAGCCAGAGCCTCATGCTCCCGAAACTCTTCCGCCTCGTTCAACTCCTCCGAAACATGTGCAATCGCATCCGCCGTCGTCGCGTGAGCATGCGCCACATCCACTTCCGGATGCAACTCCCCAACTTGCTCCTCCGTCACATCTCCCGGCGCAATCCCTTCATCCGTCCCCAGCGCCTCGCGCGCCAAAGCCTCAAACTCCTTCAGACTCGGCAACTCCTCCAGATCGCTCAATCCAAACCGCATCAAAAACTCTTTCGAAGTCTTATACAGAATCGGCCGCCCCATCACCTCTTTGCGCCCCGCCGTAGTAATCAACTTCTTGTCCAGCAGCGTCGAAATCACCCCCGAAGTGTTCACGCTGCGGATATCCGAAATCTCCGGCGCCGTCACCGGCTGCTTGTACGCAATCACAGCCAAAGTCTCCAGCGCAGGCATCGAAAGCCGCAAGGGAGGCCGCAGCGACTTGATGAACCGCCGCACCACATCATGGTGCTGCGGCTTCGTGTACATCTTGTACCCGCCCGCAACCGCGCGAATCTCCACCCCGCGCTCTTCCACCGCATAACCGGCAACCAACTCATCCAGCGCCGCTTGCACCGCCAGCTTCTCTTCGCCCAGCGCCGCGCTCAACTGCTCAATCGTAGCCGGCTCATCCGCGGCATAAATAATCGCTTCCAGTGCAGCTTTTCGTTCTTCATTAGTCATTTAAGCGCTCACCCACAGCAGGCGGGGACATCAAATGATACACCATCCTTTTGAGTGCGGCAGCGAAGCTGCCGCTTTTACAAACCAAACCCCACTATCCAAATCCAAGTGTGGAATCTCAGACTTTGTAGGGGCCGGGCTCGTTTACCCTGAGCTTGCCGAAGGGCCCGGCCCTCTTGGGTTCTCCTATCTTTTGTAGCGGCCGCCTTCTGAGGCGGGCGCCTTAGCTCACCCGATTTTTCACCTCCGCCCCATCCGATCCCAATCCGCTCTACCTCCCCGCCGTCCCCGCCAGCAACTGCATCAACTCCTTCACAAACTTCTCATTATCCAACTCCGTCTGCACATGCACCAACGCCTCTCCCATCCCCGGTCGCTCCTCCTCCGTCCACACCAAAGTATTCCCATACCCCGCCGTATGCGAAATATCCATATCCATATACAAGCTCACTTCCTTGGTAATCACACTCGGATCCAGCCAAGCCACCGCCGCCAGTTCATCCCACAAATACTCCTCATCCGAATATTTTCCGATGTACGCCGCCGAAGGCGTCCCAGCCGCAGCAATCTTCTGAATCATTTCGTTCGTCATCCGCGTCTTCACCGAAATATCCACGGTAGTCACGGTGACCTTCTTCCACGGAGCCCGCAGCACAATGTGCACCGCCTCCGGATCCCACCAGAAATTAAACTCCCGCCGATTCTCCGTCTTCCACGCCAGCGGCACTTCCGGAGCAATGCTTCCGCCCATCACCACCAACTCCTGCGCCAACTCCGCCACTTTGGGATCCAGCATCAGCGCCAGCGCAATGTTCGTCAGCGGCCCGCCCGCATAAATAGTCACCTCGTGCGGATACTTGTGCACCATCCGAACAATGAAGTGTGCCGCGTCCTCTTCCTCCGCCTTCCGCGCAGGATTTCCCTCCGGCAAATCCGGCACCTCGTAAGGCCCATGCACCTCGCGCACGAACTTCCCCGTCCCGTTCTTCGTCCAAGCTCCCTGGTACCGCACCTTCCCATACAAACGCGACCACCGCGCAATTTCCTCCTTGCTGTTGATCAGCGGAAAAATCGCGCCGGGATAAACTTTGATCTCCGGATGATTCGTCAACTCCAGCATCCGCAGCGTGTGCGCCACCTCCTCATCCCGCCACTGGTCGCCGCTCACGATCGTCAGCCCCAGCACCTCCGCCTGCGGAGCCTGTATCAACGCCAGCATCGACTGCTGGTCCGTCGTAGCCGGCCCGCGCGCATCCTGGTCCACAATCACTTTCCGCTTCCCCTGCCCGTGCACCGAACCCGTTCCGGCCAAAAGTAAGAAGCAAAACATCACAACTGCGCGCCGTATCATTTCGTATCCCCCAATAAAAAAGTGTGGTAGCTGAATCCCCTAAGGTCGAAAGAACAATGAGGAAAAAGAAGAACGGGAGGCTGCTGAATTCCGACCTGAACCTGACCACCGAACCCACGCAGCTTACTGTTTCTCGTCCCGCTCCTACAAGCGGAATCCAACATCCACCCGTTAGGTCGAAATTCCCACAGTCCCCACCAAGAAATCCTCTTGTATTCAATCGGTTTAATGTAAGCTAGGGGCGTCCGCGATTCCATCCGCGGCTACCTTTCCAACCACGAGGCCCGCCTATGTCCCGGTTTCGTTCCATCGTGATCGTTCTGGCCGCAGTTCTCCTCAGCGCATCGTGCGCTTTTTCCCAATTGATCGCTAGCTTGCGCGAACCGCTTCCTCTCCACGCCAACTGGCGCCTCGAATCCTCCTGCAAACTCACCGCCAAGGCCGAATCCATCTCAATTCCCGGTTTCGACGACTCCAAGTGGCACCCCGCCCTCGTCCCCGGCACCGTAGTCGGCTCTCTCGTAGCCGACAAAACCCTCCCCGATCCCAACTACGGCAAAAATCTCAATTCCTTCCCCGGCGCTTTCACCAACAATAAAATTCAAGCCGCGAATCTCGATATGCCTGCCGGCAGCCCCTTCCGCTGCTCCCACTGGTTCCGCACTGAATTTGCCGCGCCCTCCGCCTTCGCCAATCGCGCCATCTGGCTCCATTTCCTCGGCATCAACTACCGCGCCAACATCTGGCTCAACGGCAAGCAACTCGCCGATCGCAACGAAGTTGCCGGCGCCTATCGCGCCTATGAATTTTCCATCGGCGACCGCCTGCACAGGGAAGGGAAGAACGCACTCGCCGTCGAAATCTTCGCCCCCGAAAAAAACGATCTCGGCCTAACCTGGGTCGACTGGAATCCCACCCCGCCCGACAAAGACACCGGCATGTGGCGCGAAGTCTTCCTCACCTCCAGCGGCAACGTCACGCTGCGACACCCCTTTGCCAATGCCAAGCTCGACTCCGCCTACAAATCCGCCGCGCTTACTCTTTCCGCCGAACTTCGCAACACCACCGATCATCCCGTAAAGGCCGCGTTTATCGCCGAAGTAGCCGATATCCACCTAACTCAGCCCGTCGAACTCGCCGCCAAAGAAACCAGAATCGTGCGTTTCTCTCCCGACCAATTTCCGCAACTAAAACTCACCGAGCCGCACCTCTGGTGGCCCTACCAGATGGGCGATCCTTATCTCTACACCGCCAAATTCCACGTCGAAATCTCTGAAGCCACCTCCGACTCCGCCTCCGTCAATTTCGGCATCCGCGAAGTCACCTCCGAACTCACCGAATCCGGCGGCCGCCTCTTCAAAGTAAACGGCAAGCGCGTCCTCATCCGCGGCGCCGCCTGGACTTCCGACATGCTCCTGCGCTGGGACTCCCACAAACTCGACGCCGACCTCGCCTACGTCAAGGACAT
>Ga0210399_10003293_pt1 | contig 12580 bp, 24 predicted proteins | sample IncBWC14MmetaG_FD_150865 | JGI IMG/M metagenome (GOLD analysis project Ga0210399, IMG submission 150865) | Forest soil microbial communities from Barre Woods Harvard Forest LTER site, Petersham, Massachusetts, United States - Inc-BW-C-14-M | ecosystem: Environmental > Terrestrial > Soil >... | reverse complement strand
GTCGTCAGCGTAAATGTAGACGGCGCTCGGATCCCATTCGGGTTTGCCCGTTTCGGCCACCGAAAGAATTCGGCGAATAAAGCCAATCGTTTGCGAATTAAAGGGAGTGCTCATGGGATCCAACCATACAACATTGCGTAATCAAAAAACGCGCACCGGCCAATGATCGTTTTCCAAGTTGGCCCTACACCGAATAACCAATCCGGATCGGAAAGCTCCAATAAACGACTGTAAATTTTATTCTCGGCGATGTTCGCGTATCGAAATATCATAAGGCTTTAGCATATAAATGCTTTTAATTGCTACACAAGGCCGGGCCATGGTTTCAAGCCAAAATTCGGCTCGGCCAGTACACTAAAAGTACACTGGATTTTGAGGCTCATCGCAAAGCGTTGAAAAATCAAGCACTTACCAAAGATGACTCGCGCCCTTTGGAGGCGCTTTTGAAGGTTCGAATCCTTCCGCGGTAGTTCCCTCGAGAATGGCTCTAGTTGAGGATTCAAGGGCGATTGTCTATTTACTGATTTATTAAACTAAAGGGGAACGAAAAACCCCTAAAGAACCGAAAAACCCCGCCGAAGTATACTAAGTAAACCTGAACAACTCCCAAGTATACAAAATGAACAGAGACGAACTCGAACACATTCTTGACCCGCAAACCTTTAATCCTTTTGTGCTGACGACCAAAGATGGCTTTGCCATCGCCGTCGATGACCCTCGCAATACGCTCTTGGGGCTCGGCATGGTCGTCATAAAGCATGCCGGCCGATTATATCAAATCCCCTTTGGCGCAATCGCTCACCTTAGCGAAAAGGGAGAACAACTCGGATGAAAGCAAACTTCTGCGAACAACATGGCAAGTGGCGGCTTATTTTACCCGCTTCACTCACCGGAACCGGCAAACGGGCAATGCGGTTTTTCGACACTAAAGAGCAAGCCGAGGCCGAGGCCCGGCGGATCCGAAAGGATGGCACGCTCAAAAAGTTAGAAGTGACCGACGATGACCTAGCGCTTTTACAACTGATCAAGGCCAAATACAAAGGCAACCCGCACCAGATTTTCGAAGCTTTTGATCATCATGAAAAAACCGTGCTCTCGATCGCCAAGCCGGCAACACTGTTAGAGGCCTGCGATGCCTACATGAAGCACCAGGAGCACGAGGGGCGCAACCCGCGGACCATTTACAAGTATCGGTCAACCTTGCGCCGCCTTTGCCATGATGTAGGGCCGAAACTTCCAATGGCTCAATTGACTGAGGACAAGATCAACCTTTATTTGAAGCGGTTCGGGCCCGGGACTACGCGACTGAGTCAATATCGCAACATCCACGCCTTTGTGACCTGGGCCTTTCAAGAGCGCTATCTCGGCGCCGATCCCATGGCCAGGATGAAACCAACGGACAAGTGGGGCGTCAACAACGATCATTTGGAAGTGGAAGAGTTTCGGCGAATTCTCTTTGTGATTGCCGGCCTCGAGCCGATCAAGCCGGCCGAGCCGGTGACCGATCGCTATTTGCGCCTTTTGCCGTTCTATGTGCTCGGCGGTCTGGCCGGCCTGCGGCGGTGCGAAATCATTTCCTCATATGCTAGCGACCCGGTGATTGAATGGGCCGATATCCTTTGGACGCGCAACTTGATCCGCATTCGCCACGAGGTCGGCAAACAGACCGGGGCAACCGATCAATCGCGATGGGTGCCGCTCGAGCCCGCGGCGGCCGAATGGTTGCGCCTGGTGCCGATCAAGACCACGCCGGTAATGGAAATCTCGCAATCGACATTGCAACGGCTGAATAAGGAATTGCTCAATGCACTTGGCCTCGACGTGCCCGACAATGCTTTGCGCAACTCTTACGCGAGTTTTGCGGCCTCGATCCGGACGGCCGGCGAAGTGGCCGACGCGATGGGCGATAATGAAAGCACCATGAAACGCTTTTACATGAAGCGGCTCGAGCCCGGCCTCGGGGCGGCCTGGTTTGGGATCCGGCCGACGATGGGCACAAAAATCATTCAAATGCCGGCACCGGCGGCCGCCTAAAATATACATGAAAAATAAATGTATAAAGATTGCCTGTGAGTCAATTCTGGCGCGTTTCAAGTAAAAGACGATGAATCTACTTGCCGGGCGGTCAAGTGCGCCAAATCGCCTCCTAGAGCGTTTAAAGGCCATGCGAAAATGGCCTTTTTTTCTCGAAATTATAAGCAATATAAGTCGCTCATTTGGATCGATTTCGAAGGAAGGCGGCGAGCTCTAAGGCGTGTTCAGCATTTGGTTTTTTGCGGCCGGCAATCCAATGGCTCACCACATCCTGGTTGACTCGCAAGGCCTCGGCGAGCTCTTTTTGGCGGCCGTGTTTTTTATTTGTCCATTCGGCGAGCTCGGCAATTAACTTTTCGAGCTCAGTCATTTTTTCACGACGTGTCGGCGCTTGGGCTTTTTAGGTTTGGCCGCCGGCGTTTTCTTTCTTACGAAATCCAATGGGAGCTCTGGCTCTTCACCCGCCTCAATCATGGCAAACCATTTTTCTAGGCAATGCCGAAAAAAATGTGATGGACCGGTGAAAGCGTGGGGCTCGATTTGAGCCCGAAACTTTTGGGCCTCGGTCGGGGTAGCGCGGCAAGTTGGCAGATTGACGGAACGTTTTTCGTGAGTCACCCGCTTATTACTAAATGCCGTTGTTTTCTTGGCCATGCTTAAAATGCCGTTAAATGCTACACGTTAAAGATGCACTAAAATCATGCAAATTGCGAATAAAAGCATTGCCAAGAATTGTTTTCAATTTTGAGAGAAATTGTCTTGCCTCATGTAACGGATTTTGCCACACGTGGCGGTTGCCACACGAAAACACAAGAACGTTGAAATGGAGTTCGGTGTTCATGAAAAATCAAAGTCATTTTTTTTTGCCGCGACCGCCACCAAAGATCATTCTCGAATCTAAAATAAGGAACCGGCCAGAAATGCCTTTCTGACCGGTTCTGTGGGCCTCGAGGGCCTCTTAACGTTTCGCAACGTCGTCTCGTTTTAACGCAAGATTCGCGTTTTAAGCAAGTCCTATTGCCGTCGCCCGATGAATTTATCGGGTGAAACCCTGATGTTTTTGGCTTCCCTTTCGGTTTGTTTATGGATTCTGCCGGCGATCCGCTTTTGCCCTTGGCAAGCGATGAGGCTAAACGCTTGGCCTCACTCTTGATCGGCACCGACGAAGAGATCGCTCTCAAAATTGCGCAAAAAGCTTTGGAAACGCACGGCCTTTCGTTAAGCCCGGCCAGGGTGGCCGCGATCTTGCATATCAGTCCGAACGCAGCAAAAAAGCGAATTGCCAAAATTGCCAAGAAAAGTCGTCAATAAATTTTTTTAGGCCCCATTCGGTGGGGCGTTGCGGGCCCCATGTTAGGCCCCATTCGGGCTCTTGGAAAAATCGGCTTTAAAAGGCGTGCTAAAACTTCTCGCACTTTAAGGCAACCCCATGAGCTCAACCTTACTTTCTCCGCTCGATGGCCGAGCGTCCCTTGATACGGCAGAGGTGGCCGAGGTGACTGGCTACACTCAAAAGACGATCCGCAAATATGCTCGATTAGGATTGATTCCCGGCGCCTATCAACCTTTCGGCAAACGTGGCGGTTGGCGATTTAAGCGGGCGCCATTCCAAAAATGGTGGGAAAAGATGGGCAAATAGGAAAAGCGCCGCGCTCGATCTCCGTTGATTTTCGCGGGGTGGCGACCGCCGAAATCGAGCTTACCGCAGAACAGCAACAATTGTTGCGTGATGTGGTGGCCAAGTTTCGGCGCGGGCCCCAAGGGCCGGCGGCCTCGACGTTCATTCTAGGCGAGGTCTTTATGCATTACGGCTCGAGCCCGAACGGCAAACCCTGGCCGCGCTTGCGCTTTTATTGTGCGCCGCGGGCGCTCGGGATCCTGATCAATCGAACCATTCGACGCTTTTTCGAACGGCAAAAAGATGAACCCGCATAGTTGCTTATCATTGGCGATTTTTTGTTGGCTGGTCGGCATTTGGTTAATGCTGCGCTTTTTCAGATTCACCAAATGACTATTCTCCCAGAACATATCATTTCGAAAATTGCCGATCCCGCCGAACGCGCACGCTTGGGCGGGACCGCGGCCGAGGCTAGCGCGAAAGCAGCTCGGCGCCAAGAGCTCAAGGAACAAGCGATTTTTGACGCTCTACTCCGTTTTAAAAGAGAGCAAAACATTTTGACTTTTACGCACCCGCGGCCGGATCGAGCCACTACCATTCAAGTCGGCCATGTCGATTTTATGATCCGAGCCAGGGGCCGGTGTTTATCGCTTGAATTCAAGGCGCCTGGCGGCCGGCTAACCGAATCTCAAGAGCAATTTATTCAGGCCGAATGGGCGGCCGGCAATCCCGCCGGCGTGGTTTATAACGCCGCGGAAGGCCACCAGATTCTAACCCTATGGCTTAATCAGGAAACGCTACCTGAAAAATTTCACCAATGAAACTAACCAAAATGAGCAAACCAACCCCAGAAAAGTTAATTGAACAACTAACCGAAAATACCCGGACGCTGCTCCAAGATCATTGGAGCAAAGCGGCCGCGGTTTTTGCTAATACCACGGTGAAAATCACCATGACGCATTCCGTCGATTTTGAACCGGCCGATTGTGTCACCAAAAGCGCGATCGCCTTTGGTGCGCGTATCAAGGATTCGGTCGAGGTCACGATACCCGATGGCGATTCAATGTTGCCGATGGGGCCGATCGCGCAACGACCGAAACGCGGCCACAAACCCAAGGAAGTATGAACCCGCAAGACCTTTTGAATTTTATGCTTTTGGGTGCGGCCATTCTGTTTCTCTTGGCCGCCGCGGCCACGGTTTATGCGCTCGCCTTAGCATTTAGCCTGTACACCCATTGGGCGCGCCACCAACGGCCGCCAGAAGTGGCCCGCGACCATGATGGCCGGCCGATTAAAGAAAGAATTTGAAACATGGAAACTCTAACTAACCAACCTAAACTTGACGGACTCTTAGCCACCGTGACGACCGGCAAAATTCGGCGGATGATTTACCTCGCTATTTACGGGATCGACGGAGTAGGCAAAACCACCTTTGGCGCCGCCGCCTCGAACCCGATTTTTATCGGGACCGAAACCGGTACCCTGCAAAAAGAAGTGGCCCGATTCCCGCGGCCGGAAACGCTCAACGATGTCCTCGGGCAACTCGACACGGTTTTACAGGAAAAGCACGATTATCATACCGTGGTCGTTGATTCGATCGATTGGCTCGAGCCTTTGGTTTGGCGGCAAGCTTGTGCGGAGGTCAGCGTTAACTCAATCGAGGAATATATGGGCGGGTTCGGCAAAGGTTATATTCGGGCCGCGGAAATCTGGCGCACCTATTTGATTCCGCGCTTTGATGCGATCGCCGATCGGTTCCATATGATTTTAATCGGTCACGCCCAAGTGAAAACTTTTCAGGATCCAAACCAGGCGAGCGGTTACGATCGCTACCAGCTCAAGGTTAATGAACGAGTCGCCGGCTTGGTTCGGGAAGCGGTTGATGCGGTACTTTTCGCCACCTTTAAAATCGATCTGATTCGGGCCAAACAACCAAAGGCCAACCGCGCTTTGACCGATGGTACGCGCGTCATTTATACGGAAAACCGGCCGTCTTTTGACGCCAAAAACCGGTTCGATTTCCCTTTTGAAATGCCGTTGGATTTCCCAACGGTGCGCCAGGCGGTACTCAAATTTTACGATTCCAAAAACGAAACCTTAACCACCACCACCTAACACCTATGGACGAAGGCTATACTTACCAAGAACCGGTCAAACCAGTATTCGGGCCGATCCCGGCCGGCGATTATGATTTCGCGGTCACGAGCGTCAATCCGATCTATCGGAGCAAACCGAATAATAACCTGGTTTTGCCGGTGGTGTTGGCGGTGGGCCCCGACAAAACCCCGGTTTATGATAATCCGAGCGCCGGCGTCGGCAAAAATGGGCCTTACGACAATATTGCCGGTTTCCTCAAAGCGATCGGCAAAAATCCCAAGCCCGGTGAACGACCGAACTTGAGCGCGACTAACCTGGTCGGGGCCCGCGGCGCGGCGCGAATAAAAATCGAAATCGCGCAAGAGGGCAAACTGGCCGGCCAAGAAGTTAATAAGGTGCACTATTACCTTTGGGAAGATAACAAAAAAGCCGGCGACCCGTTACCGCCAGATGTGCCGCGATCGCGGCCGGGCGACGGCAAAGCGATTATTCCGCCGCCGCCGGCGGCTCGAGGCGAACCGCGCGACATTCCTTTCTGATTTTATGCCAAGCCTAACAAAAAGTTTGAATAAAGCGGATCTAGTAATCAACGGCGTCAAATATGCCGTTCGTTATATTCCGGAAAGTCAACAATGGGGTGTTTGGCGTTCGCTTGGCGGGCGCCATCGGTTGCCGGATTTATGGGATTCAATGGGCGATGCAGTGTTGGAAGTTCTTGACGATAGCTACCGACGCAAAGACAAAGTGCGCCTTCCATTGAAATGAAAACCCAATACGTGTTCGATATCGAAACGGTGGCCCTTTCGGAAGAGGACGTTCTGGCTTTGATGCCGGAATTTAATCCCGATGAAATAAAGATCGGTAATCGCAAGCCCGAGAATGCCGAGGCCTATATTGAGCAAAAGCGGCTCGAGCATAAGGCCCGTTTCATGGAACGGGCCGCGCTCTCGGCGCTCACCGGTCGGGTGATGGCGCTCGGAATTTACAATCCAACCACCGAGGACAAACTCATTGTGGTCGATGATGAACGGAAACTGATCGAGACATTTTTCCAACGGTTCGAAACGGGCCTCGGCGACCTTACTCAATGGATTGGGTTTCGGATTGCCGATTTCGATATCCCGTTTTTGATGCGCCGAGCTTGGGCGCTGAATATTCCGGTGCCGGCGCGAGCTCTGGTTAAGGGCCGATACCTAACAAATTGGTTTGTCGACCTGGCCGAACTCTGGCGGGCCTCGAGCCGGGATCCGGAACTGATTAGCCTCGACCGGTTAGCCAGGTTTTTAGGCGTCGGCTCGAAAACCAATAGCGGGGCCGCCTTTGCCGCGCTGCTTTACGAAAACCAAGAGGCGGCGATCGAATATCTTTCCAATGACCTGGTGCTGACTTGGAAGATTGCCGAACGCTTGGGCGTGATCCGACCGGCCGAGGCCGAGGCGGCCAGTGGCCCAGATTTGACCGAGCCGGCCGGCGTCGGCCGCGGCGATGGTGCCGAAGAGCCCGAGCTCGAGGCGGCGGTGGCTGCAACGTTTTGGTGACCTTGATGAAAGTGGCACTTTACCAAGTCCGAAGCTTGCGATTTGTGGCCGGCTTTATCGTTGAGGACGGCGTTTGCACTAAAGCGGCGCCGATCCTGAAACGCTTTATCGGTTGGACTTTGTTGGAGTGTCAAAACTCCGTTAAGGCGCATCGATGGCAACTTTACGGGCCGATTTTTCAAAGGAACTAAGTTGGCCTGAGTTTTTATGCTGACCGACCAGGAAAAAAAGATTCTGGCGCTCGCCTTGGATCCGGCCGCGGCCTCGGGCGAAATCCAGAATTGTGCGGTTAAGCTGATTGCCGCCTGGCGCAAACGCAAAGTGGTCATTGAGGATTTCGAGCCCAACGGCCAAGAGCCCGGCATTGAACCGCCCGGGATAGATTACGGCGCGATGATTTGCCCTTTCAAAGCGCATAAGGGCAAACCATTGAGAGATTGCCCGCGATCTTATCTCTCTTGGCTCTTGGGTTGGATGACTGACGCACCCGACAAACGCAAAAAATTCGCCGATCTGATCGAGGCGGTTGAACACGTTTTGAGCAAATGACGCCCGACGAACTCAATCATGTTTATTCGATTCGCGATCTCTGGCACAAATTAGGTTTGCCCGGCGATCCGCCGCGGCCAGGCGGGAAAGTTTGTTCACCATTACGCGACGATAAGCACCCGAGCTTTGCCATTTTCGATGACGGGTTTAAGGCGCGCGATTTTTCGCTCGGGGTTTCCTATTCAGCCATCGATTTTTTTGGCGCGGTTAAAGGGATCCCGCAAGAGCGCCAAGTGGCCGAGTACGCGGCTTGGCTCGGCCAAAACGGGGCCTTGGTCCAAGCCCAAAATTTCCAACCTGGGCCGACCATTGAAGAGCTCGGGGTTTTCAAGGCGCCATCGATCGACGATTGCCGCGCGATCGCCCAAGCTCGGGCGATCGATGCCGGTGCGATTAGCCTGGCCGGCCTCTGGGGCACCATCAAAATTGGGCCGGTGTTCGGTTTTGCTTCTTGGGTTTTGACCGACGCGAAAAAAGTGGTGGCCGAAGCGCGCCGGCTTGATAACCAAAAATATCCGGCCTTTGGCAACTTGGGCGAACGCAAAAGCCACACCTTCAAAGGCTCGAAAAAGAATTGGCCGGTGGGCCTTGGCGTTCCGCAACTCGGCGCCGTTGAGCGAATCCTGATCGTGGAAGGCGGGCCCGATTATCTGGCCGGCGTTGATTTGATGGTCAATTACGCGAGCTCGGACGCGATCGTCTGCGCGATGCTCGGCGGCGAGTCGCTCATTCGCGATATCGCCTTGGTACGTCTGCAAACCAAAATTGTCCGGATCATGTGCCATAACGACCCGGCTGGTTACGGCGCCGCCGGCCGCTGGTTTCACCAACTCAAAAATGCTGGTTGCCAGGATGTTGAGACGGTCGAGCTCGAGGCGCCTTATAGCGATTTGAACGATTTCATGGCGAAAGCCACCTCAGAAGAAAAAACCAAAACCGCAGCGGAAATTTATGCGATTCCGAACCCATGAAGAAAACGAGGCCTTTGCGGCGCGTCATGGCGCTGTCAACGGAGCCAATGGTCATAACGACGATGACGATTTCCCTTGGCTAAAATTCGAATCGGTTGACGAATTGGCCGATCACGAACCCGAAAAAATCATTGATGGCTTTTTGCATATTGGCGAAAAGCTCGGGATTACCGCCGGAAGCAAAAGCAACAAAACTTGGATGCTTTTGCATATGGCCTATTGCATTGCAAATGGGCTGCCTTTTCTCGGATTTACTACTTACAAATCGAAGGTGATGATTTTTGATCTTGAGCTGTCGCGTTACGGGATCCGGCGCCGGCTCGAGCGGATCCGGGGCGCCCTTGGGCAAGGCACTTTTGACAATATCATTGTCTGTTCGTTACGGGGAAAGGCGCGAAAATTCTGTGCGAATTTCCAAAAGATCCAACCGTTGATCAGGTTGGAAGATGTTCGGGTGGTCATTATTGACCCGGTTTACAAATTCCTCTTGGGCCGCAACGAGGCCGACAACGCCTTAGTGGCGGACATGCTCGAGGGCATGACGGTCTTTTGCGAGGAAACCAATGTCGCCATGGCCTGGGTCCATCACCATTCAAAGGGTAACCAGGCCGCTAAAGAGGCCCTTGATCGTTCAAGCGGTGCTGGTAGTTGGTCGCGGGATCCGGACGCATTGCTTGATTTGGTTGATCACAAGGATTCAACCAAAACCGAGCGAATTTTTAAGGTCGAAATCACCGTGCGCGAATTTGCACCAATCGACAATTTTGTCGCCCGTTGGAAATGCCCTTTGTTACTCCGAGACGATCAAGGCCTTGATCCCGATAGCCTTAAACGGCCAGGCGGTCGGCCGACAAAATACAGCGTTGATGATCTGCTTGAGCATCTAGGCAACGATGAACTGACTACAACCCAATTCAAAATCCGAGTGATGAACGAAACCGGGATGAGTAAAAGCCGTTTTTATTTACTGCTTAACCAGGCCTTAACTCAAAAACTTATTGTCAAAAGTAAGCTGACCCAACTCTGGTTTAAATCACCCACTAATTCCTAATTTCCCGCTTTCCCGAAACTCTATTTGTGGACTTATGGGTTTGGCCCCCAAAAAGTTTCCAGTACCAGAAATCTAAAGAGATTTTCTGGACTGGTAGGTAAACAAACTTTGGGGCCTTACCAAAATGATCGAATTCCTAAAATTGAACTGGACCAAAAATTCAAATGCCTAATCAACCCCATTTTGCCATCCTACTCGATCGGTCCGAATCGATGGATATCCTGGCCGCCGAAACGATCGCCGGGTTTAACGGCTTTTTGGCGCATCAAAAAGCGGCCAACCCAAAGGCTTCAATCTCCCAAACCCAATTTGATCACCGTTATGAGTCAATCTATGTCGCCAAACCATTCGCCGAGGCGCCTTATCTTTCCGCGGCAACTTATCGGCCGCGCGGGATGACCGCACTCTGGGATGCCATCGGCCGAACGATTACCGACTTGACCGATTCACTCAAAATGAGTGGAACACTCCCAAAGGTGTTGGTTTGTATTCTGACCGATGGCTTTGAGAATTCGTCGACCGAATACACCCTCGAGCGCTTAAAAACGCTCATTGAGGCCATGGGCAACGTGCACGGATGGGTCTTTATGCTCTTGGCTGCCAACCAGAACGCCCAAAAGACCGGTCAAGGCCTCGGGATATTGCCCAAGTATTGTGTCTCAACCCAGGCGACCAGAGAGGGCACCGCGGCCGCGTTCGCGGTGGTCAACGAGGCCTTTAGCGAGTTTTCGCGTTCGGGTTCACTGCAAGCACTTGCATTGCAGGATACTTACTCGATCACGCTCTCGAAAACCCAAAAGCCGAAAAAGCGATGAATACCCATTTGATCGATTGCCCGTGGTGCCAAAACCCGGAATCTGATCGCCGAATCGCTTTCGAAGATCGAACCGACCAATGGGGCGACCCTTACCGCACGTTTTTTGGTGAATGCGAGTGCGGCGCCCATGGCCCGCACGCGGCGACGGTCGAGGAAGCAATGATCGCTTACAACTCTTGGAAACGGTGATGGCCGATGAAATGGAAATCAAAGAGGAGTTGCGATGGATCTTTGTGATCTATCGATGGGGCAAAGTATGGGGCGAATATGCGACCATGGAAGAAGCCCAAACGGCGATTGCCAATATCAAAACTAACGAAAGCGCGATGAAAAAATGAGCCGGGAATCAATTGCTTTTTATTCAACCAGCATTGCCGCGGAAAAAACTGCGTCCGAAATCATGACGCTTCTAGCGCGCGCGGGCGCGACGGCGATCCTGTCCGAATACGGGGCACCGAACCAACCTGGCGAACCTGGTAAACTGGCCGCGGTTTCGTTCCGGATAAAAACCGAGTTTGGCGTTTTGACCTTTCGGTTGCCGGCCAATGTCGACGGCGTTTCTGCCGTTTTAATGCGTTCGACCAGTATTCCGCGCGCTTTGAGAAATTCCCGAGCTCAGGCGCAACGAGTCGCTTGGCGCATTATTCTCCATTGGCTTGATGCGCAACTTGCCATGATTGCGGCCGGCCTGGTCGACCTCGAACAAGTCTTTTTGCCTTATGCGCAAGATGTCGCCGGTGTCACCGTTTATGATCGCATCAAAGATTCGCGGTTTAAGTTCCTTAACCTGCTTCCCGATAAAACATGAGCGATCCGGCAAAGTACGCGGCCGATCTGGCCAAAACTGTCTTTTATCCCGCTTGTGGCGGGGTGCCTTGTTTCGAAATTCAAGGCCGGGAAGTGCCCTATTGGCTCAAATCGTTCGGGGTTTGGGATGAGGTGGCCGACCAAATTGCCCTACTCAAGGCCGAAGGCCTGGCCGCGGTGTTGAGCGGCCCGGCCGTGGTCGATGGCCAAATCGCTTTTTATTTCGTTAAATTGTACGGGACCGATGCGCAAAAGATTATGGCCCGCGGCCTGATTAGCTTCCCACTCAAGGGCCATCTTGGTTGTGGCCGCTTTTATTTGCAAAAATTGGTCGATGAAATTGCGGCTGAATGCGAACGCCTGGGCATAGATTTATTGGTGAACGATTCGAAATGAAATTGTATGGCTGATCAATATTCAACCGCGGAGCTCGCCGAATGCCTGCGCCGCGAAGTCGCCCGCCGCCGGCGGGAATATCCGAAGATGGTTGCCCGGGCGATCATCGATAAACGTGAGGCCGAAAAGGAAATCGGGATGATGCAACAAGTTTGTGACGTCTTTCAGGCCTGGACCCATCACCCAAAATGACCGCCGCCGCGCGAGGCTGGCGCCTGGCAGGCGATCGCCTTTTACCCCTTACCAATGTACCAGCCTACCAATCAAACGCGCCTATAAACGATTTTAGAGCGTTTTGTTTTTCTCGATTTTGGGATTTGCCGCCTGTATAGCAGTTTGCTAGCCTTTCCGAGACTCAAAGCCAATGGCGCCGCGATCAACCCATTTTCTGGATGTCAGCTCGGCCGAGCAACGGTTTGCTCAAACCGTGCAATCCTTTATCGGCTCTTATGATCCCAGAGTGCAGGGCACGGTCGCGCGAGTAGCCGCTTGTTGGGCCAAGGAATGGGTGAGCCTGGCGAGCCCGACTCTATTCCCGCCGACCGGCGTCGGCCTGTCTGAAATGGAACGCGAAGTTTATTGCGCACGGTGGCGCACTTACTACCAAGAGCATCGCGAACATATTTGCCAGCGACGACGGGAAAGACGCAGAGGCATCCAATGAACGCAAAAGAAGCAATAGCCAACGGGGATCTGAAATTG
>Ga0210399_10003289_pt1 | contig 12590 bp, 8 predicted proteins | sample IncBWC14MmetaG_FD_150865 | JGI IMG/M metagenome (GOLD analysis project Ga0210399, IMG submission 150865) | Forest soil microbial communities from Barre Woods Harvard Forest LTER site, Petersham, Massachusetts, United States - Inc-BW-C-14-M | ecosystem: Environmental > Terrestrial > Soil >... | reverse complement strand
TCTTTCACCGTGGCAACGGGCGGCGCTTTCATTTTCGCAATTTCGCCGAGCAGGTCGGGCTTGCCGGTGATTCGTTCCAGGTGTGGATAGCGCTCGCCGCCGTGATAGTCGACGCGGTAAGTCCGGAAGAAGTCTTCATTCTCGATGAGCAACTCAATCGGCTCGTGCCCGCTCTTCGCTTGCCGGATCGCGGCGTGAATATCTTCCGGAGTCCATTTGCGCCCATTTACCGCAACGAGTTTCATCCCTGGAGCGATTCCCGCCAGCGCGGCGGGCGATCCTGGAATCACATCGGTCACCTCGTCCCCGTTCTCGCCGCCCGCGTCGCGCACCAAAAATCCCAGCGAAAACTGCACATCCGTCAAATGCGTGGCGGCCTCGCCAGCGGACCGGCTGTCATTCGGCGTTTCGCTATACACCAATTTCCATCCGCTATTTTCCAGCCCGCGCAACGGCGCACCGGGCCCATGCGTTTTCACCCGTTGCGTAAAGAACGATCGCCAATCGTATGGCGCGATCTCTTGCAGAGCTGCGACGACGTCGTCAAAAGTATAGGGCACGATTTTCGGCCCGGTATTTTCTCCGCCTTCAAACTTTCGGCAAAAATCATCCAGCGATTGTTTCCCTTTCGTCTCCTGGCGGATAATCGTGTCCGCCTCGAGCCAAATCAGCGTGCCCTCATCGTAATAGTCCGTATCTCTCCGCCAAGTCTTGTATTCCTCCGGCGATCCGTACAACAGTTGCGCAGCTACCGAAGCGTCTTCCAGGTCGCGCCACGTCCGCCCGCGACGCTGGTCCAAATAGGCCGCCACCCACGCAAGATTTTCCCGCAATCTTTCCGGCGTCCAGCTACCGATGCGTGCCGAGAGCATCGTGCCGTAATACTGCGTCATGCCTTCATAAACCCAAAGCAAACCGCCTTTCATCGGCTCTTGATAATTCGGAGTGGCCAGTCCCGCCGGCCTGCGATATTTCCCGTTCCACGAATGCGTAAATTCGTGCGGCAAAAGATCGGTCATCGCGTCCGAGATGTTGGGGTCTTCGAAGGTCCGCCCCGGCACACGATTGTCGCTTGATTCGTTATGCTCGACGCCATCCGTTTCGACATTGTCGCTTTCCGTCAACAGGAAATCGTAATGGCGGTAATGACGCGCTCCGAAGAGCGCTCCCGTTTCCGCAACCAACTGCCGCCACTGCTGCACTGTTTCCGGCGGGATCTCCAGTCCCGATTCAGTTTCCGCCGCGATGTGGATGTGGTGCTCGGGCTTTTGTCCGGGAGACAAGTCGATCGCGCGCATGTGCGCGCCGGTCAGAACCGGCGAATCGACCAGCGTCGTCAAGCTTGCTGGCTGGAACTCAATCGATCCGTTGGTTTCGCTCGCCACTGGAAGGGCGGTTCCGTATTTCCATCCGGACGGGACCTGCAAACTGGCGAGGTAAGTTAGATCGTCGCTCTTCGCACCCTGCAGATAAAGCAGCACGGTGTACCAGTTTAGAATCGCCAGTTGGGCCGTCGCCGATGGATTTTCCCTCCCAGCGCTCGGACCAGACGGCGACACGTAATCCAGCGAAACTTCGAGTTCGCTAGCGCCCGTCGGTATTTGGCAGTGAAACGCGAACATGTCCACGTCGCCGCGCCGCCATTCGATCTCTTTGCCGCCGGCTCGAAAGATCAGGCCAGTTAAGTTGAGGATCGGTCCGACGGGAGAATGTTCTCCGGGAATCCATTTTGGATACACGAGAGTAAGCGGGCCTGCCGCTACCGGGAACGTCAGCTTCGCGTGGAAAATGTGTTTGGTGGCATCGCGCAAATCCACACTGAGGCGCACCGGCTTTCGTGCATCCTGCGCATTCGCCGGAAGAGCGGAACAGAGGATTGGAACGATCGTGAGTAAAATCCAGCAAGAAATGCGATTGCGCATGAATGGGTGCTCCCTAAAATCGGCGTCAGCCTAGCATAATTGTTGCACACGGATTCGATGTCCGGGGTGAGTTGCCAGGTTTCACCCTCACCTTGCGCTCCTCCGGCGGTCTGCGCGAGTCTGCTACAATCGCTCACGAGTACGCATGTCAAACGACACCGCTCTCTTTCCACGCAATTTTCGCAACGCGTTTCCCGTCGCTGTTCGCGGCGAAGGATGCTGGATAGTTTCAGCGGATGGACGCAAATTTCTGGACGCGGCGGGGCAGGCCGCGGTCATCAATATTGGCCATGGCGTTCCGGAAATCGGCCGCGCGATGGCGGAGCAATCTTCACAGCTCGCTTTCGCTCACACATCGCAATTCCATTCTATGCCCGCGGAGAAACTCGCCGCTCGCCTGCTGGCGATGGCTCCGGCAAATTTTCGAAAAGGCGGCCGGGTTTATTTTACTTCTGGCGGTTCCGAAGCGACGGAAACAGCCATTAAGCTTGTTCGCCAATATCATCTTGAAAGAGGACAGCCCGGCCCCTACCGCGTGCTTTCGCGCCGCCAGAGCTATCACGGCAGCACGCTTGGAGCGATGACCGTCAGCGGAAATGCCGCTCGCCGCGCGCCCTATCAGCCCATGCTGGCGGAATGGGGACACATCGCGCCCTGCTTTTGCTATCACTGCCCCTTCGAGAAAATCTTTCCGGAGTGCCATCTCGTGTGCGCGGAGGATTTGGAAGCAATTCTTGGCGGAGACGATGCGGAATCCGCTGCTGCTTTTATTTTCGAACCAGTTGTTGGCGCAACTCTGGGGGCTGCGGCGCCGCCGGAAGGTTATGCCGCGCGCATCGCCGAGATTTGCCGCGAGCGCGGGATCCTTCTTATCGCCGACGAGGTTATGACTGGCTTGGGCCGCACCGGCAAACCTTTTGCTGTGCAGCACTGGGGCGTTGAGCCGGACATTATTCTTGCAGGGAAGGGAATTGCCAGCGGCTACGCTCCGCTCGGCGCTGTTCTCGTCGCGAGGAATGTCGTCGAGGCATTTGAAAACGGCAGTGGCGCGTTCAAGCATGGATTTACTTACCAGGCTCATCCCGTCGCGACCGCAGCCGGCAATGCCGTTCTCGACTACATAGAGGCGCACAATCTTTTTGTGCACGTCTCTCCGGCGGCGGAGACGCTACGCACGGCTCTCGATCCGCTTCGGTCCCATCGTCATGTCGGCGAGATTCGCGGGCTCGGGCTGCTTCTCGGGATCGAATTCGTGCGCGACAAGTCCACGCGTGCGCCCTTTGGTCCATCTCAATCCATCGCCGAAAAAATTCATTGGGCCGCGATGGAAGAAGGTGTCCTGACATATCCGACACAAGGTTGTATTGACGGTGCAAGCGGTGATCACATTCTTCTTGCGCCGCCTTTTATCATCACGCCCGAGGAATCGGCGCTAGTCGCCGGCGCTCTTACAAAGGCGCTAGCGAAAGTATTTCCAGATTGACGAAAGCCGCTGTTTTTCCGGGTTCTAGCGTAGTCTGTTCGTTCGTGCCGTTGAGGAGAAGGTTCTACAATGCGTCGTCTTTCTTTGAGGCTACTGCTTCTGCTTTGCGCAAGCGTGCTGAGCGCATCCGCACTTCCGGCGCAGGATAAACCGGCTGCCAAGCCGCGCGCACGCGATCTTGGCGTTCCTTTTGACGGCGCGCCTGGACCGCTCAATGCCATCACGGATGTATCCGGCCTCACTGTCGGCCACACTACACTTATCTCCGGGGAAGGGAAACTTCAGATTGGCAAAGGGCCTGTGCGCACTGGGGTCACCGCAATTCTTCCTCGCGGAAAAGATACGATGTCCAATCCCGTGTTTGCCGGCTGGTGGTCGCTCAACGGCAACGGGGAAATGACCGGCACGACTTGGGTGGAAGAATCGGGCTTCCTCGAAGGTCCGGTGATGATCACTAACACGCACAGCGTCGGTGTTGTGCGCGACGCGGTTATTCAATGGCGCGTCAATCATGGGCAGCCCGATCCTACCGGTTACTGGTGGTCGCTGCCTGTGGTCGCGGAAACGTGGGACGGCTGGCTCAACGACATCAACGGTTTTCACGTAAAGGCGGAAGACGCGTTTCACGCGATTGATTCCGCGCGCGGCGGCCCGGTTGAGGAGGGCAGCGTGGGCGGCGGCACGGGGATGATTTGCAATGAGTTCAAGGGCGGGATTGGAACTTCTTCGCGGAAATTCGAAATTAAGGGCGCGAGCTACACGGTCGGCGTGCTGGTTCAGTGCAATTACGGCGTCCGGCCGAACTTGCGCATCGCGGGTGTACCCGTCGGCAAGGAAATTCCGGAGAACGCTGCGTACAGCTCGGCTTCCTTTGGCGAAGTTGATCGCGGTTCGATTATCGTTGTCGTCGCTACCGATGCGCCGCTCGTTTCGCATCAACTGAAGCGCTTGGCGCGGCGTGTTTCTCTCGGTCTCGGACGCAACGGGAGTATCTCCGGCAACGGCTCCGGCGATATTTTCATCGCCTTCTCGACTGCGAATTCGGGTGCGGCCGCCGCCGATCATCTCGTCGATCTGAAAATGCTTCCCAACGATCTGATCGAGCCGGTGTTCGCCTCAACGGTCCAGGCCACGGAAGAAGCAGTGATCAACGCCATGGTCGCGGCCGAAACAATGACCGGCATCGAAAATCACAGAGTCATCGCGCTTCCGCACGACCGCTTGCGCGAAGTTCTCAAAAAATACAATCGCCTCGCACAATGAATCACTGCCGCCATCTCTCACGAGTAGCCGGGGAAACGAGGTCGGCGTGGGCGCGTTTGGTCCGCTGCATTTCGAGGTGGGCGCTTCCAGCATCTGGCGCGATGATTCTACTTTGTTCGTGCTCTTCGCATCCGCCACCGTCTCTCGCCATCGCTCATGTCACACTGATCGACGCTACCGGCGCGGCTCCGCAGGCGGACATGACGGTTTTTCTCGCCGATGAACGAATCGCGGCCGTCGGACCATCCAAATCCCTCTCGGTTCCCCGCGGCACAAAGACACTCGACGCTACCGGGAAATTCTTAATTCCCGGGCTCGTCGACATGCATGTTCATCTCACCGGTGCGTCAGAGCCGACCGGCAGCCGGGAATTTATTCTTCCGCTCCTTCTGGCAAACGGGATCACGACGGTTCGCGACATGGGCGGCGATCTCGAATCGCTTAAAAAGCTTCGCCACGAAATCGAGCATGGCCAGCTGCAGGCTCCACGGATTTTCTTTGCCGGGCCTTATCTCGATGGTCAGCCGCCTTTTTTTCAGCCATCGCTGGTCGTCACCAATTCCGGCGAGGCCACCAAAGATGTTCACACTCTGATTTCGCATGGCGCTGATTTCATCAAGGTGCAATCCAATCTCAGCCGCGATGCCTATTTCGCCATCGCGGACATCTGCCGGCGCGAGCAAATCACTTTTGTGGGACACGTTCCGGATCACGTTACTGCTGCCGAAGCGTCGGATGCGGGGCAGAAAAGCATCGAGCATCTCACCGGTGTGCTCCGTGCTTGTTCCAGCGAAGAGCCTTTGCTCATACGCAAACAGTTTGCCGCCGGTCCCAAGAGGGCGACCATTGGGCAATCGCTGAACCGCGAACTCGGCTGGCAGCGCGAATTACTGCAAAGCTATTCGGACCAGCAGGCTGAAGCGCTCATTGCGAAGTTCATCCGTAATCTAACCTGGCAAGTTCCTACGCTGATTCTTCTCCGCAACGACGCACTTCCTACACCCGAGACCGACCCTTCGCGGGACCCTCGGCGAATGTACATTCCGCTGCAGGTGTTGGCGAATTGGGAGAAAGGTGTGAAGGACCGTGACAAGGGTGCCACGCCTCAGGAATTTGCTCTGCGCGCCAGCCTTATGCAGGCATCGCTTCGCATCCTCGGCAAGATGAACACGGCGGGCGTTCCTGTCATGGCTGGGACGGACACAACTGCTCCGTATGTTTTCCCCGGTTCGAGCCTGCATGAAGAACTCGCGCTGCTGGTGCGGGCCGGACTCACGCCGATGCAGGCTTTGCAAGCTGCGACAAAACTTCCAGCGGAGTTTTTAGGCAAGTTGCAAACGCAAGGCACGATCCAACCGGGAAAAATCGCCGATCTTTTGCTGCTCGACGCGAACCCTGTCGAGGACATTCACAATACGGAGAAAATCCGCGCTGTGGTCCTTCGCGGCAAATTGCTGGACAGGAGTTTCCTGGATGAACTGCTGGCTAAAGAAGAGAGCTTCGCCAAGGCTCATTGATCGGAACATCCGGGAAGTCAAAAGGACTGCTCGCGCTTTTCTTGCTGTTCGCGTAAGTTCGACGGCACATATAGTTCGAATGCAGTTCAAGCGCGCTAAATTATGGGACTGCCGTCTTTCTCGCGGGATTGAAAAACGGGAGCGCCACCACTTTTGCCGAAACGGTGTGCCGCACGGCTTCGACAGTCATCTCGATCTTCAGCGTGGCGCCTATTGACGACTGATCGCGATTTACGCACGCCAGCGCAATCATTTTTTTAAGCGTCGGCGACCACGTCGTTGAAGTAGCCTTTCCTACTTGCTTGCCGGCGTAATAAACAGGGACAGCGACGCGCGACGCCACGCTCGGCACTTGCGGCGCCATTCCCATTTTGTCGAACAGCGCCTCGACCTCGTTCCAATTGATTTCCAGCCCCACCAGCGCGCGCTCGGCGCCGCCCTTCTTTTTTTCGCGCACCAGCGCCTCGCGTCCGACGAAATTGTCTTTTTTTAGGTCCACAAGTTTCCCGAGGCCGATTTCGGCGGGCGAATACTTTTGCGACTCAATCAACGCTTTCTTGCTGGATGTATAATCCACTTCAATCAGAATCAGCCCCGCTTCTATCCGGGCGACATCCAGCGCGATCATTCCTGCCGGGTGAATGTCGAAGGCTTTTCCTTTCTTGATCAGTTCATCCCACACCTTGCCGGCGTTTTTCCATGGCATCCAAATTTCAAATCCGAGATCTCCTGTGTAGCCGGTCCGGGAAATGTCCACAGGCACGCCTGCAATTTGTCCGCGTGTAACCCGAAAATATTTCAGGTTGGCCACGTCGGCGTCCGCCACGGCATGCAGCAACCGTCCTGACGTCGGCCCTTGCAGCGCCAGCGCCGCCACTTGTTCGGAGATATCCTCGATATTCACGTCCAGCGCCAGAGCATTTTGGCGAAACCAGCGCAAACTCGGGTCCGCGGCCGTCCAGCGGTACTCGTTTTCGGCGAGCCGCGTGATGGTGCCGTCGTCGATCACTTTTCCTTCCGGATCGCACCAGCAGCAGTAAATCACCTGATCGATGGCCACTTTGTTGATGTCTCGCGAAATCACGCGGTTTACGAAGCGCGTCGCGTCGCTTCCCGTGATGTGGTACTTGAAGAGCGGGGAGATATCGATGAGCGCGGCGGAATTGCGGATGGCGTTGTACTCGTGCTCGTGGTGCATCTCGTAGACGCTGACCGTGTAGTAGCCCGACCATTCGCGGTAATTCAGGCTCTCGCACAATGCGAGCGTTTTCTCGTGAAATGCAGTTCCGACTGGCACGATGCCTCCGAGTTTCTTCCGCGGGATGAGCCGCAAGGACGAAACGGATTATAGGTGCCAACTTCGCGTCCGAGCAAGCTGTTGCGTATGCGCGGCGTGCGATCCAAGACTTGCGCGCTATTGGTATAGCTTCACGCTCCGGCCACGTATCGCAGCCCGCCCGGGCTGTAGCCGTCCGCGCTAGCGCGTGACAAACGACCCAGATAGAATGAGGACGGAAGGGCAGACAAAGGCGTAACGCGGATGTCAGATAATGGCTCAACACAGGCAAGCGTTCTCAGGCTCGACGCGAAGGACAACGTGCTTGTCGCGCTCGCCGATTTACGCAAAGGCGAGATCGTAAGCTATTTGGGAAACGACCACACTTTGTTGGCCGATGTGCCGGCCAAACATAAGTTCCTGACACGGGACGTGAGCGCCGGCGGCGACATTATCATGTACGGCGTTTTGGTGGGCCATGCCGTCGAGAACCTTCGGCGCGGCGAATTGCTTTCCACGCGCAATATCCGTCACGCCGCTTCCGCATTTCGCGAGACGGAAAACGCCGCGCCGCATTGGACTCCGCCGGATGTTTCCACGTGGGCGCACAGAACATTTCTGGGATACCACAGAGATGATGGCCAAGTGGGTTCGCGAAATTATTGGCTGGTTCTTCCACTCGTGTTCTGCGAGAACCGCAATCTGGCGGTCTTGAAACAGGCTTTCGAGGAAGAATTGGGTTTTGCGGCCCCACAGATTTATCGGAGCCAGGTGGCGGAGCTGGCGCGTCTCTATCGCGAAGGAAAATCGGACGAGCTGAAAAAAGTCGCGTTCGGAGAAACGCAGCGCGCCAGTGCTTCTCCAAGAGTTTTTCGAAATGTCGATGGCATCAAGTTTTTACTGCATGAGGCTGGCTGCGGCTGCACGCATGAGGATGCCAGAAACCTCTGCGGGCTGCTGGCTGGCTACATTCACCACCCGAATGTTGCCGGCGCCACCGTTCTGAGCCTCGGCTGCCAGCACGCCCAAGTTCCGATGCTGCTCGAGGAAATCAAGCGGCGCGACGCGAATTTCAAGAAGACTGTCCTGATTTATGAGCAGCAGAAAAGTGCCTCGGAAGCCGCGATGTTGAGCAAAGCCATCCGCGAAACTTTTTTAGGCATGGTCGAGGCGGACAAAATCACGCGGAAGCCAGCCCCGTTATCCAAACTCACGCTTGGCCTGCAATGCGGCGGGTCGGACGGCTTTTCAGGGTTATCCGCGAATCCCGCCATCGGGCACACTGCGGACATAGTAGCCGCGCTCGGCGGCATCGGAATTCTTTCCGAATTTCCCGAACTCTGCGGCGTGGAACAGCAGCTCATCGATCGTTGCGTACGCAAGGAAGTTGCCGACCGTTTCGCACATCTGATGAGGGACTACGCGGCGCGCGCCAAAGCAGTGCGTGCGGGATTCGAAATGAATCCTTCTCCGGGCAACATTCGGGACGGATTGCTGACCGATGCCATGAAATCCGCGGGCGCAGCAAAGAAAGGTGGCACTTCGCCCGTCACTGCCGCTGTGGACTATCCGGAATACTGCACGGAGCCGGGATTGAACCTGCAGTGTACCCCGGGGAGCGACGTGGAATCCGTCTCGGCGCAGGTGGGGGCGGGAGCAAATGTGATTCTCTTCACGACGGGACTGGGCACGCCGACGGGAAATCCGATTGCGCCGGTTATGAAAATCTCGACGAATTCGAATCTCGCGCAGCGCATGTCCGACATCATCGACATTGACACCGGCGGCATCATCTCTGGCGAGACCAATATCGAGAAAATGGGCGAAACGATTTTGGAGCGGGTGATTCAGGTCGCGAGCGGAGAAGCGCGCACAAAGGCGGAGTTGCTTTCTCAGGACGATTTCATTCCCTGGAAGCGTGGAGTTTCTCTCTAAAAAAAGATTGGACGCGTTGATGAAAGCTCTTCTGCTTTCGCGATACAAACATCTGGAAATTGCCGAACTCCCCGATCCAAGACCACGTCAAGGTGAAGTTCTTGTCAGCGTGGCCGCTTGCGGCATCTGCGGCAGTGATGTCCACGGTTACGACGGTTCTTCTGGGCGGCGCATTCCGCCCATCGTGATGGGCCACGAAGCTGCGGGAACCATAGCAGCGCTAGGCGATGGAGTGAAGGGATTCGCGGAAGGCGACCGAGTCACGTTCGACTCGACTATTTTTTGCGGCGCTTGCGACAACTGCCGCCGCGGCGACGTAAATCTCTGCGACGACCGCGAGGTCTTGGGAGTTTCGTGCGCCGAGTTTCGCCGCGCGGGAGCTTTTGCCCAGTACGTTGCCGTTCCTTCGCGCATTCTCTATCGCTTACCGGAAAATCTTTCGTTTGCGGAAGCAGCGATGCTCGAAGCGGTGTCGGTCGCGCTTCACGGAGTTTCCTTAGCGCAAATTTATACCGGCTGCACGGCTTTGGTTGTGGGAGCAGGGATGATCGGGTTGCTCACTCTGCAAGCATTGCGCGCCGCGGGTTGCTCGCGGATCTTCGTCACGGATTTAGACGGCACGCGTCTCAAGCTGGCGCTTGACGTCGGGGCCACCGCTACTTTGTCTTCGGAAGCGGACGTCGTTGAACAGATCATGCAGCTTACGGAAGGAGCCGGGGTCGATGTGGCCATCGAAGCTGTCGGCCGAAACGAAACCGTGAAAGCTGCGATTGAAAGTGTTCGAAAGGGAGGCACCGTCGTTCTGGTAGGCAACATTTCGCCGGAAGTGCCGTTGCCGTTGCAGAAAGTCGTCACGCGCCAAATCCGGCTCCAGGGCTCGTGCGCATCGTCCGGGGAATATCCGCGTGCGATCGAACTGCTAGCGAGCGGCGCGATTCAGGTCGCGCCCTTGATTACTGCGGTCGCGCCGCTTGAAGAAGGTCCGCGCTGGTTTGAAAGACTCTACGCGCGCGAACCCAACTTGATGAAAGTCATTCTTACTCCGGAGACGGTTTCGTGAGCGACGGCCTTTTCGATCTAAGCGGTCGCGTGGCGCTTGTTACGGGCACCAGCCGCGGACTCGGCCAGTATATGGCGCGCGCCCTGGCGAAAGCAGGCGCGGATCTTGTCCTCACAAGCCGCGACATCCATCGGTTGGCGCCGTTCGAAGCGGAGATAAAAGCACTCGGCCGCCGCGCTTTTTCCGCGGCACTGGACGTGCGCAGTCACGAGAGTATCGAGAAAACGGTAGCCGCAGCCGAGGCTGCTTTTGGCCATCTGGATATCCTCGTAAACAACGCGGGATGCAATGTCCGCAAGCCGGCGCTCGATGTAACTTGGGAAGACTGGAACCTGATTCTCGAAACCAATCTTCGCGGCAGCTTCTTTGTCGCTCAGGAGGTGGCGCGGGGGATGATCGCGCGCCGCTATGGACGCATCATTAACATCGGCTCCGTTACAACCGTTGCTGGCTACGCCGGTCTCGCTCCTTACGGAGCCAGCCGCGGCGGCGTAAAGCAATTGACGATGAGTCTGGCCGATGATTGGGGCAAGTACGGCGTGACCGTGAACTGTCTCGCGCCAGGATGGTTTCGTACGGAACAAAATAAGGTTTTGTATGAAAACAAAGAATGGGTCGAGTACCTTTGCGATCGCATTCCTTTGAAACGTCCGGGCCAGCCTCAGGATCTGGATGCTGCGGTGGTATTCCTCGCGGCGGAGTCCAGCCGGTACATCACGGGACAAACACTGCTTGTGGACGGAGGTATTTCGACCGGTGCGACCCGCGCATTGGCCGAGCCTGCAAAGGCCGCGCCATCGCAGCCGCGAGAATCGCCCTAGGAGTTGGCGCTGTTTAGGGGACTCTCGTTTGACGGTCTGCGCTACGCAGCATGCTCCGATAGCCGTTGAGTTTCCAGACTCGCGAATCACCCAGGCTCCGGTACCGGTTCCATTCGTCCCAGCAGGAAAACATAGGCCGCGACGCTAATGAGAAGAATCATCGTTGCTGCCACGAATGCCCACGCATAAGAATTGGTGGCACGCACGACGTAGCCCGTGACGATTGGCGCGGCGATCGCCGCGAGCTGATTGCTGAAATTCAAAATGCCGCCCACCGTGCCGACGCTTTCTTTCGGCGCAATCAGCGACGGGATTGACCATCCCACCGGCGACGCAGCCGACAATCCGCCAATAGAAATGCTGATCCAGAAAACCGCCCCAGCGGCGCTCTGAGCGTAAGCTGTGCCGAGGATGCCGAGGCCAAGACTGGTTCCCCCGATGAGAACGGCCTGACGAACGCGCACGGCATTCCAGCCGCGTTGGATCAATGCATCGACGAGCCATCCGCCCATGATGAGGTCGGTCAGCGTCGCGAAGAGCCATGGCACACTGGTGTACACAACGGAGTGCAGCAAATCCACGTGATGGGCCGCCAGAAAATAAGACGGCAGCCAAGTCAAGAGCAGGTAGAACGTATAGTTGTAGCCGAAAAACCCAAGCGCCAAACCGCACACTCTCTTTTGCCGAAGCAGGTACCATAGCGGCGCTCCTTTCGCGGCTTTCACTTGATCCTCTGGTTGCGCGCCGCCTTTCGCGATGAATTGCCGCTCCGCATCCGAGAGCCGTTTGTCCTCGCTTGGGTTTCGGTAGACCGCATAAAACAAAATGAGATAGATAATGCTGATGAAGCCCGTTGCGGCGAAACTCCACCGCCATCCGAAATGCAGAAGCAGGATGCCGAGAAGAGGTACTCCAATGGCGGAAGAGAGTTTTGCCATCGAGTCGAAGATGGCCGTTGCGAGGCTGCGCTCTTGTTTCGGAAACCAGTAGCCTACGGCTTTGGAATTTGCCGGAAATGTTGGGGCTTCGCCGATTCCTAGAAGCAGCCGCGCCGCAAAGAAACCGCTGATGCCAGTGGAAACCGCCGCAGCAAAGGAAGCTACGGACCAGAGAATCGTGCTGACGCGGCCGACGCGGCGAACGCCGAACTTGTCGAGTAACAGTCCGGAGGGGAGCTGGAGCGCCGCGTACGTCCAGTTGTAAGCGCTGGACAAATAACCGAACGATACGGCGGAAATTCCAAAGGCGGCGTTCAACGCATCTTTCGAGACAGAAAGATTCACCCGATCAAAATAATTGACGAGCACTCCGAA
>Ga0210399_10003288_pt1 | contig 12591 bp, 12 predicted proteins | sample IncBWC14MmetaG_FD_150865 | JGI IMG/M metagenome (GOLD analysis project Ga0210399, IMG submission 150865) | Forest soil microbial communities from Barre Woods Harvard Forest LTER site, Petersham, Massachusetts, United States - Inc-BW-C-14-M | ecosystem: Environmental > Terrestrial > Soil >... | reverse complement strand
GCCCCGCGCGCGCGCGCGGCGCGAGCGCGGAGCGGCGGAAGCGGAGAAGTGTGGGCATGGTCGAGCGGGCCTCCCGTGCGGGAGCAGTATCGGCCCGCGCGCGCGCGAAAGTCAACCGCGCGGGAGCGCGCGCGCGGCCGCCAGAGGCGCCCGCGCCGCGTAGCCCACACGCAGCCGGAAGCTCGTGAGAAACCCGGCCGCGAGCACCACGGTCAGCCCGCTCCACATGTAGGGGTAGCCGAGGCCGTGCGCCACGTAGCCGAATGCCACCGCACCGATCGTGTTGCCGACGAGGAAGACCGAGCTGAAGATCCCCACCGCGCTCCCGCGCCGCCGCTCCGGGGTCACGTCCATCAGGAGCGCGGACATCGCGGGGTAGAGAAAGCCGTGGGCTCCGCCCGCGAGGAACCCGGCGAGAAACAGGAACGGTAGCACCGGCAGGTCGGGATGGGGCCGGAACAGCACCGCGACCAGCGCGAGGATGCAGGTCGCGCCCGCCTGGACGAACATGGACGGAATGATGACCGCCCGCCGCCCCCGCACGTCGATCAGCTCGCCGCCCGCCACCCGCACCAGCATCGCGGCGACCGCGTAGGCGGTGTAGAAGAGTCCCACGCTGGTGACCCCGAGGTACTCGCCGTAGGTCGGCAGGAAGGTGAAGATGGTCCCGGTGCCCAGCCCGAAGAACAGGGTGAGGAGCATGTGCATGTGCCGCAGCTCGAGCAGCCCCTCCCGGATGATGTGCAGGCCCGGCCGGGCCCCCATCGAGGCGGGGCGGACGTCCTTCACGCGCCAGCACATGACCACCGCCAACGCGGCGATCAGGGTCGCGCCCGCGAAGAACAGGGGGAAGCCGAAACGCCGGATCATGACCTCGCCGAGCAGCGGCGCCACCGAGGTCGACACGAGACCGGAGAGACCGAAGATGCCCAGCGCCCAGCCGCGCCGCTCGACCGGCACCAGCTCGACCACGTGAATGTAGTTGGCCACGAAGAACGCGGAGAAGGCCAGCCCCTGGAGCATCCGCAGGGCCCCGAGCAGCGGCAGCGGGCTGCTGACCGCGAACAGCGCGCACGAGATCACGAGCAGCACCACCCCGAGCCGCATGAAGAAGCGGCGGCCGAGATAGTCGATGAGGGCGCCGATCACCGGCTGGCACACGATCCCGGTCGCGCTGTAGAGGCCCTGCACGAGCCCGATGTCGGCCTCGTTCCCGCCCAGACGCTGGATGTACAGCGGCAGCAACACGAAGCCGTTGAGGGCCGCGAAGAAGAAGAAATTCGTGAGCATGACCCGCGCAAACGGGCCACTGGTCAGCAATTCGAAGGCGGAACCGGTCACGCGCGTTGCAGCCGACTCGACGACGACAGTAGAATGACCGACGGCATGAACCCACGTGAGTATAGCACGCGGTCTTCCCGCCGTCCGTCGGGCGAGCGCGTCGCCGACGTGCTCGCCTCCGCGGCGCGGCTTCCGCGCGACGGGCGCGGCCGCTTCTTCGCCCCGTCCGCGCTGCAGAGCTGGCCGGGCATCGTCCACGGCGGCGGGTTGGTGGCGCTGCTCGACGCGGCCGCGCGCACGCTCGCGCCGCAGGACCGGCCGCGCCGGCTCGAGGGCCGTCTCACCTCGTCGGTGCCGATCGAGACCACGCTCGAGCTGGAGGGGCACGCCGACGATGGCGCGGTCATCGTCACCATCCTCGACCGCGCGCAACCGCTCACCTCGGTGACCCTGACCGCGGACGCGGTCGAGCCCGCCGCGCCGCCTCCATGGTCCCGCAACGCCCGCGACGGCTGGCCCCTGCCGCTCTCCGATCAGTGCCTGGCCTGTGGCGCGCGCAATCCGCTCGGACTGCAGCTCGGCCTACGCTTCGATCACGAGGGCGTGTGGACGCGCTTCGTGCCCCGCCCGCCGTGGCGGCGCCCCGACGACCGCCTCGACCCGGCCCTGCCCGCGGTGCTCCTGGACGAGACCGCCTGGTGGCTGGGCGCCCTCGTCGCCAAGGAGGGCGGGCTCACCAACCGCATCAGCCTCACGCTCTCGCGCCCGGACGCGCTCGCTCCGGGACCGCTCACGGTGGTCGGCCGCTTCGCCGACGTGACGCCGGTAGACCGCCGCCGCACCTTCTGGCGCACCCACTCGGCCCTGCTCTCGGCCGACGGCGCCCTGCTGGCCACCGCCGCGATCGTGTTCCGGGCGGGAGCCGACTACTCCGCGCGTCAGATGAGCTACTTCCGCACGCGCACCGAGCCGGAGATCTTCGGGCGGATGTTTCCGAACTACGCGAGCTGAGGGCGGAGCCCGCTCATGCGGGCCGTGACGCGCGGGCCAGGGCCGCCTTGGCCTGCAGCGCGTCCCACACCGCGAGCGGCACGGTGGGGTTCCCCAGCACCGCGGCGCGCACCGAGGGGCCGTGGAAGTCGGAGCCGCCGGTGGCGACCAGATCGTAGCGGCGGCAGAGATCCACGTAGGCGCCGCGCTGGGTCGCCGAGTGCTCGGAGTAGTAGCACTCGATGCCCATGAGGCCGGCCGCGACCAGGGCGGGAACCAGCTCGTCGCGATCGGAAAGACCGGGGTGGGCGAAGACCGGCACGCCGCCGGCGCGGCGCAGGAGGCGCACCGCGTCTTCCGGCGTGAGCTTCTTGCGGCGCACGTGGGCCGGCTTGTCCGCGGCCAGATACTTGTCGAAGGCCTCGCGCACCGTCTTCACGTAGCCGCGCTCGACCATCACGCGGGCCACGTGCGGGCGGCCCGCCGAGCCCTCCTGGACGAGGGCGAACACGCGCTCCACGTCGATCGGCATGCCGAGCGCGGCGAGCCGCTCGGCCATCCGGTACACGCGGGCCCGCCGCTCCTCCCGCTGGGCGCGGCAGAACTCCTGGAACCACGGGGCCTCGTAGTCCATGCAGTAGCCCAGGATGTGGATCTCGGCGCCCTCCACGTCGCAGTTGATCTCGATGCCGGGCACGATCGTGAGCGGCGGGTGTCTCCGCGCCTCCTCGATGGCCTCGGCGAGCCCTTCGGTCGAGTCGTGGTCGGTGACCGCGAGCACGCGGACGCCGCGCTTCGCGGCCTCCGCCACCAGCTCGCGGGGGCGCAGGGTGCCGTCGGAGGCGATGGTGTGGGTGTGGAGATCGACGCCGCCCGCCATTGGAGCGCTCCGGCCGTCCTAGCGCCGGCCGTTCGTCGACGCGAGGTAGCCCAGCAGGGTGCGCACGGTCACCCCGGTGCCGCCCTTGGGCCCGAGCGGCAGCTCGCGCTCGGTGAAGGCGGTCCCCGCGATGTCGAGATGCGCCCACGGAACACCCGCGGTGAACTCGCGCATGAACAGCGCAGCCACGATCGCGCCGGCGCCGCGCTGGCTCGAGATGTTGTTGAGATCCGCCACGTCGCTCTTGAGGCCTTCCTTGTACTCGTCGTGCAGCGGCAGGCGCCACATGCGCTCCCCCGCCCCGTCGGCGGCGGCCAGCACCCGGGCGGCCAGCGCGTCGTTGCTCGCCATCATGCCCGAGACCCCCTGGCCCAGGGCGATCACCACCGCGCCGGTCAGGGTGGCCATGTCGATCATCTCGTCGGGCTTGACGTGGCGGACCGCGTAGGAGAGCGCGTCGGCCAGGGTGAGCCGGCCCTCCGCGTCGGTGTTGCCGATCTCCACGGTGAGCCCGTTCATGGCCCGCACCACGTCGCCCGGGCGCTGGGCGGTCCCGGACGGCATGTTCTCCGTCGCCGCGATCAGCCCGTGGACTTCCACCCGGGGCTTCAGCTTCGGGAGCGCGTGGAACAGGCCGAGCACCGCGGCCGCGCCCGCCATGTCGTCCTTCATCCGCAGCATGCCGTCGGCGGTCTTGAGATCGAGCCCGCCCGAGTCGAAGGTGATGCCCTTGCCGATGATGACCACTCGCCGTCGAGCACGGCCGGCCGGTACATAGCTCAGGTGGATGAACTTGGGCGGCTCCTCGCTGCCCTGCGCGACCCCGACGTAGGCGCCCATGCCCATGCGGGCGCACTCGGCGCGCTCGAGCACGCGCAGCTTGAGCCCGCCCTCGCGGGCGATCTCGGTGGCCCGGCGCGCCAGGAACGTCGGCGTGACCACGTTGGCGGGCTCGTTCACGAGGTCGCGCGTGAGGCACGTGGCCTCGGCCCAGATCCGGCCGAGCCGCACGCCCTCGCGGGCGCCCGCGGCGCCGCGCCGGTCCGGCTCGAGCACGGTCAGCGCGCGCACCGCCCTCGGGTTCTTCTCCTTCAGGTACTTGTCGAAGCGGTAGGTCCCGAGCAGCGCGCCCTCCACCACCGCCTGCGCCCGCTCGCGGGAGGAGAGCCCGTCGGGCGGCATGAACACCGCGACCGACCCCGCGTTGAGATCGCGCGCCCGCCGTACCGCCGCCGCGGCAGCTCGGCGCAGCGGCTCGGCGTCACCCCGCGTCTTCTCGCGCCGGTGCGGCCCGAGCCCCACCACCAGGACCCGCTCCGCCGGGATCTTGCCCCCGGTGTGGACGTACGAGATCTGCCCGGGCTTGCTCTCGAACTTCTCGCTCTGGAGCACCTTCGTGAGCAGGCCGCCGAGCGCGCGGTCGACCGCGACGACCTCGGCCGGGACGCGCCCCTCGTCCGCGTACCGCCCCAGCACCAAGACGTCCGCGCGCGCTTCCGACGGCTTCCGGGTCTCCAGCGCCAGATCCATTCCCGTCATCCTCCTTGTGAGAGCATCTGCCCCTGACCGAGGCTCAGCGCCCGGTGCACCATGTCCGCGAGACCGTCGGTCGTGTCGTACGCGGCCAGCTCGGACACCGGCACCCAGCGCACGTCGGCCGCGTCGCTCCCGGCCCGCGGTGTTCCGGCTTCGATGGCCGCGACGTAGTCGATGATCACGTAGTGATAATGCACGCGGGGCGGCTCGGCGCCCCCGACGTGTGACCCGTTGTCCGGAGCCAGGCGCACCCGATCGATCACTCCGCAGAGGCCGAGCAGGCGAACCTGCACGCCGCACTCCTCCTCCACCTCGCGGCGCACCGCGGCCTCGATGCGCTCGCCCAGGTGAACGAGCCCGCCGGGAATGCTCCACTTGCCCTGAGAAGGCGGCTGGCCCCGCTTGACGAGCAGCACGCGGTCGCCGTCGAGGATGACCGCCCCCACCCCGACGCGCGGGGCGTCCGGAAATTCGCGCGCGAAGGGCGGCACCGGGTCGGCCATCACCGCGCCCGCGGCCCGGACGGGAGCGGGAGCGAGACCGTGATCGAGCGGCCCTCGCGGGTCCAGCGATCGGTGCCGTACTTCTCGCGCACGAGCGTCTCGGCCAGCTCCAGCTCGTCCGCGTCGAGCCCGCCCGGGGCCAGCTCGAGCCCGTGCGCCTCGCGGAAGCCGTCGCCCAGCGCGGTCATGGTCTCCGCGAAGCCGGGCCGTCGACGCAGCACCGCCTCCAGCGTGGTCATGCCGGCCAGCGGATCCGGCTCGGTCGGGAAGACCGCCCGCAGGCGGTCGGGGGCGGCGCCGAGCATGACCGCGCCGTGCTGCAGGAAGCCCGCTCCCTGGCGACGCTGGGCGCTGCCCACCACCTTGAGGCCGTCCACCTCCAGCTCGTAGGAGCCGGTGCGGGCGAAGCAGAAGGTGGGCATCGCGGTCGGGTCCGAGGGCTGCACCGGTACCATCGCCACCGGCGCGTGGAGCTTCTGCAGGCCCGCGGCCAGCGCCTCACCGATCCACCGGTAGGTCGCGAGCAGATCCGCGGCGCCCGGGAAGTCGCCCGTCGTCGCGGTCACGCTGTAGGTCAGCTCGAGCTCCGGCCCCTCGTGGAGAATGGCGCTCCCGCCGGTCGGGCGGCGCACGAGCCCGATGCCGAGCGCGGCCGCGGCGGTCACGTCGATGCGGTCGTCGAGCGGCTGGCCGTAGCCGAGCGAGATGGTCGCCGGCTGCCAGGCGAAGAAGCGGAGCGTGGGGGGCGCGGTGCCCGCGAGACGGCCCCGCAGGAGCGCCTCGTCGAGCGCCATGTTCAGCGCGCCGTCGAGCGGCTCGGTGACCAGCAGGCGGAAGGGGGTCGTCACCACCCCTCACCTTCGCGCCCTCTCCCCGGCGGGGAGAGGGTTAGGGGGAGGGGCGCCACCTCAGCACGGGCTGGCGGGCGGCCAGCGTCTGGTCGAGCCGGCGGACCGGGGTCGTCAGCGGCGCGTCGTGGATCACCTGCGGGCTCGACTCGGTCTCGCGGGCGATCTGGATCATCGCGTCGCAGAACTGGTCGAGCGTCTCCTTCGACTCGGTCTCGGTGGGCTCGATCATCAGCGCCTCTTCGACGATCAGCGGAAAGTACGTCGACGGGGCGTAGAAGCCGAGATCGAGCAGCCGCTTGGCGATGTCCATCGCGGTCACCCCGAGCCTCTTCTGCCGCCGCGCCGAGAGCACGCACTCGTGCATGCAGGGCCCCGGCGCGGAGCGGTCGTAGTCGCCCTCGAGGCGCTTCAGGATGTAGTTGGCGTTGAGCACCGCGTTCTCCGAGACCGACCGGAGTCCGTCCGGGCCCATCGTGCGGATGTAGGTATAGGCCCGCACCAGCATGCCGAAGTTGCCCCAGAACGCCTGCAGCTTGCCGATGGACTGCGGCCGGTTCCAGTCGAGCGCGTAGCCCCCCGCGTTCGAATCGGGGCCCTTCACCACCACCGGCGTCGGCAGGAACGGGGCGAGGTGCGCCTTGATGCCCACCGGGCCCGAGCCCGGCCCGCCCCCGCCGTGCGGCGTGGTGAAGGTCTTGTGCAGGTTGAAGTGGCAGACGTCGAAGCCGAGGTCTCCGGGCCGCGTGATGCCGAGGATGGCGTTGAAGTTGGCGCCGTCCATGTAGACCTGCACGCCCTTGGCGTGGCACATCTCGGTGATCTGGTGGATGCGCGACTCGAAGAGCCCCAGCGTGTTGGGCTGGGTGATCATGAACGCGGCCACGTCCTCGTCCAGGTGCCGCTCGAGGTCCACCAGATCGACGTCGCCGTTCGCCTCCGACTTGAGCTCCACCACCGAGAAGCCGGCCAGCGCGGTGGAGGCCGGGTTCGTCCCGTGGGCGGAGTCGGGGATCAGCACCTTGTGGCGGCGCTCGCCCCGCGCCAGGTGATAGGCCCGGATCATCAGCACGCCGGCCAGCTCGCCCTGGGCGCCCGCCGCGGGCTGCAGTGACACCTCGTCCATCCCCGAGATCTCCGCCAGGTCCCGCCCCAGCTCGTGCATGAGCTGGAGCGCGCCCTGGCTCGCCGCCTCCGGCGCCATCGGGTGCAGCCGCGCGAAGCCGGCCAGGCGCGCCATGTCCTCGTTGATCTTGGGGTTGTACTTCATGGTGCACGAGCCGAGCGGGTAGAAGTGGGTGTCGACCCCGTAGTTCATCTGGGAGAGCCGCGAGTAGTGGCGGATCACGTCCACTTCCGAGACCTCGGGCAGCTCGGCCGCGCTCGCGCGCAGGTGCTCCTTCGGGAGCAGCGCGGCCGGATCGCTGTCCGGCACGTCGCTGTCCGGCAGCGAGTAGGCGAAGCGTCCGGGCGCGGAGAGCTCGAAGATCAGCTTGTCGTAGGCGGGCTTGGCGGCGTGCATGGCGGCCTCAGGCGACCGCCGTGGCCAGCGCGACCGCGTAGGCGTCGATCTCTTCCTTGGTGCGCTTCTCGGTCACCGCCACTAGCAGGCAGTCCTTGTAGGTCCGATCGAAGCCCTTGAGCGGCACGCCGGCCAGCACCCGGTCCTTCATCAGCCGCTTGATCACCCGCTCCGGCGACTTCGGGAGCTGGAGCGTGAACTCCTTGAAGAACGGCGCGCTGAACCGCAGGCGGACGCCCGGGATCTTGCCGAGCTCGCGCGCCGCGTAGTGGGCCTTGGCTGTCGTCAGCTCGCCCACCTTGCGGAGCCCGCGCTTGCCCAGGATCGAGACGTAGATCGTGGCCATCAGCGCGCAGAGCGCCACGTTGGTGCAGATGTTGGACGTGGCCTTCTCGCGGCGGATGTGCTGCTCGCGCGTCTGCAGCGTGAGCACGAAGCCGCGCTGACCGTCCACGTCCACGGTGGCGCCGACCAGGCGCCCCGGCATGCGCCGCACCAGCTCCTGCTTGGCCGCGAATACGCCCAGGTTCGGTCCGCCGAAGCTCATCGGCACGCCGAGCCCCTGTCCCTCGCCCACCACGATATCGGCGCCGGAGGCGCCCGGCGGGGTGAGCAGTCCCAGGTTGATCGGGTCCGCGACCACGACCAGCAGCGCGCCGGCCTCGTGGGCGATGTCGGCGACGCCGCGGACGTCCTCCAGGCAGCCGAAGAAGTTGGGGTACTGGATGACCACCGCGGCCACGTGCTTGGACAGGACCTTCCGGAGCGCGTCCACGTCGGTGAGGCCGTCGCCGAGCGGCGCCGACTTGAGCTTGAGTCCCGGGCCCTCCACGTAGGTCTCGACTACCTGGCGATAGAGCGGGTTCACCCCGCGCGAGATCACGAGCGAATCGCGCCCGGTCACCGAGTGCGCCATCAGGGCGGCCTCCGCCAGCGAGGAGGCCCCGTCGTAGATGGACGCGTTCGCCACGTCCATGCCGGTCAGCTCCGCCATCATGGTCTGGTACTCGAAGATCGACCGGAGCGTGCCCTGGCTCGCCTCGGGCTGATAGGGCGTGTAGGCGGTGAAGAACTCGCCGCGGGAGATCAGGTGGTTGATGGGGCTCGGGATGGCGTGATCGTAGGAGCCGGCGCCGAGGAAACAGGCATAGTCGTCGGCGGCCGCGTTGAGCCCGGCCAGGCGCTGGAGGTGCCGCACCAGATCGGTCTCCGCCATCGCGCGCGGCAGGTTGAGCGGCCGGGAGAGCCGCGCCTTCGGGGGAATGCGGACCAGCAGGTCCTCGATCGAGGAGGCGCCGATGGTCGCCAGCATCTCCTTCTGCTGGGCGGGGGTGTTGGAGATGTAGCGCATGGCGCTCGCCTTTCCGCCCTAGTGACCGCCGTCCGCGACCAGCTTCTCGTAGTCGGCGGCGCTCATGAGCCCATCCATTTCCTTGGGATTGCTCATCCGGATGACGAGCATCCATCCCTTCCCGTAGGGGTCGGTGTTCACCAGCTCCGGGCTCTTGGGCAGATCGGCGTTGGCCTCGACCACCTCGCCGCTGACCGGCGCGAAGAGGTCGGAAACCGCCTTCACCGACTCCACGACCCCGAAGGTCTTCATGGCGGTGACCCTGGCGCCTACCTTCGGCAGCTCGACGAAGACCACGTCGCCGAGCTGCTCCTGGGCGAACGCGGTGATGCCGATGCGGGCGCGATCACCCTCCACCTTGGCCCACTCGTGCTCGCGGGTGTACTTGAGCTCAGCCGGAACGTTCGCCATCGACTTCTCTCCTAGGCTTTCTTGGTGTGCGAGGGATGGAAGGGGGTCTTGACGACCCGGGCCGGATGCGTGACGCCGCGAATCTCCACCGCCAGCTCGCCGCCCACCGTGGACTGCGCCGACGGAGCGTAGCCCATGCCGATGGAGCGCTCCACCGAGGGCCCGAACGAGCCCGAGGTGACGACGCCGACCGGCGCGCCGCCCGCCATCAGCCGATAGCCGTGCCGGGGCACCGCGCGCTCCACCATCTCGAAGCCGATCAGCTTGCGGCTCACGCCGCGCGTGCGGAGGGCCTCGATCGCGTCACGCCCGAGGAACTCGCCCTTGGCCGGCTTGACGACCCAGCCGAGGCCGGCCTCGAGAGGATTGGTGGTCTGGTCGATGTCGTTGCCGTAGAGCGCGTACTTCATCTCGAGCCGCAGGGTGTCGCGCGCGCCCAGGCCGATGGGCTGGAGCCCGTCCGCCCGGCCCGCCTCCATGAGTGCGGACCAGAGGCGCTCGGCGGAGCCGGCGTCGGCGTACAGCTCGAAGCCGTCCTCGCCGGTATACCCGGTGCGCGAGATGATCGCGGGCACCCCGGCCACCTTGCCGTGGGCGAAGTGGTAATAGCCGATCGGGGTCACGTCGCGATCGGCCAGGCGGCCGACGAGGGCCTCGGCCTTCGGCCCCTGGACCGCGAGCAGCGCGGTCGCGTCGCTCACGTTCTTCCAGACGGCGCGCCCCACGCTCTGCGAAGTGGCCCAGGCCCAGTCCTTGTCGATGTTGGAGGCGTTGACCACCAGCATGAAGTGGTCGTCGGCCAGGCGGTAGATCGTGAGGTCGTCCACGATGCCGCCCTCGGGGTAGCACAGGATCGAGTACTGCACCTGGCCCACCGCGAGCGTCGAGGCGTCGTTGGTGCAGAGGCGCTGGACCGCCGCAAGGGCGTCGGCCCCGCGCACCTCGAACTCGCCCATGTGGCTGATGTCGAAGAGGCCGGCGGCCCGGCGTACCGCTCGATGCTCGTCGATGATGCCGGTGTACTGCACCGGCATGTCCCAGCCGCCGAAGGGGACCATCTTGGCGCCCGCCTTGACGTGCACGTCGCGGAGCGGGGTGCGCTTGAGCGCAGTCGACGGGGTGGCGTCTGTCATCAGATCGGCGCCCTCATCTTAATGGATGGCGGAGGAGGGGGCAACGATCGCGTAGCCGCGGCTCTCCATGCAGGCGATCCACTCGCGCTCGAAGCGCGACCGGCCGCCGATACCGAGGGCGGTCCCCGCGACGCTGCCGGCGCTACCTCCCGCGATGAGCGCGTCGCTGACCGCGGTCGAGCTGGCCGTCGCCGTCGCGGTCGCCACCCCGGCGACCGCGGCCCCGGCGGTGCCCAGGACGAAGACGTGGCGCAGCACGTTGACCGCCTCGGAGTCGTCGCCGTTGTAGTTCAGGCGATAGCCCACCTCGGCCTTGCAGTCGATCGTGTCCAGCCGCTGCTGGGTCGAGGTCTGATCGTGCAGGGCGGTCGTCGGGGGGAGCTTCGTCGCCCCGCAGCCCGCCGCGGTGAGGGCGGCCGCCAGCACGAGTCCCGCCGCGCGCCCGGCCATCACCGGGCGGGCAGCCAGTCGCGCAGCGGCTTGACCTGGCAGCCCGCCTTCTCCAGCGCTTCACGAACCGTGCGCACGATGCGCTCGGCGCCCGGGGTGTCGCCGTGGCAGCAGATGGTCTGGACCGAGACGTCGATGTCCACGCCGTCCATCGTGCGGACCTTGCCCTGCGTGGCCATCTGGACGGCCTGGGCCGCCGCGCGAGCGGGGTCGGTGATGAGCGAGCCCGCGATCTTGCGTGAGACGAGCGTACCGTCCACGTTGTAGGCGCGGTCGGCGAAGCCCTCGGAGGCGACCCGCGCCCCCATCTTCCGGCACGTGGCGTCGTAGCGCCCGGAGGCGAGCGTCATCAGGATCAGACCGGAATCCATGGCCGACTGCCCGGCCGCGGCGGCCAGCGCCTCGTCGGTCTCCATCATCGAGTAGAGGATGCCGTGCGGCTTCATGTGCTGCAACTCCGCCCCCGCGGCCCGGGCCATCTCGCGCAGCGCGCCGGTCTGGTAGCAGAGGTAGTCCTGCAGCTCGCGCGCGCTCACGTCCATCTTGCGCCTGCCGAAGCCCATCAGGTCGGGCAGCGACGGATGGGCGCCCAGCGCCACCCGGTGCGTGAGGGCCAGCTCCACCGTCCGGCGCATCACGTGGGGATCGCCGCCGTGGAAGCCGCAGGCCACGTTGGCGGAGCTGATGAACGGCATGATGGCCTCGTCGGCCCCGAGCGTCCAGCGGCCGTACGACTCGCCCATGTCACAGTTGAGATCGATCATCTTGGTCGTCGTCATGACCCTAACCCCTCCTTCAAATGCGCTCGCCTCGCCTTCGGCTGCAGCTCGCCGTGCAGTTCGCCTTCGGCTGCGGCTCGCCCTGCCCTACGCGAGCACGCGGCCGAGCGTCTCGACGAACCGGTCCACGTCGGCGTCGGTCATGGCCAGGGAGCAGGCGCCGAGGCCGCGCTGGGACAGGAGCACGCCGTCGTTGATCAGCCCCAGGAAGGTGCGCACCGGGGCCTGCGGGTCCTCCGGCCGCGCCGAGCGGTAGTCGCTGAGCTTCTTCTTGGTGTGGTGCAGCCAGAAGAGCGAGCCCACCCCGGTGATCTGCCCCGGGTAGCCGCGCTTGCGCAGGAGCCGCCGCACGCCGTCGCGAAGACGGTCTCCGAGGGCGTCGAGCCGGGCGTAGGCTTCGGGTGTGAGCTGCTCCATCGTGGCGATGCCACCCGCCATGGTCAGCGGGTTGGCGTTGAAGGTGCCGCCGTGGTTGATGCGGCCCTTGCCGTCACGCGGATCGTAGTAGTTCATCACCTCCGCGCGCCCGCCGAAGGCGCCGACGGCCAGGCCGCCGCCGATGATCTTGCCGAGCGTGGTCAGGTCGGGCCGGATGCTGAAGCGCTCCTGGGCGCCGCCGCGCCCGATCCGGAACGAGATCACCTCGTCGAAGATGAGCAGGATGCCGAGCCGCGCCGTCACCTCGCGGAGCTTCTCGAGAAAACCCTCGCGCACCGGGATCATGCCCGCGTTGGCGAGCAGAGGGTCGATCAGCAGGGCCGCGATGTCGCTCCCCTGCTTATCGAGGATCTTCGCGCAGGCGTCCGCGTCGTTCCACGGCAGCGTCACCACGTGCTTCAGCACCATCGGCGGCACGCCGGACGACCACGCCACCGACTTCGGCCGCTTGCGCGAGCCCGCGGTGGCC
>Ga0210399_10003286_pt1 | contig 12592 bp, 9 predicted proteins | sample IncBWC14MmetaG_FD_150865 | JGI IMG/M metagenome (GOLD analysis project Ga0210399, IMG submission 150865) | Forest soil microbial communities from Barre Woods Harvard Forest LTER site, Petersham, Massachusetts, United States - Inc-BW-C-14-M | ecosystem: Environmental > Terrestrial > Soil >... | reverse complement strand
ACCACCAATGAAACCGTGTCGCCGTCCACATCGCTCCAGTTGGTCGCGAGATCGGAGATCGCGATGTCCAGCACAGCGCCTGCCGCGCGCGTATAGAAGGCGGGTAGCGCAGTCGGCGGATAGTTAGTGACGATTTGCGCCAGCGTGTTGGTGGCGGGTGCGTCGTTTGCATCGCCGGAATAAATCCCGGTCACGACGTTCGTGCCGCGCGGAAGATTAGTTGTGACTACGCTTATAGCCCCGCCCGCGTTCACAGGTTCGCTGTCGAAGGAAACGCCATTGGTCAAGAACTCAATGCTGCCGCCCGCATTGGTCGGAGTTACGCTTGCAGTGAAACTCAGGCCCGCCTTGTAACCCGATGGATTATTGGATGAGCCAAGCGCCAGGCTTGCTGGAATCAAATTCACCGTCAAAGTCGCGACAGCGCTGGTGGACGAACCGCCCGCCGCGCCGACCACGACCGAATATCCGCCCGCATTTATCAGCCCAACGGCATTGATCGTCAGCGTTCCGTTGGTTCCGCTGGTTACAGGAACGGTGCTGTTGAAAAACCACTGATATGAGAGCGCCGAGCAGGCGGACGCCGCGACACTGAATGCCGCCGTCGTTCCGACAACATTAGTTTGGTTTTGCGGCTGACCCGAAATCATCGGCGGCGTCTGGTCCTGGACGACGATCGTGTTGGTCGAGTGTGCGGCGTTTCCGGAGGCGTCCTTCGCCGTTAGGATCACAACATTGGTTCCCAATGGCAAAGGCGCGTTGTTTGTCGGCGACTGGGTAATCGTCACCGCGCCGGAAAGGTCCGTAGCGACAATGTAATTCGTTCCCGTAACGTCCGGCATCGAAGCGACGCAATTTGAACTCGCGGCAATTACCAAATTGGTGAAGCTGCTTTGAATGGTCGGCGGCGTGGTGTCATGCACGAACACCGTGCGCGCAGCGGTGTTCGTGTTTCCATTGCCGTCACTCGCTGTGTAAACGATGGTGTTGGTTCCAACCGCGTTGGTATTCACCGTGCCGCTCACAATCACCGCCACAGCCCCGGCGCAAACATCCGTTGCCGTCGCGCCCGGGTCGGTAAACGCGCTGCCGAGTTCAATGGCCATCGGGTTGGACCCCTTTAAAGTTATTGCCGGTGGAGTTGTATCGTGCACGGTGAGCAGGACATTGCTGGACAGGCTGCCATAAAGGTTCGTCACGACGAGACCCACCGTGTGATTCGGCAAGTGAACGCTGGTCAACGAAAAGCTGGAATTGGTCGCGCCCGCGACGGCCGAACCATCCAAACTCCATTGCAAATGCAGAGGCGGTGTGCCCGAAGCCGTCACGGAATAGCTGGCATTCGCGCCGCATTCAATCGTTTGGTTCGCAAGCGATCCAGTAATCGCGGGCGGGAGAACTACCGTTAAAGTCGCCGCGCTGCTCGTGGCCGATCCAAACAAGTTGGTGGCGACGAGTGTGTAATTTCCGTTGTTGTTCGTGGTTACGCCACTGAGCGTCAGGCTGCTCGTCGTCGCTCCGGACACGGTAGTTCCATTCTTGCGCCATTGAAAAGCGAGTGGCGTTGAACCGCCCACAGTCGCGTTGAAGACCGCCGTGCCGCCCGACAACACAGTCAGGTTCGTCGGTTGGACGGAAAAGGCAGGCGAGAAACCGACCGTCAATACTGCGACGCTGCTCGTGGCCGATCCGGAAGTGTTGTTCGCCACAAGCATATAATTGCCGGCGTTGTTGGTGGTTGCCGAGCTGATTGTCAACACGTTGCTGGCGATGCCGGAAACGTTACCCGCCGAAATGCTCCCGCCGTTCTGCAACCATTGGTAAGTGATTGGCGATTGCCCGTTAACAGTGGCGCTCAAGACAACTGTGGTGCCGTCGGTTACCGTCAGGCTCGAGGGTTGCGTGACAAACGTGGGCGAATTGACGGGCACCAGAGCGTTGATCAGGCTCGTGCCGTTAGGCGTGCCCAGGCCGGTTGCAAGGTCATATCCGGGCACCGCATTGAAAAGACCGGGCGTGCCGCTCCCGATATTGTTGCCGGTCGTGATGTCGTGAAAGCAGGAGTTGTAGCTGGAACCGGCCGCGATGGCATAGAGCGCGGGATTCAGAAAGCCAACGACATTCGCAGGTCCGCCGACGGCGGCAGCCTGCTGATTAACCAGCGCGCAAAAGCCCGCCCAGAGCGGCGCGGCGCAGCTCGTGCCGCCGATAAATGTATTAGTGGTATGCCCCCCGAGCACGTAAATCCCGTCGGCCGTCAGCGCCACATCGGGGATGTTTCGGAAACTGGTCGAGCCGTTGTTTCCGGCCATGCTGACGCCGGCCTGCCAGGACGGGATCGTATAATTTTGACTGATGCCGCCGCCGGAACCCTGGTTGCCACCCCAATTCCAGGTGGTCTCCGAATTCCAGGACACCCCCGCGCCGTTCATCGTCAAACTGGTTCCCCCCACGCTGGTCACATAGATGCTGTCCTGGGGAATCGGCCCGCCCGCGGAAGAAAACGCCTGGCCGGCGGTGTAGGCGCAAGAATCCCCAGACGCCTCGAAAAACGCCTGTCCCTGCGTGACCATCTGTTTCAATTGCGAATCGAGTGTTGTGCCTGAACTGTGGCGAATCCAGTTGTGACCGGGACCTGAACGAAAGGACCACGAACAACTGATTTGCTTCGCGGAATTGTCGGTCACGATTCGATTGAAGACGTCGTACGGCGAAGCGCCCTCGTAAACTATGAGCTTGGTCAACCCGGGCGCCATGGAGATGATCATTTCGATGTCGAGTGACACTTCAAGGACCGCGTTGGCCAAACCGCTGTAGCCTGGACTTCCCGAAACACCGTCGATCAAAATGTTTTGCAGCGGTACGCTCGAATAGCCGATCTGGGATTCGTAGTTGGCAATGTCGTCGGCGAAATAACCGTCGAATTCGGCGACGGCGGCGATTTGTCCCGCGCCGGTCAGGGTGGTGCCGGGAACGTAGGCGTTGCGGAAATCCCGGCCCTGATAATTGCCGCTTGGGCCCGAGCCGTTGTAGTTCAACGGCGTCGCGGTTGCCTTGGCTGAATTGTTTTGCAGCACTAACGGTTGCGGACGTCCGTAATCGTTCAATCCCCAGATGTCCCGGACCCGCAGGGTCGACGGCACCGATGGCTCGACGTTCGGCGCATAAAAATCGCGCGCCTCTGTGGGGTGCCGATAGGTGTTGAAGCTTACGTTGAACGCGGCCCCAATGTCTGCCGAAGTGCCCCTTACATCGAGGACCACACGATTCGGATGTTTGCCGACGACCGCCAGGCCGTGTTCCTCCGCGAATTTCATGAGCGCCTGGTAATCGTCCCCCGTCGGCCCGAAACGCGCCGTGAATTCTTCGCAGGTCAAAAATTTGTGGAAATTCGTGCTATTCGGGTCGTAAAGCTGGGCGATCAAGTCGTCCAGCGCGGCCTCGTTGCGAAGAGGTAGTCCGATCGCGAGTTGAAGGCTGGTCGACCCCGGCAATTCCCCTTTCGGGATGAGATTCGCCGTATTTTCGGGAACATGGCCGGGTAGAGATACGAGGCCTGAAGCGGCCCTCGCGCCGGAACAAAATGCCGCAAGGAGCAGCAAAGCCAACAACGAGATGCTTGCCAGTTTATTGGTAGTCACTGCCATTCAACAGGTTAGTCAGGTTCGCATCCGTCACACGCGGGTGCGAAAGGCAGGTTTTTAGCGGTTATCATGCCAAACCGGGCCATGACGCGATGTCCTTCGGCAAGGATTGGGTCCAAATGGTTGGGCGCTTAGTTTTCGTGGATTTTACAACATCGTTTCCAGTTTGCAACCTGACTTTTGAATTACGTGCAAATCCATCGCGGCGTTCAATGGCAAGGGCAATATCGATTGCCCTGCGCCCATTTCGTATAGCACGGTTCGCAATCCGCCAGAGATATCTGGTTCCTGGCCCCGCAATAGCACTCCGCTATAGCCGATGCTGGCCGCTTCGGAAATGTTATGCCCGGGCCGGTAAGGGGTTTCGGCGCGGGCGGGTCCGGTGTGGTGATTGTGGCCTGAGTAAGCACTGGGGCCACCGGAGCCGTTGCGTTCTGTCCGACAAGTCCGACTTGTCCGTCAGGTTTGACTGGCTCATCCGGAGGGTTTGCGCAAATCCCTGTGGGAGTTTGGCTTGCCGCGCCAGCTTGTCCCGCCGAAGCTTCTGAGCGTAGGTGGAAGGTCTTTGGCGAAGGCGGGTTTTTGGTTTTTGGTTTTTGCACAGCAGGCGGCGGCGCCGGTGCTTTGCGCTTTGTTTTACTTTGTTCTACTTTGTGGGACTTTGTTTTTCTCCGCGCGGATCGGGCTTTGGTTTTTGAGCTTTTCCCGGGAAACTTGCCACCGCCTGCCTGGGCTGCCTTGGGCTGCGCGCTCTGAGCTTCGTCCTCTTCATCCGGGTCCGGTTCTGGCGTCATACCGAGTATTTGACCGATCCTGTCCTGCTTCTTCTTCTCAATCTTCCTTCTCACCTTCTCATCATTGGTCCTCTCATAATAAAGCTGTTCCAGGCGGCCCGGCACCGAAACCCATTCCATATGGTCCTCCTCGGTCAATTCCTTCTGCATCTCCTCCTTGAGCCGCTGCTTGCGCAGCTTGAAATCGCCGCGCCGCAAGGCCACCACGTCCCGGCACATCTGACGGATCGGCTTCCAGCTTTCCAGCGGGTCCATTCGCTCCAAATGCCGGGTCATCACCGCGTAACGCATGCACAACCACAACGCCAGCTTGTCGGCGAACTCGAAGCCCATCTTCCCCTCCAGGCCCCGACTGTCGGCGGCGAAGTCCTCCATGGCTTCCCTGGCTTCCTGATTGAGCAGCCAATCCCGATAGCCACCCAGCCGCCATTGCGAGAGGTTTTGCTGGGAAATCGGCTGCCCGTTGAAATGCTCCTTGAGCGCGCGCCTGGTTTCCGGCCGCCCTTTGAGCCACTTTACAAGCGGTGGGCCGGCCCAACCCTCATCCAGGCGCTGATTAAACTCATTGCGAATCTTGCGCGGCAAGCGGGCAATCTTCCCGTGCCGGGCGAATGAATCTTCGATTCGTTGCTTGTTACTTCTGGTGGTTGGTTTATGGCGTGTTTTAGTGGCTGGCGGGGACGATGTGGGATGTTTCACGGGATTTGGTGGATGGATGAGGTTGAGGCACTGAGGCAGGTGAGTTTGGGCGTGGGACAGATGACCCATTTCGGCATTGCCGGTTCCCTAGTCCAGCCCTTCCCGATGGGAATTGCTGACCTTTTCCATTTCACGTGACAAACGTATTGCATATATATACGATATGTCAAGACTTTTATTGCATTACATTTTTAGCTGTTGTACACGATCTCCATGGCTGAAAGTCCCGCAATTCCCGTGCGCTTGCCCCAAGACATTCTTGACCGGCTTGACGCGGTCGCCGAGAGAATTGGGTCCAACCGCTCGTCTGTTATTCGGGTTTGCATCCAATCGTTCGTTGAGGAATTCGAACGAAAAGGTAAAATCATGCTTCCACCGAATTGGGCCGATTTGCTTCGCGAGTTTGACAACCGGACAATTGCGTCCAGGACGAGATACCCTTCCCATGCGCGCAATCTGTCGCGTACTGAGAGGCCAGGCCCGGCGAACGTCAGGGCCAAGTCAATGACGGCCAGGATTGCGGCCAAAGCCGGCGCAGAATTTCAGAACCCAAATCGAAGGGACAAAGGATGAGATTTGGGCGGCCCGGCAACGCGCGGCCGCGAGATGCTGCTTTGCCCATTTTCACACAGGTGTACCATCACACGCATGCCGAAGAAAATCGCAATTGTAGGTGTATCGGGCGTCGCTATGGTCTGCCTGCTGGCTTGGGGCTCGGCATGGTTCATTCGCGCCCGTTCTGAGGGTGATTCTGGAAATTGCCGGAGCCACCTGATGTGTATCGACGGAGTCAAGCAGCAGTGGGCTCTGGAGCACAAGAAGACCGCCAACGAAGTTCCTACCTGGGATGATCTGCGTCCTTATTTGCCTTGGGGAAGAGTGGAGCATGAGATCCCGGTTTGTCCGCAGGGAGGGAAGTATATTATCGGGGGACTTGATGAAAGACCAAAGTGCTCGATTGGTGGGTCAGGACACTCAATATGACCAAGAGCCAAGTCACATTTATCGGTTTGTGTGTCTGTGCTCCCGCATCGTTTTTGCTCTTTTATCCGACTTACCGACAGAACGAGTCGGCGGCTGTGGTGTTTATGATTTGCGGCGTAATTTTCGGTTTGGTGCTTTTTGGATGGTCGCTTTGGAGTTTTCGCCGCCAGCCAATCAAATCTGTTTTCGGGCTAGTTATTTGCGGTTATTGTTTCTGGCATGTTCTCATTATTCCCGGATATGTCGAGGCTGTGAAGAGACATTTGACGGCCAGGCGGCCCAGCGACTCGCTGCAAGCACGGGTGGATGGCCGGTTCAGTTCCGCTTCGCGGGCCACGGGTCTTGGTCTCGATTAGACCGCTGGGCACGATGAAACCTACCCAAGACGATTATGCCAAAGAAAAATTCAGACCGACCACTCACCGATGCCGAAGCCAAAGACATACGCCTTTCGATTGAGCGTGCCTACAAGCATCTGAACCTCAAGCCCGGCACATCCGCAGAGAAGGTCCAGAAGGCAATTTTTGCTGCCGTGGACGCAGTGTGTTTGGGCAAGAAGAAGGCGACGAAACGAGAAATTGAAGATATGGGTGTGAACCTGGGTTGCCTTTGGGGACAGACCATCTGTGACAAGCTGGGGTGGGAATGGTGCTACATGACAGCTCACGGTGACGAGGGATTCGCCATCGTGCCCTCTGACCGCTCGTATGCCATCGAACCTATGAGTTACGTGTTCACGCAGCTTCACCGCCGTCCTCCGGAAGACAATACAAGTTTATTGCTTTTTAACATGGTTGTCGGCGGTTCGTTGAAGAAGCAGAAGCGCGGAGCATATATTACCGTCGGATGAGGAAGATGCTGATTGCCCGAATGTACGCGGCTTGCTGCGGCCGGGGACGGCCGTACTCCTCTCGGGAGCCGACGGTTTACTTACTCCTTTCTTGGCATCTCGAAATCCTTCGTTTCCTGTGTTGCCTTGGCATTAAAGGCTTGATTTGGCGTGCTCGCGGTTACATGTTTCGTTGCGAGATCGGTCGGAAAACAATCGAGCTTTTGTTCACTCGGCAATTGAGATGGCAACCCTTGCTATGAAACTATTGCGCTTCATTGTTTCATCCGTTGTCGTCGTCGCCTTGACCATTTCAGTGTTAGCCGACACCTACGATATTTCTCACGGGCCGGCCTCTGCCGGAAAGAGAAAGTCACAGCTTGTGACTACCAACGATGTGGTTTTCATCAGGACACCATCGGGCGCAGTGGCAGTCGTTCAGTTCACCAGTTTTGATGCTGATACAGCGTCCTACCGATGGCGCTACCGTGCCGCCAACTCGCAGTCGATCAGCAGTGGAAAGGGCCAGGTGCGTGAGTCCTACGACCGCAAGCCCAATGCTGCTGGCGGTTACGATCTCACGCCGAAAGCCGACCGAGGCATCACCGTTCGAGCAGGAGATGTGAGGGCTGAATGGTCATATGCCAGCACCACGAATGGATGGCTCTATTTCCATCCGAGTCGTGCGACGATTCAGATATTGAATTCTAGCGCATTTGACAAAGACCTATGACCCAACCAAACGCGCTGCAGCGAAAGGCGGCAGGCCGTCTCGGTTGCAATCCCCGCGCCCAGTGGCCGCCGTCGCTGAGCTATTGGGTCATTAGGCGGCTTAGTGCGTTATGAAAAGCCATTACGCAAAGTTGGTTCGAGTTGCACTCCTCTATGGGAGTGTTTGCTTTTTGGTGTTTTGGGGCCTTAGTCTGATCGGATCGTGTCTGTTACCAAATCGGCCGAAGGATGACGAACTGACGCGCCAGTTGCGTTGGGTTGGTATTGTCGTGGGCGAAAAGATTGTTGGTTTATTTCTATTGTCGATCACATCCTTTCTTGCGAGCAGAGCGCACCATCCGACTTGGAAGTGGGGCGTCGCCACTGGTATCGCTGCTGCAGCAGCTTACCAACTCATCGCTGTGCTTGTTTATGTTGTGCGATTCGGAGTGGTGGCATATCAGCAGTATAACGCCCTGCTCTACACGTTATTGTGGACGGTATCGCTTGCCTGGGTTTTTAGTTATCTCGCGGTTCGGAGGGAGTATTTGCATGAGAAGCACGCTGCCTAATGCTTCAGTCCTGCACTTCGCTTCCCTTCATCCCAACCTTTACCGTTCGCCGTAACGCGAGAAAATGCAGGTATGATTCGCGGACTGGCCGCCGGTAAATACGGCTCAACGCCATCGAATACAATCGAATCTGCGGCTCATACGACCTAATGCGCTGATCCAATTCGTCCTCCCGCAACTCGTCGGTCTTGAAATCGACGAGCCAGATTTCGTCGGGCCGAAGCACGACCAAATCCGCCACGCCCTGGACCACCACGAATTCATCGTCGAACAAATCCAGTTCGGCCGGCCTGGCCCGGGTCAGTTCATCAGGCGAAAAACGGGCGGTAAAGGCAAGTTCGCGGCGAACATGGGCGCGTTCCTGGGCAATCCTGCGTCCCAGGTTGGACGTCCAAAATGCCGCAAGCGCCTCCAGGTCGAGTCGCTCCGCCTCGGTTGGCAGGAGCGTCCCATCGTCGGCGAGGCGTTTTGCTTCCTCCTGAAGGCCTGCGACACTCCCAACGCGTTCAAGCGACACCCACTGAAGAAAAGTGTGGTGGGCCGTCCCCACTTCCGCGGCGGACAACTTTCCCGCACCGGCTGCGCGAACTCGGCCCCACTTAATGACTTTGGACTTTGGACTTTGGACTTTGGACTCGACATAGTTGACGATTTCGTGCCCGTCTGCTTCCGCCAATTGCCTTCGCAGGATCGAAACCGAAGTTTTTGCGGGGAATTGGATGGCGGCAGGATGGGGATATTTCCAAGCGAGCCGTTCCTGAAGTTTCCGCCATTCGCGCGGGTCCGGGCGCGGTTCGGTGTTCGCCGCCGATTCAGGGCCTGTTGCGAGCGGTTGGTCGCCGAGCAGCAGCCAGGCGTCCTCGTAAATCTTCCAACTTAGCCACCTGTTGGTCCCGCTGGGCCCGGTCAACAAAGCTCCCGGCAAGGCCACAGTCCAGGCGGCGATCCAGTCCAAATAGCTCCGCGCAGCCAGCAATGAAGCGGTGTTTCCGTTCCAATCGCGTGTCGGCCCACCGGCGTCCTCCGGCCCTGCGACCGCCGGGGCTGCTTCTGCCCATCGCTTATTGAAATCGCGTTCGGAAACAGCGCCGGTCAAAATCAGAGTGTCCCGCGCGCGGGTCATCGCGACATAGAGAAGCCGCATTTCCTCGCCGAGCATTTCGCGGCGCTGCCGTTGCCGGGCCAGCCAGTACGGCAGACTGGGATAACGGCGGCCGGTGTGCGGCGGTTTGACTTGCGGACAGAGGCCGTATTGCTCGTCAAGGATGATGTCCGCGCGCAAATCGGACAGATTGAACGGCTTCGCCAGATCGGCCGCCACCACCACGGGAAACTCGAGCCCCTTGCTTTGATGAATGCTCATCAGCGACACCGCGTTCTCGGCCGAGACCAATCCGACCTCGGGCTCCGTCTCCGCCGCTTGCTGCGCTTCGATGAAGCGAAGGAAGCGGAATAATCCCTGCCGCTGGAATCGATCGAACTGCTGCGCGAGCGCGAGCAGGCGTTGCACATTGGCGCGCCGCTGTTCGCCGCGCGATTGCGTCAGCAACCACGCTGAATAATGTGTTTGGGCGAGGACTGTTTCCAAACAACGGGAAAGCGAATCCTGCCGCGCCAGCCGCCGCCACACGGCGTAATTCTCCAGAAACCTGTTCGCCTTGACCCAGCCTTCAGGTGGCGGACCGCTGGGCGAAGGTAGCGCGGTTTTGGTTTTGTTTCGAACCGCCGGCGTTTTCGGTTTTTGGCCGTGGTCCGTTTCGTGATAACGTTGCAAGGCCGCCCAGAAAGTCCCGCGCGCAAGCATCAGGCGAATTGTCGCCAGTTCATCGACGGTCATCCCGACCAGCGGCGAATGCAGCACCGCCACCAGCGGCAGGTCCTGCAACGGATTGTCGAGCAATCGCAGCAGGCTCAGCAAATCCATCACTTCCATGCTCTCGTAGAAACCGCCGCGTGCGACCAGCAGCGGCACACCCAGACGCGTGAATTCCTTCGCGTACGCCTCCGCCTTGCGCGACGGCGAGCGCAGCAGGATCGCCATGTCGCGCCATTCGACTGGCCGCATTGATTTCGTTTCCTCGTCCCAGATCAAGTGCGACTCGGCCTTCAACTCCTTCAATCGCAACGCCACCATGCGGGCTTCTTTTTCGGGTTCCTCGAGGTTCATCATTTCCGTCCAGGCGCGCTTTCGCACGGTGTCCGTTTCATCCTCGGAGGGAGGGACATCTTCGCCGCCACGTTTGAGCCGCAAGCGCAATTCGACGCGCGGAGTGGGATCGTGCGCGAGACTCAAACCGTGCCGGTTCTCCGGGTCGCCGAAACGCAAACGCGCGTCGTCGCCGTACGGCACGCCGCCAATTTCCCGGCGCATCAATCCGCTGAAGAACGAATTGATAAACCCGAGGATCGCTTCGCGGCTGCGGAAATTATCCGAGAGCGCGATGATCCGGCCTTCGCCGGAAGAATCGATGTAGTTCTGAAAAATGTGCGGGTCCGCAAGCCGGAATCGATAGATGCTTTGCTTCACATCGCCTACGAGGAAGCGGTTCGCCGCGGCTCCTTCCCGGCTCAAGGCGCGAAGTATCGCATCCTGCGCGTCGTTGATGTCCTGGTATTCATCGACGAAAACGAAATGCAGCTTGCTTTGCCATTGTTTGGCGATGCCGCTTTGCTTTCTCGTCTCTGGATCGATTAGCAAGCGCAATGCGTGCTGTTCCAGATCGTGAAAGTCCACTACGCCCAGTTCGCGCTTGGCCCGGCTGAAGGCTTCGCCAAATTCCAGCGCTAATCCGAGCAGGGTCTTCATTTGGCCTCGGACCCAGTCCCAATCTTCCTTCAGCGGATCCTTGGCTCCGGAGGGCTCGCTGCGTGACGAGCCAGAATTGACGGGTGGCGCCGGCATTTCCTCGCGGTCCGGAAGCTTCTCGTTCGCAAGAGCGATAACTTGTGATTGAACGGACACTACCGGCGACGTTTCGTCTTCCACCTCCCACAGCTTGCCGAAATCGGGATCGACGCTGTCCTCGGCTTCCTCCGTTTCGGCGACTGAGACGCGGGTCGCCAATTTCGTGGCGAACCGCGGCTCGGCGTTTTGCGGCCGTTGAGCCGGAGTGGTCCGCGCTCGCGTCAGAGATCGCAGGAATTTCGTTCCTTCGAAAAAATCCTCCAAAGGCTTGCGGAGGGCGCCCTTTTTCCCGGTGGGCCAATTCCCATCGGCAGCGAGCGCCTGGTCCAGAATTACCGCGTATTCCGAGAGCGACGACCCTGCGGTCAGGCATTCCAGCGCGGCTACGCATTTGGCGGCGTTGGGATTGTCAGCTTCCGCCCGCAATGCCGGCAGCCAGCGGTCGCGCCACGCGCGAATTCCGTCGGCGAGCCAGACCGCCCATCGCTCCGGATTTGGCGATTCAAACATCGCCAGTTGCTCCGCGAACCATCCTGCGGGATCGCGCAAGGTCTGCGCGTAATGATGCAACTTGAGCACGAGGTCGCGAATCGGTCCTTCCGAACCGCGGCCCTGAATCTGAATGAGTTCCTGAACGGCCCGGGATTCCCTGGTTTTGCCGGCGTAATGATCTTCGAGGATTTTATCCAGCGTCTCCTGCGCTTGCAGGTGCTGCTCTTCCTCCGGCATCACCGTCAATTGCGGGTCCAGCTCGAGCTCATAAAAATGTTCGCGCACGAGTTTCAGGCAAAAACTGTGAAGCGTCCCGATGTGCGCGGTCTCGAACAAAGCCAACTGCTCCGTCAACCAAACTCGCTTTTGCGTATCCCGCAAATCCGACTCAGACGCCGAAGAAAACCCGAGACGCTCCCCACTACTCCCTCTCCCCTCCAAGGGGAGAGGGCCAGGGTGAGGGGTCTCATCTGTTCCTTCTGCAGGTATTTCCTTCCCCGTCTTTTCCAATGCCCTGATGCGCCTTTCGATCTCGGCGCGGATTTTTTTTCGCATGTCCGCCGCCGCCGCGTCCGTGAACGTGACCAGCAACAACCCGTCGAGCGGCACGGGAGTTTTTTCATCGAGCAGGCAATGAAGACACCGCGCCACCAGCGTGCTGGTCTTGCCCGCGCCAGCGCCGGCTACGACCACAACATTGCCACGGGTGGTCACTGCATCCTGTTGTGCGGAGGTCAGTCCCATCCTATGCGTCTACCTCGCTTTCGGTTTTCTTGCGCAGCACGCGATACGAATGAGTCCACGGGTCGATTCGGCAAATGGATTGGTATTCGCAGTAATTGCAGGCGGTAAGGCGTCCCTTCCGAAAAGGATCGAGTCTCGCGACGCCGGCGTGGATCCCCTGCCCCATTTGTCTCAGCGAAATTTCAACCGCATCCAGCAGCGCAACGAATGCGTTGCCG
>Ga0210399_10003283_pt1 | contig 12598 bp, 13 predicted proteins | sample IncBWC14MmetaG_FD_150865 | JGI IMG/M metagenome (GOLD analysis project Ga0210399, IMG submission 150865) | Forest soil microbial communities from Barre Woods Harvard Forest LTER site, Petersham, Massachusetts, United States - Inc-BW-C-14-M | ecosystem: Environmental > Terrestrial > Soil >... | reverse complement strand
GGGCGCTTCGATGTCGATCAAGCCATCACTGTGGATAGGATTAGAAGTGGACCGCGCGAGGAAATTCTCAGCCGGATCCTGACCCTCCCGGATGTTTCACGCATGCGCGGCGCTTAAGTTTGGAATCGTCAATGGAAATTCTGCGGTTGATCTCCGAGTTGAGCCAGGTGCGCGGCCCATTGTTTCTCGCCATCGGCGTTTTCGATGGCGTGCATCGCGGGCATCAAGCCGTCATCTCCACCTCCGCCCGACATGCGCACTCGGCGGAAGGAACTTCCGTTGTCGTAACGTTCGATCCGCATCCGGCAAAGGTACTCCGGCCACGCGACGCGCCTCATCTGCTCACCGCCACCCAGCACAAGACCGCGCTGATTCGCGCTCTCGGCGTCTCGCATTTATTAATCATCGAGTTCAACCGCGAATTCGCAGCGACCTCTCCGGAAGATTTCGTGCAGCAACTCGTCAAGCACTCGAAACCGCTGCGGGAGATTTGCGTCGGCCATGAATGGTCTTTTGGCAAAGATCGACGCGGAAATCTCGATCTTCTAAAAAAGCTCGGCGCGCATTTTGATTTCAACGTCGTCGGGATTCCGCCCGTGATGGTCCATGGCGCGGTCGTGAGCAGCACTGCGATTCGCCAGGCCGTCGAAGCAGGCAGCCTGGCCAAGGCGGCGGAAATGCTGGGCCGCGATTACACCATTCTCGGCGCAGTCACGCGGGGCGACCAGCTCGGAAAGAAAATTGGGTTTCCGACGGCTAATTTGAGCGCACACAGCGAGCAATTTCCGCCGAACGGAGTTTACCTTGCCGAAGCATGGTTCGAGGGAGTTTTATATCACGGCGTAGCAAATCTCGGTTATCGACCAACAGTCAGTGGCGGCAAATCGCAACGCCTCCTCGAAATTCATCTTCTCGATTTCGAACGCGATATCTATGGCGAAGATCTCGAAGTCCGATTCGTCCGCTATCTTAGACCGGAACGAAAGTTTGAGAGTGTGGAAGCGCTCGCCCGACAGATCCATGCCGACGTCCAGCAGGCGCGCGAACTTTGCGCTGCTTGATTAACTCGTAAGTCGGTACTTCGCGACGCCGATCTTTTTGATACCGCGAACGTTTTTGCCGGTGCCATGGAACCAAACGTAAAGATTCGCGCTTGGCACACCAAGTTTCTTTGACAGTTCACGAATCGTTGCTCCTTTTCTTTCCGCCGCGCGCAACGCTCGGACGATTTTATCTTTAAGTGCTCCGCGGTTTGTGCGCGTCTTGCCACTCGGCCTGCGAGCCACGCGCGAGACCGTTACCGGCGCGCCCCGGCTCGTGCTCGCGGACGGGACGCCGAATTTGCTTTGCAATTGAACCATCTCGCGATCGATTTCCTGGATTTGGCCCATGAGCGCTTCTTTGCGCTCCGAAAGTTTAACGAGCTGTCTAAGTGTAGCGCTCGGAATGTTCGTAAACATTCCTCACTGTCGGCCGCAAGATCGACAGTGCAACTCTAAGATATCTAAGATTGCACTTCTTTAGTCTTAGATATCGCTGCGATAAGTCCACCGGCCATGACTAAGATTCCGCAAACGAGAGCGACCGCGAAAAGCCACAACATCGGCAACATCGCCAACCGTTCGATACTGATGCTAACAAAACGTCCGCCGTCGGAAACAACGTAAGCCAGCACGCTCGCCAGCACTGTTATTCCGAGAAGGATCACCGCGCGCAGAGATTGTCGTTGCGATCGCACCACCGGCAATTTCTGCAGGACGCGGGCCGTGAACCCGTCGTCGTCGATGTACGGCGCGGTCTCGCGTAGTTGCTGATCCAACCAATCTTCCCGGTTCTTTTCGTCCATCTCAATCAGGTCCCCAAGCTGCCAGCATTTTCTTCAATTTCTCCCGGCCGCGCAACACATTTGTTTTCACCGTCCCAAGCGGAATGTCCAAAACACGCGCTGCTTCCTCGTGTGATAAACCGTTTTGGCAGCAAAGCAAAACTGCCGACCTCTCGCGCAGCGGCAAAAAGCTTAGAGCATGCATAAGATCATGTCTTAGACCGGGATCGACAGTCTGCGGATCTGCCTCGGCTTGTAATTGATCTTCATCGATGCCGACCAGCTCTTTTCGGCGGCGCGCGTCTTCCCGGAAACAATTGTAGGCGATCCGATAAAGCCAGGTCGAAAACCGCGCTTCGCCGCGAAAACTGCGGATGTGTTTAAAGGCGCGCACAAAAGTGTCCTGTGCGAGATCGTCGGCGAGGGCAAGGTCAGTGCGGGTAAGTTGGCGCAGCAGACCTCGCACAGCCGATTGATGCCGACGGACCAGTTCGCCAAAAGCGTGCTGGTCATCATCGACAAGAACTCGAGCGATGAGATCCGCATCGGTTAGCTCCACGTCTCGATGCTACTGCGCCGGCGACGGTGGTGGAATGTCCTTCTTTCCCTCCAGTTTCCACACCAGCAGATAACCCGCGCCGATTAGGAACGGAATAATGCCAAGGCTCCAGGCTCCGCCTTCCCAATCATTGACCGCTCCGAGAAAGAGCATGAGTCCCAAACCGACCATGACAAGGACAACTCCTCGACGCATATCGGAGCGTTGGCGTTGTGCGGGCGCGGGCGGCGCGAGCAAAGCGGCCGGCACTGGCTGGCCTTTTTCCACCATCATTCGGACCGTTCGATGCATCATTCGGTTTTTCGAGAAACCGAAATACATGATCACAGCTACAATCAAAACGGGCGCGCCAAAGACTGAGAACATGACAACCGCGATAATTGGGATGGCCTCCCCCGGAATGTCATCATTCGAGTCGCCTCTCTTTTTGCCCGACTCGTTCTCATCTCCCACTTGGAAATGCAGCCCTTTGTGCCCGAATCTCTTTTCGATCCGCCGCTGAATTCTATCGGACAGGTCGTTTGAATTTGTCGTGCTTGCCGTCGGGGCCGAAGCGGCAGCGGCCGCGGATTGCGCCGGACTTGCGACGGGTGGCACGGTCGGACTTTGCCCGAACGCACCCAGGGCGAGCGCGACCGAGCAGATATAGGAAATAAATAGTGTTTTCATAGCTATCCTTTGAAGGTGAGATACACTCACCGCCCGATTCGGATTCAAAAAATTCGAGAATTCTTGGGCCGCGGAGACAATTAAAATGTTGCGCTGCGGAGGCCCGTGGACATTATTGCTTCCCGCTCAAAAACGCGGGTGTAGCTCAGTGGTAGAGCACCTCCTTGCCAAGGAGGACGTCGCGAGTTCGAGCCTCGTCACCCGCTGTCTTTTGCCAATTTGACGCCCTGTGGGATCGCTTTGTGAATCGCGCGCACTTCGTTCACCATCTGCTCGTATTCGTCGAACGTGAGTGTCTGGGCGCCGTCCGAAAGCGCTTGTTCGGGTCGCGCATGCACTTCGACCATCAGACCATCGGCCCCAACAGCCGCACCGGCGCGGGCCAGTGGCGTCACCATGTAACTTCGGCCCGTTCCGTGCGCGGCATCGACAATTACCGGCAGATGTGAGATTCGCCGCACCGCGGGAATTGCCGCCAGGTCGAGCGTGTTGCGCGCGTGCTGCGCGAAGGTGCGCACACCACGTTCGCAAAGCACGATCTGATAATTGCCTTCCGTCATCACGTATTCGGCCGCGAGCAGCCATTCCTCGAGGGTCGCGGCCATCCCACGCTTCAATAGAACCGGTAATCGCGAGCGTCCCGCACGGCGCAGCAAAGTAAAATTCTGCATGTTGCGCGAACCGATTTGAATCATGTCAGCGTATCTTTCGACCAGATCGACAGTCGATTCATCCAACGCTTCGGTCACGACTTTAAGTCCGAATTTTTCGCGAACGTTAGCGAGAATCTTCAGTCCTTCTTCACCGAGTCCAGCAAACGTATAAGGTGAAGTGCGGGGTTTGAACGCGCCGCCACGGAAAAACTTCGCGCCGCTGCGCTGCACGATTTCGGCAACAGAAAAAGCCTGCTCGCGACTTTCGATCGCGCACGGTCCGGCGATAATCGCAAGCGATCCGTCGCCGATTTTGGCGCCGCCAACATCGACAATTGTTCGTTCCGGCCTCAGATCGAGCGCCGTCAATTTGTATGGCTTGGTCACGTGGACCGCCTCGGCCACGCCTGGCAGATTCTCGAAATGACCGGTGTTCACCGTGCCTGGATTGCCGGTCACGCCGATCGCCGTGCGCGTGACGCCCGGCATCGGATGCGCGCGAAATCCGAGAGACTCTATCACGCGCACAACGCCGTCGATTTCGCATTGCGTCGCGCTGGCGGTCATTACGATGAGCATATTATCTCCAAATTAACTTCGACGAGGACGGTTTCAGTTGTCGCCAACTTTTTTGAAGATGTCGATCTTATGCTTCGGCCGCTATTTGTCGAACCGGCCGCGAAGGGCTCTTCGCGACCGAATTTGTGAGAGAGAGGAATGCGCCGCAGAATCGGCTTGTCCCCCGACAGATCCAGGCGGTAGCTTCTCAAGCTATGAAAATGAAATTGCTCACTCTCTCGTCGTTCGGCGCGCTCGCTGTGCTTTTCTGTTTTGTCGGCTTGGTTCGAGCTGTCGATCAACCCAAAGATAAGACGCCCTGGAAAATTACGGGGCAACTCGAAGAAGCCTGTTCTTGCGACGCGGCTTGCCCATGTTGGTTCGATTCCAAACCGACCAAGATGACCTGCGGCGGTGGCCAGGTGCTCTTCATTGAAAAAGGGAATTATGGAAAAGTGAAGCTCGACGGCCTGGCGATGGCGAACATGGGACAGAGCCCGGAAGGCCAAACGATGATGAGCTCATTCGGTAATTGGAATTTTTCCTACAATTACATCGATGAAAAGGCGACTCCCGAACAGCGGAAAGCCTTGGAAGCGATCGCGGCCAAGATCCTTCCGGGAAGCGCTTCAAAGAAAACCGAGACTCGCTATGTGGCGATCTCGCGAAAGATCGAAGGCAAAGACCACGAAATCACTCTCGGCCAATTCGGCAAATTCCGCGGTCATTTGCTGGAAGGCGGCCTCGGCAATTCACCGAAAATCGTCAATCCTCCCGGTGCCGATCCTGTTCATCACGAATACCAACAAGGCCGGACCGTGAAGCTGGCCTATAACGACGCCGACCAAAATTGGGCATTCGAAAACTCGAATTACATGCAGGGAACTTTCACCGTCGATAACGTGCAGTACGAGAAGTATTCCGCCGGTCTCGCGCAAAAGATGGCGAAGATGAAGGAACAGGACGCCGAGAAGAAGTAAGATCGACCGCGCAAGAGTCCGTTTCGGCGAGACGCCGAAGCCAGGTCGCCTCGTCGACCGCTCTCCCAAAACGCATTTGACGCGAGAGAAGAGCGGCGGGTAGGTTCCAGCACCGTTCAGCGGCTTCGGTTTTTCTGCATCGACGCGGTTTAATCTTAAGCCGCCGGATAAAATCATGCAGGCTGAAGAACTTTCCTATGCCATTGTCACGCCGTATTCGATGCGCAAATCGCGCACCGGCGGGATCATCGCGCGGCTGATCTCGCGCACGGGTCTTGATCTGGTGGGAGCGCGCATGTTCGCGCCGAGCGCGACATTGGTGAGCCGCTACGCAGAAACGATTGTGACCGAAAGCGATGCGCGTCATCGCGCAACGCAGGAACTGATTCGCGAGTACGTGCTGGAAAATTTCACCGGCGACATTAACGGCCAGCAGCCGCGCGTGTTGTTTTTGGTTTTTCGTGGTCCCGATGCCGTGGAAAAGATTCACCGCACCGTCGGACATATCGTGCACGAGCGAACGAGCGGGGAAACGATTCGCGACACGTTCGGCGATTACATCACCGACAGCTCCGGCAAAGTGACTTACTTTGAGCCAGGGGTGCTGGCGGCGTTCGAGGCAAAAGCGGTTGAGCGCGATTTGAAACTCTGGGCGGAATTTTCCGATGTCGACGGTGGACTTCTCGATCGGGTCATCACTTTCCCGAAAACCGCAAGGATCGAGAAGACGCTCGTGCTGATTAAGCCCGATAATTTCAAATTTCCAAACTTGCGGCCGGGTGGAGTCATTGAAGTTTTTTCGCGTTCCGGCCTCTACATCATCGGCTTCAAGGTTCATCGCATGAGTGTGGCGCAGGCAGAGGAGTTCTACGGACCCGTGCTGCCGGTTCTCGAGGAGAAACTGGGCCAGGTTAGCGGTCGCGATAACTGGGAGAGCATCGTCGAATTCATGGCCGGCATGAGACCGAGCGAATGTTCGCCCGATAAACGGAACGCGCCCGGCACCGAAAAATGCATCGCCATCGTCTATCAAGGCGAAGAGGCAGTCCGTAAAATCCGCGAGGTGTTGGGCCCGACTGATCCGGCTAAGGCCCCGCCGGGCTCAATTCGAAAGGAATTTGGACAGACCATCATGATCAACGCCGCGCATGCTTCCGATTCGGTGGACAATGCCGAGCGCGAGATGGCGATCGTCCAGGTGAGCGAGAACAATTTCAAACCTTTGATTGAAAACTTCTACCGTCGCCAATAGTGTGCGCCCTTAAATTTTGCAAACTTATACCCTCAACATGGAAATTTCCGCGCGCGCCGCTCAACTGACTCCTTCCCTCACGCTCTCGATCGACAGCAAAGCGAAAGCGATGAAAGCCGAGGGAATCGATGTCTGCGGTTTCGGCGCGGGCGAACCTGATTTCGATACGCCTGAGCACATCAAAGCGGCCACGATCGCGGCGCTGGAAGCCGGCTTTACGAAATATACGCCAAGCTCGGGCATTCCGGAGCTGCGTCAGGCGATTGCCGAAAAACTAGCGACCGACAACCAGCTCAATTATCGCGCCACCCAGGTCGTAGTGAGCAACGGCGCGAAGCACGCCTGTTACAACGCGGTGCTCGCTACATGTCAGCCGGGCGACGAAGTCGTGATTCCGGCGCCGTATTGGGTCAGTTATCCCGATATGGTGAAGCTGGCTGGCGCGGAACCGGTGATTGTGCCGACGACGGAGCGCAACGCCTGGAAAATGCGCGCGGCAGATTTTGAAAACGCGATGACGCCGCGCACGAAGATGTTGATCCTGAACAGTCCGTGCAATCCGACCGGCTCGGTTTACACGCGCGAGGAGTTGCAGGCAATTGTCGATGTGGCCGCCGAGGAAGACATTTACATTTTATCGGACGAAATTTACGAGAAACTCGTTTACGACGATGCGGTCCACGTGAGCGTCGCTTCACTTTCGAAGGAGGCGTACGATCTCACGATTACAGTCAACGGTTTCAGCAAATCGTACGCAATGACCGGCTGGCGTCTTGGTTATCTGGCTGCGCCGGAAGCGGTGGCGAAAGCGGTGGATTCGATTCAAAGCCACACCACGTCGAATCCTTCCTCCTTCTCGCAATACGGGGCGCTCGCCGCCTTGAAAGGCGACCAACAACCGCTCGCCGACATGCGCGAAGAGTTCGATATGCGCCGCAATTATATGTTCGATCGCGTCTCGAAGATTCCAAATGTGACCGCGGTCAGGCCGCAGGGCGCGTTTTACGTGCTCGTGAACATTAGCCAGCTCGGGCTGACTTCGCAGAACTTTGCCGATCGCCTGCTGAGCAAAGCAAGTGTCGCCGTTATTCCCGGCGCTGCCTTCGGCGACGATCGCACTATCCGGCTCAGTTATGCCACAAGCATCGACGTCATCAAAAAAGGGTTGGATCGCTTCCAGGATTTTTGCAGGACGCTCTGACGATTGCGGATCGCCGACTGCGGATTGCGGATAGACTAAGCGCGCAATCGTAATCTCTCCGCAATCGGCAATCGGAAATCCGAAATGGCTTCTGGTTCTCTCGCGCTCGTGCTGCACGCGCATCTGCCGTTCGTTAGGCATCCCGAGCACGAACATTTTCTCGAGGAAGATTGGTTGTTCGAGGCGATCACCGAAACTTATATTCCGTTGCTGGCCATGATGCAGCGGTTGGTGAGCGACGCCATCCCATTCAGGCTCACCATGTCGATTACGCCGACGCTTTGCGCGATGCTGCAAGACGACCTTTTGCGCGAGCGTTACGTGCAACATGTCGATCTTTTGCTCGATCTCGCAGCGCGCGAAATCGAGCGCAGCCGGGATCAACCGCAACTCCATAGGCTTGCCGAATTTTATTCCGAAATGTTTTCGGAAAGCCGACGTCTCTTTGTCGAGCAATGGAAATGCGATTTGCTGGCCGCGTTTCGGAAATTACGAGAAACCGGCGCGCTCGAAATCATCGCTTGCGCCGCCACCCATGCTCTGCTTCCACTGCATTCGCGCGAAGCAATGCGCGCACAGGTTTTGATCGGACGAGATGCGTATGTCGATGTTTTTGATGTCGATCCAAGTGGTTTTTGGCTGCCCGAGTGCGCCTACGCGCCCGGCTTGGAATCAATTCTGCAAGAAGCCAACGTGCGTTGGTTCATTCTCGATGCGCACGGTTTGATTTACGGAAAGCGGCGACCACAGAGCGCGATTTATGCGCCGTGTTACACGCCAGCGGGACCGGCCGCTTTCGCGCGCGACCGCGATTCGAGCCGGCAGGTTTGGAGCGCGCAGGAAGGTTATCCGGGCGATCCAGCCTACCGGGAATTCTATCGGGATATCGGTTTCGATCTTCCGATGGACCATCTCGGGCCGGTTGCGCGCGGAACCAGGAAATTCTCCGGCGTAAAATATCATCGCATCACCGGACAGAGCGTTGAAAAAGATCTCTACGACCGCGATGCAGCGGAAAAAGCCGCGGACGCGCACGCCTCGCATTTTCTCGAACAACGACGGGGACAACTTCAGGCGCTTTGCGCGCTCAACTTCGATCCGATCGTTGTCGTTCCATTTGACGCGGAATTGTTTGGGCATTGGTGGTTCGAAGGTTTGCACTTCCTCGAGCTTTTCATTCGCAAAGCCGCGAACGAAGATTTTCGGCTCACAACCCCGAGCGAATTTCTTGCCGACCATCCAACGCAACAAACGCTCGAACCTGCAACATCAACTTGGGGCGATAAAGGCCATCTCGAGGTCTGGTTGAGCTCGAGCAACTCATGGATTTATCCGCACCTGCACGCCGCCGCCCGTCGCATGACTGAAGTCGCGCGAACACACGCAAACGATGCGATGCCGCTCGCCGATCGCGTTCTCAAACAACTCGCACGCGAACTTCTGCTCGCCCAATCAAGTGACTGGGCGTTCCTGATGAAAACGGAAACGGCAAAGGAGTACGCCACGAAGCGAACCATGGATCACCTTGTTCGTTTCAATCAATTGCACGATCAGTTTGCGGCGAACGATGTCGATGAAAAATTTCTGCGCGACTGCGAATGGCGCGACAATCTTTTCCCGAACGTAAATTGGCGCTATTACTGTAGCGGCGGTCTCTGACCGTCGTTGAAGTAATGCGACTCTCAGAGAGTGCCGCTGCAATGACGAAGAAAGTTAACGCCGCAATCCTGATCGGCTTCGCGTTGGTCTCCGGAGCAATCGCGCAGGAATCACTGAGGTCGAATGCCTCGCCCTCTGCGTCGCCAATTCCAAGCGCGGCGCCCTCGCCAAGTCCGGCGCCCTCGCCAAGCGTAAACGCATCACCTGCGCGTGGCGGGCGCATTAGTTTCCTCCCGCCGCCGCTCGAAGGCACGATCAGCCTCGGCGTTTATGACGAGAATAGAAAGCTGGTGCGCGTGCTGATGCAGGAAGCCGAGCCGGATGAATTCACCGTCGGCGCGGACGCCCTCATCGCGAAATGGGATGGCAAGAATAATAACGAACAAGATTTACCTGCCGGAAAATATCATGCACGCGGCTATTTGGTTGGTCGCCTGAAGGTGGAGGACAAGGGACGCGCGGCGGGCCTGTCGCCTAATTCAAGCGCGACGGATCACGTTCAGGTGAAGCTCGTCTCAAATCCGTTGGCGAAAGACGCGCGGCTGGTTGTCGATCTTGCCGTCGGCTTTGATGAAGAGAAGATCTTTCTCAAGACGACGGATGATTTACCGCTCTTTACTGTCATCGAGGCGCCGCAGATGGTGAGTGCATCCATCACCAAGAGCGGGGAGAAATCTGTCGATATCTGGGCTTCGAATGGCACGGTGGTCGAGCAGGTTCGCGTGTCAAACATCGACAAGATGATGGCGTTCGATTGTGGCGAGATTGAATTGAAGTGAACAGTACGCCTTGCTGTAGCCGTCGCGCTATAGCGACGCGATCCGCATGATGCCATGGCAAATCGGCGTCGCGCTTGCCGGGTGAGCGTCTGCAGACGCAAGCGGCACTGGTCATCGCGTCATATCTTTGTTAGTTAGGGCAAGATGTCTTCCACGCCCGAGTTTCAACATACGCTAGGCAAAGCCGCGGGATTTAGCGGCACCTCGTTGCACACAGGAGAAAAGGTCACGCTCAAGTTGCAGCCGGCGCCGGTCGATCACGGGATCAAGTTCAAACGCAAAGATTTGCAGGATGAGCCGACGATTGACGCGAAGATCGACAATCTTAAAACGGTCGAGCGCGCCACCACCATCGGCGAAGGATCGGTGCGCGTGCACACGGTCGAACACGTCCTGGCCGCGCTTTTCGCGATGGGCGTAGACAACGCGATCGTGGAGATGGACGCAAACGAACCGCCCATTGGCGACGGCAGCGCGCAACCATATGTCGACGTGATCAACCGTGCCGGCGTGGCGGCGCAGGAAGCGCCGCGAAAACTTTTCAACGTACGCGAATCGATGCACGTAGAAGCAAAAACGGGCGCCCTGCTCGTTTTGCTACCCGACGAAACGTTTCGCATCTCGTGCACGCAAGCCGGGCCGAACAATCGTTTCACGCAGTTTTTGTCGATGGAAGTGACGCCGGCAATTTTTGAACGCGAAATCGCGCCGGCGCGCACGTTCGTTTATTACGAAGAGGTCCAATCGCTCATGGATAAAAATTTGATCAAGGGCGGCAGTCTGGAAAACGCGATTGTTGTCCGGGGCGATGCAGTTTTAAGCAAAGAGCCGCTTCGTTTCGCAGATGAATTCGTTAGGCATAAAATCCTCGATATCATTGGCGATCTCGCGCTCGCCGGTCATCGCATTCGCGGCCATGTCGTCGCGGTCAAGCCCGGTCATGGCGCGAATGCGGAGCTGGCCCGGGCGGTGGCACGCGAACAGACGCGACGCGATGCGATCTCTGTTCCACGCACGCTTCCGCCCGGCGACGGCGGATTTGATACGGACGAGGTAATGCAAATTTTGCCGCATCGTTATCCGTTCCTGATGGTGGACCGGATCGTCGGTTTTGAGGGGGAAACAAAATGCATCGGCATGAAAACCGTGAGCATCAACGAGCCGTTTTTTCAGGGACATTTCCCGGGGCATCCGGTGATGCCGGGAGTGATGCAGGTGGAAGCGATGGCGCAAGTGGCGAGCATATTGTTGTTTAAGCTGGCGAAAACTTCGAGTCGCGTCGGTTATTTCATGAGCGCGGACGAGGTGAAGTTTCGCAAGCCAGTTTTTCCCGGCGACACCATCTTCATTCACGCCGAACTGACGAAAGCGCGCGGCAATCGCCTGGCCAAGGCAAGGTGCCATTGCCTGGTGAATGACGCGGTCGTCTCCGAAGGCGAATTAATGTTCACGTTTCTCGATAAATGAGCGACGTGCAGATTCATCCGAGCACGCTTGTGGATCCGAGCGCTGAGATTGGGGCGGGCACAATTATCGGGCCCTATTGCGTGATCGCGCCCGAAGTGATGCTGGGAGAGAACTGCTGGCTGCAACATCACGTCACCCTGTGCGGGCCGATGCGCGCCGGCGCGCGAAACAAATTTTATGCGTATTGCTCAATTGGCCAACAAACGCAGGATCTGAAATACGCGGGCGAGCCGACTTATCTCGAAATCGGCGATGACAATACGTTTCGCGAATTCGTCACTATCAACCGCAGCACGACCAGTGAAGGAAAGACGCGCGTCGGCAGTCGCGGACATTTTCTCGCTTACACCCATATCGGGCACGATTGCACGGTCGGCGACGAAGTTGTTTTCTCGAACAACGGAACCCTTGCGGGCCACGTGCAAGTGGGCAATAACGCCGTTATGGGCGGTTTGGCCGCCGTCCATCAGTTTTGTCGCATTGGGCGGTTTGCCATTACCGGCGGTTGTTCCAAGATTGTGCAGGACATTCCGCCGTTCATGATCGCCGATGGCAACCCGGCGGAAATTCGCGGCGTTAATCTCGTCGGCCTGGAGCGCAAAGGCTTTACGCCGGAAAGCACGAAGTGGATCAAGGAAGCATTTCGTCTGATCTATCGTTCGAAACACAATACGCGCCAGGCCGTCGAGGCGGTGCGCAAGGAGTTGCCTCAGAATGAAGAAATCATACAGATCATCGAGTTCATCGAGCAAAGCGAGCGTGGAATTGTCCGGTAATCGTCGACGCTTCGGTCCCCAAAGCGTAACGCGCGGCTGTCAATTCGGGCGTATCGCGTCCCGCGGAGCGCAACGGCTACAACTACGGTTTGGCCGGTGAAGCCGCCGGTGGGGCGGTTAAATCTTGCTCGATTTTTCTGAGCAGCGGCACGGCGGGCGCATCGGGCACAACTCGCAAAACGCTGCGCACGAGCGCGAGCGCGCGCTTCGGTTTCTTCTG
>Ga0210399_10003276_pt1 | contig 12618 bp, 14 predicted proteins | sample IncBWC14MmetaG_FD_150865 | JGI IMG/M metagenome (GOLD analysis project Ga0210399, IMG submission 150865) | Forest soil microbial communities from Barre Woods Harvard Forest LTER site, Petersham, Massachusetts, United States - Inc-BW-C-14-M | ecosystem: Environmental > Terrestrial > Soil >... | reverse complement strand
ACCCGGCGATGAAATCGCACTCGAGTTCCTTGGTCATGCCTCTATGCGTGAAAATAATTTTGGGATTGCCTTCGATATCGCGCAAATTCAGGGCTTCCGCCTCAAATAATATTTCTCCTCTTGCGGCAAGCCTGGCATCGATTAAGTCCTTCAAGACTTCGTGCTGCGCGTAGATCGTGATGGCCTTGCCGCCCGTAAGTTCCGCCAAGTCAATCCGATGCCCCTTCCCCCCAAATCGCAACTCAATTCCGCGATGCACCAGCCCTTCCCTCTTTAATCGTTCTCCAACCCCCGACTCCACCAGCAGATCGACTGTCCCTTGTTCCAACACCCCCGCGCGAATTCTCTGCTCCACGTATTCGCGGCTCTGGCTCTCCAGCACCACCGATTCGATTCCCTGCAAGTGCAGCAGATGCGAGAGCACCAATCCCGCCGGTCCCGCTCCGATAATTCCAACTTGCGTTCGCATCAACCAGTTGCCTCTCTATTCAAGAATACCTTCGCGCTGCTCGCTTGGAAGCAGCTGCGACTCCTTCGTCCACCAGAGTAGATTGTTTCTCCATCAATGAACCAGCGCAATCTGCCGTCATTCGAATACCGCACAGAATCCGGACTCTTCAGCTCTCTGGCTTCGCGCGTCGTCACTGTTCCGTATAAAATGGCTGTAAGCTGAATTCCAAGGATACCCATGGAGACTGCCTTTATCTGCGACGCCATTCGAACGCCATTCGGGCGTTATGGCGGAACGCTCGCCTCGATTCGCACCGATGACCTCGCCGCGATTCCCCTCAAAGCTTTCCTCGAGCGCAACGCCGGCGTCGACTGGAACGCCGTCGACGATGTCGTCTACGGCTGCGCCAACCAGGCCGGCGAAGACAATCGCAACGTCGCCCGCATGGCGCTCTTGCTCGCAGGCCTGCCCAAAGAAGTTCCGGGCACCACCGTCAACCGTCTTTGCGGCTCGAGCATGGACGCCATCGCGACCGCCGCCCGCGCCATCAAATCCGGCGAAACCGATCTTATGATTGCCGGAGGCGTTGAGAGCATGTCGCGCGCGCCGTTTGTCGTCGCCAAGTCCGACAGCCCCTATTCTCGCTCCGTGAAAATGGAAGATACCACGCTCGGCTGGCGATTCATCAATCCCTTGATGAAAGCAAAGTATGGCGTTGATTCCATGCCGGAAACCGGCGAGAACGTCGCCGAAGAATTTCGCATCTCGCGCGCCGATCAGGATCTCTTCGCGCTCCGCAGCCAACAACGCGCGGCCGAAGCCATCCGCAGCGGAAAATTGAAGCAAGAAATTGTCGCCGTGCCTATCCCGCAAAAAAAGGGCGACTCGCTCCTTTTTTCCGAAGATGAACATCCCCGGCCCGACACCACGCTGGAAGCGCTCTCCAATTTGAAACCGGTTGTGAAACCCAACGGCACCATCACCGCTGGAAACGCTTCGGGAATAAATGACGGCGCTTGTGCCCTCTTCTTAGCCTCCGAATCGGCGCTGAAACGCCACGCGCTCACGCCCAAAGCCCGCATCGTCGCCGCGGCCGCCGCCGGCGTCGCTCCTCGAATTATGGGTATGGGCCCAACTCCGGCCACGCGAAAGGTCCTGGCCAAGGCAGGTCTGTCGCTCAGCCAAATGGACGTCATCGAATTGAATGAAGCCTTCGCTTCTCAAGCCCTCGCGGTGCTCCGCGAATTGGGAATTTCCGACGACGCGCCGCACGTCAATCCAAACGGTGGCGCGATCGCCATTGGTCATCCCTTGGGCGCCAGCGGCGCGCGTCTTGTAACCACTGCGCTCTACCAACTCTTGCGCACCAAGGGCAAATACGCGCTCTGCACCATGTGCATCGGTGTCGGCCAGGGCATTGCCGTAATTCTGGAGCGCGTCTAGCATCGCCCGCTTTTGACTGCGCTCGAGGTCCCTGCAACAAGGAATTCTCTTGTGTCAGACGCCCGACGAAACCGTTTTCTTTGTCTGCCAGGAATGATTACACTCATCGCATGAATCTTCTCGATCCCCTCTTCCGCTCTTCCGCGGTCGACAACCTCTTCACAGATCGCGCCGCGCTCCAGGGTATGCTCGATTTCGAGGTCGCCCTGGCCCGCGCCGAAGCCCGCGTCGGCGTTATCCCCGCCTCGGCGGCCGCCGCGATCGCCTCCAAATGCCGCGCCGAACTCTTTGACACCGCCTCTCTCGCGCAAGCCGCCTCTCGCGCCGGAAACATTGCCATTCCTCTCGTCAAGCACCTTACTGCCCTTGTAACAAAAAAAGACAAGCAGGCCGCCCATTTCGTGCACTGGGGCGCCACCAGCCAGGACGTCATCGACACCGGCCGCATCCTTCAATTGCGCGCAGCCCTGGACTTGATTGCGCGTGATTTGGACAGCCTCGCCCAGCCGCTCGGCGCGCTCGCACAGAAATATCGCTCCACCCTCATCACCGGCCGCACTTGGATGCAACACGCCTTGCCTACCACGCTCGGCGTCAAGCTCGCTGGCTGGCTCGATGCCATCGTGCGAAACCGCGGCCGTCTCAACGAGACTAGAAATCGCTGCCTCGTGCTGCAATTTGGCGGCGCCGTGGGAACATTGGCCGCGCTCGGCAACCGCGGTCCCGACGTCGCCAGTCTCCTGGCCGCGGAACTCGGCCTCGGATTGCCCGATCTCCCCTGGCACAGCCACCGCGATCGCATCGCCGAAATCGGCGTCACCCTGGGCTTGTGCGCCGGAACTGTCGGCAAAATCGCCCGCGATCTTTCCTTGCACATGCAAACCGAAATAGCCGAACTCTTTGAACCCGCCGGAGAAGGCCGTGGCAGCTCCTCCACGATGCCTCACAAGCGCAATCCCGTCAGTTCTGCGGTGATGCTGCAAGCCGCGATCCGTGTTCCCGGCCTCGTCAGCACTCTTCTCACCGCCATGATCCAAGAGGACGAACGCGGCCTGGGTGGCTGGCACGCCGAATGGGAGACTTTGCCCGACATCGTTCAACTGACCGCTGGAGCCGTCCACCATTTGGCCACCATCGTCCCTAGCCTGGAAGTCGACGTACAACGCATGCGCAAAAATCTCGACCTGACTCATGGCTTGATCTATGCGGAAGCCGTGAGCATGGCGCTTGGCGCCAAAATCGGAAGAGCTCAGGCTCATGAACTCGTCGAAGCCGCATGCACAAGAGCGCGCAAGGATAAGCGAGACTTGCGGACGATTCTAAGCGCCGATCCCAAGGTTGGCGAACAACTTTCGACTGCTGATCTCGATCGCCTTTTCGATCCGCGCAACTATCTGGGAGCGGCCGAAGAATACGTCTACCGCGTGGTCGAAGCCAGCCGGGGCAAAATTCCTGCCGGAGAGGAATAATTCCGATGCCCATCCTTAAATCGGGCGAAGCCCGCATTCATTACCTGCTGGAAGGCCAGAGTGGATTGCCCGTGCTCATGTTCTCAAATTCACTCGGCGCAAATTATTCCATGTGGAATCCGCAAGCCCAAGAGTTTCATAAAAAGTTCCGCATCCTTCGTTATGACACCAGAGGTCATGGACAATCCTCCGCCACGCCCGGCCCCTACTCCATCGAGCAACTCGCGAAAGACGTCGTCGCATTGCTCGAGCATTTGGACTTGGACCGCGTTTATTTTTGCGGCCTATCCATGGGTGGAATGATCGGCATGTGGCTTGCCGTCAATGCGCCCGAGCGCCTGAATCAACTGGTCCTCTGCAACACCGGGGCAAAGATCGGAACCCTTGATGCCTGGAACGCCCGTATCGATGCAGTTCGCAAAAGCGGCATGAAATCAATCGCTCCCGCCGTTGTCGAGCGCTGGTTCACGCCCGCTTTCCGCCAGAAATCCCCCGAAATCATTTCAAATACCCTCAAAATGATTGAGGAAGCGAACCCCGACGGCTACTCGGCCTGTTGCGCCGCCATTCGTGATTGCGATTATCGCGAACAAGTTGCAGCCATTCGTACGCCAACCCTTGTGATTTCTGGCGCCCACGACCCGGCCACGCCCCCCGCCGACGGGCGTTTTCTCTCTCAACAAATCTCCGGGGGGCGCTATGCGGAACTGAACGCCGCGCATCTCTCCAATATCGAAGCGCAAGACCGCTTCAACCAGGAACTTGCCGCATTTCTGAACTCCTGAGGAGGTTTTCTGATGGATGAACGCCAGCGCTACGAACAAGGAATGAAAGTGCGTCGCGCCGTTCTGGGCGATGCACACGTCGATGCTTCCCTCGAGAATCGCAATGAATTCAACGAAGAGTTTCAGGACCTGCTCACGCGTTACGCCTGGGGAGAAGTCTGGACTCGTCCCGGCCTTGCCCGGCAAACGCGCAGTATGCTCACTCTCGCGATGATGGTGGCGCTCAACCGGCCCGACGAGTTTCGCTTGCACCTGCGCGCCGCAGTAAACAACGGCGTCACTCGCGAGCAAATTCGCGAGGTGCTCCTGCAAACTGCCATTTATTGCGGCGTGCCTGCGGCCAACTCCGCCTTTCATCTAGCGCAGGAATTCTTCGACCAGCAAGAAGAGTAAGCCGATTCACTCGCAGAACCGCGCTAGGCGAAAGTGGCTCTGGGGCCGCAATGGCCACACCCACGACGCCTTCAGATCCGCCCATCAATTGCACGAAGGTTGATTGTTCGGACTATCGTGCACGGCTTGCTCGATGCGAAAAGTGCGTGTAACTAAAGAACTGTCCGTAAGCAACGCCGTCGCTGGGAAATGGGAGTCCTGTACCATGCGCACCAATCCCACCGGCTTCACTTTTCCGTCCTTGCTCACTTTACACGCGAAAACGACGCTGCCGCGTCTGTCCATAATGACTATTTTGAATGGGGGAATGCACTTGCGAGGCTCGCTTGGCCGGATAAATCCCATCATCTCGTCAGCAAGCCCGCCCGCAATGTTCCGATAACTTACCGTCTGCCCTGCTCGCAGGGATTTGTTTTTGTTCTCTTCACTGAACCCGCCGCTGGTTGGCTTCATCTCTAAATCTCTCCTTCAAGTCTCTCGTTCGACTCGGAAGAAGCTCGACCTGCCTCCAAGCAACCTGCCACCGGACCAGTAATCTGGCTGTATTATTGATAGCTATATAGCACCACTTTTCGGTTGTCAAGCGCTTTTTCCTGTTTTATAAAGGTACCGAGAGAGAGAACTATAGCACTTTCTGGCTTCCGCTCTATAACACTGCGGTTCCAGAATCGCACGCCCCGTGCTTTCGGTTCTTGAGGTAAAATCAGATTAGAATATCGTTCTTGCTATGGACCCTACTTCCATCCCTGCTCCCTCTAAGCGAGCCCGCGTGATTCCGGCAAGCAGCCTGCCTCCTAAGAAGCGCGACGGCTTGCCCGCTTACCAGCGTATCCAGGCCGCTATCCTCAAGCGCATCGATGGCGGCCAATTGCGTCCCGGTGACGCCGTCGCCTCCGAACGCGAACTTGCCAAGATTCATCAGGTCAGCCTTATGACTGCTCGCCACGCTCTCGCCTCGCTCGAACGCGAAGGCATCGTCGAGCGCCGCCGCGGTATCGGCACCTTTGTCTCCGCTCCCAAGATTCATTTCAATAAATTGATGAGCTATACCGAACAGATGTCCACTCGCAGCCTCACCGCCGGCTCTAAGGTCCTCTTCGCCGATGTGCTCGACAATGAAAACGAAGCCGCGGCCCGCCTTTCCCTCCCCCCTACCACTCAAGTCATCAAACTCGAGCGCCTCCGTCACGCTTCCGGTGAACCGTTTGCTCTCGAAACCTGCTACCTCAACGCCGCTGAATTCTCCGGCCTTTTGGACGAACCCATCGGCCGCGAATCTCTTTTTGGAATTCTCGAGCGCAATTACAAAGTCGAACTCGGCTACGCCGACGAAGAGGTTGACGCCACCGCCGCCGACCCGCGAATCGCGGAGATCCTCTCCATTCCTCGCCGCGATCCTCTGCTGCGCATTCGCCAGGTCATCTACTCCACCAAAGGCCAGGCCATAATGTATGTGCTGGGTTTCTATCGTTCGGACCGCCACAATCTCGTCATTCGCCGTTTCCGCTAAGGCTGACGAATTTCTTTCGCTGGCTCATAATTGTTTGCGGCAATAGATAAAGCTCTGCTCAGAGAGGATGCTGCATGCTGGTGATCCTGAAACGCAACGCTGAAGAGATCAGCATTCAGGCCGCTCAACTCGTTGCCAGTGCCGTCCGCAAAAAACCGGCTTTGACGCTTGGCCTGGCCACTGGCAGCACCATGGTCCGCGTTTACAAACAACTCGTCGCGCTCCACCAACAAGGCTCGCTGGATTTCTCCCGCGTGGTAATTTTTAATCTCGATGAATATCTCGGTCTTCCCGCCGCACATCCTCAGAGCTTTCATCATTTCATGCACGAAAATCTCTTCGCGCACGTTAACATCAATCCCGCCAACATCCACATTCCCGATGGCACCATCAGCGGCAATTACGATCAGTACTGCGCTTCCTATGAACAAGCCATCCGCCAGGCTGGCGGCATCGACCTCCAACTCCTGGGCATCGGCCGCAACGGCCACATCGGTTTCAACGAACCGACTTCCAGCATCGGTTCCCGCACCCGCCTCAAAGTCCTGAGCCGCGAAACTCTGGAGGACAATGCAAAATCCTTCGCTCCCGGCGAAGAGAGTCCCCGCTGTGCCATCACCATGGGCATCGGCACGATTTTGGAAGCTCGCAAAGTTCTCTTGCTCGCCACCGGCGCATCCAAGTCCGCCGCCGTCGCCAAATCCATCGAAGGCCCCATCGCCTCCGCCGTTTCCGCCTCCGCCCTGCAACTCCATCCCGACGTCACTTTCATCATCGATGATGCCGCCGCGGCCCAACTCACCCAGCGCGACTACTATCTCCGCGTCCTCGAAATGACCGCCCTCCTGACTCCGGATCGTCTTGCCTAATTCCAAATTCTCCGCCCTCTTTCCACGTCCCTGAGTACAATGAACTGTCAAAATTTCCCAGGACTCAGCCTCCAGTCTTCGCAAGGAGTGCAGCGACGTAAAGCATGAAACCCGAAAAGCTCTTCGCCATGTTTCTCAAGCTTTCGAACCGTCCCTGCCTCGTGGTCGGCGCCGGCGTCATCGCTGAATCCAAAATCGCCAGCCTTCTCGACGCCGGCGGCCGCGTGCGCGTCGTAGCTCTCCAAGCCACTCCGCAAGTCCGCGCTTGGGCGCAGTCAAAGACTCTCGAATGGCACCAGCGTCCGTTCAAGCCAGCTGATCTCGATGGCATGTTCCTGGTCATCGCCGCCACGTCCTCCACCGAACTCCACGAGCGCATCTTCGAAGAAGCAACTCGCCGCGCCGTCCTCTGCAACATTGTGGATGTTCCCCCTCTTTGCGACTTCTACTATCCTTCGGTCGTTCAACGCGGCGCGCTCCAAATCGCCATCTCCACCGGCGGGCAAAGCCCCGCCCTCGCCCAGCGCCTGCGCAAGCAGCTCGAAGACCAGTTCGGCCCCGAATACGAAGAATGGCTCGCCCACCTCGGCGAAGCCCGCGATAAACTCCACTCCACCGATATGAACCCTGACGAGCGCAAACGCCGCCTTCACGCCGACGCCACCGAAGAAGCCTTCGAAGCTTTCCTCCGAGACCGCCGCCGCTCCAAACGCCCGCTCTAGACCTCGCTTTTCTCCGCGCCCCCAGCCATTTTGCGTCGCATACCATTCAAATTTTCGATTTTCAATATCCATATTTCCCCGGCTCGGCCTCTTCCCTCGGGTGCTACTGTTCATCTGAGATATTGGCAGTGGGCCGTTCCTTTTTGAAATCCCGCTGCAAGAAGGGCGCTGGCTGTTGCCAGCGGCAAAGGTAGCCTCCAATGCAAACGTCGACGATGAATGGTAGGGTCTATCTAGTGGGAACAGGTGCAGGAGATCCAGAACTCCTCGCCGCTCGCGCGGTCCACATCCTCCGGACTGCTGAGGTCGTTTTGCACGACGATTCAGTCCCTGTCGAGATTCTCGATTTGCTCCCGGCCTCGACGCAGGTCCGCAATGTCGACAAACTCGGCGCGGAGCCGGAGCATCTCCACGAAAAAATCCATTCTTTGCTGATTTCCGCCGCTCGGGAAGGACACCAAGTCGTCCGCCTTATGGCGACCGATCCAGTTCAATCTGCGCTTGCTGGCGAATTGACAGAACCTCTCGCCCAGGCCGGCATCGCTTTTGAAGTGGTCTCTGGCGCTCCAACCGCAGCGGGCGCCGCCGCTGGCGCAAACTCGCGCTAAAAGGTTCGCGCAAGTCTCTTCAGGACACGTCTGACTAACCGGCAGTTGCACTTCCCTGCCGTTTTCGACGCAGCAGTTCTCCCGATTGCTCCGCCGCTTCCTTCACCAGAAACCCCATTTTCGGATGCGACGGCTCGATGTCCGCTCGAATCCCCCGCCGCTGCAGTTCCTCCGACGTAGTCGGCCCAATCGAAGCCACAATGGCGTGGCCCAGCCCGCGCCGCATCTGTTCTTCCAGCTTCATCTCCGCCGCAATTTGAAATAGGTTCGCCAGCTGCACGCTCGTCGTGAAGAGCACCACATCAATTTCGCCGTTCGCCAGTGCGTTTACAGCCGCCCGCAGTGGAGCAACATCTTCCGGCAACGCCCATTGATAAATGGGCACCTGAGTCACCACCGCCCCGCGCTCCCGCAGCCCACTCAGCAATTCCGGATTGGATACGCCATACTCCTGCACCGCCACGCGCTTTCCGCGCACGCGCAATTCCTCTCGCGAGCGTCCCGCCTCATCCAACGCAGCTAATAGCTCCCTCCACGTATTCGGCTCCGGAACCATGATCGCCGGAGTCACCCCCAGTTCCCGCAACACAGCAATCGGCTTCGGCCCGCGCGGCACCACCGGAACGCGTCGCAGCGCCGCAAGGTAATCCTCGCGTTTGAAGGAAGTCTCCACCACGCCAAGCAGCGCCCGCGTCCCCACCCCAGTCAAAAAAATGACCATGTCGAACTCGCCCGCAAAAAGCCCCGCCGCAAACGCCAGCGCCTCCGTATTCGACTCCAGCGGCACCTCGCGCATCGACGGCGCCACCACCGCTTCTCCACTATAAGTAGCGATCAATTTCGCCAGCTCCGGAGCCCGCCTGCTCTCCAGCGCCAGCACTCGCAATCCATCAAATCCGCTCATAATATGGAATTGTCCACTAGAACCGGCCTCGCCGCCAGCTTCTCTTCCACATTCTAGCCTCTGCTTTCTAGTTTCCTTTCTCCCTTCCGCCATCTAGTCTCTGCCTTCCAGCTTCCAGTTTTCTCTCTCACACCCTAGCCGCGGCGCTCCTATTTACAACCTTACCGAATTAGCGTATATACAAGAATGTGTTCTCTTGGGACGCCAGGAAGGCCCTGAGCAACCTGAAGAAGCACGGCGTGTCTTTTGAGGAAGCTGCCACCGTTTTCGGAGACCCTGAGGCGCTCGACTGGGATGACCCCGAGCACTCCGATTCTGAGATCCGCTCCAAGCGTCTGGGAGCCTCGATCGCTGGCCGGATTCTGATCGTCGTTTACACGCCCAGGAAGGTGGACAATGCCAAGGAAATCATTCGCATCATCAGCGCTCGCCAGGCGACCCGCAAAGAACGGCAAGCCTATGCCGGATAGCAAGCTCGATCTCTCCGACATTCCCGAATCGAGCGATGGCGAACTGCGCCGCGCCCGTAGAGTCGGCCGCCCCGCTTCGGGAAACGCTAAACAGCTCATCGCCATTCGCATCGCCCCGGAACTGCTCCGCCGGCTCCGCCGTATGGCCGCCAAGCAATCCAAGCCCTACCAAACCCTCATCCACGAACTCCTCGAAAAATCCGCCCGCAAAGTCGCCTAGCGCCTCATATGCGCGTGACCGCATTAGTGGAGTTTCCTGAGCGGGGACGCCCTGGCGCAAGTCAGGCACCCGCGAGCTCGTTTTCGCCGGCTTGCCGTATCTTGCCGTTTATCGCCTCCGAAGGGGACGCCGTGGAAATTCTCCGCATTCTTCACGGCGCGCAGGACTGGCCGAAGTAACGAGCAAGAAGAACCGATCCTAAAATGTGCCGATGGCTCGCGAATCACTAACGCAAAGAATGCCGCGCGCCCGCCGCTTCATCGAATGGCTCAAGCGCTAGTAATCCCGTCGCGAGCGAGAGCATTGTAGTGTGTTCGGAGAGTTCTTAGATTTTTCTAATTATGCGGCCTCCCGCAGAAGTTGGTTCCCGAATTGCACGCACAACTAGTCAAGGAAATCTCTCTTTCTGCCGATAGAAAGAATGAGAAGGTGAAACCGTTGAGTACCACTCCGACCCGGCTGATCAAGTACACGAACCAGCGGCGCAGCCAGCGCGTCATGCTCGCACTGAAAATATTGGTCGGCGGCAGCCGCCTCGATGGGAAACGCTTCTCCGAAGAAACCGTCACTTCGGTCGTCAATGCGCACGGCGCACTGATTTTTCTAGCAGAGAATGTCGCAATCGGTCAGACGGTCAACGTGCGCAACATCAAATCGAACGAGGAACTTCAGGCCGAAGTAGTGGATGTCGGAGCCGTACAGGAAGGCAAAACCGAAGTCGGCATCGAATTCATCGAAGCGGCGCCGCGCTTCTGGCGCGTGGCTTTCCCTCCCGAGGATTGGAGCCCGCGCAGTCCCGAAGCCAAGCGCCGCGCCGTGTCTCCCCCGGTCACCCCGCTAAAAGCGCAGCTTCCGAAGTAATTATTGGTGCTCGCGATCGCGGTAACCCTCAGCTTTCGTCCAGAGGGCTGTAGCCGTCATCTTTGTATGTCGTATGTCACCGCCGCCGCAAGAACGTCAAGTCTGGCGGCGTGCTAAAATGCAGCCCGTCCCGAATCTCGGCGAGGGCAAATCATCACTCGCCGAAAGAAGAGGCCATATGAACTACTACTCCGCCAAAGAATTAGCTGAGAGTTTCCGCACCGTACGGAAAAACACCCTCCTCATTGCGCAGGAAATTCCCGAAGAGAAATATGGCTTTCGGCCGGCGCCCGATACCCGCAGCGTCGGCGAGTTACTGGCCCATTTAGCGCTGTCGCACAAATTTCAATACCAGATTCAGGCTACTGAGCGCCGAACGACTCTCGCTGGATTCGACTTTCCGTCGCTCCTGAAGCGCTTTGTCGCCGAAGAAAAAGAACCCCGCACCAAGGATCAGATCCTGGAAATGCTGCGCACTTCCGGCGAAACATGGGCCGGGTTTTTGCAGGGCCTCAGGGAAGATTTCCTGGCCGAACAGGTGCAGATGCCCGCGGGAATGACACCAGCGGCCAAGAGCCGCTTCGAGATGGTTCTCTCGGTGAAAGAACACGAAATGCATCACCGCGGCCAGTTGATGCTCATGGAGCGGCTCATCGGCATCGTCCCGCACATGACCCGCGAGATGCAGTCGCGCTTAGCCGCCGCTTCCGCTGCAAAGGGCTAGCTCCGCGCAAGCCGTCTTAGCTCAGGTAAATCCGGCGCTGCACTTAGGGTGTTCGCCGGATTGCTCGCTCTCGCTCTTCCAAATATCGTCTTCGATAGCCTTAGGGCGTGCGGCTCGTTCGCTACGCTGCGCGCTCAATCCCTGAAGGCCTAGGGAGATACGTGGTGGCCTCGCGAGTAGCGCCTCTCTATTCCCGAAGATTGAGTTTCCGGGCTGAAACTCACGAGAGCATTTGGGTCTGCTGGCGTTGCGATGGCGTAGAGGATGTTTCTCGCGTTTGCGATCTCAGCGTGGGAGGGTTATTCCTCTCTACACCGGCTCCTCGGCCCCTGGGCGCACGAGCGAGGGTGGATTTTCTTGTTCCCGAAGGACAGATCCGCGCCGAAGCAGTAATTCAGTATGTGATTCCCCACGGCGGCTTGGGCTTGAAGTTCACCGCCATCACCGACCAGGACTGCCCTAACCTGGTAGCCCTGATAAACAGAATTTGTACGCCACCGCGTCCACTCCCGGTAACTTCTAATGCGCATGACTCCACTGACCTGCAAGGCGCCCTTAGCCAGGTGCCAATTTAGACGGATTCAAGTGCCTTCCATCACTTTTCGACGGAGAATTTGTAGGTGGTGGCTGTGTGGTAGAGCGCTCCGGGGTTCAAGATCACGGAGGGGAATTTAGGCTGGTTGGGGGAATCGGGAAAGTGCTGAGTCTCCAGGCAGAAGGCGTTGCGTTTCGGATAGGTCGCGCCCCCCTTTCCAACGGTTTTGCCGTCCAGAAAGTTGCCGGTATAAAATTGGATGCCGGGCTCCGTGGTCCAAACTTCCATGACGCGGCCGGAAGTGGGCTCGACGACGCGCGCGGCAGGAGATTCCTCAGCGTAAGCTCCGCGCAGAAGCACAAAGTTGTGGTCGTAGCCTCCGCCAAGCTTTAACTGTTCGTCGGCTTGATCGATGCGCGCGCCGATGGTGGTGGGTTTGCGGAAGTCAAAGGGAGTGCCGGCAACGTCGCGGAGTTCTCCTGTGGGAATCAACCCTGCATCGACGGGTGTGAATTGGTCGGCGTTAATCATAAGCAGGTGGCCAAGAATATCGCCGGAGCCCTGGCCGGCGAGATTGAAGTACGCGTGGTTGGTGAGATTGACGACGGTTTTTTTGTCCGTGGTGGCTGAATATTCAATTTTCAAGGCGTTGGC
>Ga0210399_10003275_pt1 | contig 12618 bp, 10 predicted proteins | sample IncBWC14MmetaG_FD_150865 | JGI IMG/M metagenome (GOLD analysis project Ga0210399, IMG submission 150865) | Forest soil microbial communities from Barre Woods Harvard Forest LTER site, Petersham, Massachusetts, United States - Inc-BW-C-14-M | ecosystem: Environmental > Terrestrial > Soil >... | reverse complement strand
AGCAGAACAAGAACAATCATCGCACGGCCCGCCCAGATCCTTAGCTTTTCACGCGAACTTTCCGTATCTCGGGCTGTATTGTGAGTGCGCGGATTAGTTTGCATAGGTGCCTCTGCTCGGTCACCACTTGCTAATATGAAATTCAATTCTTGAGCGTGATCGACTTCACAATTGGCAAAGCGGTTCTGCCATAGCAAGATTGAGCTTCGAAACCCAGCGACGGCGTCACTAGAGAAGAATGGGTCAGCCAACGTTTGCGCATATGCGCCAGCCGCGAACTACCGGTGCGCGTCGAGATAGCAGGGCTTGTACATCGCCTGCAGTGCCTTGCCACGCAGGAAGATCATATGCCGAGTCACCAGGTTGATGATCACCTGCTGTAGCTGGACGCGGCCTCGTCAACAGCCCCGGCAGATCGACTCTATCACCTTGTTGACCTTCGCCTCTTCACGATCGATGGCGGGATTGGTGCCAAGCAGTGCCCCGTTCATCGGGCCGTCGCCGCTGCCGGATGACGAAAGCGCCGTGCCCAGCGAGTTAGTACCAGGCGCAGCGGCGCTGGTGCCGAAGGCGCCGCCAGTCACGGACGTATGATGCGATCCCATGCCGCCGCGGGCAAACGCCGCGGTGCTCGAAACGCCAATGCAAAGGGCGACGCAAAGAGCCGAAAGCTTATTCATGCTGAACTCCCTGGCGCCAACAGAACAGCAGGTTTACTGCGCTCAGTCTGTTGGCCGGCCGGCGGCTCTGACGGAATCTCGATTGCGCCCGCCCTGGCCACCGCCGCGGCCGTGACCATCCTCGCGTTGCCGTTACCATGCGAATCGTTGCCTGGGCCGAAGTCGTTAAGGAGGATACCAGCCGTACCCACGACTGCGACAATTACGGTTACTATCGCGGGTATGAGGTCACCGCGCCGGTCGTTTCTTTGAGCGTGCATGTGGTTGCCTGACAAATCCATTGCTTCTTGATCGCTAATGCGGTGAAGCCGATGTAGGTTCGAAATCGCCGACAACCATTAAATTGAGATTTAGATTTCGATGTGCGCCGCGACGATCATCGCAGCCGACAAAAGTTTACGCTTGGTCATTCGATTTTTCCATTTGGATAACAAAAGCCAAACAGCGGAGGTGAAGAAGCGGTCGACCGATCAAAGCAACGATATCTTCACACGGTTTCAACATCGCGCGAGGTGATGCTCGACCTATTCAATTTTCTAAATTGGATTTTAATTGAGATGATGGCGTCTGACAGTCATGTATCAAACGGCTCCCGGAGCTTGATTGCGCTGCCGGGAGTTTCGTTGGGGTGACCCTCCAAGAAGATATCGAGGAAACGCAAGCTGGGGCGGTGGAAAAAGTTCCGCACGCAACGGCTTGCTGTGTCCGGAGGCAAAGATGGTCCTGTTCTCTCGCTCCTTTGTGCGCAAACGCGTGATCTCGATGGCGACCACGGCGTCAGTCGCGGCGACATCGTTCGCCTTGGCGCAGGATCCGACGAGGTTGTATCACGTCCGTTCGGCGACTCCGATCCAATCTGTGGCGGACCGGTCGGATCGTTCGGAGGAGCAGCCGTTCCTGTCGGAGAACGACGCCGCCATGAACAAGATGATGGCGGACATGACGATCAAGCCGAGCGGCGATGTCGATCGCGATTTTGTCGAGATGATGGTGCCGCACCATCAGGGCGCGGTCGACATGGCGCAAGCTGAACTCAAATACGGTCATAACGAGCAGCTTCGCCGGCTGGCGCAGGAGATCGTCGTGACCCAGCAGCAGGAGATCGCCGTCATGCGGCTTGCTCTCGGCGACAAGCTGCCGCCATCGGTTGCTTCCCCGACGCAGCCTGGGACACCGCCGGCGTCGCGGCAAGGCGCGTCGTCGTCTTCCATGAGCCCGCACGATGCGATGTCGTACCATCAGATGAACATGAAATAGGGGTGAAATATGAAGCCTGGTCTTTTGACGCTTGGTTTTCTCGCGGGCGTTTGCCTGGTTGGACAAACGGCGGCCTGGGCCGGCCAGGCGCCTGCGGCCGCGTCGGATCCGGATATTCCGATCAGCCACCACGACCGCGTTTACTCCGCTGAGCAGTTCTCCAACACCGTCTCGGTCACCGATCCCGTCGACAACCGGCTGGTCGGCGTTATCCGTCTCGGCGACCCGCAGCCGGGCAATTTCAGCCCACTCTACAAGGGACAGGTTCTCGTCCACGGCATGGGCTTCTCGCCGGATCACAAGACGATTGCGGTGGTTTCGATCGGCAGCAACTCCGTGACCTTCATCGATACCGCGACCAATGCGGTCAAGCACACCACCTATGTCGGTCGCTCGCCGCATGAGGCGTTCTTCACACCTGACGGCAAGGAGGTCTGGGTCACCGTTCGTGGCGAAGACTATATCGCCGTGCTCGACGGGCAAAGCTTTGAGGAAAAGTCGCGCATCAAGGTGCCTGCCGGGCCGGGCATGCAGATCTTCTCGCCCGACGGCAAATACGGTTACGTCTGTTCCTCGTTCAACCCGGAGACCGTTGTCATTACGGTGGCCGATCACCAGATCGTCGGCCATGTCAAGCAGGACAGTCCGTTCTGTCCGAACATCGCCGCGACGCCTGACGGCAAGCAGGTCTGGTTCACGCTAAAGGACACCGGCACGACTGAAGTATTCGACGCACAGCCGCCATTCGCGGTGCTGAAATCGATCGACACCGGGCCGATCACCAATCACGTCAATTTCGTCCACAATGCCAAAGGCACATTCGCCTACGTGACCATCGGTGGTCTCAACGAGGTGAAGGTATTCCGCACCGACGACTTCTCGCAAGTTGCGACCATCCCGGTCGGCAAGCTGCCGCACGGCGTCTGGCCGTCCGGCGACGGTAGCCGAGTCTATGTCGGACTGGAAAACGCCGACGGCATGGCCGCGATCGACACCGCAACCAACAGATTGATCGCGACCAGTCCGATCGGTCAGGCACCGCAGGCCATCGTCTACGTTCCGAATGCCGTTCCGACAGGCGACGGCACGCAGAATCTGCAGCCGCTTGACGTTGCCGGCCAGGCCTTCCACATTTCGCTTGGCGCCGCAGAGGGCCGCAAAACCGTTGGCAGCGTTGCGACTGTTGTTAGCGAAGACAAAGCGCCCACCAGCGTCGCGCTGTTCGATCAGGGCCTGATCCAGGTGTTGCAGGCTTCGGTCACCGGCCTTGAGGCCAAACATCCCTACGTTCTTGCCCTCGCACACGATCGGGACGGCAAGGGGCCGCTTGAGCCACTGGCCGGCTTCATGACCAATCCGGCGGGTTCGGCCATCGTCAACGCCACTGGCGCGATCCGCCAGGTGGTGCACGGCGAGGACAACATTGTGCGTCGATATCTTGTGATCGCGGAGGGCCATCCCGACAAGCCCGGTCCAATCGTGCAGGTACAGTTGAAATAGCAAGCGCGATTTGGCGATCCAGCGCGTAAGTTAAAGGATAGACCATGGGCATTGTCCGTTTCGCCCTGCGATTTCCGCACACATTCTATGTGGTGGCGGCGCTGATCTTGTTTCTCGGCTTCGCCGCGATCCGCTCGATGCCGACGGATATTTTTCCGGAAATCCGCATTCCCGTGGTGACCGTCATCTGGCAATACACCGGGCTCACCACGCCGGAAATGGAACAGCGCGTCAGCACTTACAGCCAATATTCCATCAGCGCCAACGTCAACGGCATCAAGAACATGGAAGCGCAGACCCTCAATGGTCTGTCGATCCAGAAGATCTACTTCCAGCCGGACGTCAATCTCGACCTCGCTATCGCGCAAATCGTCTCAGCGACCAACGCCATCCGCGCGCTGATGCCGCCCGGCATCCAGCCGCCGATCGTCGTGCAGTTCAATGCGTCGAGCGTTCCGGTGCTGCAGCTCAGTCTCAATTCGGACAGCCTGAACGAGCAGCAACTCTACGATTTCGGCATCTATCGCGTTCGGCAGCAATTGGCCCCGGTTCCCGGCGTCACGCTGCCGACGCCGGCGGGCGGCAAGTATCGCCAGATCATGGTCGATATCGACCCGGACAAGCTTTTGTCCCGGGGACTGACGCCGCTCGACATCGTCAATGCCGTCAATACGCAGAACCTGACGCTGCCGTCAGGGACGGCGAAGATCGGCAACACCCAATATACGGTGCGAACCAACGCGACGCCGGCGTCGATCAACGACCTCAACATGATGCCGGTCAAGTTCGCCAACGGCGCTACCGTCCTGTTGAAGGACGTGGCGCAGGTCCGCGACGGCTCGCTGGTGCAGCAGAACATCGTGCGCGAGGATGGTCGCCGCTCAGTCCTGCTCAGCGTGATCAAGAACGGCAATGCCTCGACATTGGCGGTCGTCAGCGGCGTGAAGAACGCCCTGCAGGCTATCCGCGCCTCCGCGCCGGCCGGACTCAAGGTCAACGAGCTATTCGACCAGTCGATCTTCGTTACAAACTCGGTGACCGGCGTGTTGCGTGAAGGCGCCATCGCGGCGGGCCTCACCGCGCTGATGATCCTTGTCTTCCTGGGTTCGTGGCGATCGACGCTGGTCGTGATGATTTCGATTCCGCTGGCGATCCTGTCGTCGCTCGTGGTGCTGTACTTTCTCGGCGAAACGCTGAACACGATGACGCTCGGCGGCCTTGCGCTGGCGGTCGGCATCCTGGTCGACGATTCGACCGTGACCATCGAGAATACCCATCGACTGTGGACCGAGGAGGGTATGCCGCTTTCCGAGGCGACGCTGCACGGCGCCGCCGAAATCGCGGTGCCAACCCTGGTTTCGACGCTTGCCATCAGCTGCGTGTTCACATCGGTGGTGTTCCTCGACGGGCCGGCCAAGTACCTGTTCACGCCGCTCGGACTTGCCGTCGTGTTTGCGATGCTGGCTTCCTACGGATTGTCGCGAACCTTGACGCCGATCACGATCGGCCTGCTGCTCAAGGGCGAACGTCGCCACGCGGACGAAGCGGCCCCGAGGGGCTTGTTCTCGCGGCTGACCGCCGCGTTCGAACGAGGATTCGAGCGGCTGCGTAAGGGCTATGCGATACTGCTGGCAATGCTGCTTCGCCGGCGGGCCATCGTTCCGATCGTCGCAGCGTTGATCCTCGGTCTCGGCGCGGTGATGTTCCTGTCTGTCGGCCGGGACTTTTTCCCGCTCATCGACGGCGGGCAGATCCAGCTTCACGTTCGCGCTCCTGCCGGCACCCGCATCGAAAGCACCGAGGCGATTTTCCAGGCGGTCGAGGACAAGATTCGCGAGGTCATTCCGGAAAAGGACCGCTCTCTGATCGTCGACAATATCGGATTGCCGGCACGAGCCTACAATCTGGCATTCGCCGACGGCTCGACGATCGGGATCAACGACGGCATCATTCTGGTGGCGCTCAAGGACGGCCACAAGCCGACCGCCAACTATGTCAAGAAATTGCGTCAGGTGCTGCCCGCCGCGTTTCCGGAGGACACGTTCTATTTCCAGGCCGCCGACATCGTCACGCAGATTCTGAATTTCGGCCTGCCGGCGCAGATCGACGTCCGGACGGTGGGCTATGGCACGAACAACCTTTCGGTTGCAAGGGAGCTCCGGCAACGGCTTGCCGCCATTCCCGGCATCGTCGACGCGCATCTGCAGCAGGAAGTCGACGCGCCGGCGTTCTACGCCCAGATCGACCGGACCCGCGCCGCGCAGCTTGGCCTCAATGCCAGCACGGTGGCGACCAACATCAATGTCAGTCTCAGCTCATCGGAGCAGGTATCGCCCAATTTCTGGACCGATCCGAAGTCGGGAATCCCGTATTATCTCGCCGTGCAGACGCCTGAATACAAAGTCAACTCGCTGAATGCGCTGGCAAACACGCCGGTTTCCACCTCGCTCGCGGTGAGCGGCCAGACGGTTCCCGGCATGCTCAGCAATGTTGCGACGTTCAAGCGCGACAAGGTCCCAACCAATTCCAACCAGACCAATATCCAGCCGGTTTTTGAAATCTACGCCAGCGTGCAGGGCCGCGATCTCGGCGGCGTGGCAGCCGACATCAGCAAGGTGACGACGGAGCTGCAGAAGGAGCTGAAGCCTGGCAATACAATTCAGGTCCTCGGCCAGATCCAGAGCATGAACGACTCGTTTCGGAATCTGGGCATCGGGCTCCTGTTTGCCGCGGTCTTCGTCTATCTCCTGATGGTTGTGAACTATCAGACCTTCGGCGATCCGTTCGTGGTGATCCTGGCGCTGCCGGCGACGCTGTGCGGCATCGTCACCATGCTGTTCATCACCGGCACCACGCTGAACGTGCCGTCGCTGATGGGAGCGATCATGGCGGTCGGTGTCGCTTCCGCGAACTCGATCCTGCTCGTGACCTTCGCACGCGAGCAGCAGCTGAAAGGGCACACCGCCTTTGAGGCCGCGCTGAGCGCCGGCCACACCCGAATCCGCCCGGTGCTGATGACCGCCGCCGCGATGATCGTCGGCATGATCCCGATGGCGATCGGTGGCGCCGGCGAGGAACAGAACGCTGCGCTCGCGCGCGCTGTCATCGGCGGCCTCTTGTTCGCGACACCGACAACGTTGCTGATCGTGCCTTACCTGTTCGCCATGCTGCGCAAGGGTAACGACGGAAAGCCTCACCATGGCGTATTCGAGGAAGTCCAGGAATGACCGAGATTCATGTGCGACCAAGAGACGAAGTTCTGAAGGACCGGTCAGACCCGGAAACCGATCGTGTCGTCACGCTACCGAAGGCTCCGCGCAGGCGACAACATCGTTACGGAGGCGCGCTGTTCGGCGCAAGCGTGCTGTTGTTGCTCGTGGCTGGCCTCGCGCTCGGAGGTTGGCGCCACTACCAAGCCAGGCTCGGCGTCGCGGCTACTACGCAAGAGAGCCGCACCCTTGTTCCCGACGTTCGCGTGGCGACCGTTCGCGCCGGCGACAGCAAGATAAGCGTCACCTTGCCGGCGACCACGACGGCCTTTGAGGCCGCGAATATCTTCGCGCGCACCAACGGCTACATCGAAAAGCGCTACGTCGACATCGGCGATCGGGTCAAGGCGGGAGCCCTGTTGGCGGAGATTACCGCCCCTGAGCTCGACCATCAGATTACGCAAGCCAAGGCGACGCTGGCCCAAATCCAGGCCACATTGCAGCAAACACAGGCAAGTCGTGAGCTCGCCGAAGTCACCAACGGGCGCGATAGCAAGCTCGTCAAGCAGGGATGGCTCACGCTTCAGCAGGGCGACAATGATCGCCTGACCCTGCAGGCGCAACAGGCAGCGGTGGGCGTGGCTCAGTCCAATATTGCCGCCCAGCAAGCCCAGATTCGAATCCTCGAACAAGAGAAAGCCTACCAGCGCGTCGTTGCGCCGTTCGACGGCGTGATCACGCAGCGCAATATCGACAACGGCAGCTTGGTGACGTCCGGATCGACCTTCATGTTCACGCTGATGCATCCGGATGTGATCCGCACCCAGGTGTTCGTCCCGCAGGACGAGGCTTTCGGGCTTGCGCCTGGTGTCGATGCGGTGGTCCGTGTCCCGGAGATTCCGGACCGGAGCTTTCCCGGCAAGGTCACGCGCATAGCGAGCGCGTTGCAGCCCGGTAGCCGAACGCTGCTGACCGAGATCGACGTCCCCAATCCGGACGGCGCGCTCAGTCCCGGGATCTATTGCACGGTCGAGCTGCTCATTCCGCGCAAGACACCATCGATGATCATACCGGCCGATGCGGTCGTATTCGATGAGAACGGCCTGCATGTCGCGGTCGTCAAGGACGGCACCGCCCATTTCCAGAAGATCACGATCGCGCGCGACTTCGGCACCGAGGTCGAAGTGCACGACGGCGTCAAGCCGGGCGATCAGGTCATCCTTAATCCCATGGTGAACCTTGCGGAAGGCAGCAAGGTCGCGGCGCGCAGACCGCAGACAAGCTAGATCGGCGCGGAGGAAGCCATCGCAATGCGACGCTTATTGTTCATGGCAGCCGCCCTGCAGCTAGGCTGCAACACCAGCCTGGCGCAAGTCTCCACCATGGGCACCACCGCGATGGGGCTTTCATCGACGCCGGGGACGATCGTGACTTCCCCGCTCAACGGCCCGAGCCCGTTTTCGACGGCAACCCAACCGGGCGCTCCCGACACTACGTTGGCGCCGGTGCCGCTGGCTTCTGATCCCACAACGCCAGGCACGGTTGTGACCTGTTCCACTCCGACAGGGCAAATCGGGCCTGCAACTCCGGCGGTGCCAGTTACATCGATGTCGGCAATCGGTGGCACAACCGGAACGACGCCATCTGTTTCCGCGGCACCGACGACGTCAGCCATACCGCCCAGCTCTTCCTCGTCGACGGTTGGAAGCACGACTGCGCCAATACTGACGCTGTCCGCACAACCAGCTACCTCATTCATGACCAATTTCCCCGGCTCGACCGTCCCGGCACCGCCGCCGCCCGCAGTACCTCCTCTGCCGTCGCCTTCCATCACGGCAATGCCCGTACCGGCGTCATCGACGGTACCGAGCACAGTCTCCACATCCATGCCGGGCACCACAGCCACGGTGACATCATCGGCTGCGACGATGTCACCGACCGCGATGACGCCAGCGTCACCGTTGGGGACTATTTCCACGCCAATTGCCATCACCACCACCGGGAATGTCTCGCCAGCGAGCCCGCTTGGCAGCCCCTCAACCACCGTATGCAGTTCAATGCCAGGAGGCCCGCCGAGCAATGGTGCGGCTTTTCCGCTCTCGACGCCGCAAATTCCGGCGAACCCGCCACTCGGCACGATTCAACCTGATATCACGGAGATTGGCGGCACCAGCATCGATCCGACAATGACCGTGGTGCCCACACCGAACACGTCGGCGTGCGCCGAGAGCACGACGATGAATCTGGCTACCCCCGGGATGATGCCACCGGCGAATGCCACCGGCGCCACGGCAACCCCCGGCGTGTCGTCCCCATCTGGCTGCTGATGCGGGAACGCCGCGATATCCCTTCGGCAAAATGCCAGATCACACGCGGCCCAAAGAAGTGACGGCCAATGTTAGGGCGTGCATAACTCCGCCAATTGTTCTTGCGAAATTGCTTGCAACCCTCTCCGCGTACGTCATTCGGCTTGTATCGACCCTGAAAGGCTAAATTACTATTTAGTTGAAAGCCTCGGTAACGGAAAAGATCTGTAGGTTGGGTACATAGCAGTTCAGACAGCCTGCGCTTTTGGCTGAAAGGCACCCGACCAATAATCAACGAGGTTACTCTTATGCTGCAGAAAACGTCGCTCACGCCTCCCACGACTCTTTCGGAAAAAGCGGTTCACGATATCTCGGGAGTGTTGGCGCCGCTTCTCGCGGACGTGTTCGCGTTGTATCTCAAAACCAAGAACTTCCATTGGCATATGTCCGGCCCGCATTTCCGCGACTATCATCTGATGCTCGATGATCAAGGTGACCAGATTTTCGCGATGACGGATGCCATTGCCGAGCGAGCGCGGAAGATCGGCGGCACGACCCTTCGCTCGATCGGGCAGATCTCGCGTCTTCAGCGCATCGTGGACAACGATGCCGAATGCGTTAGCCCGCTCGACATGATTGCTGAACTCCGGGACGACAATGCGATGCTGACGCAGAACATGCGCAACGTGCATTCGCTATGTGACGAGGCAGGGGATGTGGCCACCGCGAGTCTGCTGGAAAACTGGATCGACGAAACCGAGAAGAGAATTTGGTTCCTCTTCGAGTGCGGTCGGCGTGCCTGAGACCGAGGCCTTCATTGTAGTCAGCGAACTTCAGCATAATCAGAAGGCGCAAGCTTTCCATCGAAACCGCCAAGCTGAACCAGCACGGACCTTTTACAGATGAGAACTTCAGCGAGACGATCACAAGCGTCCAACTACACGGCTGAACGAAAGAAAACTCCTGCAACAAGGCCAGCACCCGAGAGGGTGGATTGGCACCGGGCGGACCAGCGGCTCGATGAGGAGCTGAAGGACACATTCCCGGCGAGCGATGCTCTTTCGGTCACACGAAATCCGACCGGCAGGTGATCGCAGAGGCTTCGGGCCTGGCTAAAGCCGACTCGGTCGAAGTTCAAACTGAACGGCAGGGACAGAGGCATACTAACCGCCTCCACTAACCGCCTCCGAGCGGCTGCGAACCTGCTTCTTCAACACGCAAACATTTAAACAGATCGCATATGCGGCATGCAGAGAGCCGCCTGCTGCCGGACCACATTCGTACTACATCGCGCGTGTTGGAGAACTTTTTTGAATGTCAACTGAAACAATTTCGACGGATGGGCCGGTTGCGATCGATGGTCTGCTAGCCGAACGCCGGAGATGGGCCGCGGCGGCGATTTTCACCGCGCTGGCGATGGCATCACTCGATACGGCGATCGCGAACATCGCGCTTCCGGCTATTGCAGCCGATCTTCACGCCAGCCCATCCGATGTCATCTGGGTGGTGAATGTCTACCAGATTGCCCTGGTTGCGACGCTGTTGCCGCTCGCCGCGCTTGGCGAGATCGTGGGTCACCACCGGATCTATCTCGGAGGCCTCTTGCTGTTCACGCTGGCGTCACTGGCCTGCGCCTGCGCCTGGTCGTTGCCCAGCCTGCTGACGGCGCGTGTGCTGCAGGGTCTGGGCGCCAGTGGCATCTTGAGTGTGAATACGGCACTGGTTCGTTTCGTTTATCCGGGGCACTTGGAGGGCCGCGGTTTCGGGCACAACGCGCTAGTCGTTGCGACTGCCTTCACGCTCGGCCCAACGATCGCCTCCGGCATTCTAGCGATCGGGCCGTGGACCTGGCTGTTTGCCGTCAACATTCCCTTCGGCGTTGTTGCGATTTTGGTCGGTATGAAGACATTGCCGCGTATCCCTCGAGTGACACGTCCTTTCGATTTTCCTGGCGCGCTGGCGGCTGCGCTCTGTCTTGGTCTTTTCGTCGTGGGGATCGGAGGCATTGCCCACCACGAGCGCCCCGGTCTTGTCTCGATTGAAATTGTCTCCGCCGTGTTGCTTGGCTGGGTTCTGATCCGCAGACAGGCGGATTCTCCGGCGCCCGTTCTGCCAATAGACCTGTTTCGCAGGCCGCTTTTCGCATTGTCCACGGCTACCGCGGTCTGCTCGTTTGCAGTCCAGGGCTTGGCTTTCGTCTCCCTGCCATTCTATTTCGAAGACATTCTTGGCCGGTCGCAGGTCCAGACCGGCTTTTTCATGACCCCCTGGCCTCTTGTGGTGGCCATCATGGCGCCAATCGCCGGACGTCTATCCGACCGCTATCCCGCGGGAATTCTCGGTGGCCTCGGCCTCACATTGCTCGGTCTGGGCATGGCCCTATTGGCGTTGCTTCCGACGAGCCCTCACTTCGCCGACATCGTTTGGCGGATGGCCATCTGCGGATGTGGATTTGGCTTTTTCCAGGCGCCGAACATGAAGGCTTTGATGTCCAGCGCACCAGCCGATCGTGGCGGTAGCGCGAGCGGCATCGTGGCGACCGCACGTCTGACCGGACAGACGATCGGCGCAGCGCTTGCGGCAATCTGTTTTGGCCTCGCCGGCCGTGAAGGAGCGACGCTCGCACTCGTGCTTGGTGCGGTATTCGCCGCGGTGGGATCCGGGATGAGCGTCCTGCGTCTGGTCGCGGCGCCGCAACGTGGCGCCTGATCCTCCAGTTATTTGGCCAACTCTAAAATGCTATTTAATGGTGCTGCTCGTCCAGGAAGCCTATTTTTCCAGTAGGAAATCCCACCGCGCTTACCCCGGCGCCGGTGGCCAGCAGAGCCGGCAGCGCGCGCCTTTCCATTTGCCCAAATAGGGCGGCGCGCGGCCCTTAGGATGAAACCTGCGGCGGTTAGAGGTCGTTGACATGGCGTCGGTCTCGGGCGAGCGTGTAATCTCGGAGGCGACAGGCTCTAGCCGTACGGATGTTCTCGCCGCAGTCGGGAATCGATTGATGACAAAAGTGCTGCTGATCGAGGATGATAGCGAGACGGCTGAGGAAATCACAGCCGAACTGGTCGATCGCGGTTTTGAAGTCGAATGGTCGGCCAACGGCATCGAAGGCCTCGACAAGGCGCGATCATTGCGGCCCGATGCCATGATCGTCGACCGGCTGTTACCTGGAATGGATGGTCTCACCGTCATCGAGGCGCTGCGAAAAGATCAGGTGCGCACCCCGGTGCTTGTGCTGAGCGCCCTTGGCGCCGTCGATGACCGCGTACGCGGATTGCGGATGGGTGGCGACGACTACCTCACCAAACCATTCGCAGTTGTGGAACTCATCGCCAGGGTCGAGGCGTTGCTGCGAAGGCCGGCAGAATCGCGCGAGACGACGTTGCGGGTAGGGTCGCTCGAACTCGATCTGATCGAGCGTACCGCCAAGCGCGGCGATCGCGTGATCGATCTTTTGCCACGAGAGTTTCGCCTGCTTGAATACATGATGCAACGGAGCGATCAGCTGCTGACGCGAGCAATGCTGCTGGAGGAAGTCTGGAATTACAAGTTCATTCCGGCGACCAACCTTGTTGACGTACACATGGGGCGCCTGCGCCACAAGGTGGACGGTCCCGGCGAAGCCCCCATGATCCACAATGTCCGCGGTTCCGGTTTCATTCTTCGCGC
>Ga0210399_10003270_pt1 | contig 12623 bp, 20 predicted proteins | sample IncBWC14MmetaG_FD_150865 | JGI IMG/M metagenome (GOLD analysis project Ga0210399, IMG submission 150865) | Forest soil microbial communities from Barre Woods Harvard Forest LTER site, Petersham, Massachusetts, United States - Inc-BW-C-14-M | ecosystem: Environmental > Terrestrial > Soil >... | reverse complement strand
CAGCATCCTGTGACCAACAGCGGGTTGGTCAGTCCGGCCAACTTCATTAGTCAGGGTTTTGTCGATCCATTCAACTCACGGCTGTCGGTGCTCCTTACGTTTTGAGTCGTGCTGAGACGCGAGGGCGTGCCGCTTGCGCCCTCGTCTTTTCTTGCCCGCGCATGCCGAGACGAATTGCTTCCAGTATCTATTGGAGATGCTCCCGATGCTGGTGACACCACTTGGTTCCGTCAACTTTTGTCGCATAGCATAAAGCGAACGCTGGGTAAGGAGGAGTGGACGCAAGTTGAGATCAAGAAACGGTACTCAGGGCCGATTCAATTTTGCGAATGATCTCGACTGCTTCCCAGTGCTCTAGGCTCTTCATTCGGAGACCGGGTCAACTCCTGATTTGTCGGGTGGCCTCAATGGGTCGACGCGCCAGGACGGCACTTGCTTGCCGTAAGTAGACTCCAATTTTCTGAGAAACTCAGGAATGGGTACGTCCTTCTTGGGCATGTGCGACTACCTACCTGAAAGGCTCTGGCAGCGATTGTCCTCCAATTTTAGAATTGTGAGAACGAAACCACAACGTTTTGGCGCTCGTGCCAGATTACATGAGAAACCACCATGTGAAGGCTAGTACCCACTTTTTCGGTTACGGCGTTAATCAGGACTTGAGAGGTCAGAACGCTATCCAACCGCTCCAGCCTGGGTGCTCGGCAACCCCCTGCGCGTTGCGTCGCCGAAGTTCCGGAAATAACGGCGTTCCTGAGGTGTCCGGCAGTCCTTTTTGGGAACCGGGGTGGGTGTCCGTGGGGCTAGTTGCGTTTGGTTTGGTTGCCGGATCGGGGCCTACGGGTTATGCCGTGCGCGAGGTATAGGAGAAGTCCTCGTTCCTTGTCGGTGAGTTTGCCGAGGGTGGTCCTGAGCTTTCGGAGCTGCTGTGCTGCGCTTCCGTAGCTTCCCCACTCTCCACTCGGATTCAGTGGGTCGCGTTTGATGGGTCGGGGCGGTGGGTCCTTCTCTTCTCTGAAGAGCTCGTAAAGCGGGAGTTGGAAAGCGCTAGCTATCTTCTCGAGGGTTTCGACTGCCGGCACTGTATAGCCGTTCTCTACTCTGGAGATGTAGCAGCGGAGTAGACCGGTGCGGGCTTCGATGTCGCCCTGGGACAGGTTTTGACCTTCTCTGATGCTTCGGATTTTTCTTCCAATCTGCATGGACACCTCCTGCGGTTTTACATAGAGTAAAAGAACCGTGTCGTTAACCGTAACTACGGGACACCTTATATCACTAATAACATTAAATATTCAACGAAATCCACAGCGCCAACGGCTTGACCTTCGCTGGCGCCGGGTGTTTAGTGCCGGTGCATCTTGCGGATTGGGGGTGTCCATCGGTGACTTCCGAGAGGATCTCGCGTGGGTCGGCGCTCAATCTCGAACTGCTTAAGCGGTTTCACCGTTGGCTCGAAGTTCAGGAGTACTCCTTTGAGACCAGGCGTTTCTATACTCGCGTTGCGGATAGCTTTAGCCGGTATATGGGGCGTGCGTCGGTAGTTCGTGCGAATCATTTTGACATTCGGGACTTTCTTGCGAGTGCGGCGAGGCAAGGGCACATTCGGTTTACGCTGAAGCACGAGCTGCACGCGTTGCGGGTCTTCTTTGATTTTCTGAACTTGGGGGGATTGGTCCCGTGGGTTGCGCCCAGGTTCGTGAAGATTCGGACACCTATTCCGAGAGTTCCTCGATATTTGTCAGAGCAGCAGGTTCGCCGAGTTTTTGATGCCGCTCGAAATGCTCGGGAGCGCGCGTTGGTCGAGTTGCTGTATGGCTCGGGTATCCGTCCGGGTGAGCTTGTTTCTGTTCGCATCGAGGACATCGATTTCGCCGCTGGGCGGATTCTTGTGAAGGGAAAACGCGGGACGCGTTATGTACTGTTTGGGAGGAGTGCCGCCAGGGCGCTGCGCAAGTATATTGCCGGCCGCGCTAGTGGGTTTGCGTTCGCGGATGGGCGGCCCGCTCAGCAGATCTGCACTTATCCTGCTTCGAATGGTGGGTGGCGTTGTCGCTGGAAAATCTACGATGACCAGGGACAGTTCGTGCGTCACCAGTCCGCATTTATCGGCGAGAGACGCAAGCTCGATCGTGCCGGCGCGTTGTCGAGGTTTAAGCGCATGGCTAGGTCCTCGGATTTGTCACGCAAGCCTGGACTTCGGCAACTGGCTCCGGATTCAATTACTACCACGCTGAAGCACATTGGTGCGCGGGTGGGTATTCCGCTCTCGGCCTATCGCCTGAGACACAGCTTCGCGACGCACATGCTGGATCGCGGCGCTGACATTCGGGTGATTCAAGAGCTGTTAGGTCACGGGAGAATCAGTAGCACGCAGGTCTATGCGCAGGTGAGCAAGGCGAATTTGGTTGGGACGTTTCGTCGGTGCCATCCGCTTGGTTGAATCTGTTCGCTTGTAGACGAGGGGGTCGATATGGGAGGTCTCGCGGCTGCCGTGGCTCGGGGCGTTTTGCCGCACTGGGGTCTTTCCCGGGAAACATTTACGAAGCTCAAAGCAGTTGTCCCTCGGTCTTACTTTGAGCGAATGCGCGTGTACTTTGAACTCTACGGGTGCCTCGTGTGCCGGAGAAAGAAGGAACCTTACTTTAGTTGCGGGATGTGTCAGCAGTGCTCGGTTCGCGTTCGAGACCGGTTGGGCCGTTGTGTCCGGGTGCTCGCGAAACGGCAGGGTGAGGTGGTGGAGTCGGTAAGCAATGAGATGGCGTTCAGGATTCGAAGTGCTCGTTCACTCCTTGCTGATTTGAAGGTGTGCCGCGTGGCGGGTGCCAGTCGTGGGGTTGGCGCTTGCGCGGTGCCGCGAGTGATTACGCTTCGACTGGTGGACGAGAGAAAGAACTTCGGGCAGGTCGGCGCCAGGCGATCATGACCGACCGTGCATTGAACGAAGAGCTGGTAAGGCGGTTCACGCGTTGGCTCTTTGCCCTTAACTACTCCGTTTACTGCGAGTTTCAAGGCAAATTTCCGGACTTGGCTAAATCACACAAGTGCCGCATCTGGTGTCGCTTACGCGGAAACATGCGGTGCAACCACCCTCTCGAATTGGACTGACGTTGGACCGAAAGTCGTGGGGTGAACCCGTGATCCCCATCGCTCAGGGCAAAGTGTCTACCTTCCAAAAATAAGGCAAAACCTCTACATGCTTTGCTGAGTGTCGCATTCATCCTCCACCCGCACACGCGTGAGGAATGCGTCACGGTAAACACACCTGATTTCGTGCTCCGGTAATTCCCTGAGTATGGCTTTCGGCTAGCGCTATAGGGCAAACACCCGATTTATTTGCACGCCGGATTCCAATAAACTTCAGTTGTTTTCGATTCGGTTGAACATGCCGAACGGATTTACAAGTTCCGTTCCTTCGCGGAGACGGACATCGCGTCTCCCGGCTACATGGGATGTGTGGGTCTACTGGGAGTCCAGTGGTTTCAGCGACGTGTCGCATGTTCGTGATCTCAGCACTGGCGGAACCTTCATCGAAACTCCTCGGCGCAAAGCCAAAGGCGATTTAGTCCACCTTCATTTTCTGGTGCCGGAAGGGCAGATTAGCGTTGACGGCGTTGTGGCACATGAGGAGCCGATCACGGGAATTGGATTGAAATTCCAAACTGTCGCCGCCAAAGACATTCCTAAACTGACTGCATTGCTTGAGAGACTTCGCGCCGCATAACGCGTTACCGGGCACTGCTGACCATCGGGATTCTTTGTGGTCATGTCAACTTCTCAACTCGGGCGATCCACTTTTCCAGGACTAATCCCTTGTTGGCGTCAATCATTGTGAAAACAATCCCCATACCAACTCGCGCATAGACAACTCTACCCAGCGCCAAGAAGCTTTCGCCTGAATGCACAATCCGTATGCGGACTTTTGTGTCGGGCGGCAGAAGCTTTACCTTCTCAACGCGGCAACCAAACAGGCTTACTTCAGTCGTCTGTCCCAAAACTTGTTCTTCTGTTTCCGTATTCGTGAGTTCGACACTGGCTACAAAAGGATAACGGCGTGCGCGTGGGCGGTGCATCGTGTCCTTTCAAGGTGGTCGGTGTCGCGGGGAATGCGGCATTGTGGCTGTTTTCGGTGTTGCGTGCCATAACATTTTCAGCTAGCCATCGCCGTTAGACCGGCATACAGTACAAGAGCTGGCCCGGACTTCCACCTGTTCATCCACTAGTTCAATCCGCCCAGTTCGAGCCAGCGCCAGTTGATAGTGGCTCGCCACCACCGATTCAGACGTGTCTTCCCAGGCCCAGGCCAAGAAGGCTTGAAGTGCCCGACAAACTGTACTGGGCCGCCCGCTGTAAGAGTTGTAGTGGAATGGTTGGATATCGAGACGTGAGATACGTGCTGGATGCGCGAGGCGTGAACGCCGAAGAAAAACTCCCCGAAGGAGCAACCAGTCGGCGCTGCGACCACTGCGGGACGATGTGCGATTTCAACTTGCGTCAGCTTCGGCCCACTCCTGTAAAATTCCTTATTCCCAGAGCGCCGTAGAAATAGCCTCGCTGAGCTTACTTCGTAATTCGAATCACGCCCACTGCAGCTTGCCTCTGCTCGCGCTCCGGGAGTTTCAACCGCGCCTTCTCCGCTTGAACTTTCGTCTCACTGTTCGATGATTTTCATCAGGAATTTATAGCATAGGCGGTCGGATTCATTTCCTCCCGATAGCCTCCATCGCGGAAAGCTTCCGGTCCAAGTGTGCTTCTACGCGCAGCGCACCTGAATAACGTACACAGCGCTCCCCGGCTGCAACCCCACACGTAGGACAGGGCAGAGAAGACAACTGCTTGGTGAATTCTCTCTTTTTCACTTGCGAGCAGAATGCCACAGCACTCAGCGGGGGAGCTGTACCATTTTAAACAGCATTCTGTATGCGTTTGCTACCCCGGATGCGCCGTATCCTGCTTGACCCAATTATGTGACATGCCCGCCTACTTCTTGGCCGGTCGATAATCCTTGCAATCGCAATCGGGATACCAACACGGATGTGTCACTCCTTTCGGGGTGACTTTCTTGTGGTGGGCGGTGATGCCGTGCTTACAACGGCAAGCCTTCTTGGGGTGGGGACGATAAAAGCGGCGGTCAGGCACGACAAAGGGATGGTCAGACACAGTGAGTACCCCAACGCGCTGGGCTACACCGCTGGTCTTGGTGGCTCCGAAGCATCCGCCCACGTCCCAACCGCCGCATAAAATTCCAAGCCAACTGCACACCGCGCCTCCGCCAGTTGATGACAATAAATTACCTTTGCCCGTGATTGGATGCTGCCGTGGTAAGACTTAACGACTACGCGCTCCCCTGGCTCCCACACACGCGCCCCGTTACTAGCCGGACGCCGTGCAAGCTGAGGTTCTCAGTAAATGCCAACTCTGTAATGAGTGGTTGTTTCGCACTTGAGATTTGTAGAGCCACTGTTGCAGGAGATCGCTTCTGGATTCTCTCAGTCGGCATCCGGCAAAGCTCCTCTCAGCAGGATGTGGCGAACGTGACCTGGGAGCGCATGTCAATAATAAATGGAGACTACTAGAGTTCAATCGGCGGGCCATCGGTCGGTTGCACATCTCATAAAGGGCAGCGGCCACACCCGCTAAGGTAATTCCCCGTTACAGAAATCAGGTCATTACCGGATTGTTGGCCTGCAAGATATCAGTAATCTGCCTGCGGGGTTATTGCTGAGGTCTGGGAGCGCCCGCTCCCCACACTCACATGGACGTGGGTTCCGATGGAGTCGGTGTGCCGAAACGCACGCCGGAGCTTCGCACCGTCCATCAAAATGGGGGTGAATAACGATGAGCACGCTCCTTGATATTTTGAAGAAGGACAGCAAAGGTACATTCCACTGGCTTGAAACAGCAAACGACATCGAGACCGCCATAACTCGTGTACTGCAGTTATCCTCGGGGTCCCAGGATGAGTTCGTCGTTTTTCGTGAGGCCGATCTCCAGGTGGTTGCAACGTCGCGGGCGATACAAACCGAAAACGAAACACTCAGGGAATTAACTGAAGCCTAGCAAGGCGGGACACTAATGAACGATGATGTCCAGCGAGGTAGACACGACGAAAAGCTTTTCAGGAATGAGAGGCGACTGCCCACTTTGATTCCTGTCTACCTCGCATCCCTACACGATCCTCGCAATCGTGAGCAAACAACTACGGAAAATATTAGTCCCCACGGTGCGCGTGTCATCAGCAATCGGTCCTGGCGGCCCGGCGAAGGATCGATCATTACACAAACAGTGGGGGGATTCGCGCAAGCGGGGAGAGTGATCTATTGCGTGCCGACAGACGGCTATCGCTTTTGCCTGGGCATAGAGTTCCCGGATCGCGCTGTCAAATGGGCCGAGCTTTCCAGCGCATAGAGACGCACCGGTTTTCTCAATGGTTGCCCAACTTCTCCGACTTAGCAGGAGTTACCCTACCAGACTGCGAAAGGGTTGGAATTTCCATTTGCAAGGTCTATCCTCTCGACCGTAGGAGGAGCAACGACAATGAAACTCAACTACGTAATCGAGTTTGTAGCCGATATGGATCGAGCAGTGACGTTTTATCGTGATGTGCTTGGTTTGCCGCTGAAGTTCCAGTCGCCCGGCTGGAGCGAATTCTCGACCGGCGAAACGTCACTCGGTTTGCATCCCACGTCAGAAAAGAATCCGGCAGGAAGCATCGAACTCGGATTTAGCGTTGCCAATCTGGGAAAGTTTCACCAGGAGATGAGTGCGAAGGGTGTCCAGTTCAGTATGCCTCCGACGAAACAGGATTTCGGAGGAATCCTTGCACAATTCGTGGATTCGGAAGGTCGTCGTTGCAGCGTCGCCGAGCAAACGTCAAACGCCGCCAATCAATACTAGCAGCAACCTTTCCGGTAAATGGGACCGTTAGCTGGCCCAGAGGATTTCACCCGATGGAAAAAGCGGGTATTTGTCTGATTGCGGACCTCCGACTTGCCAGCCCTCCAAAAGTTTGATCCTCGGGAATCTTTACCCACCGATTCTGCCCGTTATTTCCCACCACCCTCCTAAACCGCTTCGGAGTACATGCTTTATTTGCTTGCATACATGGAATCCCAATTGCTCCTATTGCCATTGAACCCGGCCAAACTCTCGCCAAGGTCGTGCTTATGCCGAACCGCTTAGCCATTTCAGTCGCAAGCGCGTTTCTGACTCTTGAAGCCGCTCACACTCCTGGTGATCCGTGGAGCCACAACACGCAAAACCAAGCGTTTCTCGGTACAATTAAAAAGTGGGGAGACTCTTTCTGGCTGGCCAACACTTCAGAGAAAGTGGCCGCCCGGCTTGATAACCCGACTATGGCTAATAATTTTGTCAACCAAAGAGTGAAGGTCATCGGCACAATTGATGTGTCCAGTAACCGCATCGCCGTCGAAGCTATCACGCCTTGTGCCAGATAACCCGCCTGAATCGGATCGCAATCCTCTTGCACCACACGGAACTGCATTCAGGTTTCTACCTCATTGACGATGACTGGCCCGTGCCTAAAACTAGTTGTTTTAACCCTCAAATAGCTGCCCGGCCAAAATGAGGTTGTAATGTTGGAAGGTCGGAAACAGCCGCGCACGGCCACGCGTCTTCTGGTGTCTATCTTTCCGATACGCGATCCACGCCTGACCGACTTGGCCTCAATAGAAAATCTCAGTTCTCGCGGCGCACGAGTGACAACGCAGCGGCCTTGGGAACTCGGATCGCATGTCGGTATCAGGGCCATATCTGGTGCAATGAGCGCCAGAGCACGAGTGGTGTATTGTCAGCCCGTTGCCAAGGATTTCGCCGTTGGCTTGGATTTTCTAACGCAGTTTCGATAGTCCAGCCGTATCGGGGAAAGACCTTAGTCACAGTTCAGGTCTTCCTTGTATTGCGCCACCATCTTCGCGGCGGCATACTCCCCGTCGCCTACTTTCATATCCGTTTGAAAGTTGCGCGACCGAGGGGCGCTTTTCTCCGAGAGGGCGTCCCTTCAAGACCGATCAAAAGAGGTTTCCAGGGGATCGATTTCCGTAACACACCGAGGAACCTGGGCCATGCGTCAGGACGACACGCTCATCGGCAGAACGGAAAAGCGGCTCCCTATTATCGTTGTTGTATCCCTTGCGGAGTTAAGCCGCACGACCACCGATGGAGCAGAGTGGACCTACACCGATAACATCAGTGCACACAGTGCTCGCGTATTCTCCAAACACGTCTGGCAGCCCGGCGACGAGATAACGCTCACTCCATTCAAAGAAGAAATGGCGAACGGAAACGTCATCTATTGTCAAAAGATACCGGGTGATCGTTATTGGGTCGGAGTGAAACTTAAAGATCACCCGAACACATGGAGGGCTATTGGGAGGTATGACGGCCTACCAATGAGCGCGTTGGTGGAATCAGTGCGTTAAATTCATCCGATCTATCCAAGTCTTCTGGAGCTGCTTACTTCGATTTTCGTTTTGATTCGCGGAAAAACTGAATCAGGACGCCGGGTGGCACGGCTGGATTGACGCCAACAATCGAAAGTTGTAGGAAGATGCAGGAGGTTGCTCATGGCTCAGCCACAAACGCAGCGTTCCTACATCCCCATGACTATTTCCTGCGGTCGCTGCCAGCAGGAGCAGGTCGTCCACATGAGAGCGCGAACCGGGTGTTGGCAAATGGCACACCAATCGGTTAAATGCCTAACATGCGGACAGTACTTTGACGTGATGATTCCCGACGCCATCATCGCCGGGCCATTTCCTTCCCCTTAACGTCTCCTCGACGAAATGAACGTGAACTACTGACAGGATTGCCGTGCTATAGTCAGACAACTCCGAAACTCGAATGGTTGGAAAGCTCGGTGCGAGCTGGGCTTTTTCTTAAAAGGCGAAGATTCCAATTGCCCCAAACATCCGAGTGCCAATATCCGGCTGTCACAAGCAAACGATATACTCTCCCACTAAGCCCCGGTTGCCAAGCCGGGGCTTTCGTTTTGAGATTTTTGTTGCCTTCGACAGTGCTTGGTGTAAGCATGGCGCTCGACGGGATTGCGTCACCTCCCGCAATGAGTGATGCCGTCTCGCTACCCCTAATAAGCCCGGCGCAGAAGCCGGGCTTTTTCTTTTGATCCGCCTGGGAAAAGAAGTAGGATCAAGTCTCCTCCTCTGCCAATCCAGCATCCCCGAGTTCACATGTCGCTTAACAAGTGCGTGGTCCGGCTAAAGGACTCCCACGATACGGAACATAGCGTGGTCGTTTACGCAGAATCGCTGTATGAAGCTGCACTGCGCGGATTGAATCGATTGGCGGATGTAGGTTGGGAATCTGACGGTGAAACGATCCGGCAAGTCGAAGTGGAAATTCATCAGGAACCAACCACGCATATCGTGAATGTCCCGAAGCTGTTGAATTGTTTGGCCGTCATAAATGGCCTGGTACTTGGCACCGTCACTGTACGAAGCAAAGAACAAAACTTGGCTCATCGTGTCCTCCTATGCGCCGACCATCACGGTCTGTCGGCCCGTACCTATCCGTGATTAAGAGACTTGTTTTTGTACCAGCACTGCGATACGTAGAAGTAAACGGAAAGACGGAGTCCATACCATGAGGCTAAACAAGTTCGCATTCGCCTTGCTGACATTGTTTCCAATACCGCTCGCTGTTCCCGCAGAAAGCACTGAGCTTTCTGTAGCGGCGGGCGACACTTCTCGTTCCGTGCGGATCACCGGTCCGAAAACTCTGACCGACCTCGGCAAAGGCAAGTACAGCAAATGGGTGGGCTGCAGCTATTCCATACAATGGGGTGACGGCTCGAGATCGCCAACTGGTCCCATCGGGGCTGACTGCGGACAAGGGCTGTCACACACATATAAGGACGCGGGCAATTATAGAATTGTCGCTAAGACTTTTCATCCCGCGCCTAACGATAGTCATATTGTTGACTGGGTCGGTGAGGCCGGGTTTGTCGTGGAATAAGTAACTTAACCGGACAAGTCCCGTACCATTACCCACATGTCCGGTTACTGCGTTAATCGGGACCTGGTGCGTCGATGCGGCGCTGAATCCCGAGTAGAATTCAACCTTTTACCTATGCTTCCATGTTTCGGATTATGGCCATTCCATTTGGAACCAACTCAGTGGCTATGGGATGGGAAGCGCAGTCGCAGTCGCACCCACGCCGGTTCCTGGAGGTTCAAGGATCAATGAAATTAACCTTCGCTCGTTCCATCGTAATTGTTGCCATCGCGCTGGCGTTCACCTTCTCCGTCCCCGCGAAAATCCACGCGGACGCTGGCGCAGAAGCCACACCAGAAGCCGCCAAGCTCAATCAGCGCGGCCTCGGGCATCTCCATAAAGAGGAATACGAGAAGGCCATTGCGAATTTCCGCGAGGCACTGCAGCTGTACCCGGAGTATCCCGAGGCTCTGGACAATCTTGGCAAAGCCCTCGAGGCTACTGGTAAAGATGCGGAAGCCATTACCAATTTGGATAAAGCCATCCAACTGGCCCCACAGAACGCGGCGGCCTATGCCGACAAGGGTATGGCTCTGTTTCACGAGGGGAAATACGAGGACTCAGCCGGCGCTTACCGCCAGGCTCTTGAGCACCACAAGAATTTTTCCGAAGCGCAGAATGGCCTGGGTGCTGCCCTGCTGCACCTCGGCAAAACCGACGAAGCCATCGCCGCCTTCCGTTCCGCTGTCGCCATCAATCCCAAGAACGCAGACGCGCTTGGCAATCTCGGCTCCGCGTTACTCTCCGAAAATAAAGCTAAGGAGGCTCTGCCCTACCTTCGCAAAGCGCATTCTCTTCGGTCAAAAGACACCGAAGTTCTCGAGAACTACGCCCACGGATTGGATGAGGCTGGCCAAACCCACGAAGCGATCGCAGCCTATCACATGCTCACCACCAAGCACCCCGACCAGCCCGCCAATTGGGCTCATATCGGCAATCTATATTACAAGTCCAAGCGCTACGACCAGGCCAACTCCGCCTTCCAGAAAAGCCTCGCTCTCAAGCAGGATCAGCCCGATGTTCTTCTGGCCTTCGGGCAGACGCAAGTCGATCAAGGCAAACTTCCCGACGCCATACAGTCCTTCGAGAAGTGCCTGGCACTTAAGCCGGACGAGTTCTATGCCCTCTACAATTTGGGGAATGCGTACTACGCGCAAAAGGACTACGGCAAGTCTGCTGCCTATTACGAAAAAGCCTTCGCGCAAAAGCCGGATTTTCCCGAATCGCTCGTCGGGCTCGGCGCGAGCCAGCTAGCTGCCAACAAATTGGAAGCCGCCATCGCCACTTACAAAAGACTGGTTCCGTTGAAGCCGGAGGATGCGAATGTTCGCTTCAATTACGGCACGGCTCTCTTCAACGCCGGAAAATTTCAGGATGCTGTCAGCAATTATCGCGAAGCCGTCCGCCTGAATCCGTCCTTTGCGCATGCGCACTACAATCTGGGCATGACACTGCTTCGACTCAACGACCCAAAGTCTGCCCAGGCGGAATTTGCCGAAGCCCATCGCCTTGATCCCACACTAAATTCTCCTGTAGCTGCGAAATAAGGTAAGCGCGGTTCCGAGTGCTGTGTGCGGAGTAGAGGATGGGCCTTGTGTCGGCGGACAGCCTGGACGTGAGTTTCACGTTGAAAGACTACGTCTTGCGAATCCCACCACATACGAGCATTCCGACTGCGAGGAATGCAGGAAGCTCAAGGACGATTTGGTCAGTGCAGAGTACTCGGTTCGGGGCTTCCGACCGGATGGAGCATATAAGCCGCGCTCCCGTTGGCCGAAGGACTATCGAGAGGAGATGTCCCGGCTCCAACGTGCTACGAACCTCGCCCGAGCCAGATATGAGCTTCACTTGTTCGGGGACCACAAGGACAAGAGCTATGAAGGTCGCGCGAACACGAACCTGGAGATTGTCATCCGTGAGGGTTGTCTGAGGCCATGATGGCCCGGGCCGGTCGAGGCTCCTAGCCGCCACGGTGCTAGGTTTTGGGCGAGATCACACCCGGTCAGTTAGAAAAACGCGATAAACAGGAATTGCCTGAGGTGTGGTAATGGTTTGCTCCGTGGTGACCATCACCACCTTCCACAGCTTCCCTTGGCGTAATATCACCGTCCCTTGCGTCGGAATGGCTTCCTCACCGCGAGTGTCTACAATCAGCTCGTCCATCGCTGGGTTTCCGTTGTAGTGAAAGACGATCTGCTTTGCGTTTTTCACGTTCACCCCGCCCGGCCAGTCTAGCAAAATTTCCCACCGATTGACGGTCAGGCGGTCGGCTTGGCCTCGCACGGCTGCCTAGATTCTGGTTTGTCATTGCGTGCCATCGGGCGACGGCTGCGAATCTCTGAGGGTTCCGTGCGACGCCATGCATTTGTCAGTCGGCAAAAACCGGCCATGAGCCAATCCTAGTACCCACATGTCCGGTTACGGCGTTTATCAGGATTGACCCTGCTACTCGCCTTTCCCGTCCAGGAAATTGAAGCGGTCCTGTTTCACACCCCGGAGAATAGAAAGCCCATCAAAAAGTAATCGAAGTTCGTGTGCGTCGTTCTTATCGCGTCCCAGTTCTTGCATTCTGTTTGCAATTGCTTCCTCGGCCCTTT
>Ga0210399_10003267_pt1 | contig 12624 bp, 5 predicted proteins | sample IncBWC14MmetaG_FD_150865 | JGI IMG/M metagenome (GOLD analysis project Ga0210399, IMG submission 150865) | Forest soil microbial communities from Barre Woods Harvard Forest LTER site, Petersham, Massachusetts, United States - Inc-BW-C-14-M | ecosystem: Environmental > Terrestrial > Soil >... | reverse complement strand
GGGAAAAGACCGCTGATACCGCGTCAGTGCAGCAGACGGAAGCCGGCGGGCAGGCCTATGTTAACACCTGGCGCTTCGGGATCTCCGGATCGATTGAGGCCCGCGCCTGAACCAAGCCCATTCTCGTTGAGAGCGACCTTAGGTGGCGGAATCGACTGTTGACCTTTGGCTTTGAGGGACTCGTTTAGGGTCGTCAGATCCGTTGCCAGCAGTTGCTCGAATTCTTTGGTTACGTCAGCCAATTCTCTTTTAAGCGCGTCGATGTAAGCAATTTCATAATCGCCCGGTTTTCCCTCGTAGCTGAGCAGCGCCCCGTAGAGTTGATCGGTGTGTTCTCGTAGCCGCTCTTCACCTGTAATGGCTCCGCCTTCGGTTGTGGCGACAATTTTTTTACGCACAGCATCAATTTTTCCGTCGAAGTCGGAGACATTTTTGCGAAGTGCATCGCCCTCCGGCAACGTCGCGCCGCTCTTCGCCAATTCCCCGCGCAAAAACAGAATCCGATCCATCAGCGCACTCTCTTCGCCGAATAAAGCAACGACTTTCATCGCGGCGTCGAACTGCAACTTGCGGTCGGCCTCGGTGAATTTGGCTCGGCGATCGAGGCCAACGGTTAGCTTCGTTTCGGAAACTTTTCCAGCCTTTGTTAGTCGCACGGTGTATACACCCGGTACCAGGCGCGGACCGCGGGTTCCTGCAAAAGCGATCTGCGCAGCCGGCGGCACGCGTGGCGGTTTTTCGCGCATCGTCCACGTCACACGATTTAATCCTGTACGCTTGCTCGCTGGTAATTCATCGACGGCGCGGCCGGACGTATCCAATACCTCCAGTTTAAGCTTTCCAAATAAATGACGGGAGCGCTGATAGTAGGTGATGACAGCAGCGTCTGGCGGGTTATCGCCGACAAATGCTGCGTCCCCATTGGCCCATCCGCCGTCTCCTTCAATCCGCTGTTGTACAGGTCGCGCTGAAACGAAGGCGACGTCCTGCCCGATAAGCTCCGGGGTCAGAGCACGCAACGGCGTGATGTCGTCCACAATCCAAATGCCGCGGCCGTGAGTGGCCAAGACAAGATCGTTTTCCCGCGGTTGAATGGCGAGGTCACGCACGGCCACTGCTGGAAAGCGGTTGCCCTTGAATTGCGCCCAAACTTTTCCACCATCAATCGAAATATAGAGTCCGAATTCGGTGCCCAGAAAAAGCAGATTGGGTTGGATGACGTCTTCCTTAATCACGTGCGCATACCCACGAACGCCTTTGAGCTCTTGCGGTGTAATCAGCGGCGTCCAGGTCTTGCCGTAGTCGGTTGTGCGAAAGACATACGGCGCCATGTCGCCAAACGTATGGCGATCGAAGGCCGCGTAAGCAGTAGCCGCGTCAAAATTGCTTGCTTGCACCCAATTGACCCATGAATTCTTCGGCAGACCGGGAACATTGCCGACCACGTTGTGCCATGTCTTGCCTCCGTCACGAGTGAGCTGAAGATTGCCATCGTCCGTTCCCACCCAGATCAGCGACTTGTCTTTCGGCGACTCGCTGATCGAATAAATCGTGGTGTGCATCTCGGCGGAGGAATTGTCCACCGTCACGCCGCCTGACTGTTCTTGCTTCTGCTTCTGCGGATCGTTCGTCGTCAGATCGGCGGAAATGCGTTCCCAATTTTGGCCGTGATCGCGCGAACGAAAGAGGAACTGGGCGCCTATGTAAATGGTTCCCTTTTCGTTAGGCGAAAGCGCAATCGGCGTGTTCCAATTGTAGCGGAGTTTTTCATTGTAATTAGGTCGCGGTTTGATGATGCGCGCTTCATGAGTCCGCCGATTTACTCGCGCGATCTCGCCGCCCTGATATTCCGCGTAAATGTAATCCGGATCGGCCGGATCTGGAAACATCCAAAAACCGTCACCGTTGTACATGTTCTCCCAGCGCTGGTTGGTGATGCCGCCGGGATACTGTGAATCGCCCACCCATGAGCTGTTGTCCTGCAATCCGCCATAGACGCGATACGGATCTTCTTCGTCAACACTGACGTGATAAAACTGCGATACCGGCAGGTTCTCGCCTTTCCACCACTTGGCTCCGCCGTTGTAGGAATACCACATCCCGCCATCGTCGCCGGCGGCGATCGTCTGCGGATTGACTGGATCGATCCAGACCTCATGGACGTCGCCGTGCATTCCGCCGCTAATCACTGCGAAACTTCTCCCGCCGTCTTCGCTTAAAATCATCGCGCCGTCGGGTTTGAAAACGCGGTCCGGATTCTTAGGATCGACAACCAACCGCGCGAAATAAAACGGTCGCCAGACCATCCAATTACTTTTGTCGCGCTTTTCCCACGTCGCGCCACCATCGTCGGAAACGAAGAGCGCGCTGTCGGGAGATTCGACAAAAGCGTAAACGCGTTTGGCATTTGACGGTGCGATCGCGACGGCAAGACGGCCATACGGCTTCTTCGGAAAGCCTTTGTTATTCTCGGGCGTAATTTCCGTCCACGTAGCGCCGCCGTCATGGGAACGAAACAATCCGCTGGAGGAAGGTTGCTCGGGACTGCTCCCGCCCGAACGGTATTCCCATCCTTTGCGGCGGAAATCCCATAAGCTCGCGAACATTACTTCTGGATTCGTGGGATCGAATGCGACTGATGTGCAACCCGTGGAAAGGTTGGCGCCTTTGAGGATCAACTTCCATGTCTTGCCGCCATCGGTGGTCTGGTAGAGACCGCGATCCGGCGAATCACTCCACAACGGGCCGGGCACGGCAGCATAAACCGTGTCGCTGTTCTTCGGGCTGACCACGATCTGGGCGATGCGCTCCGAATTGTTCAAACCGGCATGCGTCCACGTCTCGCCGCCATCGGTCGATTTGTAAATTCCGTCGCCGATCGACACACTGTTTCGCGTCCACGACTCGCCAGTTCCGACCCAAACGTTTTTTGAGTTCTTGGAGTCGAGCGCGATTGCGCCAATCGATTGCACCGGTTGTTCGTCGAACACCGGCCGATATCGCGTCCCGCCATCGTCCGATTTCCAAACGCCCCCGCTCGCCGCGCCTACGAAAAGCGTGATCTTCCCCGACGGTTCGTGCGTTCCGGCAATGGCCGAGATGCGTCCACTCATCGCCGCGGAACCGATATTGCGCGCGCCCAAGCCCGAGATGGTGGCTGAGCTAAACGTCGGTTGTTGTGCGTGCGAGGTAGCGACAGAAACAAACAGGCCGATAAGCGAAGCAAACTTTAGTAAGCGCATAGCGATCGAGAGCTGAATTATTTGGAAGCCGCCGCCGGAAAATGGAAGATGGCGTCGTCCGCAGGCACGTTGGCTTCGGCTTTATCGATAATGATCTTTTGTTTGTCCGGATCGCCCTTGCGCCCGGACTCGATCGAGAAAGGAACGAACACGCCGCCGATTTTTTCGTAATCGCCAACATCGGTTTCCACTTCCTCTTGCGCGCCCTGTTTGATCCGCTGGGTCAAAATCCGGATTTCCAAAAAGCCATCCGGATCAAGGTAAACAAAATTCACATCGCCGTTTTTGCGCACGACTTTGATTTTGTAAGCCGGCGTACCATCGACATCTTCGGTCCCGAGATATTCCAGCGTGCTCTGCTTGGCCTTCCAATCCACTAGTGGCCCATCGATCTCAGCGTCTTCTACGAGCGACTTAACATCGTCCGCCGACATTTTTTCCGGATCTTTCCGCCCTTGGAATGGCCAGATTTTCCAGCCCTCTTTTCCGTCGTAAGCCTGCACCATCGTCATCCCTTGCAAAGTTGCTTCGGTGCGCACTTCGCCCGGCTGTTTCTTTGTCTGATTATAAGCCAGCTCGATTTGGCCCTTTTGGACGAGCATTTTGCCGGTAAGCTTCAGCGATTGCAGCGCGCGCAACGCATCGGCCCCTCCCTTGGCTTCGATGTTTTTGGCCACCAACTCATCGAGAGTCGGTGGCTTTTGTTCTTGGGTAAATCCGGCCGGCGCAATTAGGGCGGCGGAAATGAGAATGATGGCAAAGCGTAATTTCATGAGAATTCGCTTGCGAAGCGAAGCTCTAAAAGGATCGCGTCGAACCGATATGTCAAACGCACCGGTCGCTTATCCGCCGGAAGGCCCGGCAAACTGCGGCCAGCCCAGCGGATGAAGATCGACAATATCCTTGCCGCCCTTCTTTCGACGTTGCCGGAGTTTATCGAGAGCCAGGTAAATTACCGGTGTGGTGTAAAGCGTAAGCATTTGCGAGACAATCAGGCCGCCGACAATGGCGATGCCGAGCGGCTTGCGCAACTCGCTGCCGATTCCCATCCCGATGGCGAGCGGCAACGCGCCGAACATCGCAGCCATCGTTGTCATCATGATCGGGCGGAAGCGGACGAGGCAGGCTTGATAAATCGATTCTTCGGGACTGAGTCCTTCGTGACGTTCCGCCTCGAGCGCGAAATCGACCATCATGATCGCGTTCTTTTTCACAATCCCGATTAGTAGGATAATGCCGATAATCGAAACGAGATCCAGCTCATTGCCGGTTACCAGCATGGCTAAGAGAGCTCCAAGTCCCGCGGATGGTATTGTAGAAAGGATCGTGATTGGGTGGATCAGGCTCTCGTAAAGCATTCCCAGGATGATGTAAACGGCCAAGAGCGCCGTGAGAAGCAACCACGGCATTGTCACCCACGAGGCTTGAGCGACCTGCGCAGTGCCGGCGAAATTTCCGCGAATGCTTGATGGCATTCCGAGATCACGTTTCGCTCGTTCGACGATTTGCGTTGCCTCGCTTAACGAAACGCCTTGCGCGGTGTTAAAGGAGATTGTCACGCATGGAAACTGGCCCTGGTGATTGACTGAGAGTGGCGTGTTGTCCAATTGGAAATGCGCGATCGTGCTCAGCGGCACCTGGCTTCCGGAATTTGACTTGACGTAGATTCTGTCGAGCGAGCTCGGATCGAGCTGAAACTTCGGATCGACCTCGAGAATGACGTGATATTGATTCTGCTGCGTGTAAATGATCGAGACCTGCCGCTGGCCGAACGCGCTGTAAAGCGTGCTGTCCACTGCTTGCGGCTGAATGCCGAGACGCGCGGCCGCATCGCGATCGATTACCACGGTTTCTTGTAATCCGCGAAATTGCTGATCGCTCGTGGCGTCCTTGATCTGCGGATATTCGTGCAGCTTATTCACGAGCTTCGGCGCCCATGAATTCAGCTCGTCGATGTTTTGATCGGACAACGCATATTGGTATTGCGCTTTTGACGATCTCCCGCCCACACGAATGTCTTGATTTGCTGTGAGAAAAAGCTGCGCGCCGGGAATTTTCGAAAGCTTTTGCCTCAGACGCGCGATAACTGTGCCCGCGTCATCTTTACGTTCTCCTTTGCCCGAACCTTTTGGTTTCAAACTGATAAACATCCGGCCGTTATTCAACGCCGAGCCGGTCCCGCCGCCGAAGAATGATCCCACGGCCTGCACTGCCGGATCGGCCATGACGGTTTTCACGACCTGGTCTTGCTTTTCTCTCATCGCTTCGAAAGAAATGTCCTGCGCGGCCTCTGTCGTCCCCATCATTTGACCGGTGTCTTGTTGGGGAAAGAAACCTTTGGCCACGACAAAATAGAGCAGGATGGTCGCGACAATTACAGCGCCTGTGACGAAGAGCATGAGATATTCGTGCTCGAGCACCCATTTCAACGTCTGTTCATAAAACTTGTGCATGGCGTTGAAACCCCGCTCGCTCAACCGATCGATTACGCCGCGCTCCCGATGTCGCTCCTCGCTTTTCAGAAATCGGCCGCAGAGCATCGGCGTGAGGGTCAAGGAAACGACACCGGAGACGAGGATTGCCACGCTGAGCGTTACCGCGAATTCATGAAACAAACGCCCGATCAATCCGCCCATGAACAGAAGTGGAATGAAAACGGCCACGAGCGAGAGACTGATTGAAATGACGGTGAAACCAATCTGACGCGCGCCTTTCAACGCGGCTTGAAGCGGCGGTTCGCCCTTCTCAATGAAGCGCACAATGTTTTCGATTACGACAATCGCATCATCGACGACGAAGCCGGTCGAAACCGTCAACGCCATGAGCGAGAGATTGTCGAGGCTGTAACCGCACAGCCACATCACACCGAAGGTGCCGGCGAGCGCGAGCGGCATCGTGATGCTGGAGATGAACGTCGGCCAAAACCGGCGCAGGAAGAGAAACATCACCATCACGACGAGCGCCATCGTGATGAGTAGCGTTAGTTGGACGTCGTGTACGGATGACCGGATGGTCGTGGTGCGATCGCTCATCACATCAAGATGTACGCTCGGCGGCAGCCAGGTCCTCAATTGCGGCAAAATGGCGTGAATCAGATCGGTCGTGCGAACGACGTTCGCGTCCGGTTGTTTAAAAATAATCAATAGCACCGCGCGCTTGTTGTTGAATAGGCCGGCTTGGTCGCGATTTTCCTGCGCGTCAATGGCGGTGCCGACATCCCGCAAGGGCACGGCTGCACCATTGTGCTGCGCGACGATGATCGGCTGATATTGATCAGCGTGAGTTAGCTGATCGTTGCTCGAAATGACGAAACTCTGGTTCTCCCCGTCGAGTGCTCCTTTTGGCGACAGCACATTCACCTGCGAGAGCGTCGTGCGAATGTCTTCGAGACTGAGACCCATCGACGCGAGCGCCACTGGATTCAGCTGCACGCGCACCGCAGATTTAGCGCCGCCGCCGATGATCACCTGGCTGACGCCATCGACTTGGCTGATGCGTTGGCCGATGATTTGATCGGCGAGATTGTAAACCTCCGACAACGGCTGCGCATCCGACGTCATCGCCAGCACCATGATCGGGGCGTCGGATGGATTAGCTTTGCGGTAGGAGGGAGGTTGCGGCAGTCCGCTTGGCAATTCCCCGGACGCGGCGTCGATTGCGCTCTGTACATCGCGTGCGGCGCCGTTGATGTCGCGATTGAGATCGAACTGAATCGTGATGGACGATCCACCTAACGAACTGACGGATGTAATTTCCGAGACACCCGCGATTTGTGCGAACCGTCGCTCCAGTGGCGCGGCCAGCGATGAGGCAGCGGTCTGAGGATCGACGCCCGGCTCCTGCGCGCTCACGTTGATCGTCGGGAAATCGACTTTCGGCAGTGGTGCAACCGGGAGGAAGTGATAAGCCACCGCGCCGAGCAACAAGACCCCCGCGGCGAGCAGCGATGTGCCAACCGGCCGGCGAATGAATGGCTCCGAAACGTTCATCGCCTAAAATCCCAGTCGATCACTTTCGCCATCGACGCCGGCGAATTCAGGCTCTGGTTCGGGCGACGTGCGGAGTGGCAGTTGGGCTTGGGCCATTCGGCCGCGGTTGCGGCGTTCCTCTACCCAGCGCCCGAAGCGATCGAGATAAAGATAAATGACCGGCGTGGTGTAGAGCGTGAGAAATTGCGAAAGCAACAAACCGCCGACGATGGAAATTCCGAGCGGGCGCCGCAGTTCGCTGCCAGTTCCACCCTCGAGGGCAAGTGGCAACGCGCCGAGCAAGGCCGCCGCCGTTGTCATCATAATGGGCCGAAAGCGCAGCAGGCACGCCTGGTAAATCGATTCCTCCGGCGACATCCCTTCCTTGCGTTCGGCTTCGAGGGCGAAATCGATCATCATGATCGCGTTCTTTTTCACGATGCCGATCAGCAAAATGATGCCGATGAGCGCGACCAACGAAAAATCGATGCGGCAAATGAACAGCGCGAGCAGGGCGCCGACGCCGGCAGATGGCAACGTGGAAAGAATCGTGATCGGATGAATATAACTTTCGTAGAGAACGCCGAGCACGATGTAGATCACCACAACGGCCGCCAAAATCAGCAGCGGCTCGCTCGTTAGTGACGAACGGAACTCCGCCGCCGCGCCGGTAAATGTAGTTGCAATTGTGTCCGGCAAACCGATTTGCTGCTCCGCTGCTTGAATTGCCGGAATGGCGTGACTGAGCGAACTGCCGCTGCGCAGATTAAACGAAATGGTTGCCGCCGGAAATTGCCCTTGATGCGGAATGGAGAGCGGCGTGTTGCCCACGTGCATCGTCGCGAACGCGCTCAGTGGCACCGGCTGGCCGCTGCTTGATTTGACATAAATTTTGTCGAGCACATCAGGTGATTCACGGAAGTTTGGCTCCACTTCGAGAATGACGCGGAATTGATTAAGCTGCGTGAAGATGATCGAGACCTGCCGTTGTCCGAACGCGTCGTAAAGCGTGTCGTCGATTGCCTGGGTGAGCACGTTCAAGCGCGATGCTTTTTCACGATCAACATCGACATTCAACTGCAAGCCGTTTACCTGTTGGTCGCTTGCTACGTCACTGAGTTGCGGTTGTTGCCCAAGTTTTTGTACGAGCTTTGGCGTCCACTCCGCCAGCTCGGCCGCGTCGGCGTCTTGTAAAATATATTGGTATTGAGTGCGGCTAACGTGGGCATCGATTTGCAAATCCTGCGCCGCCTGCATGAAGAGCGAAACGCCTTCGACGTCGCGTGTGGCATTGCGCAACCGTTCGATGATTTTCTCTGCATTCGGGCGTTGATTGTGAGGCTTGAGCACGATGTAGAGACGCGCCGTGTTCAAGGTCGCGTTCACCGTGCCGGCACCGACCGAAGCCGACACGCTCACGACGTCAGGGTCCTTCCTAACGATGTCGGAGACGGCGTGCACGCGTTGCAGCATTGCCTTAAAGGAAATGTTCTCCGCGGCATCAGTCACGCCGATGATGACCCCGGTATCTTGTTGAGGCAGTAGACCCTTCGGGACAATGATGTAGAGGAGAATCGTGGCGACCAGCGTGACGATGGCGACGTTCAAGACGAACCGCTGATGCGCGAACACCCAGCGCAACCCGCGTTCGTAGAAATTACGAAACCGCGTCCAGTATTCTTCGGTCCGGCGATAGAACTCGCCTTGGTGTTCTCTTTCTTCTTCTTTTTCGGAGCGCAACAGCTTCGCGCACATCATCGGCGTTAATGTGAGTGAAACGAACGCCGATACGCCGACCGCCACACTCATGGTGATGGCGAACTCGCGGAACAAGCGGCCGACGATTCCGGTCATGAACAAGAGAGGAATGAAAACGGCAACGAGCGAGATGCTCAACGACACGACGGTGAAGCCAATTTGCTTTGCGCCTTTGAGTGCTGCCTCCAACGGCCCATCGCCCGCTTCGATGTAGCGCACGATGTTCTCGATCATGACAATCGCGTCATCGACGACAAAGCCGGTCGAGATGGTCAGCGCCATCAACGAAAGATTGTCGAGGCTGAATCCGGCGAGATACATGATGCCGAAAGTGCCGATGAGAGAGAGCGGCAACGCCACGCTCGTGATCACTGTCGCCCAGAGTTTTCGCAGGAAGAGGAACATCACCAACACGACGAGCGCGATGGTCAGCAGCAACGTGAATTGCACGTCGCGCACCGAGGCGCGGATCGTTTCTGTGCGGTCGGCCAGAACCTCGACGCGGACGGATGGCGGCAACGTATTCGTTAGGCGCGGCAGCAGTTGTTTCACCCGCTCGACGGTTTGAATGATGTTCGCACCCGGCTGGCGTTGGATGTCGAGCAGCACGGCGGGTTGTTCGCCGCTCTTCGTGCCGACCCATGCCGCGAGCTGATCGTTCTCCACACTGTCGATAACGTTCGCGATATCGCCGATACGAATCGGCGCGCCATTCTTGTAGGCGACGATAATCGGCTTGTAAGCGTCGGCGGAAAAAATCTGATCGTTCGACCCGATCGTGAACGATTGTCGCGGCCCGTCGAAGCTGCCTTTGGGCGCGTTCACGTTCGCTTGACCGAGAATCGTGCGCACATCTTCGAGGCTGAGGCCGAGCCCAGAGATCGCCGCCGGGTTAACCTGAACGCGTACGGCTGGTTTTTGGTTTCCCTGGATCGTGACCAGGCCGACGCCGGTAACCTCGCTCAGCTTTTGCGCGAGTAATGAGTCGGCAAAGTCGTTCACGCGATCGAGTGGCAAACTGTCGGATGTGATCGAGAGCGTGAGAATTGGTGTGTCGGCCGGATTAACTTTGTTGTATTTTGGCGGGTTCGGCAGCTCTTTGGGCAAGAATCCACCGGCAACGTTGATCGCGGCCTGGACATCTTGCGCGGCGACGTCGATTGGCCGGTCGAGAACGAACTGTAAGGTGATTGTCGATGTGCCGAACGAGCTCGTGGAATTCATCGAAGCCAATCCGCTGATTTGTCCGAATTGTCGCTCCAGGGGCGTCGTGATCGATGAGACCATCACGTCTGCGCTCGCGCCGGGATAAAACGTCGTCACTTCGATCGTTGGAAAATCAACCGTCGGCAACGCGGAGATCGGCAGCAATTCATAACCGAGCAGGCCGAGCAAAATTACGCCGGCCATCATTAGCGATGTCGCGACTGGCCGGCGAATGAATGGTTCGGAAATACTCATTTGGACCCCTTCGCCGGTCTCACCGATTTTCCGGCCGGCGGTTTTCCAGGCAACGCCGCCTGTTGCGTCTGCGGCGTGGTTAACTCGACGTGCGCGCCGGGTTGGAGTTTGTATTGGCCATCGACAACCACTTGCTCACCGGGTTGCAATCCGCTGTCGATCAAAGCTTGATTGTTTTCAGTTTGGGCAACCTTGATCGGCCGCATCTCGACGGTTTTATCCGGCTTGATGACATAGGCGTAGGTTCCTTGCGGTCCGCGCTGCACGACGCTTGAAGGAACAACCGTTGCATTCTTGCGTGTGGTCAAAATCAAACGCGCGTTTACGAATTTTCCTGGCCAAAGTTTGAGGTCGGCATTTGGAAATGTCGCCTTCAATTTCACAGTGCCAGTCGTCTGGTCGATTTCGTTGTCAACTACCGCCAGCTTGCCTTGGTCGAGCGTCGTCGTGTTTCCCCGGTCCAGCGCCAGAACCGGCAATCCTCCATTCGCCGCGCCTGCGCCCAGAATCGATTGCAGATTTTGCTCGGCCAAAGTGAACAGGACTGAAATCGGATGCAGTTGCGTGATAACAACGATTCCATTTTGGTCCGCAGCGTGGACGACGTTGCCAATGTCGACAAGCCGGACGCCCGTGCGGCCGTCGATCGGCGACTTGATGGAGCAATAATCGACATTGACCTGAGCAGCCTCGGCGGCGGCTTGCGATTTTTGCGCGTTCGCCACAGCAGTATCATAATCCTGCGCCGCGATTACGTTTCTTGCGCGCAAGTCGGCCTGCCTCTTCAGAGTCACTTCGTCCAACGCGGCTTGCGCTTTTGCCTGATCCAGCGCGGCCTGATACGGGCGAGGATCGACAACAACGAGCAAATCGCCCGTTTTCACATCCTGGCCTTCGGTAAAATTGACCTGCACCAGAGCGCCATCCACCCGGGGGTGGACAGTGACGGTGTTAAACGCCTGCACCGTGCCGAGACCGTCGAGGTAAATTGGCACATCTTTTTGCTCGGCTTTTCCGGCGACTACCGGTACCGGCCCGCCCGCGGCACCGCCACCGCGCCGTCCAGAGTATCCGCCACTGGTGGTCGCTTGCGATTGATTGGATGAACTGCCGTGATGACAGCTCCACCAGGCGATGAGCACAAGCAAAACGCCAGCGATTACAAAAAGTGTTCGTTTCGACATTGGCCTTACAACCCCCACCGCTTAGTGGTGCTGGATGCCCCATTAGTTTTGACCTGCACGACTACGGTTTGGTTACGAATAACTTTCTATTCCAGCGACCGTCAAATTCTCCTCGTAGGACGGTATCGCGAGCCCGGGCCCGGAACAATGCGGAAGGGTCGCGATTTGTTCTCTTAACCGAGCGCGCCAAAGGCCAGACCGAGACCGTAAGTCACCGCAGCCTCGATCATGCCCACGATTGTCATTTCCAGTCCCGACGCCCACCATGAACGGATCGTGATGAGCGATTTCAACGCGCCAACCGCAAAGTGAGCAACAATGCTGATCGCGAACGCGGCGACGACCGCCGCAATGCCGGTCAGAAAAAAAAACGGAATGATCGGGATGAATGCGCCGATCGCAGTGGAGAGCGCGGCGGAAAATGCAGAAGTCCACGGCTTGCCGAAGTGTTGCTGAGAGAGACCGAGCTCGCTTTGTGCCATCGCCTGCACCATCTGCTCGGGTTGTTCAGCCAGCCGCTCGGCCATCTTTTGCGCTTCATCTGCGTTGAATCCCTGCAGTTGATAAAAGAGCGACATCTCTTCGATCTCTTCTTCCGGGTTCTCTTCGACCTCGGCTTTTTCGCGCGCGATCTCGGCTTCGTAAACTTCGCCTTCGCTTTTTACCGCGAGATAGGCGCCCGCGCCCATCGACAACGACGAAGCAATCATTCCGGCCAGACCGGAGATGAGAATGTAATGCTGTTGATTGTTCGTCGCCCCCGCGACGCCGGAAACAATTCCGAACACCGCGCCCAGTCCATCGTTGACGCCGTAAATTGCATCCGCCACCCAACTTCCACCCCGGCCATGCCAGCGTTCGCGTTTTAAAATCGTGTCGAGCACGGTGCGCGGGCCAAGTTGCGGCACCATTGCGTTCAAAGCGCGGGCATGCGCTTTTTCCTCGAGAGCGCTTTCACGCAAAAAATCCTTTACGTCGTGCTCGCCGGAGAGGGCCCGATCTCGCTGATCA
>Ga0210399_10003266_pt1 | contig 12627 bp, 11 predicted proteins | sample IncBWC14MmetaG_FD_150865 | JGI IMG/M metagenome (GOLD analysis project Ga0210399, IMG submission 150865) | Forest soil microbial communities from Barre Woods Harvard Forest LTER site, Petersham, Massachusetts, United States - Inc-BW-C-14-M | ecosystem: Environmental > Terrestrial > Soil >... | reverse complement strand
ACACGCTTTTGTACCCCGCGGAGCACGCCTTCACGCGGGATGAAGGGCCGCGATTCGATCCGGAGGCGACGGACCTGGCGTTCGCCGAGACGATTCGCTTATTCCGTAGAGTTTTCCACGATTGAAGATCCCGCGCAGACAATCTTCGCGAGCGGCGAGCAAGGAGAGCTGCCTGCGATACCCCCAACCTAAACACGAGCACGACAACGGAACGAAAAGCCGAGGAACTTGCGACAGAAGATTCGCGTGGTCAGGGCAACTGCGCTCCCTCGGTCCCCACGTAGACGGCGTAGAGAGACTGGCTGGCAGCCATGAAGAGGCGGTTTTTCCTGGCGCCACCGAAGCAGAGGTTCGCGCAAGATTCCGGGAGATGAATTTTGCCAATGAGCGTGGCGTCGGGAGCAAAGATGTGGACGCCGTTGTAGTTTTCTCCCGCCCATCCGGCGGCGGACCAGACGTTGCCATCGACATCGCAGCGAATGCCGTCGGAATTGCCTGGGGACATATCCACAAACATGCGGCCATTCTTGAGGCGGGCGCCATCGACTACGTCATAGACGCGAATCTGGTGCGCATCGGTGGGATGCCGAGGAACCCCGGTGTCGACGATGTAGAGAAGTTTTTCGTCGGGAGAGAAGCAGATGCCGTTGGGCTTATCCATGTCCGTGGCCACGACGGTGACCTCGCGCGTTTTCGGATCCAGACGGTAAACGTTGGCGGGAAGTTCGAAGGGGGCTTTGTGACCTTCGTAATTCGACATGATGCCATAGCCGGGATCGGTGAACCAGATGGCCCCGTCGGAATGCACGGCGAGATCATTGGGGGCGTTGAGTCTCTTTTCTTGAAAACGATCCATCAGCACGGTGATGCTGCCGTCGTATTCGGTGCGGGTCAGGCGCCGCGAATCGTGCTCACAGGTGAGCAGGCGGCCCTGGCGATCGCGGAAGTTGCCGTTGCTGTAATTCGAAGGGCTGCGAAAGACGGAGACTTCTCCGGTATCCTCGAGCCATCGCAGCATGCGGTTGTTGGGAATATCGCTGAAGAGGAGATAGCGGCCATCGCCAAACCAGACGGGGCCTTCCGCCCAGCGCGTGCCGGTGTAGAGGCGCTCGACCGCCGCGTTGCCAACTTTGTATTTTGCGAAGCGCGGATCAATGACTTCGACGGCGGGATCGGGATAGAGGACGGGAGTTTTCTGGGATTGCTCGGCGGCACGCGCCAGTGGTTGGAACGCCATGGCCGTCGCGGCGCTGGCGGTAACTTTCATGAACGCCCGTCTCTGCATCGGTCACCTTCCGGCGGAGAATCCGCTGCGACGCACAATATCATGGGCTGTTGTGTCGTGGCATCAGCCGATTGCGATACGTCGGGGTTGAATAGATGCCGGGGTGCCGTTTCCCTGAGGGGGCGCCTTTACTCAACTGAGCAGCAGGATTTTAAGACAAGTGATTTGCGCCTCGGAGGCAGAAATTCGCGACGCGGCTAATCGTTCAGCGGAGGCGCGGGATCAGACTCTGCTGGCTTTGACGTGAATCTCTTCGTTGCGGAGGCGGTCACATTCGGAATTGAGGGATTTCGCGAGCCATTGGTCAGGGTCTTGATCGGTGCGGTAGGAGCGGGCGTGTTCGGCGACGCGCTGCATAACCACCGAGCGGACCTTCTCGGAGACCACGCCGGATTCGAAGTGACGTGCGATGGCCGAACGAATGAGCTCGGCGTTGGTGGCGCAGAGGGATGTCAAGGCCAGGGCGTCGTGCTTATCGGTGGCGAGGCGAATGAGGGCGTCGCGGTTTGTCATTGCTGCGCCTTGCCGCGACGTTTGCGTAATCCATTCCTCCAGAGCGGGCACCGTGCGAAAAGTCTTGGAGTTTATTTTCCAGGGGATGCTGGCCCAGAAGACGGTGACACTGTTGGTGAGGCTGTCGAGACACATGCGGTCTTCGGCGTTAGCGGTGGGCTTCTTCAGCCAGAGAACGGTTCCGTCGTCGGTTTCTTCCACGTCAACGAATCCATTGCTCCGTGCAAGGTCTTGGAATGCTTTGAGTTTTTCCATAGCAATTTCAGTTTACGCTCAATCGAGCATGGCGCCGGTTAGATTTAACGAGGATTTCAAGCTGGCTAACACGCAAACGACAAGGGACTAAAGGCTGTACCATTTTGGAAAAGCCCTCATGGGGGGCGAGTTCACGCTTTAGGGGAGAGACGCGCGCGGCGTAAAATGCCCCGGCGGATGCAAATGAGAAAGCCATGTTGCGGATCGAGCTTGCCGGGGGTTTCCATTACCGCTTTGGTTCAAATTGCCGGGGGCTCGTTGCTGTTCCTTATCGATGATCCTGGCGGTAGACCTTGCCGCCTTTCATCACGAAGCTGACTTTTTGGAGGACGCTGATATCGTTCAGCGGATCGCCCGGAACAGCAATGATATCCGCGAGATAGCCTGATTTGAGAACACCGATTTGATCTTGCCAGCCGAGTAGCTTTGCGCCACTGAGCAGGTCGGCCTGGAGGGCGGCGAGCGGGGTCATGCCGTATTTGACCATGAGGGTGAATTCGCGGGCTTGGGTGCCGTGGGGAAATGGGCCGACATCTGAGCCCACCGCCATGGGAACGCCGGCGGCGAGTTGCTTGCGAAATTCTTGGGCATGGAAGTCCTGCATGCGGCGTTCGCGTTCGGATTGAGCAGGAGTGGCGGCGTGATCGGCGAAGTATTCCGCGATGGCGAAAGTAGGAACGGCGAAGATCTGTTTTTCGCGCATTAAACGCATGGTTTCTTCGCTGAGTTGGTAGGCGTGGTCGATCGAGACTACGCCTGCGCGGGCTGCGTAGAGAGTGCCGGGCTCACCGGTGGCGTGGACGGCAACGTGTTTGCCGCTGCGTGAGGCTTCTTCGACGGCGGCGTTGAGTTCGGCTTCGGTGTACTGGAAGGGCGCGGAGAAGTGGCCGTCGCGGAGAGAGTCGGGGCCTGTTTCGTAGACCTTGATGAAATCGGCGCCTTCTTTAAATTGCTGACGGATTACGGTGACGAGTTCGGCGGCGTTGTTGGCGTAGGTGGCGTTGGACAGGACGTGCTGGTCGGGATTGTAGCGGATGGCGTCTTCGTGCCCGCCGAGAATGTCGACGGCGTTGCCGCTGATGCGCAGGCGCGGGCCGGGGATTAAACTGTGATTGATGGCGTTGCGGATGGCGGTGTCGGCGGAGCCTGCGCCTTCGGTGCCCATGTCGCGCTCGGCGGTGAAGCCCGCCATCAAATCATCGCGGGCAGCCAGCAGCGCGGAAATCGTGCGCTCCGGCACGGACTCTTCGACGGTTTGCAGATCTTCGGCGCCGGGATGGAGGAAGAGGTGAACGTGAACGTCGATCAAGCCGGGGAGAAGAGTGGTATCGCCCAGGTCGATGACTTCGGCTGCAGCCGGGTGTTTGACGACGGAACCCACCTCGACGATGCGCTCGTCTTCGACGAGGACTTCGCCGGGAGAGACCATTTTTCCGGATTCGATATCGAGGAGGCGTGCGGCATGCAACACCGCGGCATGCTTCGATCCGGCCGGTAGGGATTGCGCCAAACCAGGGGAGAAGAGAACGCAGGAAAGCAATGCAAAGGACAACGGTGCCAGGAGGGCAGACTTTGTTTTCATAGTGCCCAAAATGATAGCACTCCCGCTTTTATCTCCGGCACAGAGTCGCGGAATGAAGTGGAGACCGACCGGCGGCGTGACACGCGGTGACCAACTGGTGACTGTGGAGTCATTGGGTGATGGAACCGTGCGCGCGCGGCTGGACGTTTACTCGGCATCCGGACGGCGAGCTGGCGGGGACGCCGAAGATAGTTCTTGAACTCCTCCCCTACAACAGGCGCGTGCAAACAGGATCGAGTATAAGGGCGATCCCAAGGTTTTGCGAAGAGTGACCCCGCACAACACAACTGCTTGGCCTGGGACCTCTGGAACAAATTCCTGATTCTAATAATGCGTGAATTGGCAGAGAGGGAAGAGCACACCCGCTAGTCCGCTCCCCTTTGTCCGCGACGAGAGAGCGTGCTACGCTGCGCGCGCGATTTGAAAGAAGGAGATTCTGGATGCGAGTTCGACGGGTAGCCTGGCTTTGCGTTTTTTTATTTTTTGGGGCGACGGATTGCCGCGGGCAGGAGGCAGCAGCGGATTTGGACCACGTGGTGCGGCGGATGGTGGCGCAGGAAGGAGTCGTGGGAGCGTCCGTGCTGGTCGCACGCGGAGGCAAAATCCTTTTGCACAAGGGCTATGGATTTGCTGATCTCGGGCTAGAGGCGGCGGCGAAGGACGAAACCGTTTATCACGTTGTGGGGCCGATGCTGCCGTTTACGGGAATTGCGGTGCTGCAGCAGATGGAACGAGGGAAGCTTTCGCTGGATGATGACATTTCGAAGTATGTGCCGGAATTTCCGTTGCAGGGGCATCGTGTGACGATCCGGCAACTGTTGAATCACACTTCCGGGATTGTGGACTATCACTACCTCGGCGATCCGATTGAAGCTACAAGCCGGCAACCCAAAGCGCTCGACGAAGTGATGGCTCTCTATGCGGGGAAAAAGTGGGTGAATGAGCCAGGTACGAAATGGGATTGGTCGATTTCAGGATTTCAACTGCTTGTGACGATTGTGGAACGGGTTAGTGGACAGAGCTTTGCGGAATACGTTAAGCAGAATATTTTTACTCCAGCGGGCGTGGCGGCCACAACGTATTGCGACGATTTCTCGCTGGTGCACGGCCTGTCTCGTGCGTATCGGAAATTCGAGAAGGGCTATGTGCCTGCAAACGAGAATGACATGGCATATAACGCGGATTTGCGGTTTTGCAGCACGGTGGGCGACATTTATCAGCTTTGGGAATCGATTCGGGCGAAAAGATTGATCGGGCCGAAAACGCTTGAAATGATGACAACCGCGGAAGGCGCCGCGATACACATGAGTCCGCAAGACCCCAAAGCACAATATGGATTCGCGATAATCCTCAATCGCGAAGAGGAGCACCGGCGGATTGGGCAGCACGGGTCTTTACTTGGGTACAGCGGGAGCCTCTACGATTTTCCGGAGGATGGATTGACGATCGTGGTGCTGACGAACACGGAGGGGCAAAACGCTTATGCCATCACGCGGGCGCTGGCGAGGGCGGCGCTCGGTCTGCCGCAACTTCCGGCGCCACCGGCCGCCTCTGCCGAAAAGATGTTAGAGGACAAACCCGTTTCCGAGGACGAACGGAAACAGCTTGCGGGAACTTATGTTTTGAAATTGGAGCGACTGACGCCGGGTTTGCACGATTCGTTCGAGCAGTACCGCAGAACGTTCCGGGTGTTCGATGAGAACGGGCGGTTGATGATCCAGGCGCTGGGAGAAGGACCAGAGCGGCTGCTCAAACAACAAGAAGGCAGCTTTACGACGCGCTCGAAGCCCAGGAGCCGGGTGTCGTTCGTGGTGCAAGGACCGATCGCCGCCAGCATGAAGATGGATCCCTCGGATTTTGGAGTTCCGTTGTCCGGAGAGCGGGTCGGAGCGGGCGACCCGCAAACGTTTCACCGGCAACTGCAATAGAGCAGGCGGCGCTCATGGCGAGCGAACTCTTTGCGAAAGCGGCGAACGCTAGAGTTTTTGGAAGAAGTGGGCGACTTTTTTGCCGGCCGATTCCGTGTAGTAGACCGTCACTTTGGCCGTTTTATCGGCGCCTTTGCCGATCTCCTTTGCGGAGGCGACCGTGTCGTGGCCTACCACTTGAAAAGTGTGCTCAGTTCCATCGGCGGCTTTGACCACAACGGTCTTGCCGTCTTCACTTACGTGACTGACCGTCCCGTCGACAGCGTGCAGGCCACTTTTGCCCACTTTATCGACTTCGACGGCGGTTTCTTCCGCGCCTTTCGCAGTGTAGTGAGCTACAACCTCAGCGCCCTCGGTGAGTCCGCGGAAGGAGTCTTTGGCGCCCGTGGCCGTGGCTTGGGCGCCGTGGACAGTGGTCTTGGCAACGAAATGAAAGGTGTGTTCGGTGCCGTCGGCGGTTTTGACGACTATAGTCTTGGAGGCTTCATCGACCTTGGTAACTGTGCCGTGAACGGCAGTGACGACGTCTTCGTCTGCGTGGGCGGGCAGGAGGAAGAGAGAAGCAACGGTGAACAAACCAAGCGCGTGTTTGAACATGGAAAGCCTCCAGTGCGTTGACGAAACCAAGTCTATTCAGAGACTAAGAATATCGCAAGCGGGCCAGGAAATGTACAGGGAAGAAGCAGCGAACCGAGTCGGGCGAAGAGGACACGCGAGGAAGCTGGCAGAAAGGGAAGGGGCCCGGGGGAGCGAGGTGTGTAGAAGATCTATTGGGGATGGCAAGCGCCATGTTTCCGCAAATATCAAAATATGGCGAGCCGGCACCACAAAAAGAATCCTGCGAGACCGCGTTAAATGTAATGCTAGCAAATGGCTTAAAGCCGGAGCAACTAAACTATAGGTTAGAAATCTGCTATCACCACCGGCACGCTTGATAAAAGAAAAGAGCCTCAAACTGGTGTAGAATCATTTCCCGCTTCTTTGCACACCACCCAGGAGTCCACCGTGCAGCAATCCGTTCTACTCCGCGAATTACAGAAGGAAATCCGGCGTCACGACTTGTCTACCTTTGTGGAAGACCCGCCGAGTGTCGCCCAGGGCGGCAAAGGCGTCATCGTACCCGGTTGCCCTTGTTGCAAGGAAACGATTCGGCACAATCGCACAGTTCTGGACCATCTGACGAACGACGTTTCTACCCACGGTCATAAACAAGTTGTCGGCAGGTTCGTGACCCGCTGAACATAAGGTGAAGACCCGAGCCTCAATGCCAATCTTTCCCGGATTGCAGGGCACCATTAGTTCAATTAACTTGCAAATAGCGAGGGATACCATGATTCCACATCGTACCATACGGGAAATTCCGCTCGGCAACCTCCAGCCTGTAGAGCCGCCAGTGGCGATAAAGCTACATGCGCGTGTCGTGGAGTTCATCGCGAAGCCTGAAAAAACGGACGAATTGCGAGGTCTCCTCCGCCAGGTCGTGACCCCTCTCCTTCGGGATCGAAGCGGGTTTATCCGCTCGGTTGTTCTGACCACGCATGAAGAACAACGTCGCGTTGTAGTCATCACATTTTGGAGCACAGAAGAGCATACTGTGCGCGACCCGTGGGAGGAGACTCCACGAGCGCGCGAGTTATTTTCACCGCTGATTGACGCTCTTTCGAGGACGCGAACCTGCAAGGTAGATGTTACGGAGGCGACAGAGGCCCGCAGCCAGGCGATAAGCCTGCCGATTTGCTGACCGCGTCCCGTCTACCTCACATCGCTGCGTGACGATAACAGATCGGCCCGGCTGCCGTTCGGATAGCCGGGCTTTTTTTTCCTCTTAGGTTTATACGACTGCTTCGAATTCGAAATCTGTAAATATTACAATCGATAAACGCGAGAGGGCCCCTTTCTGCGTACTAGAACCGCCATTCCGCAAGGGGCGCTTCCTGGCTCAAGAGACATAAAACGCTCGACTTATCACTGTTGGCGCGTAAAGTGCATGACCTTCCATGAGAGACATATTTGTTTGAAAAATAATTCGTGAGGACCTGCCTGAGTGAACTATATGGCTGTCAACAGATTGGAAGGTTGGGATGATACACCTGCCAATTCTTTTGTGCTTGCTGCAAAACTAGAACCACTTTGCCCGCGCCACAACAAGATCATGCGATACGAGGCGAGCGGACTTCCTTCGGGAACCGACAATCGACCTTCCTATCATTGCGGTTACGAAGGGTGCAGCGTTCGCTATGACTTGGTCAACGGGTACTTCACATTACTCGGAATACCCGAAGAAATAAATCCCGTGGAGGAACCGGGTGGCAACACGTTGAAGTGCGAGAAACACGAGGCTTGGTTGTACCGCAACAGAAATCAAGCGAACGAATGGGGTGACGAGTGGTGTTGCGGCGTTGAAGGGTGCAGGTTCTGTGTTCTGACAGGGACAAAGGGCAATCGGGTCAGGACATAATAGTTGGCCGAAAGGTGGTCCGACTGTTTTCTGACAACACCGACACATCATTCTGGTCGAACCGCGGAACAAACGCGCCGATGTGACGGCGAATCGCTTGCGCGACGTCGTGTAAGCGCTAAGCCGGACAATTTACTAACTAAGTCCTTACAGAAGGCCACAATGGACGAGCGTGGAAGAGGAGCCCCATGGCAACAATTCCTCCACAAGAACACATTTTGCTCAACCTAACTTGCCCCCACTGCCACAAGATGAATTTGCTTGCGGTTGTTCCTGCTTCAGGCGCAAGTAGCTACGTTGAGTAACCGCAGGTGGTTCGATGGTCGGAATCTGAATTTGGTTTAGCGGTCTTCAAGAGCTTGTAGACCATTTCCTGGTTTAAAAATCGGTGTTCATTGAGTCCCTCTGGGAAGGGTGACGATCTACTCTGACGAACGGCGGAGCCTGTTCAACAAGGCGGCCAGATGCGGACGATCTACTTCCTTCACCGCCCTGAATTTCAGGCCCACGCCACGACCGGGATTTACATGCCGTACTACAGCGTCGGCCCTGATCTGTCCCTCCTGGACCAAAAATTCAACCTGTGTCTGTGCCCCAACAACTTTCGGACATCGCGTCTCGATAAACAGACCGCCCGGGCCCAGATTCCGAACTCGGGACGTGTCATCCTGTCCCCCACAACGCCAGTACACCCAAACGTCGGGCGTCTCGACTCGCGAGTTAAATCTCCTTGCAGGGGAAATCGGTTGTTGCCACATATACCACCGCCTGAGGGCTTTCCATAGATGGCGGAATGCAGAAGTACGCAGGACCTAAAGGGCGGGAATCGTTCCGAACGATAGGTCTTACGAAGCCGAGGGCGCTACAGTTGACCGAGTTCACGCCTCTTAACTGGGGGACAACAGAAACCGAATTCTAGACTTAAGAAACTACGATTGCAATATGAAAAGTGGTCCGGAGCGAACCAGTGCCAACGCCGTTTGATGTAGCTGGTTCGAAGCGAGTGGAACTCTCTAGCCGTCGCTAGCATCTTAATGAACACAGCCCGTGGAGGATTCTATGTCTGGGACAAGTTCAGCGTCCCTTCGTACTGAGCCGCACACTTGTATGCAGGTTGCGTGTCCATACTGCCGGACGAAAATGATTGTGAATGTCGGGTCAACAACCGACACCAGTAAGAACTCGGTTCAATGTTTAGGCTGTGACAAAACGTTCGTCGCAATCGTGCCCGGCCCTGTTGTTGGCGGACCTTTTACATTAAGTGATTAGTTCGAGCACAGAATTCCTTGACCGATTAGAGAGCCAGCTCAAAATTGGCAAGGAGCCTGCCAGCCGTCGGGCCATCGAGCGGATTTTGGACGTTATTATATTAAGAAGAGCTAGGAGAACGGCCAATATCAAAGCCTCGTCGGGGCCGAACGAGACTTCCGACAGTTGGTTGAACGCGAAGAAAACGCCAAGTAAAGGGTAGTCGGCGATCCGGTGCGGAGTTTTGCTACTAACGCGCCATTTTCTGAAGCGTGTACAAAATAAGTTTGCGGTCGTCCTCGTTTGCTTTGCCCAACAGTCGACGGAGTTTGTTTAGAAACTTCGCATCCTTGCCTGAATTACCCCATGCGATATTGTCGGAAGACTTGCGCTTGATTAGATTCGGGACTTCGGGCGGCTTCGCACCGTCGTAGAAGAGTTGGTACATGGGAATTTCTAAAGCCCGCGCCAGCTTTTCCAGGGTCTCGACGGCTGGCACGGTATGCCCGTTCTCGACGCGGGAGATGTAACAACGAAGAAGGCCAGTGCGCTTTTCAATGTCGCCCTGGCTGAGTTTCTTTTGTTCGCGAAGTTCGCGGAGTCTGTCGCCTATGACCATGCCGGGGATTATTCCATCAGGGCGATTAGAAAGCAAATTAGGCGTCTCCGGTAAATACGCTCGGAGCAATCAAATTAGGTCATCGAATAGGTCATCGAAACGTAGTGTGGTAGAGCCGCTCCGAGCTAACCTCAAATATTTGACGTTTTCTCAAGAAATACGCAGTTTCCAGTGTATTTGCTGCACTCCGAAGAGATAGAGTGCGGTCGAGTGGATTCGAACCACCACGGTATCGCTACCGCCAGCCCCTCAAGCTGGTGCGTCTGCCAGTTCCGCCACGACCGCACAGAGGTGAGAGGTACATCTTAACTGGCGGTGAGGAAGGCTGCAAGCCCAGCGACGCAACACGGGCAGCAGGATGGTTGCCAAGTGCGCTCAAACAGATTAGAAAGCAGTTCTCGCTTCCGGGGCCCCCGCTCGCCGAGGTAGCAAGATGGCCCCCATTGCCGACGCGGGGATCTCGCCTCGTAGATGCCATGCTCGGAAGGCGCCTTGCGCGCCTGGGCGGCCATGATTGCCGTAGGAACAAGGCTTAACCAGACGATGAACCAAATCAAGCTGCGGTGTTCGAGAGGATTTCGAGCGGCAGCCAGTAGGAAAATCCCGAGCCACGCATATCTCCTTGGGTTGAGTTCCGGGCGCCGTGGGAATTCAGCGGGCGGAGTAGGCACAATGTTCAGCGAAGCAGGCTACGTCGGCAACAGGGGCGTGGCGTGGAATCCACGGACCGAGAGACCCTGCGCGCCTCAATCGTGACCGCTACGGTTTCTTCGGCGGGGCAGGGGCCGGCTGTGAAGGTACGGGTTGCGAAGAAGCAGGCGCGGTGCTCGACACAGGAGGATTGCCCTGGGGCGCGGGAGCCGGGGATGTCGGCGTTGGCGTGGACGGAGTCGTTGCGGGCGTCTTCTTGGGAGCGGGCTTGGAGACTTGCTGCAGGACCGAGCCGCCTTGCACGACTGCCTTGTCTGTGCGAATCATCAAGGCCAGGGCGCAAATCATGAACATGATGGCGCACCACGTGGTAGCTTGCGAAAGAATCGTGGCGGCTCCCCGCGGACCGAAGGCGGTCTGGCTGCCCGCGCCACCGAAGGCGCCGGCAAGGTCAGCGGCTTTGCCGCTTTGCAGCAGGACGACGATGATCAAGACCAGGCAGTTCATCACGAAGAAGATCGTGAGCAGCGGGCCCGCCCAGCGGAAACCGATGACGATGATCGCTAGACCAATCAGAATAGCGATAGTCCACTTCATCCAACTCGGCATTTCTATCTCCCTGCGCAATCTCTTACGATCGTTGCGAACGATTTCGCTTCTAGGCTTGCTCCGCCTACGAGCGCGCCGTCTATTTCTTCCTGCGCCATCAATCCCTGAATATTGTCAGGCTTGACGCTGCCCCCATAGAGAATCCGCAATGCCGAGGCGTGAGCCGCGGTAAACTTCTCCGCGGCGCATTTACGGATAAGCTGATGGACCTCTGCGGCAATTTCCGGAGTGGCTGTCTTGCCCGTACCGATGGCCCACACTGGTTCGTACGCTATCAGAATACGGGAGAATTCACTGGGGGTCAACGAACCGGGGCCGTCGAGGAACTGGGTCCTGCAGACTTGCTCGGTGGTGCCGGCCTCACGGTGGTGGAGCATCTCTCCGATGCAGACGATGGGCGTAAGACCAGCAGCAAGGGCTGTTTTCGTTTTCTTGGCGACGGTTTCGTCGGTTTCGCCGAAGAATTGGCGCCTTTCGGAATGGCCGATGATCACATAGCGGCAGCCGGCTTCGACCAGCATTTGTGGCGAGATTTCGCCGGTGAAGGCGCCCTCCTTTTCCCAAAAGACGTCCTGGGCGGCGATGGCAATCTGCGAGCCGCGAGCGGCTTGGACGGCGGAGTGGATGGCGGTAAAAGGCGGAGCGATTACGATGTCGCATTCCTGGATGCCGTCAACGAGCATCGAGAACGCCGAGAAAAATATTTCGGTTTCCATCTGCGTCTTGAACATTTTCCAGTTTCCGGCGATCACGCGGCGGCGCTGGACACGACCGCTTAACCTAGCAGCGTTTTCTGCGGGCTTATCGGTCAGGGCTTCAACGCCGGGTAGCTTGGCGCCGGCCAGGAATTCGAGAGAAGCGCCGCCTCCCGTCGAGATGTGAGAGATTCGGGCGGCAACGCCGGACTGCTGAATCGCGGCGACGGAGTCGCCACCGCCGACGATGGAAGTGGCGCCGGCGCTGGTGGCGGCGGCCACGGCTCTGGCAATTTCAAGCGTGCCGTTTGCAAAAGCCGGCATTTCAAAGACGCCCATGGGGCCGTTCCAAACAATAGTTTTGGCTCGCGCAATTTCCGCAGCGAAAGCGCCAGTGGTTTGCGGGCCGATATCGAGACCCATTTGATCGGCGGGTGTGGCGGAGATCGCCACCGTAGTTGCAGGCGCGGTGGCTTTGAATTCTGGAGCGATGACATGGTCGACGGGAAGCAGCAGTTTTCGATTGTTCTGCTGGGCATCGGCGAGAAGTTTGCGGGCGAGATCGAGCTTGTCGTCTTCGACTAGCGATTTTCCAATGGGCAAACCCTGCGCTTTGAAAAACGTGTAGGCCATGCCGCCACCGATGAGCATGGCATCGGCAATTTTCATGAGATTTTCGACGACTTCGATTTTGTCGCTGACTTTTGCACCGCCGAGAATCGCCACGAAAGGACGGGTGGGATTGCTGAGCGCTTTCCCAAGGTAGGTGAGCTCTTTCTCCATG
>Ga0210399_10003265_pt1 | contig 12629 bp, 9 predicted proteins | sample IncBWC14MmetaG_FD_150865 | JGI IMG/M metagenome (GOLD analysis project Ga0210399, IMG submission 150865) | Forest soil microbial communities from Barre Woods Harvard Forest LTER site, Petersham, Massachusetts, United States - Inc-BW-C-14-M | ecosystem: Environmental > Terrestrial > Soil >... | reverse complement strand
CGCCCGTTCCCAGCTCGCCCTCGGCCGCGTGCCGCGTCTTGCCGAGGTCATCGCCACCGTCATGGCCATGGCCAGCGCCCGCCGGATCACGGTCTTTCATCCACACGCTGCGCCGCAGCAGGCTCTCCAATCGAGCGATCAGAATCGCCAGCTCAAACGGCTTCGGCAAATAATCATCGGCGCCGGACGCGAACCCCTGTAGCACGTCCTCCGCACGCCCGCGCGCCGTCAGCATCAGAATCGGCACATAGTTCTTTTTCTCGCGGAGCAAAGCCGCGACATCAAAGCCGCTCTTGCCGGGCAGCATCACGTCGAGAACGACTGCGTCGAAGCGTTCTCTTTTTTCGACAAGCCTCTCTAAAGCCGTCTCGCCGTCGGCGGCAACTTCTACGGCGTGTCCTTCGGCTTGCAGATTGAAGCGCAAACCGTCCGCCAGGTGCGCCTCGTCCTCTACCACCAGCACCCGGCTCACGCCACCGTCACTTTCCGGGGCAATTCCAGGGTCACGGTGGTTCCCTTCCCTGCCCCTTCGCTCTCGGCGAATACCCGGCCGCCGTGTTTGCGCGCGATTGACCGCACGATGAAGAGTCCCAGGCCAGTGCCCTTCACTTGCGAGAGCGAGCGCTGCGTCACCCGGTAAAACCGCTTGAAGACGCGTTTCAATTCCTGCTCCGGAATCCCCACGCCCCGATCGCGCACCCGCAGCACCACTCGTTTCTCATCGGGAGCGTCCAACTCCACCGAGATGTGCACGGAATCGGGCGAGTACTTCACCGCATTGTCGAGCAGGTTTGAGACCGCGGTCCGCAACTCTTCCGGATCGCCGATCACACGTGCCCCGCCGCCGTTCTGCTCGCGGTATTTGAGATCATCCGCCTGCAAATGATGACGAACCCGCGCCAGTTCCATGCACTCACGCACCAGCGAGTTGAATTCCACCGGCATCCGCTGCGACGGGCTTTTCTTCTGCGCCGCCTCACCCGCCTTCAATACCTGTTCCACGGTGTGCAGCAAGCGCTCGGTATCGAGCAGCATCAACTCGTAGAACTGCCGGCGCTGCGCTTCTCCGACTTCGAGTCGCTGCAATGTTTGAAGGTAGAGCCGGATGGACGCGATCGGCGTCTTCAATTCATGGGTAACCGCATTGATGAAACTGTCATGCTTCTCGTTGCGGCGAATTTCACGGACGAGAAAAATCGTATTGAGAACGAGGCCGGCAACCATGGCGCCAAAAAAAATGATGCCAAGAAAAACTTTGATGCCCTGGCGCCAGTTGAGGATGATCCAGCCGCTGCCGACCGCGAACGCCACCGCCGCCAGGCAAACGCCCAGCGTGAGGAAGAAATAAAACGCTTTCTGCCGGCTGATGATCCGCACAGGGAGATTGTAGCGGGCGGGAGAACAGGTGTCAGGTCTTAAGCGCCAGGGGTCGGGGTCTGCCGACGTTGTTAGAGTAATGGGATTTACGACAACAATGAACAGCAAGTTGAGCTGGAAATACAAGGCCAGGGCACAACACAGAACCAAATAGCGCGCAGGGCGTTCTTCTTGGCGAACTGACTCAGCCCCGCCCAGGCTGGGTCGTAGCTAGGGGGTCAGCTTAAAGATCGCGCCGTAGCCGTAGGCACCGCCCCCGTAGGTCGAGCCATAGAGATTACCCGCCGTATCCTTAACCAAACCGGCAGCCGGGTTTCCACCGTCTCCCCCACCCGTGAACGTATGAAGCACCTTAAACTGACCGGCCGGGGTCAGTTCGAAGACCGTCCCGCAGCCGTAATCATTGCAGCCTAAACCGGCTCCTTGAAAGGTTGTGCCATAGAGATTGCCCGTCGCATCTCGGATCACGCCACCATAAGGAGCGGCCCCGTCCGCTGCCCCGGTGAAGCTGTAAAGCACTTTCTCCGTTCCCTTGCTCGTTACCTCAAACACCGTGCCACTGCCAGACGTGCCGCCCCCTGACGTCGTCCCGTAAAAATTCCCCCCAGCCCGGACCAATCGATTGGGGCCAGGGCCTGACCCGTCCGCGTAGTTGAAGTTGAAGAGTACGGTCTCCGTATCGGATGGAGTTACCGCGAATAGAGTGCCGCAGCACAGGGCGCCTCCTTGCCCAGTTGTGCCATAAAGATTGCCCTTGGCATCTCGCACCAAGCCTGCGACCGGGTTCTCCCCATCCGCACCGCCGGTAAAGGCGTGGAGCACAGTCTCCTTGCCAGCGGGAGTCACCTCAAAAACGGTACCGCAGCCTAGACCAAAGCAACCAAGAGCGCCTCCCTCGTTCGTTGTGCCGTAAAGATTTCCCACGGTATCCCGCACCAATCCTGCTATTGGTTGTCCCCCGTCTCCTCCCCCGGTAAAGCTGTAGAGCACTGTCTCCGCGCCATTCTTCGTTACCTCGAACACCGTGCCATAGCCATAGGCGCCACACGCTCCGGTTGTGCCATAAAGGTTGCCCTTCGCGCCCCGAACCAAGCCTGCGTAGGGAGAACATCCGCCCGCAGAGTTGAAAGCATAGAGCACCTTCTCTACGCCGGCAGGAGTTACCTCAAAGACTACGCCGAGGCCGGGGTCAGCGCCGCCCGCGAACGTCGTCCCATAGAGGTTGCCGTTCGCATCTAGGACCAAATCACCAAAATAGGGGTTTCTCCCATCCGCACCGCCGGTGAAACTGTAGAGTGTCGTCAGCGTTTGTGCACGTGCCGGTTGAAGAGTAATGAATAACAAGCCCAGAACTGAGGTGAGCAGCAGGAATGCCTGGCCGATGCGTTTCAATGTAAAGTGCGCCTTGGACATGAGCCCCTCCGAGCCGATTGGAAAACATGTCTAGGCCCTACGCCAATATAGTCCCGAATCTAGAACACTGACAGCCGAAAAGGACAGGTGTGGAAATCAATCGATCAAAGTTGCGAAGGCTCCCGACGCCGGCCACCGTGGCCAGTTCGAGAGCCTTTCCTGACACCTGACACCTAATCCCTGAAACCTTACCTTTAGTCCCCAGCCGCCACCAGCACCTCAGCCGCCTTGACATCCCGCGTCAGGGCCGGCTTCGGCGGGAGCCTATCAAGATCGACCTTATAGACATGCCGCGCCAGTCCAAGTTTCTTCAGTGCCCAGATGCCGTACCAGTTCATATCGATTTCGTACCACTTCAAGCCATGCCGCGCAGACACCGGATGCGCATGATGATTGTTGTGCCAGCCTTCACCAAACGTCACAAGAGCCACCAGAAAGTTGTTGGTGGAGAGGTCTTTGGTCGCGAAGCGCCGTGATCCCCAAAGGTGTGTGATTGAGTTCACCATCCAGGTGGAATGCAGTCCGACGACGACGCGCGCAAACACACCCCAGAACAGCCAGGGCAATCCGCCAATCGCAAACAGGATCACGCCCAGAATAATGTTTGAGGTCCAATGATACTTGGTGAGCCAGACGTGAACTTTGTCTTTGGTCAGGTCGGGGACGTAACGGCCCAGGGTCGTGGTGTCGTGATGCATCGACTTGCCCATCAGGATCCATCCCATGTGCGACCACCACTTGCCGTCGATCGGCGAGTGCGGATCGCCTTCGTCGTCAGAAAATTGATGATGAATCCGGTGCGTCGCCACCCAGAAAATCGGCCCGCCTTCGAGCGCGAGCGTCGCGCACCAGGTCAGGAAGTATTCCACCCACTTCGGCGTCCTGTATCCGCGATGCGTCAGCAGCCGGTGATAGCTCATCCCGATCCCGAGGCTACCCGATACCCACCACAAGAAAATGGCGGCGAAAAATGCCGGCCAGGTAAAGAAAAATAATGCCGCAATTGCGCCCACATGAAACAGGCCCATGGCGATCGCGGTGCCCCAATTGAAGCCATCGCGGTTCGCCCGTTCTCTACGATTCGTGCCTTCTCCGGTTTCGCTCATTGACTGGCTGGTCGCCTCGTTCATGGTCTCGCGCATGGTCACGCTCATCGTTTCTTCTCCGGACTTTTGTCCAAACACCCGTCTTGCTGAGGTCTATCTAGACAATACCAAGAGTCGACGAACTGCTTTGTAATACTTCTGTAATCCTCGCTGGTTAAAGGGGTTACGAGCGTAACCTCGGTCACGCGAAAAGACGGGAAGCACTGGGCCGCCTCATCAATCCATCTTGCCGTTTTGAAGCGGCACCAATTCAGTTCGCCCGCCCGAGGCCGTCGAACGTCGTTAAACGTCGGGAGTCCTTAGCCTCGCAGGTTCTCGACCTGCAATTTTTTCGTGCACGTTTTTGGGCTGCGGAGTATCGTTGGACGTTTCAACCGTGCTCCCAAACAGGAGGGGTGTGTTGAAAAATAAAACTCCGCTGATCCTTCTTCCATTGCTCTTTCTGGTGATCGCGCTGTGGGCACAGAAGGATCAGGCGCCCGCAAAAACTCCCACTCCGGAATCCAAGGTTCCTCCCGAAGATGCGGCCAAGATAAATCCCGTTAAGCCGACCCCGGAGTCACTGGCCAAGGGCAAGAAGATGTACGGCATCGACTGTGCGATGTGCCATGGAAACAACGGCGACGGCAAGGGCGACATAGGGGCGGACTACAAGAACATCCCCGATTTCACCAATCCGGATGCGTTGAAAAATCGTACCGACGGCGAACTCTTCTACGTTACAAGGAAGGGTAAGGGCGACATGCCCCCCGAAGACAACCGCGCCAAAAATGACGACATCTGGAATATGGTGAACTACGTCCGCTCGTTCGCGAAGAAGTAGAAGAATTGTTTGGGGGGGGACGGGCGCCTCGCCCGTCTAAGCCGAGTAAAGCTCGGCAGGCGCCCGCGGTCACGGCAACTCTGGATTCGCTGACTCTGAATTTCCTAAATCCGGATTAGCGATAAGTCGCCGTCGCCTACTTTGATGCCGCCTTCACTTCCACCCCCGCCCATTTCTCCAGGAGCGTAAGCGTCGACGCATAGTCCAGATCCGCCTGCCCTTCCTCGGCAGCGACGTCGTAGACCTCTTCCACCGCCTCGAGTCCAGGCAGGCGCACCCGCGCTTCCTTGGCGGCATCGAGCGCCAGGCGAATGTCTTTCAGCATCAGCCGCAGAGGGAAATTGGGCGAGAAGTCGCGCTTCAGAATGAACGGGGCTTTGTACTCCACCACCCCCGAACGCACCATGGACGCCTGTATCAGCGGCAACAGCTTTTCTACCTCGACGCCGAGCTTGGTGGCGAGCGCCAGCGCTTCAGCGAATCCTTCGTAGATGAGCGCGATCTGCAGATTCATGACCAGCTTCGTGGCCTGTCCTTTGCTCGTTTCACCCATGTGAAACTGCTGCTTGCCCATCGCCTGAAAAAGCGGCTGCAGACGAGCGAGCACGGCTTCGTCGCCACCCACCATGAAAATCAGTTGCCCCGCTTCAGCGGCAATCTTTGAGCCGGTCATCGGAGCGTCCACATAGTCGACGCCCCGCGCCTTCACGCGTTCCGCAAAGCGTCGCGTGGCCGAGGGCGAAATCGTGCTCGAGTCCGCGATAATCATGCCTTCGGCCAGAACTTGATCAACGCCGCCCGGGCCAAACAGCACATCGTCGACCGCCTTCGTGTCGGAGACGCACATCCACACCACTTCGACGCCCTCGGACGCATCCGCCGGAGAAACCGCGCTGCGTGCGCCTTCCACGTCCTTACCCGCGCTCCGATTCCAAACCGCGACCTCGTGTCCGGCTTTGACCAGGTTGGCGGCCATCGACCGACCCATAATTCCCATGCCAAGAAAAGCTACGCGCATTAGCGTTGATTCCTCCAAACCGAATTCGCTTAAACTTTGGATTAGATATGACCAGCAAAGCGACGGTCAAGGTAAACAAACTATTCACCCGGGAAAATCACCACCCACGGCACCGCGTTCCGCAGAAATCTCGCCGCCCCGGTGTCGACTCCCACTTCCAGAGCATCTATATTTTGCTAGGGACTTGAGAGAACAAAGCCGATAATGTAGCTATGGTCCGCGTTTCGAGCGGACGGCTCGAATTATCGTGGTCGCGTCATACTGGTCGAATCATACTGGTTGAGACCGATGTTGAAGTCCTCATTGAAAAATCCCGCGCTGCGCAAGCGAGCCAGTCAATTCACGCGCCTGGTGCGGCATTCCGTGGTCACCCCGCGCACCGGCAAAACCCACAAGCCGCAACTGGTTTCAAACGGCGAACTCGGCGTCACCTTCATCGGACACTCCAGCTTCTTCCTGCAAATTGGCGGACAGAACGTCGTCATCGATCCTAACTTTGCCCGCTGGCTGTTCGTCCTAAAGCGCCTGCGCCAACCTGGATTGAACCTGCGCGACCTGCCTCCTATGGACGTCGTCCTGGTAACGCACGCGCACTTCGATCACCTGCATCGCCAGTCGCTGCGCACCATCGCGCGGCAAACCCGCCGACAGACCGGAACCGCGCCCACTCTCGTCGTACCTCATCACTTGTTCGACCTTGTTTCCGACCTCGGCTTCGAACAAATCGTCGAACTCGAGTGGTGGAATACCTATCGCCACGGCACGCTCGACATCACTCACGTACCTTCTCGGCATTGGGGAGCGCGCATCCTTAAGGATTCGCACCGCGGTTACGGCGGCTACGTGTTGCGCAGCGGCAAACATTCCGTATACCACGCCGGAGACACCGCCTACTTCGCCGGCTTCCGCGAAATCGGACGCCGCCTGTCGCCCGAACTAGCGCTGCTTCCGATCGGCGCCTACAATCCGCCCCAATTTCGCAATGTCCACACCAGTCCCGCCGACGCCACTCGCGCCTTTCTCGATCTGAATGCCCGCTGGATGGTCCCCATGCATTACGGAACATTTCGCCTCTCGCATGAGCCCATAGAAGAACCCCTCCAGTTGTTGGAGCGCGAGGCGCTGAAGGCCGGCGTAAAGGACAAGGTGGTAGTGCTCGAAGAGGGCGTCACGCGATTCTTCTGAGGCCAGATTCCCATCTCGAAGGCAACCCTTAACCGCCCCGGCGATTCCCACTCGTAGCCGTCGCGTTGTCGATTCCCCGGTGCTGGGCCACAATAATTCAAGGTTGGAGCCATCCAGTTGAAGACCGGCGAGCATCATGTGCCTCTGCATGTTCTACCTCGCAAGGTTCTGCTGCCCTCCGGTCAGCGGCTACCGTCGCGGCGAAAATCTCAAGGCGCGCGCATTCTCTTGCTCTCCCTTGCCGTCGCCTGTCTGAGCACCGCCGCCGCGCAGTCCCCATCCGACAAGACCGACACCGATACCATCCATGGCATTGTGATTAACAGCGTGACGCATGAGCCGATCGCCCGCGCCCTGGTTTCTTCCCCCGACAATCGCTTCGCCACCCTGAGCAATAGTGAAGGCCGGTTTGAATTCACCTTGCCGAAGGTCGACTCCGTCCCTGAGGGCGATTCGGGTTCGACCACTCCTGCGAGTGCCCAGATTCAGTCTGCTGTTTTCAATCGTCCTTATATGCTGATGGCTCGTAAGCCAGGCTTCCTGTCCGATGCCAACAGTCAGGTTCAAGACCTTCAGAACGAAGCGTTGAAGGACTTGATGCTCGCGCTCACACCCGAGAGTCTGATCGTCGGAGCCGTCACGCTTCCCACGTCAGAAGCGCCCGACAGCATCATGCTGCAAGTCTTCCGCCGGCAGGTACAGGACGGTCGCGCGCACTGGCTTCCAGTTGGAGGCGCTCAATCCACGTCGGACGGTCAATTCCGTTTCGCGGACCTTCCGGCCGGCACTTATAAGCTGCTGACTCACGAGTTGCTTGACCGCGATCCGCTCACCACTGATCCACTTACCAATCCTCCCTCCAACGTGGCGCTCGGACATCTGTTCGGATACCCGCCTGTTTATTACCAAAGCGCGCCCGATTTCGGATCTGCCGCCACAATTCAACTAGCTGCCGGCCAGACACAGACGGTCAACCTTTCGCTGGTGAAACTGCCCTATTACCGCGTCAAAGTGCCGGTCGTGAACGCGCCGGATAACGGAGTCGCCGTCATCGTATACGCGCACGGACGGAAGGGGCCGGGATTCTCTCTCGGCTACAACAACGGTGACCATGCGATTGAAGGCATGTTGCCCGACGGAACCTACACCATCGAAGCATCGAGGTTCGGACCCAACGGCGTAACTGGTTTGCAGACAATCTCCATCAAAGGCGCACCCGTTGATGGGCCAAGTATGACGCTCGCACTCGGTGCCTCAATCCCAGTCATGGTTAAGGAAGAATTCACTTCTGCCGACAACCCCGGGTCGATGACCTGGAACATCAACGGTCGCAGCACGGTGATCAAGGGCCCGCGTCGCTATTTGAGCGTAACGCTCGAGCCCGCCGATGATTTTGGAGTTGGGCCGCAGGTTTCTCTGCGGGACCCAAGGCGCGGCGACGACGATTTGGTCATTGAGGGTGTTCCGGCGGGAAGCTACTGGGTGCGAGTCAATTCGTCACGCGGCTACCCCGCCTCGATCCGCTCCGGCAATCTCGACTTGCAGCATCAGCCGCTGGTCGTTGGCGCGGGAGGTACGGCGTCTCCCATCGAGATCACCATGCGGGATGATACGGCGGAGATCAGCGGCACAGCCGAGGGAGTTACGCCGCAGGCGCAACGGCCGGCCATTTCAAGCGGCGACGCACGAGGCTGGACTTCCTATCCACCGTCAGGTGTGCAGGCTGCGGCGCATATCTACTGCATTCCCCTTGCGGACAGCAGCGGGCAGCTCACCGAGATATGGGTGAGTCCGGATGGAAGTTTTGTTTCGCAGGGACTACCTCCGGGTGCGTATCGCATGCTTGCGTTCGATCGGGAGCAACACGAACTGGAGTACCGGAATCCAGAATCCCTGCGCACCTACGATTCGAAAGGACCCGTGGTGCGCGTGGTTGGCGGACAAAAGGAACACGTGCAGCTGCAGTTGATTTCGACGAGCATTTCGGCAGGCGTTTCGGAGAACGACCAATGATTCCTGCCTTGCGATTATGCCGACAGGCAATACTCACCTCGGCCTGCGCGCTGCTGTTCTGCAGCGCGCATGCGCAGACCGAGAACCCTCAGCGGACGCTGATTCCTTCCGGCCCCTACCGCATCGCCGGGACGGTCGTGAACGCGAAGACCGGTGGCTCGCTGCCGCGCTCCCGCGTCACCATCGCCGACGCGAAGAATCGGCAGAGTATGCAATCCGTCATCAGTGGAAACGACGGACGCTTCGAGTTCCATGTCCCCGCGGGCAAGTACTCGCTCGATGGAGCGAAACGCGGATTTATCACTGCTTCCTACAACCAGCATGACCAGTTCTCGACCGCGATCGTAACCGGCGCCGATCTCGACACGGAAAACCTTGCCCTACGCCTCGCTCCGAATGCGGTGCTCACCGGCAGAGTGCTCGATGAATTTCAGGAGCCCGTTCGCCATGCGCAAATCATGGTGTATCGTGAGGACCATTTCCAGGGCGTGAGTCGCATCTTTAATTTTCGCGGCGCCATGACGGACGATCAAGGCCGCTACGAAGTGACGCCCCTCAACGAGGGAACATACTTTGTCTCGGCAAACGCTTCGCCCTGGTACGCGGTTCATCCAACTTCGAATGGCGAGGGCGCAACGAATCCGCCAGCCCAGGTGGATCCATCGCTCGACGTCGTCTACCCCGTCACCTACTACGGGGACGCGACCGAGGCCGAGGATGCCGCTCCCATCCCGGTGCGGGGCGGCGATCGCCTGGAGGCTGACATCCACCTGAATCCCGTTCCCTCATTGCATCTGATCGTGCACGTTCCCGAAGACGGCACCAACGGGATGACCGTCCCCATGCTGCAAAAACCCTCCTTCGACGGTTTCGAACAGGTCGAGAACAGCAATATTCAGAGTGTTGCTCCTGGCGTGGTTGAGCTGACCGGAGTTGCCGCGGGCCGGTATACAGTCCGGATGCGGGATTCCAGCGGCCAACTGCAAGAGCCCACCGAAGTCAATCTCAACAGCGGCGGCGAACTCGACGTGTCCTCCGGTCGATCGGCGAGCAAGATCAAGGCGACAGTTCAGATCCAGGGTGCGGCGAGTCTTCCGTCGCAACTCCAGATTGGCCTGCGCAACAGCAAGGGAAGAGTCGGCACCACTGAAGTCGACGCCAACGGCGAGGCTAATTTTCCGGACGTTATACCGGGCAAGTATGAGTTCGTGGCGGGCTCCGCTACGAACGCCTATTCGGTGGTTCGCATCGCGTCGGAAGCCGGAACAATTTCCGGACACGCCTTGGACGTGCCTCCCGCCGCATCGCTCACCGTTGCACTCTCGCTGGTGGGAGGTTCGGTCACCGTCGAAGGCTTCGCCAAGCGAGCTGGAAAAGGCGCTTCCGGCGCGATGATCGTTCTGGTACCCAAAAATCCGGAAGCGAATCATGATCGCTTTCGCCGCGACCAAAGCGATCTTGACGGAAGTTTCAGCCTGCCCAATGTGATTCCCGGCTCCTACACCATCATCGCAATTGAAAGCGGCTGGGATCTGGACTGGTCCGAGCCCGCCGTGCTCGCGCACTATCTCGTGCACGGCCAAAGCCTTGAAGTTGGAGATCGCTCACCCACGCCGATGCACTTGGCCGATGCAGTGGTAGTGCAGGCGAAGTAAGGGACCGGTGGTCGCGTTGCAGAGCCACCCGCCAGTGACCCGTTTCTCGGTTTCCACCAAATCATCTTCAGGGGCAGAGATTTGCCACTGAGTTCAGCAGCGCGTTGGGCAGAAACGTGTCGGAACTCGCCGCATTACTGTTAGAGATTCCGCACGTCGCATCGTTCACCCGAATATTGGCTGCAGTATTGCTCCGACCGCCTCCGCTTTCATTGACACTTAGCGCCGTAACCCTCCCGAGTCGAATTGATGGCCACAAGCCCCGCCAGTCGTCCGGTTTCGGGCTTGCATTTGCGCGATACAACCGTCATCATATCGCTGGCATAATTGCCGACCGCATATCTAAGGAGTCAGCAAATGAGACGTTCCTTTGTAATCGCGACGATAATCGGGCTTTTTCTCGGTATCGTATCTTTCCCGGTTTTCGCTCAAACAAGAATTGAGTCCGTTTTCAACGGACGCAGGATTATCTATCCGTCATCCAGTATTCCGCAGCCTGGCCGTCATCACACAAATTACTTCTTTGTCGACTCCGATGTCCCCAACCCCAACGGCCCCTCTCCTAACGATGAGACGCCGGGATCCCTGGCCTGTGTATACCGGTTGGTAACTGGACCCACGGGTTGCCCAATCGCCACCAGCACAAATGTGCCCACAGGCGGCTGGGGCGCGATTGCCATCGTCGACGCCGGTGATTACCCGACCGCGGCCGCCGATCTGCATGCCTTCTCCTCCTACTTTGGCATTCCGGATGCCAACCTTACGGTGAGATGGCCGGGGACCACGAAACCTCCGGTCTACGGGGAGTGGTTGGTCGAGGAGGCATTAGATATTGAGTGGGCCCACGCCATGGCGCCAAACGCGAAGCTTTTCCTGGTCGAATCCAAGCAGGTCAACACCGACCCAACCTGGGCAGCGGTCAAGCTCGCCGCAAGTCTGGTGGCCAAAGCTGGAGGCGGCGTCGTCAGCATGAGCTGGGGCGATCCGGAAGTTGCCCAGGAGATCAACTGGGACGCGTACTTCACCAAGCCGGGAGTGGTCTACTTCGCCGCCAGCGGCGATTCCGGTCTAGGCGTCAGCATCTATCCCGGGGCGTCTCCCAACGTAGTCTCGGTCGGAGGCACACATTTCACCCGCGATCCAAGCGGCAATTTTGTGAACGAGGTTTACTACTCGGGCGGGGGCGGTGGCGACCTCAGTCCCTATGAGCCCAGACCGAGCTACCAGGACGGCGTTTCAGGCATCGTCGGCACTCATCGTGGATATCCTGATGTGGCTGCCGATTTCTGCTGCGCGGCCGTTTACATCCAGGGAGGCTGGATTTCGGTCGGCGGTACGAGCTGGGCTTCACCGACCTTTGCGGGCATTGTGAATGCGGCCGGAAACAAACAGACGTCGAGCCGGAATGAATTGACCTGGCTCTACAGCGAGTTAGCCAATCCGTCCGAATACCAAGCCGATTTCAAGGACATCACCCAGGGGGATTCGCGCTGCAAGGTTGGCTTCGACCAATGCAGCGGTATCGGCTCACCGCGCACCTACGTCGGCAAGTAGAAAAGATCGTGTGGTGAAGGGGCTCCGCCCCTTTGGCGGGCCAAAGGACTGTCCCCGCACAGGCACCGCGGGCGATCTCGGGCGTGTCTAACTCGGCTGGCGCGATGTTCTCCTTCGTCAAGGATGGTTTTCCACGGTCGCGTTTGGGACTTTCCATGCCCTGGAAGTGCTCGGGCGCCCCCCACCCGCGCACCAAAAGGCCGTCGCTCCGATGTAACCCCCAGCCCGCGTTTGCATCGAACTAAACAGGCGCTCCAAATGCTATACTGCGCTCAGATGGGGTGGGCGGGTCCTTCCACGTCCCTGCCCGAGGATTTCGATACATGGCTGGTAGTTCTCGTCGTTCTCTCTTCCTGATTGTTTTCGTTCTGGCTACGTTCGGTCTGCTGGGTATGCTGTTCGCTCAGAGAATCAGCCCGGCAACCGCGCCCAGCAGCGACTCCGACGTCCGCGACAGCTTGAAGCAGTTCACCGAAGTGTATGAA
>Ga0210399_10003264_pt1 | contig 12629 bp, 12 predicted proteins | sample IncBWC14MmetaG_FD_150865 | JGI IMG/M metagenome (GOLD analysis project Ga0210399, IMG submission 150865) | Forest soil microbial communities from Barre Woods Harvard Forest LTER site, Petersham, Massachusetts, United States - Inc-BW-C-14-M | ecosystem: Environmental > Terrestrial > Soil >... | reverse complement strand
ACGCTCAACGTCGCGCTGTCGGGAACCGGGATGGCTGCGGGAATGTTTGCCGTGTCTCCCACCAGTCTCAGCTTTGGCAACGTGGTCGTCGGGTCAAGTTCGGCGCTCAACGGCAGCCTCACCGCCAGCAGCGCCTCGGTCACGGTTTCCTCGGCAAGCCTGAACAACAGTGAGTTTGTGCTCTCCGGAATTTCGCTGCCGGCAACACTCACCGCCGGTCAATCCGCTACCTTCACCGTCACTTTCACACCGTCGGCGAGCGGAGTCACTTCAGCATCTTTGTCGTTCTCCAGCAACGCTGCGAACTCGCCCGCCGTGCAGACGATGACCGGCACGGGAACAACGGCCACGCAGCACACGGTAGACCTCACCTGGAACGCCTCGTCGGGTGCCGTCGGCTACAACGTATACCGCGGCTCAGTGTCGGGTGGCCCGTACACGATGATCAACTCCGCGCTCGATGGTACGACGGCCTACACCGACAACACGGTCGTCTCTGGCCAGACCTACTACTATGTAGCGACGGCCGTCAACAGCGCATCGCAGGAGAGCGGATACTCGAACCAATCGCAGGCCATCATTCCGAATCCGTAGCGTCGCATCCGGTTCGGGGCCGCGAGCAATCCGGGGCTAGGGGGTGGACGTTGGTTTGAGGGACCGGGCTTACAGCGATACGAGTTGATGTTGCATTTTCATGCAACTGTCGCAAAATCTATCATCTTGACAGCGGGCTAAAGGAAACCGTTTAATGGACAAGATTTAAGTAGAATCACCAGGAATCTATGTACCCGATACTCCCCATCCTGGAGCTTCTGTAGATTACTGCATTGCGAGGGAGTGGCAAATGAGCAATCGTAACGCAAAGTGGTGGCTCGCAGCTGTCGCGATTTGTTGCTTGGCTCCCGCTGCGTTTGCCGATCAAGACCGAGCTCAGGGGTGCGATGCGAAGCACAATAAACATTGTCAGCAGGTTCCGGAGGGTGGTTCTGCTGCGATCTACCTTTTCGGTGCCGGGCTCACCTGTTTCGGGGCTATCTTCCTGCGGTCCAGAATCGTGAAACCCCCGCAATCGTAAATTTAGCCGACCAAAAAAGTGGGCCTTTTTGCGAGTACGTCCGCTCGCAAAGCAGGCCTAGTTTTTTGGTTGGGGTGGGTGGGACGCACTTGGCACCGTTTCTCCAGTAATGCGAAGATCCAACTCTAATAGAGGTGTAGAAAAAAAGTGGAGTCTGTTCTCTACGCCATCAGGGAACGCTTTCTCTCTTACGCGGAGGCTCGGTTCTGCGCAGCACCCATAGCACCGCGCCTACCGCAACCACTGAGAGACCAAAGAAGAGTATCCCTCCATTGTGATGGAGCTTCCCGTTGAGGAACCCGGGGTCCACGCGAGTTCCGAGTACGCCGATAGTTACAATGCGAAGCCCGTTCTTGGCCACGGACAAGGGAATTACTGCCGCAATGAGCAGAATCTTCCTCCACCATGAGCGGAGGAACAGATGAGCCAAAACCATCGTCGTGACGATCAGCATTAGACTGGACCGAATACTGCTGCATTCGCGTGCCACCTCGACGTCTAGGCCCGGAATGGACAACATGATTCCGTCCTGCGTCGCCGGAACTCCAACCAGCCGAAACATGATTCGCGCCGCTATCGCGGACTGGTATTGCAGGAACTCGACAATCCGGTCCAAAGCAAACGCGGGGATGGGGACCATCAAGAACAGAAAGCAGAGAGGAAACATAAATGAGTTGAAAGTTCGTGCCCCAAAACACACCAGGACGCTGGCGATCCACCAGGTCACGAGGGCCAGCATACTGAGCGATAGCCGGATATCGTCGTGCGTGACGCCCATCCCCCATCGCGCGTAGGCACCAATCAGCAACGCCAGAGCCAGCAGAATAGCCCCGAGACGAAGGCTCGGCTGCGTATCGATCCAGCGTGCAGGCGAATCCGTTTGTTTCGAATCCGCGTATTTCCAGTCCGTGTAAATGAGCGCGGCACTTAACGGGAAAATCAGAATGATGTGAGTGTAGGCATCATTCGTCAACGCGAGCCCCAACGTCATGACCAGAGGATGCCACCAGAACAAGATCGACAGCGCGCACAAAAAGGCAAAGGCCGGAAGTTGAGTATGTGCCGTCATGTTTGTTTTAAGTTCTGGGTTCCGAATTCCGTTATTCGGATTCGAACGTACTTGCAAGCCTCGGAACAGCTGGTCACGGAGGTTCGCTAGAGGGCCCAGTTCTGGATCCTCAGCCCACGCACCCGTCGAAATTCGCTTTCATTGTTTGTAACCAGTGTCAACCCCGCAACCACCGCGTGCGCAGCGATCCAGAGATCGTTGTTTCCGATCATTTTGCCTTTCGATTCCAGCTCCGCCCGAATCGTTCTGTAGGCTTCGGCCGCCGACTCCGGCAAGGAAAGCGCGGGCAGCAAGTGCACGAGTTCACGAAGTTTTTCAAGCGTCGCAACCCGATGCTCGCTCTTTGCTGCGCCATAGAGCAGTTCGCCATAGGTAATGACCGAAAGCGCGGCTTCCCCGGGACGGAGCTTGCGGAATCGGCGCAAGACCTCATCAGGCCTCTTTTGCCGGATGTAGATACAGATGTTTGTGTCCAGCAGATAGCGAGGCTCCATTACAGCCTCTTTCGTTTCTGCGGCTGATCCTTTTCACGCGCAACAACGACGAGATCATCCGGCAAACCAGCCAGCAGATCGAATGCTCGCACCATGTTACCGTCCTTTTCCCGCAGGACGATCTCATCTCCTCGTCGAAAGATCTCCACTTCCTTGCTCTTCAGTCGAAATTGTTTCGGCAGCCGAACCGCCTGACTGTTTCCGGATCGAAAAACCCGCGCCGTACTCATGTAGCAATCTCCAACAATGTATATACCATAAGTATATACGCAGTTCTTTTTGGTGTGCAATGGCAGGTCGTCGGCGGGTGGATCTGAACTGGGATGCCAGCACTGGTTCCGGCGTGGTCGGCTACAACGTGTCTCGCGGCAGCGTAGTCGGGCGGCTCGTACTCGAAGATCCTCTGCGCTGGACGCCAGCACCGCCCACACGGTCATCCTATCGCGAAGGTACAAGAGTGTTTTCCGCCCCTCTTCCCTTCTGGCTTGTCCCTGCCCGATTCGTATTTTTCTGAAGATCTTAAGGTGGCTTTCAGGAAAGCTTCCTGACGCGTCCAGCAGGCATAGAAACCGCGCACGCGGAGACGATCCGGCAACTCACGATGCCCGCGAAGGGAGAAGCAGGAGAGAGAATCTATTTTCCCGTCTGTTTGGGGTGACCGCCAAGTCACATCGGTTATTCGTGTCACATCGGTTATTCCGGGAGCAACATGAAGCAACTAACCTATACTCATATAGATGCGTGAGATGCGATGACGAAGCGCTTGAGCTACAGGGCCTGGAGTTTTTTGGATTAAGTGCAGCCGCGCCAATTCGGGCGGCGTTCACCGTACTCAGCCGAGTATCTTTCATCAACATGACCGAGGTCACCTTTATGGAACTGTGATTTCGGGATTAAGTGTGCAATTCTACATTCATTCTGCACGATCTACTGTGGGGAATGCACCCGGCGAAGAATCGTCTGGCGAGTGCCAACCGATCCAAACCACGATGCCGCGTTTAAGCATTATCATAGCTGTCTACAATGACTGGATTGCGCTTGATTCGTGTCTGCGCTCCGTCGCGCAACAAGAGCAGGGGCCAGAGTTTGACGTCGTTGTGGTGGACGACGGTAGCAACGAACCTGCCCCCGAAAGGATTCGTCAATGGACGCGAGGCCTCCCATTAACCATCGTCAGACAGCCGCACGTAGGAATTTCCACCGCCAGAAACCACGGGATTCAGCTCTCTTCTGGCTCGATATTGCTCTTCGTGGACGCGGACTGCCGCCTCCAGACCAATTGTCTCGCAGCCCTCGAATCAACCGTCGCTGTTTCACCGCAGCATAATTATTTTCAACTCCGCCTTATCGGAGACTGCTCCGGTTTTGTCGGCAGAACGGAGCACCTGCGTCTCACAACGCTCCAAAATCAGACGCTGCAGCCAAACGGTTACATTCGATACCTGAATACTGCGGGGTTCGCCATTCGACGTTCATGCGTGCACGCCGAGAGGGGATTGTTTGACCCCGTCGCCCAGCGGGGCGAAGACACATTATTGTTAGCTAATTTGATACAGAGCGGCGAACTCCCCTTTTTTGTTGCGGACGCGGCCGTCGAGCATGAAGTTCCCCAGTCTTTGTTGCGATGCTTACGCAAAGATATCCGATCAGCATTTCTCGAAGGCAGGACTTACGCGCTGATCGCTTCAAAAGGAATCAGAATTCGCATGGGTCATCGGGAGCGTCTGAGGATGTGGTCGTCTATGTGGAGAAGATCCAAGGAGCCCTCGATCGGAAAGCTGGCGTGTCTTGTGCTGACCGTCAGGCAGTTGCTGAGTCGGATTTCCTCTCTTGTTTACCGATTGCTGCGCGGCCGCTCCGACTTGCGGACGCCGGACTCTTCTCCAGTGACGCGCCTATAAGCCTTGGTCGCGTCCGTGTCCAGTCGCTGAGCTATTGACGTCCGCAAACTATACTGGAATCTATGAGGGACTGCCGCCAGTTTTACATCGATGGGCAATGGGTCAGTCCAACCCGGGCCCACGACTTTGAAGTGATCAACCCTGCTAGCGAGGAAGCCATCGCGACCATTTCGCTCGGCATTTCGGCCGACGTCGACAAGGCTGTAGCCGCGGCTCAGAAGGCCTTTGAGTCGTACTCGGAGACGACTCATGTTACGCGCCTAACCTTCCTGCGACGGATTATCGAAGTGTATCGGTCAAAAGCCGACGAGATGGCCGAGACCATTTCGCAGGAAATGGGAGCGCCTCTGTCGTTATCTCGGAAGGCGCAGGTCCCAGCGGGTCTCGCCCATCTTTTGGAGATCGTGAAAGTGCTTGAGCACTCCCGGTTTGAAGAGCTCAAGGGTACGACCCTCATGCGCAAAGAATCCATCGGGGTGTGCGGACTCATCACGCCTTGGAACTGGCCCATGAACCAGATTGTCTGCAAAGTGGCGCCTGCGCTCGCAGCAGGATGCACCATCGTGCTCAAGCCCAGTGAAATCGCGCCACTCTCCGCTTATCTGTTCGCGCAGATTCTGCACGAGGCGGCCCTTACTGCGGGGATTTTTAATTTGGTGAATGGCGACGGGCCGACGGTAGGCACCGCAATTGCGTCGCACCCTGACGTGGCGATGGTTTCTTTCACCGGATCCACGCGAGCCGGAGTTTCGGTGGCGTCGGCTGCCGCTCCCACCGTCAAGCGGGTCACTCAGGAACTGGGCGGTAAGTCGGCCAACATCATCTTGGAAGATGCCGACTTCGAGAACGCTGTCAAGCATGGCGTTGATGCCTGCTTTCGCAACACTGGTCAATCTTGTGATGCGCCGACCCGCATGCTCGTTCCCCGGTCCAAGATGGCGGTGGCGGCCACGGCAGCCCAACAAGCAGCCGATGCCACCAAAGTCGGTGACCCGTTCGCTGGAGACACTGCGATCGGCCCGCTGGCCAGCAGAGTCCAGTTCGAGAAGGTACAGCGCCTGATCAACACGGGCATCGAAGAGGGCGCGACATTGGTCACCGGAGGTCCCGGCCGTCCGGATGGTTTCATCAAAGGCTACTTCGTGAAGCCGACCGTATTCACCGAGGTCCGGAACGACATGACCATCGCACGTGAGGAGATCTTCGGGCCCGTCCTCTGCATCATTCCTTATGAAGACGAAAACGATGCCGTGCGAATCGCCAACGACACGCCGTACGGTCTTTCAGGATATGTGACGTCGCGAGACCTCGAACGTGCACGTCGGGTTGCCAAGCGAATTCGATCGGGCAACGTGCACATCAATGGTGCGCGGCTGGATTTCGCTGGTTGTTTTGGGGGCTACAAACAGTCGGGCAACGGCCGCGAATGGAGCGTGGCCGGTTTTGAGGAATTCCTCGAACTGAAAGCTGTCTTTGGCTACGCGCCACCTGAAAAATAGGGCAATGCAAGGTAGGGTCCAATTTTGGCGCGCCGTGCTCCGAATCGCACGACGCAAAGCAGCGACGAGCCAGTGTTGCGCATCGTTGTAATCACATAACTCACTGCCAGTCATGGACATACGTAACTTTCAAAAAGGACTCACCGATCCTTATACTTGAACCGTCTACCCCTGACGAGCCATAGGAAGGTTCCAACTTGAGTTGTACACTAGCACCGGTACGGGCATAAGCGTGGGCTGAGAACACTGGGAATCGGGGAGCATGGCGTCGATCAATCTGCAGCGCACTCAAATGGAAGAGGACACCGAAAACCAGCTCGCTGGTATTTGGCGAGAACTCCTCGGCGTGGAATCCATTGGCGTTGACCAGAACTTCTTCGATCTAGGCGGAGACTCATCCCTAGCGGTTCGTATGTTCGCCGAAATCGAAAAGGCATTCAAGGTCAAACTGCCTCTAGCTACGCTGTACGAAACCCCTACTATTGAAGAGCTAGGCCGGGTTCTCAGAGGTGAAACATTAACCTCCGGCTGGTCGCCACTTGTGGCTATTCAGCTGGCAGGTTCGCGCCCTCCCCTATTTTGTTTCCATGGAGCCGGCGGAAACGTTCTGATCTATCGCGATCTTTCGCGGCGTCTGGGTCCAGACCAGCCATTTTATGGCTTGCAGTCCCAAGGATTAGAGGGCAGTCTCCCGCCACTGACAACCATCGAAGATATGGCTGCTCTCTACGTGACGGAGATACGAAGAATCCAACCGCACGGGCCGTATTTTCTCGGCGGCTATTGCGGCGGCGGCACGATCGCCTTCGAGGCAGCTCAGCAGCTCCAAGCGGATGGCGAGCGCGTCGCACTCCTTGCCCTGTTCGACACGTTGAACTGGTCGAAGATTCCCATTACGCTTTGGAGCAAGGGAGCCTACACGGTCCAACGTCTGGTGTTCCACGCGGCCAGCTTTCTGAGCCTTGACCTTGCGGGCGTGTCCGAATTCCTTCGGGAAAAGACCGAGATACTGCGCAGCCGAATTCCTGTGTGGCGAGGAATGCTGCTGGCCAAATTCACCAAGGATCCGGGCTGTGCCGCATCAACGTCGTTCGCCCTCGGACGGGTTTGGCAGCTGAACGATCAGGCGTGCTGGCAGTATGTTCCAAGACCGTACCCCGGCACCGTCACAGACTTTCGTCCGACGACGCAGTATCGGATCTTCAGTAAGCCAGATCTGAAATGGGACCGGTTGGCACGGGGTGGGCAAGAAATCGTCGTTCTGCCCGTTTACCCGGCAACCATGCTTGTTGAGCCATTCGTCGAGCACCTGGCTGTCGCCCTGACGAAAGCGATGGACCGGGCAATTCAAAGCGCCGATTCCCATTGATTGCTCGCAGGTCTCAATGGGGCAACGTCAAAGTGAACGGTTCTCGTTGACTCCATAAATTGAGTTGGCGTAACGTAAAGTAAGTAATGACAATCCGCCAGCTTCGGGGCACCTTCGGGCGGCCGCGGCGGCGCCCAATCATTCCTCCCCTTTTTTGTTGGTGGCACGGTCGCACACCTAAGAAGCACCTGTGTGCCCCGCTAAGAAAGCGAGGCGTTAAGTGTCAGTCGGAAAAGGCTGGTCGAAGACCTGGACATTTTTCGAGGGGGAATGGCAGGAAGGCAACATCGGCATCATGGGGCCACGCACCCATGCTGCTTGGCTTTGCTCGGTTGTGTTTGACGGCGCCCGAGCGTTCGAAGGCGTCACACCGGATCTCGATCTCCACTGCGCGCGGGTCAATGATTCTGCCAAGAAGCTCTTCCTGAAGCCCACGGTCTCAGAAGAGACCTGGATCAAACTGGCACGCGAGGGAATTGCTCGATTTGAGAAGGATGCCGCGCTCTATATTCGTCCGATGTATTGGGCGGAGAAGGAAGGACCTTGGGTTCAGAACCACGAGCCCGAGTCCACGCAATCGTGCCTTTGCATTTACGAAGCACCGATGCGTACGCCGAAGGGCTTCTCCATCACGCTGTCTCCTTACCGACGCCCCACTCTTGAGACCATGCCTGTAGATGCTAAAGCCGGCTGTCTTTATCCAAACAATTCCCGTTCGCTTTTCGAGGCGCAGGCCCGGGGCTTCGACAATGCAATTGTCTGCGACATGCTGGGCAATGTGGCCGAGCTCGCCACGTCGAACGTCTTCATGGCGAAGGGCGGCGTGGTCTTTACACCAGCCGCAAACGGAACATTTCTCGCCGGCATCACGCGACAACGAGTCATCGGGTTGTTGCGCAAAAGCGACGTAACCGTAGTCGAGAAAACTCTCACATACCCGGACTTCGAAACCGCGGACGAGATCTTCGCGACGGGAAACTATTCCAAGGTGGTCCCGGTAACCCGGATCGGCGATCGTACGCTACCATTCGGTCCTCTCTATACCAAGGCTCGAGAACTCTACTGGGCTTTCGCACACTCATGATCAGCCGATCACTCAGGCAACGTGCAAGGCAACGTCGGGCTTTAAGGCGGACCCAGCATTTAGGACCGAGAGGTGCAGCGTGAGCCCTATACCCACCTCAGTGATGGTCGAGACGCTGATTCCCATATGGCAGCGTGTGCTGCAGCTTTCGTCCGTCGGTGTCGACGACAACTTCTTCGACATTGGCGGCGATTCCGCACTGGCGCTTGAGCTGTTTAACGAAATCGCGCTGGTGTGCGGACGCGAATTGCCGCCAGTGATGATCTACCATGCGCCGACGATCGCGGCTCTGGCTGCGTTGCTGGAGCAACCCGTCGCACCACGCGTCCCGCCACTGGTTCAGCTGAAATCTGGCTCAGAGCTACCACCGGTTTTCATTGCGCACGGGTTGGGTGGCAGCGTCATGGATTTCTATCAGGTCGTGAAACACATCCAGACCCCGCACGCGATTCACGGACTGCAGGCCAAGGGCATCGATGGGGTCGAAGAACCATTGGATCGTATCGAAGACATAGCCCGATACTCTCTGGATGCCGTCAAACAGTTACAACCTTACGGACCTTATCTCCTCATCGGATTCTCACTCGGCGGACTAGTTGCGCTGGAAATGGCACAACAGTTGATTGGACAGGGAGAGAAGATAGGACTGCTGGCCATGCTCGATTCCTACCCACATGTGAGTAGGCTGTCGCGGGGACAGCGCGCCCGCCTATGGGCCCGGCAGACGTGGCGTCGGGCCGCCCGGAGACTGCAATGGCTCGGCGTAAGGCCGCCTTATCAAACCACAGTCGAGGTGGCGCCGTCGCCAGCACTGCAACATTTCCGCGACAGTTCCTATCTGGCGCTCGAGCGCTATCAGCCACGGTTTTATCCCGGCAAAATAAACTTTGTACGAGCGGCGATGCCCACCGACTTCCCTGCCGATCCGTCCGCGGTCTGGTCAAATCTGGCACGCGAGTTCGAGCTCGAAACTGTTCCGGGCGATCATCTGGGAATCATGACAACGCATTTCGAGAGCCTCGCATCGGTAATCTCTGGCTATTTGAGAGAAGATTCCTCAGAATGACGGGCTGCACTTGCGAGTTGACATCCTCGCCGCACCCTTCCTTCCTGGTGGAAAAACTCCGCACTCTTGGGCAAGTGCGTTGCTTTTAAAGTTGTGAGCTGCCTAGGCTTGACAACGCTGTCCCAGTGTAGGAAGGTTTAACTACGTTGGTCAGGTCTCCCATCCTGACGAGCCGACCTTTGCGAGCCCCCAAAATCTTGCACTCGAAAAGGACACGTAAGAATCATGAAACCTGAATCGATGTCGGCAAAAGACAAGCTCGTGCTCGCGTTTGTGTTTGGGGTTATGGCTGTCGCTACTCCACCGGCGCAGGCTCAGACCTTCAGTCTAGTTCACACCTTCACGGGCGGAACTGATGGGGCATATCCCCTCAACGGTCTCACGGCGAGTGGAAAAGTTCTCTTCGGCACTACGAGCTCCGGGGGCGCTTTCGGTTACGGAGTAGTCTTCAAGATCAACGCCCTCGATCAGGAGATCGTGCTGCACGCTTTCAGCGGTGGCACAGACGGCGCAAATTCACAAGGAAGTCTGATCAGGGACAAGGCCGGCAACCTCTATGGCACGACCACCGCGGGAGGCGCTTCCAATCTAGGAACGGTGTTTAAGGTTACCGGGAAAATTGAGACCGTGCTGTATAGCTTCGCCGGCGGCACGGACGGAGCAGATCCCAAAGCGAGGTTGGCTATCGACGCGACGGGGAATCTTTACGGCACCACCGCCGCAGGCGGCACGAGCGGTAACGGAACAGTTTTCAAGCTTGCTCCTCCAACAATCCAGGGCGGGAAATGGACGGAGAGTGTCCTCTACAATTTCGGCACAGGCACCGACGGTGCAACTCCCGTCGCCGGAGTCAGCTTTGACGCTGCCGGCAATCTCTATGGCACGACTTCCGCAGGAGGCGCTCACGGATACGGCACCGTCTTCCAGTTGACACCAGGAACCGCCTGGAAAGAAAGCATTCTCCATAATTTCCAGAACGCAGCTGACGGAGCTGTTCCGTACGCGGGATTGATCTCAGATAAGTCGGGCAACTTCTACGGCGCCGCCACCGAGGGCGGTACGGGTGGTGGCGGCACAGTTTTCGAACTGAGTCCGTCAAACGGCAACTGGACTTTCACCGTACTTTACAGCGTACCTGGGTGGGGCATCTCGGGAACTTTCCGCGACCTCCTTCGGGATGCATCGGGTAATCTGTACGGCACAACGCATTGCGACGGAATTAATAGTGCAGGAACGGTTTATAAACTGACACCCTCGGGGGGCAGCTGGACGTACACCCTCCTTTACACATTCACTGGGGGCAGCGACGGCCTCTACTCGTTCAGTAACCTGGCGTTGAGACTGGGCAGTCTATACGGCACGACTGCGAATGGCGGCTCGCAAGGCGCCGGTGTCGTATTTCAAATCACACCATAACTGCAAACCGAGCGACGGATCGCCGACACCCCTGATCGGGGGGGTCGGCGGTTTTGTTTGCCAAACGATAGTTGTTCTCAAATCAAGTGACGACATGATTCAGTGCTCGTCGTTCCTACCGCTCAATGCGAGTAAGAAGTGAGGTCTTAACTCCAGCGACTGTTGGGTATACTCGTTGCTTCGCCAGATTCGACCGTCGAAAGAACGCCTGCATCAATTATGGAAGATCCGCGATGAACGGCGCTGAAAGCCTGATCCGCACGCTGGTGGCTGGCAGCGTTGAAACCTGCTTTTCGAACTCGGGCACATCAGAAATACATATCGTCGCCGCCCTTGACCGAGTCGCGCAAATGCGTTGCGTTCTCGGCCTCTTCGAAGGCGTTGTCACGGGCGCAGCCGACGGCTACGCGCGAATGGCGGACAAACCGGCCTGCACTTTGCTTCATCTTGGTCCCGGTCTCGGCAACGGCCTCGCGAACCTGCACAATGCAAGCCGCGCCCAGGTGCCGATCGTCAACCTGGTTGGACAACATGCGACTTATCACATTCAGTACGACACACCGCTCACTTCTGACGTAGAAGCCATCGCGAGACCCTACTCCAAATGGCTGCGCACATCTCACGCTTCTTCCGAAATCGGGCACGACGCTGCGGAAGCCGTGGTTGCTGCTCGTACCGCGCCCGGACAAATTGCCACGCTGATTGTCCCCGCCGATGTAGCCTGGAGCGAGGGTGGGTCCGTCGCTGCCATCCGGGCGTTGCCTAAGCCTTCTCCAGCGGACGCCCAGACCATCGAGCATGCCGTCGCCATGCTTCAATCAGGCTTTCGAACCGCGATTCTGATGGCCGGGAATGCACTGTACGATAAAGGGCTCGTCACTGCAGGGCGCATCGCGGCAGCCACAGGGGCTAAGCTGCTGGCGCCCTATCCCGTCACTCGTCTGCAACGCGGCGCGGGGGTTCCAAGGGTCGATCGAGTCCAGTATGTCCTCGAGCAAGGGATCGAGCAGTTTAAGGAATTTCGCCAGCTGATCCTGGTGGGCGCCCGGGCCCCAGTCGCGTATTTCGCCTATCCCGGAAAAAACAGTGCGTTCACTTCGCCGGAGTGTGAGATCCATACGCTGGCGAGCCCCGGCGAAGACTACATTGGCGCGCTCGATGCGCTCACGGCAGCGTTGTCGGTGCGCGGCGATGAAACGACGGCGGCAAAGGCCGAACGGCCGCCAATGCCAAGCGGGGAAATCACGCTGCCGGGCCTTGCTGCGGCAGTTGGTGCGCTTCTGCCCGAGAACGCGATCGTGGTCGACGAATCCATGACGTCGGGCCGCGGACTGATGGCCGCAACGAGGGGCGCTCCGCCACACGACTGGCTCGGTAACACTGGCGGCTCGATTGGAATCGCCCTGCCGCTTGCGGTGGGTGCGGCGGTGGCCTGCCCTGATCGCCGCGTGCTGTGCCTGACGGCCGACGGTAGCGGCATGTACACAGCGCAAGCCCTGTGGACGATGGCGCGGGAGGGCCTAAAGGTCACCACGGTAGTCTTCGCCAACCGCGACTACGCCGTCCTGAAGCGAGAATTTTCATATTTGGGCGTGGGCAGCCCGGGAGCGCGAGCGTCCGCCATGTTCGAGATCGGACGCCCCGACCTCGACTGGA
>Ga0210399_10003262_pt1 | contig 12633 bp, 8 predicted proteins | sample IncBWC14MmetaG_FD_150865 | JGI IMG/M metagenome (GOLD analysis project Ga0210399, IMG submission 150865) | Forest soil microbial communities from Barre Woods Harvard Forest LTER site, Petersham, Massachusetts, United States - Inc-BW-C-14-M | ecosystem: Environmental > Terrestrial > Soil >... | reverse complement strand
ATGAAGTACTTCTCGCTGCCGGTCAGGTCGATCGTCGAAATGTCTCCTGACTGAAAACCCGTGCCGGACGGCAACACGCTCCGGACATACAAATCAAAGTCCGTGGCCGTGTTGGTCGGCGGATTCACGTAAGTGATCAAGCCGCCTGCGAAGAACTTATCCTGCGAGACGATCCCCACCGAATCCGCGAGGAAAGTCGCCGTAGTGCGGTCCAGCGTTCCGGAGACTTCCACGATCGACGTCGTTGTCAGGCTGTTGATGGTCTCGCTGCCTTCCCACTCCGTCTGGCCATTCACGTTCACCGTGAACTGGTGCCCGTGCGGTCCCTGAATGATGAAGGAACTTCCGCTGACGTTTACGCTCACTACGCCGGCGACGAAATCATCGACATACGCATCGGCATCGCTCGGGGTGATCGCTTTCAAATCCAGCATCGGCGTCACCGCACCGGTAATCTGTCCCGTCCCATCGACGAGGATCGACTTGCGCAGGTCAAATTCAAATTTCAAACCGATGATGTTCCCCGCGCTCACGACCAAGGGAGTCGCCAGGGGAATCGTCACGCTCGAGGTCGTCAGTGTCGCTGCCGGTGAGGTCGTCCCGTTCAGCGAGCTGATGCTCGGCCGTGCCGGCGGATTCACGTTCAAGTATCCAATTTGCGGATTTGCCAGCGTTGCCGTAACGCTCGTATAAGTGCCCGCGGGAATCGTGTTGATATCCAGCAACGTGCGCAAGCCATTCAACCGCGCGAAGTCCACGGTCTGCGTGCCGTTCAGCACGGAAACCGGTGGATTCGTTCCATCCGATACGCTCAGCCCGGTAATGTCCACTTGAAATGAAACCACGCTCGGAAGCGCTGCGTCTGTTCCCGTAACGAACACGCTCCCCGTTTGCGCTTGAATCTGATTCGGCGGCGTCGACATTCCGCAACCGCTGATGAATGCCATGAGTGCAAATGCAAATACGCTGCTCAACCACTTCTTGGGGTTCATTGGTTTTCCTTTCGATCTTTTCCACTCCGGTGGCGCCCCATGCACGCACCGATTCATGCCCATTCAAACCCTCGACTCTCAAAGAAGTTGTCAAGTCTAAACTGATTAGTTTCAGCCATTTATGCGAGTAGTACTAAAACCAACACCGGCGTGGCGCGTTCATTCGCCAATTTTCGCGACGCTCCGTTCCTGTAACTTTTCCGGCACAATCCCGCCATTCTCGGTTTACCCTCTTTTCCAATCAACCCGCCTGTGTTATCTTGGAGGCGATATGTTCTCCACCTTCGCCACTAAGCGAATTACGTCCAAGTCGTCCATGTCGACCACCTCGACTACGACTAAGACGACTATTTCCGCTTCCGGCGCGTGGAGAAACAGCTAGCCAACTAGCAAAAAGTTTCCAACCCACCGCCAGAAGCGACCTGGCGGTGGGTTTCTTCTTTAGCCCCCCCTCCAGAGACGCTCCAGCGGAACCGAACCAGGAGCGCACGTTATGAGCCTCGAAAACGTACAGGAAGATGCAACAGCAGAACCCAGCCCCGCCGCGTTGCACCATCGCGTGCATTCCGCCGGCGGGGTGACCCGGCAATTCCGCAACGTCGTCGCCTTCAAGTTTGGCGGCACTTCACTTCTCGGAGCGCAACGCATGCTCCACGCCGCCGGCCTCGTTCACGCCGCCACTCTGGCCTCCCGTGTCACCGTCGTCGTTTCCGCCATGAAGGGCGTCACCGATCATCTTCTGTCCATTGCCCGCGCTCTCGCCGGTGGCAAATTCGCGCAGGCACGCCGCGAAGCCGAGTTCGTCCTCGATCTGCACCTGGATGTCCTTCAAGACTTGCACCTCAGTGAAAACGATGGCCTTCGTGTCCGCCGCGAGTTGCAGCTCTTGGGACGCGATCTTCTTCACGAAGTTCCTGTTCCCGCCGGCGCCCCCGCCGGCGCGGATCTCTTCGATCGCCTCGCCTCTTTTGGCGAACGCTTCAGCGCCCGGCTCTTCGCCGCTGCCATTGAAAAGTCCGGCGTTCCCGCCGTTCCCGTCACCTCCTCCGATTTCGTCCTCACCTGCGACACTTTCCGCGAAGCCCAGCCGCATCTCGCACAAACCAAACAGCGCGGCCACGACGTTCTTCTTCCGCTCCTCCAAGCAGGCATCGTGCCTGTTGTCACCGGCTTCATCGGCGCCACTCCCGATGGCCGCATCACCACTCTCGGCCGCAACAGTTCCGATTTCTCCGGCGCCATCATCGCCCATGTCGTCGACGCCGACGAACTCGTCATATGGACCGACGTCGACGGCATCTATACCGCCAATCCCAACGAATCCGCCGAAGCCCACCTGCTCCACGAACTCAGCTACGACGAAGCCCACGCTCTTGCCGCTAGCGGCGCGAAAGTTCTTCACGCCAAAGTTCTGCCTCTCGCCGCAGAAACCGAAATGGTCGTTTGGGTTCGCAACACGTTCAATCCCCAAGCGCGCGGCACTCGCATCGGCGCGCCGCGTTCGCACCGAGATCCGGAAATTGCGTCACCGGCAGACTCGCATCCGAATTTTTCACTTTCATTCGAGCATGGCGGTGCGGTATGAATTCCCCATCTCAAAACAACGGAGATCAAATCATGCAGGCGAATCGTCCAGCCAAAAAGTGGAAGGCAGGAGTCCTTGGCGCTACAGGTGTCGTCGGCCAGCGCCTCGTTCAAATGCTCGGCAATCATCCCTGGTTTGACCTCACCGAAGTTGCCGCCTCCGAGCGTTCTTCCGGCAAGTCTTACGCCGAAGCCGTCCGCTGGCATCTTGACGCGCCGATCCCTGAATCTGCCCGCAACCTCGTCGTCAAGGGTCTCGATCCCTCCCTCGACTGCGACTTCGTCCTCTCTGCCCTCGATTCTTCCGTTGCCGGCGAAGCCGAAGAAGTTTTTGCTCGTGCCGGCTATCCCGTCGTCAGCAATTCGCGCAATCACCGCATGGATCCCGACGTCCCCCTGCTCATTCCCGAAGTCAACGCCGCTCATCTCGACGCCATCCCCCGCCAGCAGAAAAATCGCGGCTATGACACCGGCTTCATCGTCACCAATCCCAATTGCTCCACCGCCGGACTCGTCCTTGTCTTAAAGCCGCTGGCCGACGCCTTCGGCCTCGAGAAAATCTTTGTCGTCACGCTGCAAGCCATTTCCGGCGCAGGCTATCCCGGCGTTCCCGCAATGGACATTCAGGGCAACGTCGTCCCCTTCATCAGCGGCGAAGAAGAAAAAATGGAAATCGAGCCGCAAAAGCTCCTCGGCAAATGGGATGGCTCGCGCTTCGTGGACGCCGGCATCGGCATCAGCGCCCACTGCAATCGCGTCCCGGTCGTCGACGGCCACCTCGAATGCGTCTCTCTCGGCCTGAAAAAGATCGCCTCCCTCGTCGAAGTCCGTGAAGCTCTCCGCAATTTCCAGGTTGACGCCGAGCTTGCTTCGCTGCCCACTGCCCTGAAAAATCCCATCGTCGTCCTCGACGAAGAAAATCGCCCCCAGTCGCGCCGCGACGTCAACGCCGGAAACGGCATGGCCGCCGTCGTCGGCCGCGTCCGCGAATGCCCCCTGCTCGACGTAAAACTAACGCTTCTTTCGCACAACCTGGTCCGCGGTGCCGCCGGAGCCGCTCTACTCAACGCCGAACTCCTGGCCGCCCGCGGTTTCCTCAAGCACCGCGTCGCCCCAAGCGAGTCTCGCGTCGCCGAACCCGTCACTCGCTAGCCCGGATCGCTTTTCATTTGCGGATTTGTAGTGGCGGGGCTTGCCACGCCTACTAGATCCTCGGCAAACGTCAGTTAGAACACATCCAGTGGGTGCTGCCGCCACGACCATCTTAATTGCCAATACGAACGCCATGAACTACGCTTCCCATTCCTTTTAGGAGGCCTCCGTGCCCATCCCGCGCTCGACGCAACGCCTACTGTGCTTCATCCTGATCGCCACAATCCCATTTCTCTCCGCGCGCGGCACGCCTCAAGCACAGCAAGTCGCAAAAAGCCTCCCCGGCCCAGCTCACTTGACCGCCGAGCAAGATCACCAGCGCCTCATGGATCTTCTCCACATCACCACCCTCCGTCGCGGCCCCGACGGCGACCCAAACTCTCCCAATGCCGCCAACTATGACGAGTCCAAGGTCACTCCTCCGCAAAATCTTCCCGATCCGCTCAAGCTCAACAACGGCAAGCCAGTCACCTCCGCAAAAATGTGGTGGGATCAACGCCGCCCCGAAATCCTCGAAGCCTTCGACCGCGAAATTCTCGGCCGCGTTCCCAAAAACGCGCCCGCAGTCACTTGGCAAGTGACCAGCACCGCCACCGAAAAAAACGGCGACGTGCCGGTCATCACAAAAAATCTCCTCGGCCACGTCGATAACTCTTCCTATCCGCCCCTCAGCGTTGACATCCAACTCACGCTGACGACTCCCGCCAACGCCACTAGCCCAGTTCCCGTCATCATGGAGCTGAGCTGGAGCGCCGAAGCCATGGCCGCCATCCGCAAGCGCTTCACCGAAGCGCAATTGGCCGCTCTCGCCGACAAAGGTCCCACCTGGCAGCAGCAACTTCTCGCCAAGGGCTGGGGCTACGCCTCCATCATCCCCACCAGCATTCAGCCCGATAATGGCGCCGGCCTCACCGAAGGCATCATCGGTCTCGTCAACAAAGGCCAGCCCCGCAAGCTCGATGATTGGGGCGCCCTGCGCGCCTGGGCTTGGGGAGCCAGCCGCGCCCTCGACTATTTTGAAGCCGACAAATCCGTGGACGCCAGGCAAGTCGGCCTCGAAGGCCACTCCCGCTACGGCAAAGCCGTCCTCGTCACCATGGCCTACGATCCGCGCTTCGCGATTGCCTACGTCAACTCTTCCGGTGAAAGCGGCGCCAAGCTCTACCGCCGCAACTTCGGCGAGCAAATCGGCAACGTCGCCGGCTCCGGCGAATACCACTGGATGGCCGGCAACTTCCTCAAGTACGCCGGCCCGCTCACCGAAAACGATCTCCCCATCGACGCCCACGAACTCATCGCTCTCAGCGCCCCGCGCCCGGTTTTCATCGGCGCCGGAGCCACGCAAGGCGATGGCTGGGCCGATGCCAAAGGCATGTTCGTCGCCGAAGCCGCCGCCGGCCCCGTCTACAAACTCCTCGGCAAAAAAGATCTCGGCACCGCCGACTTTCCCCCCATCGAAACTCCCCTTACAGACGGCGACCTCGCCTTCCGCCAGCACTCCGGCGGTCACACGCCCGCCCCCAATTGGCCCACCTTCCTGACCTTCGCCAGCCGCTATCTAAAAACTCCACCGTCTTCTTTGTAGGGGTGCCCGCCGCGGCGGGCTGCGCCCTCTTCACCCACCCATTCAATCCATTCATTTGAGGTTATAATGCGCGCCAAGCGTGCGACCGTAAGCCGCGAACAAGGAGTCGTCCATGTCCACAATCTCGAGAAGGCAATTTCTCAAATATTCCGCAGCCGGCGCCGCCGCTTCAAGTTTTCTCTCCGTTAGCGCCCTCGAACTTCGCGCCAATCCCCTCGGCCTCCCCATCGGCTGCCAGACCTGGCCCGTCCGCCAGCTCATCGCCAAGGACTTTCCCGGCACCATCAAGCAGCTCGCCGACGCCGGTTTTCAGTCCATCGAACTCTGCTCGCCCGTCGGTTACGCCGATTCTGGCTTTGCTGGCCTCGCCAAATACTCGGGAGCCGAGCTCCGCAAAATTCTCGCCGACGCCGGCGTCACCTGTATCAGTTCTCACTTCAGCATCGACGAACTTCGCAAAGATCAACCCGGCCGCATCGCCTGGGCCAAGGAAGTCGGCCTCACGCAAATGATCGTCCCCAGTCTCAGCGGTCCCAAGAATCCCACCATGGACGACGTAAAGCGCGCCGCCGCCGAATACTTCAAAATGGGCGAACGTGCCGCCATGTCCGGCATCCAGCAAGGCCTTCACAATGAGGACTTCGAGCTCTCCATCGTAGACGGCAAGCGCACCTACGACTTATTGCTCGGCCTTCTCGATCCCAAATTCGTCAAGTTCCAGTTCCAGGTCTCCACCATTAGCCAGGGCTACGACGCCGCGGAATATTTCACCAAGTACCTCGGCAGCTTCTTTTCCATGCACGTTCAGGGCTGGTCCGCGCAAACCAAAAAAATCATGCCCGTCGGCCAGGACACTCTCGACTGGAAGAAAATCTTCACCGCCGCCAAAACCGCCGGCATCCAAAACTATTTCGTCGAAATGAATCTCGAAATGATGAAAGCCAGCGTCCCCTACCTTCACGACCTCCAGGTCTGATCGCGTCACCTCTTTGTAGGGGCGCAGCACTGCTGCGCCCTCCGAGACCTTGTAGTGGCCGCCTTTTTACCCTGAGCGGAGCCGAAGGGCCGAGGCGGGCGCTTTTCGTATGTTTCGCATGTAGTGGCCGGTCTTCCGCGTTTTTTGCGTCCAGCGTTCTACCGGGGAGACCGGCGCTTTTCTCTTCGGTTTTGTAGCGGCGACTTCACGTCGCCATCTTGGTTTTGCACTGTCATCCCGAGCCCGCCGTGGCGGGAGGGATCTGCTTCTCTCTTCTCTGCGCGCTCTGTGTCTCTGCGCTCCTCTGCGATAAATCTCTCTCTTCTCTTCGCCTCTAGCCGCCCCTCCGAAACTACCCACTACTCACTTCTTTTCATTCCGTTTTCTTCAGCGTAATCCGCCGAAGAACCGTCTTGTCCGGAAGCGTAAACGTTCCTTCCAGCTTGTCCCCATCCGCCTTAAGCGTGATAATTCCCCGCGGCAGCTCAACGCTCAGCGTCCGCTTGCCGCTGTCGTAGCGCCCCTCCCCAGTCCCCATCACGATTTCCTTGCCGTCCACCACTTTGCCCCCGCTGACCATCACAGTACCGGGCTTGCCCGGGATGGCGGTGATCCGGTGGACCGCGACCTCGTCATGGCACGCCGCGCCTTTCTCCACGCAGAGAGAATCGCCCCGCCACGTGCCCGCGAGTTTTCCCTCCTCGCCACCGCTCGCACTGTTCGTCGGAGGGTTCTGCGCCATTGCAAAAACTCCCGGAACGAGCGCGCAGGCCAGGAAGATGCGAAGTGCTGTAGCCTGCAAAAAACGAATCTTCATGGTCGCACCCGCCTTTTGACCATTTCCATCCCGTGAGACGCGCGGCCGGGGCGCACGTTAGCGTACTTTCTTCCACTTCGGAACTAACAACTACCTTTCTTGGTTGCACCGCTAAACTCAAATTCAAAATAGGCAGCCTGAGCCAACCCGCCACCCGCGGACAATCGCGCAAGGCAAGCTGGGCTTTGCTACTCATAGGCTGTGGACTCATAGGCTTCATAGCCAGCAAACTCGTCGAATATGTTAAGGCGCGAATTGAAGCTCTTCGGAGAGACGATCCGGACTACACGCGAGCGCCTGGGTATTTCCCAGGAGGAACTCGCCCATCGATCAGGTTTGCACCGCACGTATGTTGGAGGAATTGAAAGGGGCGAGCGAAACCTTGGCCTCGTAAACATCGTTCGCATCGCGAAGGCGCTTCGAGTCAAGCCATCGCGATTGGTCGCTTCCTTGGATCGTCCGGAGGCAGGATGACGGCAGAAGCGGCCAACCCGTTTACGGGATTCCCCGTCAAGGACTCTGACTGGACGGAGCAACACTGGCATAAATTGATCGACTGGTTCATCGACTCAGGCTTGCTATCTGCGCGGGAGCTGGCCGCGCTTATGCTCGGCCACCTTAACCCTTCTCAGGTCGGTACTTCCATCGCATCAAAGGAGACATTTCAAGCGCATTTTCCTCCGCGCAGGATTATGCAGGCAGTAATCCAGTGGCATTTTGAGCAGTCAGGAAAGTGCACTACCTGTGGGACTCGTTTGGAGTTGCAGGCCGACCACATAGTCTCCCGCGAGAAGGAAGGCGACGATGCTGACCTCCTCGAGAACATGACGCTTCGCTGCCGCCGCTGCAATGTGATTCGGCGCCCGTCTCACAAACATGGAGGAAAGACGTTTCTTACGGCCGAGGCCGCATTGATGTGGATCCTGTTTGTCAAGCGCCCTCGAACCTATCAAGACTACGAGCGCATGTGCCGGGACTATAGGATGACGATGGCGAACGTTCGCTTCCAGGAGGCCTGGGCAATGGCACATTGGCTCCGGCGCGAAGGGCTGTATTCGATTGACAAAGACTCGAAGCTCTAAAAAAGAGCCAACTGGCTGCGCGTGGCTTGTTCGCGTTTTTGCCCCTCGGTCCTCATCCGGAGACCGAGCCTGCAGTATTCCTCGGACCGTTCGACACACACTGAACGAAGCCCGTAGCGCTCCGCGACTCGACCTGTCGTAAGGCTACCACCAAAGGGGTCCAGCACAACGGCCCCGTCGGGAAGCTGTGACACGAGCAGCTCAGCGATTGCATCTGGGAAGGGCGCGGAATGCCCATGAATGTTCTCGCCCCGGACCATTTTCATCACTGGTTGATGTTGGAGAACAGATCCCGCGAATTCTCCTCGCACCAGACCGCCGATGTCTCTATATGTACTCTTGCAGTTGTCGTTTTCAGCCGGCCTTCTAAAAATGAGCACATGCTCCCAGCAGTTGAAAGGTGCTTGGTAGTAAGGTGAGAAATTGCCTGCATTGAAGCCACGCTTTCCCTCGATATCGCCCTTATCCCAAACAATGTTGCCGCTTAATCTAAATCCAATCCTCCGAAACAGGTCTACCGTATACGCGGAAAGTGGTAATCTGCGCTGGCCCATCGCGGAGAAGACGGTCGTGTTCTCGTTATCGAAGTAATCAAAAACGTTGTACAGATACAGAGCCCCGGGTTTCAGTGTTCTGTAGACCTCGCGGTTGATGTCGAACATGTCGCGCAGGTAGCAATATATATTCGGCCACTGAGCATATTCTCTCGCGTTGTAGTAAGGCGGCGAGGTCACCGCCCCATCGAAGGTGGCGTCAGGCAAGCTCCGAAGAACCTCGGCGGAATCTCCGAGGAGAACCTGGAAATTGTCGTCGCCGAGGTTGCTCGGCCGCACCGGGCGTTTGCGTGAGGCAACAACATAGCGTCGAAAGAAGGGACCAGCCCAAAACTCGCAAGGGGAAGGCTTAAGCTCCAACTCGTGGTGCTTGACTCGTCGCCCCCATTTCTCCGCTTCAAATACGGGCCAATCGTGGCTATGACTGCCGTCCCCGTACATCGAATAGTGGCGCACAAGCATCTCCGCGATTTCGTCGTCGGTCGCATCGAGCACGACGTCGCGCTTCCACCGTCTCACGCTTTCGACGGGAATCTCGCTGCGGTCGTCGTCGATCGATTGTTGCATGAGAAGGCCGCGGAAGGAGTACCGCTTGCCGCGATTATATTTGCTGCGGTCTGGACAGAGTATGTTGTTGCACTCCCAACTTCTTACTCCAAGGCTTGAGTATGAGTTTCCTTGCACACATGCACTTCTACACGCTGGGCACGGAATAGAGGTCTCATCCCTTTCGTTCTTCTGGAATACGAGTAGGAGTCTCTCAACGAGCCCACTCCGCGACGCTAGGACGAAGCAATCCTTGTAACTGAAACCTTCATTTGCGAGTTCGAACCGACCCTCAGTAATGTCAAGCTCAGGAATATAAGCAGCGGTCTGTTCGCGAACGGTCTGCCACTGGAAGTATGTTTTCTTTAGCGGCAACTCACGATGTTTTTCGGCAAAAAGAGTGGCCCCTGCAGCCAGCTCCCAACCTAATTGACAACCCTGAAGATTGATAGGTTCGACGAGAATAGCGAGGACGCCGTAGTTGTTGATAACTTTATATAACTTCTTAATAAGAAGTGAAATCGCATTCCTTAGTTCCTCAGCTGTGTCTACAAAACGTAGCGCGTCCTGGCTGATTCGAACAACATGCAGAGCATTATCCCTGTTGAAGAGGTGAGGCGACCGTTCGTGTAGCTGTTCCCAGAAAGACTCGCTGTACCTTGCATCCGAGTAGTGTGGATCGAAAAAGCGATGCATTTCACGCTCGGGCAATGACACCCACATAAAGGCGCTGAACAGTGCCTTCATGATCTCACGTTCAATATCTCGATCACCTTTCTCCTTGCGAAGCTTTGAGGGCGCTTTGCATTCGATCGCGAGATGCTCCAGGGTGCTGCGTTCGTCGATTGGCGCGAACAATCGAAGAAGGCTACTCTTCACCGGTTCCGGCACCAACCGCTCGCCTAGTACGACGGACAGAAGTTTAGGGTTGCGCAAGTCGAATGCTCGCTGGATCATACGCTTTTGGTGGTAATGGAACGTGAAGCCGACGCCCGCTGCCTCTGCATAGAACTTCGCGATCTGTCTAGAGTTGAGTCGGAACTTCCAGTTGACGTGTCCCAGGAATTCCCGTCGCCGCTCGTCCAACGGGCGAAGATCCCGGGAGCCCAAATACTGAAGCAAGCGGGCCAACTCTTTGGTATATTCCTCGTCGAACGATGGGAGAATTCCAGTAATCTCAGCAAACTCGTTAGCAAAGTCCATGTAGGTTCGTTCGCTTGCGGCCGTGAAAGCAGGCTCTCGGAAGTCTTTTGCGATTTTCGAAATGTCGATGAGGGGCACCTGCATTGGAAGCGGCTGTACCTGACTCAAGATTGTATCTGTCATCTGATTTCCTCACAAGCCTGCATAAGTCCGCGGAAAACTTTCAATAGGGAATGTGGAAATCTGCTCCGATCGCCTCGCACGGTTCGTTTCCGTTATTGGGGTTGCACGCGGATGACCAATTCTTCTGACTCTTGATCTGATTACAAAGCTTCAGTGTTTTCGCATAGGTAAGTAGAATTGTTCTCGATTCGGAACCTGCGAATGGAAAGCAGTGCCGAAACGGAGATTGGCCAACCTCCGCCCGATAGTGCAGGCATGAGATTCGGGTGGCCATTTGCAACCCATGAAAGTCAAAACTCTTGATTTTCCTGCCGAGATTGTTCATGTGTCTTAGCTTTCAGCTGCCAACTGTTGATTTCCCTTGGGCCAAACTTTTCCACAGATTTCCACAATTCCTTCGAATTCCACCCCTCCCGCAAACCCTTTCCCTCAGCCAACTTGTACCCCACCGTCTCAAATCGCGACGCCCATTCGAATAACAACATAGTTATCCTTGACAACCAGTACCTATTGTGACATAGTGTTTTTGTCTTTGCCCCTGGCGGAGAAAGGAGCGCCTCCCTTTGTCCGCTACCTCTTTATCCGCCGTTCGACCATCCCGATCCTCTTCCTTCGGTTTTCCCTCTGTAAACAGCCCCTGCCCCGATCAAAAATCCCTATCGGGGTCACTGCCCACTCTCTCCTTAAGCCTTTTAGCTGCAACACTTACAGGAAACGGGGGGTGGGGGAATCCTCTCCTCTGCAGTCCCCGACGTTTAGATGTGTCGTTTGCATCCCGAAAGGTGTTACGGGACGTTACGACGTTCAAACGTTCAGACGAGGGTCTGATCTATCCCCTTTCTTTTCTTCTCCTTACAGTCACACCTCCACAACGGCCACTGCTCAACTCTTTTGGAATCAGTCTATTACGCACCATTCTCATCGCGACGGAGGGTGTACCCCTCCGGTCCTTATTCTATTGGCCCCCCGGGATGGCGGTTCTCCCGACCCGGTCGGAATCAAAGAACCCGATCCAATCCGGTCGATTCTTCCGACTCTGCTCACTCGCGCATCAGCATGCCTCACAAAGCGAAAAGCGCGCAGAAGGCATCGGCCCTCTGCACGCTTCTCGTTGCTTCCTGGCTCTTACTGAACGGAGATCCCGGGCGTGCCGCTCAGGGACGCGCTTCGTACACCACGTTAAACGGCGTTTCCGCAGCTCGCCGGAAACGGGTGAAGCCTGCGGCGGTAACCACCTCGCGAATCCGTTTTTCGCCGGACTGCGCGCCCAGGCACAGCGCGACTTCCTGCGAGCGCGAACAGGGCGTGCACAACAGCGTCGAAAACGAGTAGTACACTCGCCCCACCGGATTCAGATTGTCCTTCAGATCATCGTTGGCAAACGGTTCGACGATCATCCAGGTGCCATCCTTGCTGAGGGCATTGCGCACATGCGTCGCTGCGCCTACCGGATCACCCATGTCGTGCAAGCAATCGAACACGGTGATCAAGTCGTAGCCCTTGCCAGGAAACTCCTTGGCCTTGGCGACTCCGAACATCACGCGATCCGCGAGCCCTTGCCGGACGGCCGTTGCCCGCGCGCCTTGGATGGATTGATCGTGATAGTCAAATCCGAAAAATTGAGAGTTCGGGAAGGCTTTGGCCATCAGCAAAGTAGACGCTCCCTTGCCGCAACCCACATCGGCTACGCGTGCGCCCTCCTCGAGCTTGGCCTGCACACCCTGCAGCGCAGGAAGCCACGAAGTCACCAGGTTCGCCGCATAGCCCGGCCGGAAGAATTTCTCGCAGCCATGAAACACGTCCTCGTCGTGCTCATGCCAGCCCATGCCTGCGCCCGTTCGGAAGGACTCGACAATCCGGGGTACCGCCGCCAGAGAACCGAGAGCCAATTGGAAAGCCCCGGGAAGGTAAGCGGGACTGTCTTCGTTCACAAGCGCAAACTCCTGTTCTTCGCTCAGGCTGAACTTGCGCGTCTGTTCGTTATACGTGACGTAACCGCCGGCCGCCTGGGAGCTCAGC
>Ga0210399_10003258_pt1 | contig 12642 bp, 6 predicted proteins | sample IncBWC14MmetaG_FD_150865 | JGI IMG/M metagenome (GOLD analysis project Ga0210399, IMG submission 150865) | Forest soil microbial communities from Barre Woods Harvard Forest LTER site, Petersham, Massachusetts, United States - Inc-BW-C-14-M | ecosystem: Environmental > Terrestrial > Soil >... | reverse complement strand
AGATGTAGCGGGTCTGCGGATTACCTGGCAATGCGTTCGTCCAAACGAGTCGACTCTCAGCGTCATAGACGTAGGAGACTGAACCGTTGCTAGTCATGTTGCCAGCCGCGTCGTATCCTAACGAACAAGTTGTTAGCTGGTTGTTCGTGTTTGCAGGGCAGTTGAGTGGCTCATAGTAAGTCTTGCCCGTTACTCCCGATCGATTCGTGAGATTCCCCCATGAATCGATGCCCTGAGTCGACGGAGGGACGCCTGGACTTGTTGCGAATGGTCCGAACGTCTCGCCCCAACTGAACGCGCCGGAGCCGCTGCTATATGCCTGCTGGATTCGATTCAGCGAATCGTACATGAAATTCTCGTTTCGCGTATTGTCCCGATTGTTCACGATCTGGTAAACGTTGCCGTTGTTTCCGGCCGCGCTCGCGGAAAAAGAACAGGGGGAAGGGGCGGTGATGGCAACACCCAAGTGAAAATCGAAGCACTCACTCGATACCGTGGCCGTGGGACTCGTCGCAGAAAGCAGAATTGGCTGCAGGCGGAGATTGTAGGCATTACTCACGGTTAGTCCGGCGAAGCCCGTGGCAGAACCCAACGTCAAGCCGGTCAGTTCGCCCGGTGGAGCATAAGTTGCATTCGTCGCAAAATTGATATTGTCGGTCGAGTCGACAAGCTGAGTCGGTTGTCCCGCAGCGTTGTATGTGTAGTTGAGCTTCTTCAGAGGTTGTGTTTGAAGAAGCGAGAGAGAGCCATCCAGATTATGGAGGGAGTCTATGTAGTGGGCGACTGTAGTTTTTCCGATAGCGCGGTATTCGTGATTCACTCTTCCCATCGTGTCATGGACCCAGCTTGTCCCACCCGAGCCGTCGCACATGGAGGTTGACCGCCCTTCAGGATACGGGTCCGTGTCACCGGGAGGTGAAATCGTGCAACCAGAGAGGGCTATGCCGTCATACCCGAACTGCACCGTTGGAGTGTAAGGATCCTGCGTACTGCCGTCCATGTAGGTTTTCTTGGTGAGCCGGTTTAGTGCGTCGTAGGTGTAGTTGGTTGTGACAGTGGTTGAGGCGCTGCCCTGGTTTGGAAGAGGCGCTGTTTTGGTCAGGAGATTACTGCTGCTGTCGTATGCGTAGGTGACCGCTCCCGCGGGAAAAGGCCCCGTCGCAGAGGATGGACATATCACGGCTTGAATTTCTGGGTTTCCAGCGCACACCACTCGGGAAAGCCCGTCGTAAGTGAAGCTCCGCGCGCGCCAACTGCCGGACGTAGCACCTCCCTTTTGTGTGACCGAGAGTAGATTGTTGAGAGCATCGTAGGCGTAGTCGGTCTCGTAGTTCAGGTGCGGTGTCGAGCCTGGATCTTCCCAGACGGCAATAGTACGGCCGAGCGCGTCATAACAAGACTTGCGAGTGTGCCCCCCCTCGTCGGTGGCGGTTGCGCAGTTTCCGCTGTAGCTCGTGGAGACAACGGAACCATCTTGCTCCACCACGGATATTACCCTGCCCAAGGGATCGTAATTTGTTGTGCTATAACCCCAGGTGCTCTCTGTATTGCAGTTTGAGGTGGGCGGGTTACACCGTGTTGGGTTATAAGTATTGGCAACTCGCCCGAAAGAATCAAACGTGCGTGTAGCATAGGTGGTTCCACTGGGATCAGAGGTCAGTGCTGTTTGGACTGGGCGGCCAAAACTATCGAACGTGGTCTGCATCGTTTTCGTTAGGGTGGACGTGATCAATTGGGTCTGAACAACGTTGGGGGGCGCTGTGTCGTTATATGTCGTGGTCGTCTTGCCGCCATCCGGATAATCGATTTCAGTCACCCGCCAAAAAGGATCGGAGCCGTACTTGTAGGTGGTCACCTGCCCATTCTCATCCGTTGAAGTGAGCGGCACACCACCATTGCAGTCCCAAGTCATTGCAGTGGAGAGGCTGAGAGGTTCCGCCACATTGGTCAGATAGGAATTGTTGCAGCCGCTATAAGTGTTGGTAGTGGTGTTCTGAAGCGAATCGGTGGCGGTATTAACTAGTCCAGTTGAATAGTACGTGAAGGTTTGATTAGCATAGGTTGTGCCGGAGATCCAGTTCTGGATCGTTCCGACATTTCCCTGGGCGCTGTAGTTTAAATAATTTGTAATCGATTTGGTCGTGCTGGTAACTGTCCCGCAGGTGCCAGGAGACGTACCGCCGGTAACCTGAACACACGATGGGCGATTGAGAATATTACTCCCTAGGCTAGCGTAAAGTGTTTTCGTTGCCCGGAGGGGAGTGGTCGTGGGGGCGGAACCCGTGTTGACTCCGAAGTCGAACTCGTTTTGCTGCGTGGGTAGTTGGATGCTGTTGTAAAAAGTCTCGGAAAGCGAAGGTTGCGAGATGCCGGGGACGTACGTATATTGATCCATCTGAGAAACTGGGGTACTGCCCGATTGTGAGCCACAATTCGTATAGTTGCCGTTATAGCATGTGCTGACCGTTTTTAGCGGCGTCCTGGTGCTCGGTGAGCAGCTCGCAGTGCCTAAGGTACCTTGGTAGCTTTGGACTTGGAGTTGAAGGCCAGTTCCGTCGAAGCCATAGAACCGTATCGTTGCAAGCAGGGTCGGTAACCAGAGTGGTTACATAAGGCCCCGTGCAGTTCGTTATGCATGTACTCACCGTACGATTATAAGTCCACACGGACCCGTCCGAGCCAGTGATGGTCAGGGTGGCTGGCGATCCCGGAGTTCCGGTACAGTTGATCCCATTGGTTCCACCAGAGTAGGTGTACGTGTAGGTTCCTCCTGCTGGAAGTGTGATGGAGTGTATGCGGCCCGTGACGGTTGTAGATGGGTATGTTCCGTTGGTCGATTCGTATACGAAACTGTATGAGGAACCGTCGGGCAGGGCCACACTGGTGGGCAAGCTCGTGCCGGTGTAGGTGTAGGGTAGGTTGCAACCGAAATTGTTTTGAAGGGTAAAGCCGGACGTGAAATTGAGATAAACGTTGGCCGTTCCTGTTTGGGTTGGGTAGGAGAATGTGTAGGGTGGAGGAGATGGCTCCTGCGCAGCGAAGACCGTGTTTCCCGTCGGATCAGTCCATGTTGAATTTCCGGGCGAGGGGGTAGATTTAGTGACTTGGTTTCCGTTTGGGTCAGTAAGATAACTGGTTGGGCTTTCGAAAGGGCCGCTGTAAACGTTTCCTGAAGCATCCGTCTCGGTAACCGAGGTTATACATTGCTCGCCCCAGCAATTTTGATCAGTCCAGGTAACGGTCAGCAGCCACTTCCCGTCGATCGTCGCTGTTTTCCAGGTTCCTGACCCGCAGTATTGGCCTGTCGGCCCCACGCTGGAATTATAAGGCAGAGGATGAACGGTATTGTTCTGATCGACAATCGAATCAAAGTAGGTGGTAACGGCTCCGGTGTTTGTAGAACAGGTCTGACTGCCGACGGTGCGCGAATTGTAGTACACGTCGGTCACTGTGATGAGTCCCGGGCCGCCGCTAGGCTGGAAGTATTGACCACCTGGTGGATAGGGTTTCTGGATGAACGCAAGGGAATCGCTTTGATCCCAAACGAGTTTCGCGTAGAAGTTGTTGCCCCGTTCTTTCTTGTTGAACAATCCAATTTCGATGTGATTGTTCAAGTTGTACATGTTTATTGTCTGGATGTCATTCCGCTGGAATGTCCCGAATTGATCCAGACCGCTATCTGATAGCTGTCCAAAGGCGGGCTGGGCTGTGATAGCCCACAAGCAAGTGAAAACGCTAAAAGAACTGAGAGCGGCTAGTCGAAAGCGAGTCATAGACCTTCCTCCAGACAGAATGAACAGATTGGTCCCCCGGCTTGTTGCCGGGCAACCTGATGCGACTACTTGTCCGCACTAATGCGCCGCCAAATCACATGTTGGCGCAATCCATTCACACATCAAGGGGAAGCAGCGAGAAGGAATACTGACTGAACAGAAGAACAGTCACCCGTCCAAAGAACCCTGCCCGCTGAATTTTGTGAGAAAGCTACGCTTCCCGGCTTGTGGATGTCAACAACGAAAATCGCTGTTCGGTACAGGGTCACATCCTAGAAGGTGACCAGAATCACGCCCTGCTCGATCAGCACATGGGAGATCATGTCCTCGAACTGGGGCAAGGACACTGCTCAACCATTTCTGCAATCGTGCCCGAGAACCGCTGAGTTTTCGTTTCGTCGCAGTCACCTTGGGTCGAACCGCACGCACGTCTCCGATGCAGAACGAAATGGGGGAGCGACATTCCAGTGGAAGCCGGTTGTCCTGGCGCCGTTTTCAGGCGAAGGGTTTAGGCCATCGGCCTAAGCGCGAAGAGTTTCAGAAATTCAGGTGCAGCTCGACGAAGACCCTAAGGCGGTACACTCGCAAGAATAATGGGCGCCCGGCTCCGATCTTTCCCATTGCCGAGACCATCCGACTGGAGTCGAGGGCCCATGAGGAGCGAGTGCCTGAGAAGATGGACGGCTTTGCGGGTTCTTCGAGATTGCTCACGAACGACTTATGGCGTGCGTCCAACCCCCATGGACCGACTAGAAGAACTCCATCCGCTAGTGCTCAAACGGAAGAGAGACTAAGATCTATCCGTCTGGACGGTCGGAGGCGCTATGCAATTCGTGGACGATGTCCGTTACGCGATGAGGCAGTTTGCTCGGGCTCCCGGTTTCACGGCTACGGCCGTATTGACGCTTGCACTGGGGATTGGTGCGACGACAGCCATCTTTACGCTAGTGCACGCCGTATTGTTGAAATCCTTGCCTGTAGCCAGACCCAGTGAACTATATCGCGTCGGCGATATTGAGAACTGCTGCGTTAATGGGGGCCTGCAAGATGATTGGTCGCTCTTTTCCTATGACAAGTACAAAACGTTCCGCGACCAGACCCCCGGTTTCACACAACTGGCCGCCTTTCAGGCCGGACGCAGTTTGATGGGCGTTCGGCGCAGCGGGCGCAACCAGCCCGCCGAGTCCCTGCGGAGCCAGTACGTTTCGGGAAACTACTTCTCGATGTTTGGGATTAGCGCATATGCAGGGCGGGTGTTTACCCAGGAGGATGACCGAAAGGGAGCGGAGCCAGTCGTTGTGATGAGTTATGCCACCTGGCAACAGAAGTACGGGCAGGATCCATCGGTAATAGGGGCAAGCTTCACGCTTAACGGACTGCCGTTTACCGTGATCGGCGTTGCGCCCCCGAAATTCTATGGGGATCGGATGGAGAACACGCCCGCTTTCTGGGTGCCGCTGAATGCCGAAGCGCTGATCGATGGCCCCGGCAATCTTCTGCAGTTTCCTCAACAGGACTGGCTTGACTTGATCGGTCGGATCGCGCCGGGCGCTGATCCGAAGCGCATTGAGGCACAGTTGCAGGTGGAGCTCAAACAATGGCTGTTAAGTCCGGGCAGCAGGTTGGAGGCACGCGATCGGGAGCTGGTGCCGAAACAGACTCTGCATCTCTCCCCCGGCGGCTCGGGCGTGCAGATGATGCGTGACCAGTATCAGTCAGGGTTACATCTGCTTATGTGGGTTTCCGGATTCGTGCTGTTGATCGCGTGTGCCAATGTGGCAAATCTGATGCTGGTGCGGGCAGCGAGCCGGCGGCAGCACACTTCCGTCCAAGCGGCGCTGGGTGCACCCAGGTCGCGCCAGATAGCGCAAGTGCTGACGGAGAGTACGGTTCTCGCGTTGTTCGGCGGAATTGTGGGAGTAGCACTGGCGTTCTGGTGCACACGCCTCATCCTGCGGCTCGCATTTCAAGACAACCATGTGGCCATCAGTGCCATGCCTTCGTTACCGGTGTTGGCTTTCACCTTTGGAGTTTCCCTGCTGACGGGCATCCTGTTCGGAGTTGCGCCGGCCTGGATGACGGCGCACGTTGATCCTGCGGACGCATTGCGCGGAGCACATCGTTCGACGCCACCCGCAGCCGGTTGGACGCAAAAATCGTTGGTCGTGGCCCAGGCAGCGTTGTCGCTGGTTCTGCTATGTGCCACGGGATTGTTAACCGAGAGCCTGCGCAACATGCAGCATCAGAGTTTCGGGTTCGAGGTAGCGAACCGTTACATCTTGCACATGGACCCTTCGATGGCCGGATATAGGGTGGAACAACTGCCGGCGTTTTATCGGCAGCTCCGAGAGAACCTGGCGGCGATTCCGGGCGTGAATCGCGTGAGTTTTGCGATCTACACACCGATGGAGGGAGATAACTGGGGCGAAGGTGTTTTTATCGAAGGGCAGGCTCCTCCCCCGCCAGGGAGTAATCAAAATCAGGCATCTTGGGTGCGGGTTAGTGACGGCTACTTCGAGAGCGTCGGCACCAAGATTGTGAAGGGCCGCGGGATTACGGAACAGGATACGGCCACCGCGCGGAACGTCGCCGTGATCAACGAGACGTTCGCGAAGAAGCTCTTTCAAGACCAGGATCCGATCGGGAAACACTTTGGAGATATGGACCAAAAGCACGCGGGAAGCTTCGAAATCGTCGGAGTCACAGAGGATACGCAATACCGCGACCCAACCAGTAAGATCCCACCAACATTCTTCCTGGCCGCGGCACAACGGATCGATTATGACGACCCGCGTTTCAAAGCTTTCGAAGACAACTCCCACTATCTGGACGCCGCGGTATTGCAAACGCGAGGCACTGTGCCTGGACTGGAACCGCAGGTCCGGCGTGCTCTCGCCCAAGTGAATCCTGATCTTGCAGTGATCGACTTCATGAGCTTTTCTGCTCAAGTGGATGGGAACTTCGCGCAGAACGCTATGCTCGCAAAACTCACATCCTTGTTTGGATTGCTGGCACTCGTACTAGCATCGGTCGGACTTTATGGCGTCACTGCATACTCGGTTGAACGACGTACGAGCGAAATCGGGATCCGCATGGCGCTGGGGGCAGACCGGCTGAATGTTCTGAAACTGGTGCTGAGGGCTGCGTTTGTGCAGATTGGAATCGGACTGGCGATCGGCATTCCAGCGAGCATTCTGGCGGGGTATGCGATGACAACCCAATTGTTCGGGGTGAAACCCTACGCACCCGATATTTTGTTAGTCACAACCGCTGTACTGAGCCTGGCAGCGGTGTTCGCTACAGTGCTGCCCGGTCGCAAGGCAGCAACTCTGGAACCGATTCGCGCGCTGCGGACGGAGTGATTGGTTCGGCGCTAACCAAACCGGGACGTAAAGCGACCCAAGTATCCAAAGGACCTCGGCCGAGCGAAATCGAGAGACACCACAATTGAGCTCGTACCGCGGTTATCGACTCATTAGGGTGCCGTTTCAGTTCAGGCTGGGTTCTCGTTGCTCCGATTACTACCGCATTGCCGACAACACACCCAGAATCGTCGCATCCACAAGCCATTCTTTCTAATCACCTTACATTTTCGATGATCCACTCAGTGCGACTTCACCCCTGAAAGTGACTTTTTGACCGCTGCACCTGTCATCGGCGGCCACTTGGGAGTACACTCCGCTGTAAGAAATAGAAGAGTGCAAGTGACAAAAAATGAACAGCCGAAAAGCAAGCGCCGCGGCAGACCGCGAACTCACCCCACCTTACGCCCGCTACCTTGTTCCGCTGATCCGTCCATTTCCGAACTTTGATCTATTTTTCGTAAAATCACTGCGTCAACGAGCTGTTCGGAGGCTACAACTCCATCCAGGAGATCGCGTTATCGACGCTGGGTGCGGACCGGGTGGCAGTTTCCCGCTTCTGGTTGACGCAGTGACACAATCTGGTGTGGTTGTTGGGGTAGAGATCAGCCCCGACATGGCGTTGACCGCAAAAAAGAGAGTCGAAAAGAATGGCTGGACGAATGTCGAAGTGATAGTGGGAGATGCGAAGAAAGTTGAATTGCAAGGCACTTTCGACGCGTTGTTGTTGCTTGGCGCCCCTGATGTCTACGCATCTCCCGCGGCGTTAGCCAATCTTGCCCCATATTTGAAACGCGATGCGCGGATTGTTGCCTTCGGAGCCAAGCTTCCCATCGCGGCTTGGGAAAGGCGTTCAACTCAATCTTTCGTTTGCTGTTTTCGAAAGCCACCTTCTCCTCGACTCCCCAACTGGACTATGAGCCGTGGAAAACGCTTGAGAGCTGCGTTGGTGCGCTTGCGGTCGAAGAACTCTTCTTTGGCTGGATGTTCATGGCCTGGAGCCTGAGAACACGGGAATGATCGGGTCATACACAGCCGGGCAACAAATCTCCATTACCGACAACTCTTTCAAGTGGCGAGTTACGGGTAACTCTTCCTAATCTTGTAAAGGAAGGGTTGCTGACCACTCATCCAGAACCGCCCCAGGTGTTTCAACACTATCTACCTCATCGCGGATTCGATGTCCTCAGCCGAATAGGGAACTCCCGGGGTCAGCAGCTCTGCGCCATCCCTAGTAATGAGGTACATGTCTTCCAGGAAAAATCCCTGGCCATCGATCGAGGCGATCGGCTCAAAGTTGATCGTCGTTCCCAGCCTGAGTGGCCCCACCGGGCGACCGGCCATCAGGTTCGTCGTATGCACTTGCCAGTACGGAACATTCTTGCGATCTGGCCAGGAATCGATCGCGTGCTGCGCAAGCGGAGTCTTTGCGGATGCTCGATGACGAAGCAGTTCTGCACGCCAGGCGTCGAAGACCTGGTCGACAGTGGCCCCGTCGTGCAGCCCGAGGACACCAGCATGATATGCCGCTACGAATATCTGCCAGGTCTCTCTCTGATCTTCGTCATAGTGGCCGGAGACCGGAACTGTCCGCCCCAAATCTCCTATGTAGTGGTCCTGTTCGCATCCCACATCAAGGCGCCAGGTCGCCGGAGCGCATATTTTGGTTCAGGTGATCGTAACGCGCGAGGGATGTAAAAGGCCGCGGGAAGACCGCATTGTCTCCTGCCATTGCCCACGGCCAGAAAGAGGAACCATGCGCGCCCACGCTCCAGCATGTGTTTTCGACCACCGCTTCGACGCTCCGTTGTGACACGCCTGGTCGAATGGCACGCATTCCGGCCATTACGGCAGCCACAGTCGCCTTCGCAGCCGAGCGCAGAGCAGCAGTCTCCTCCGCACTCTGAACCGCCATAAGGGCCTCGATTCGTTCCCCCGACTCTTTGGCTTCAAAGGCGGGCCATCTTTGCAGGATGATCTGCAGCCAGGTCGGAGCCTCCGGCGACTTCGGGCTGAGAAGGTTGGCTGGCAGTTCAGCGAATGTCGACAGATCGTCGCCATAGTACAGGGGCTCCGCCTCGCCGGCGTGTGAGGCTATCGAATTCCTTGCATCCTGTTCTTAACGAATACGATCTGTTGCGAAGCGCCCACAGCAGTGTGCGCACGTCGAGGAACCTCGCGGCAGGCCACAGTTTCACTCGTTTGTTTTTCCTGCTCGGCTCGGACAGCCACTGCTCCCTGGTATGTCAGCATCGGCTATCGCGCGGCAAATTTCCGTTTCGCGTTGGTACGCTGGGCGCATCCGGGAGGGGTACCGCCCGCATCCGAGGCACTGGCAGGCGCTGGCGGGACTGGTCGGTGTCAAAGGTTAATGGTTTGCTGGCTGAGATAACAGCGCGAAAGCGTCGGCAGAAGTACCACATGATATGCCGATTACGAATTCTCTGCGGGAGGATAGCATCCACCACCGTGGCCCCTTATCTTCTCGACAGGCTGATAGCAAGCCCGCAATTTTGCGGGTCGCCCTTGCGCTCGCCAGCAGTTTTGCTAGACTTCTTCAGAGTTTCCTACCCCCGGATTTGGGATCTTGGGAGATGGCAACGGCCATCTTCTCAAAGTTTTCCAGAGCCTTCGGCCCTTCCGTGTATCCAGGTGTTTCATGTGTCGAGTCTGGCACCATAATAAGGCACTTGATGCGTCATAGGAGCTGATGCCACATGGATGACCTTTACAGTAGCGAAAGCAAAACAGACCCCCATGATGATCAGGATAGATCCAAGCCAGAGGCGACCACCCATCTGCAGAGATCTGCAACGCAACAAGCAGAACCAGCGATCCTTGACATTCCTAATGTCGTAAAAGATGAGAAGAAACAAGCCAGCATAAAAGGACAGGATGCTAATAGCGGTATAACATCCGGCGAACAAGATATTCTTGATCGAATTAAAGCGGGCGAACGTTGGATGATTTTTTTCACCGCTATTGTTGCTTTTACGACCGTCGCACAAGTAATTCAATCTGGGTGTAACAATTCCAGTACTTCTAAGCAAGTAGATAAGATTATCGCGGCTGCCAATACTCAAACAGAGGCTGCTCAAAAAATCGAAAATGCTTCCCTTAGAAATGCCGCTGCCGCCGAGAGTTTTTCTAAGAGTGCAATAACTGTTAAGGATCAAACTCGGTTTGCAGTCAACGAATTCCGGCGAATGACTAAAAGCGCTGAAAAATCCAATCTTCAAAATTTGCAATTCTTTGCTGAAGGGAACCGCCCTTGGTTGTTTCTCGCTCCCGATCCCGGCGACACCCTCAAGATAGTGATAGGTTTGACTGATATACCTGTAGTCATTAAGAACATCGGAAAGACTCCCGCCATTAAGATGACCGAGCCTTATCTTCGAGCCAAAGTTTTCACCCCAATCGACGACCACATATTTGCCCAAAATCTCGTTCTGACGATTCCAAGTAGTGATCCTCGCTCGGCAATTGTTACCTCCGACACGCCTGTCATAGCTTCTGCCACACTGGACCATGCACTTACGCCGCAGGAATACGTCGGGCTTTTGGCAAATCCACCCACACTCCACCTCGTTGTCTATGGAAAACTTGAATATGAGAATCCGTTGGGACCATACAAACCAGGAGATATGTTTTCTGAGGTCTACTACTTGTACGATCTTAAGTCTGGCAAGTCGCACTGGATTCCCAATGTACGACACAACATTATGAAGTGATCCAAAAACCAGCCCTGTCACGGCAATCATGGCTAGCGGCAGGCAACAGTGTGCGCCAGATGCTTTTCGTCCCTAAAGGGTGTTCGACGAATACGAGTCTCAGTTGACGAATATAATCGCGATGCTTCAGGACGGGGCCCGCATTGCAGTCCCCCTTTTCGCCCGTTGTGATCTCGATCACGACAATCCGGGATGAAGACATTTGCACCGGCGGCGAGAAATAAGGCAATATGTCGGTGCTCGACTCCCCTCGTTCTCTCGCATCTAGTCAGAAGGCGATCTAGGCCCCGCAGGTCCCAACCTGGAAGGAAGTGCGATCATGAAGTGCAACGCTCCTGCACGGCGGTTCAACTTAGGTTTAGGGAAACTCGCCAAGTTAGTCATCCCGATGCACGGAAACCGACACACACTCCGGAATCTTTTTCTTGGTCTCTTAGTTCTTTTTGTCGCAACTGTTGCGTTGGCCGTGTTGGGTAAAGAGATTGTCATCTATGACTTCAGCAGGACTAGTGCCACTCCCTTCGAATATCCGTGGTCTGGCCTGGGCTTCGATGCGGCTGGCGATCTTCATGGGGGAGCGGATGATGTTGAGTTCGAGTTGACTCCCTCGTCAGGGGGATGGCAGGCTACCATAATTCATCAATTTGGTTTTGGAGCAGATGGAATCTTGCCGAACAGTTCCCCCATCTTTGACGCCCAGGGTAATCTTTACGGAACCACTCTATTGGGCGGCACGGGGACTGGGACGACACAATGCGGCGTCAATGGCTCTTGTGGCACTGTTTTCGAACTGTCCCCGTTGACGGGCGGCGGGTGGTCGGAACAAGTGATCCATAACTTCCAAGGCGGTAGCGACGGCGCGGGCCCCTCCAACTATGCCGAATTAGTTCTTGACGCGCAGGGAAACCTGTATGGCTCCACATACGGCGGTGGCATTACCGGATGCGAGGGAGCAGACGAGTTCCCTGGCTGTGGCACCATCTACCGATTGTCGCCGAACTCCGACGGGACATGGACTGAGGAATTGCTCTATGAATTCATTGGGGGTGCCGACGGCTACAACCCCAATTCCGGACTGGTATTTGACAGCAACGGCAACCTGTACGGCACTACGGTGGACGGAGGGGCGACTAACGTTGGAGGGACCGTATTCATGCTTTCCCCTACATCAAGCGGCGGCTGGACTCACACCGTGCTCTACACTTTTCGCGGTGGCCCGAACGACGGATATAACCCTACGTCGGGCGTGATCTTCGACACTGCCGGTAATCTCTACGGCACAACTGCCGCAGGTGGATCCAACGGCGAAAGCCCTTGGACCTGCGGGGGCGGTTGCGGTACGGTCTACAAGTTGTCCCCAAATAGTGGAGGTGGGTGGACAGAAACGACGCTCTACTTTTTCCAGGGTGGTGCAAATGATGGAGCTCAACCGACCGCCGGCATGGTCTTTGACAGCGCAGGCATTTTGTACGGCACGACCACGGCGGGTCATTACAACTATGGGACGGTGTTCAAACTCACCCCCAACGCCGATGGCGGGTGGAACAAGGCCAACCTATACATGTTTGGTGATACAAAGGGCGACGGCTCCATTCCGTATTCGCCAGTGATTTTCGATTCGTCTGGAAATCTCTATGGCACTTGCAACCGAGGTGGTACGGGAAGCTCTGGTACCGTTTTCGAAATTACTCCGCCAGCGGCAACCACAACTGCGCTCACTTCTTCTGCGAATCCGTCCTCCTACGGACAGGCGGTGCTCTTCACTGCAACGGTTAC
>Ga0210399_10003256_pt1 | contig 12643 bp, 9 predicted proteins | sample IncBWC14MmetaG_FD_150865 | JGI IMG/M metagenome (GOLD analysis project Ga0210399, IMG submission 150865) | Forest soil microbial communities from Barre Woods Harvard Forest LTER site, Petersham, Massachusetts, United States - Inc-BW-C-14-M | ecosystem: Environmental > Terrestrial > Soil >... | reverse complement strand
AAATATGTCGCGAGTCACGAGATCGTGCGCAAGACGCATCTGGTGCGCCAGATGCGCGGACGCAAGCGCCTGCGTCCAGCGCGCGGGCTCTTTTACGATCTGGATGCTATTTTCGAGACATTAAACACGCGCTTCTTCCACGGGCTGATGGCGCGTCCGCGCATGAGCTGGAGCCAGACCAGGACGCGGCGGATTCTCGGGCACTATGATCCCGCGCACAACGCGATTATCATCAGCCGAATCTTTGACCATTTCGCGGTACCGGCTTTCGTGGTGGAATATATCGTTTATCACGAGATGCTGCACTTGAAACATCCGGTCAAGGTGCGGGGAAACCGGCGGTGCGTACACTCGGCCGAGTTTCAGGCGGAGGAGAAGTTATTTCCCCACATGACGCAAGCGAATGCGTTTCTGAAACGTCTATAAACGGGGCTGTCTGCCCGCGTGGCCCTCACAGAGCTGTTGCTGCTGCACGCTCCCTGGGCGAGGAACCCTTCGAAACGTCGCTCAGGGCGGGTCCGCGCCACATAACAAAGCGATGGAGTTATTCCATCCTGGAGGTTTGAACGACAATGACATCGACACTTAGACTTTCAACGTTCGTGGTGGCATGCGTCGCAACCTGCGCTCTCTCCGTGTGCGCGCCCGAGGCGTCTGCCGCCGAGCCGCACGGTATTGCGGTCGCCAGCATCGATCACTCGGTCAAACCAGGAGACGATTTTTATCGCTACGCCAACGGCGAATGGATCAAGCGCGCGGAACTTCCGCCGGACCGCGTCGAAGTGGACGTGTGGACGAAGCTGGGCGACCTGAGCGACAAGCGAACCGCCGATTTGATTGCCGAGATCGCCAAATCAAACCCACCTGCGGGCTCGGGTAAGCGCAAGGTGGCAGACCTTTACAACTCGTACATGGACGAAGCCGGCATCGAGGCGAAAGGGCTGGCGCCGCTGCGCCCGCATCTGGAAGCGATTGCTGCCATTCATGACAAACGCGAACTGGCGCGGGCCCTGGGGGAAGGGCTGCGAGCGGACGTGGATGCGCTGAATAACGGCGTATTTCACACCGCAAATCTTTTCGGATTGTGGGTGGCTCCGGGGTTCCACGATTCGGAGCACTACGCGGCGTATCTGATGCAGGGCGGAGTGCAGCTGCCGGACCGCGAGTATTACTTGTCCGACAGCGAAGCGATGCGCAAGATTCGCGCGCAATACCCGACACACGTCTCGGCCATGCTCAAGCTCGCGGGATTTTCTGACACGGACGCGCGCGCGGCCCGCATTGTTGAGCTCGAGCACGCCATTGCGCAAACGCATCGCGGCCTGGCAGACAGCGAGGACATCCACAAGGCCGACAATACCTGGACGCAGTCGGACTTTGCGGCCAAGGCTCCGGGCCTGGACTGGGGTGAGTATTTTCGCGGAGCTGGTCTGAGCCAGCAAGGCAGCTTTATCGTGTGGCAGCCTGAGGCTTTCACCGGCGAGTCGGCGCTGGTGGCTTCGGCTTCTCTGGAGACCTGGAAGGATTGGTTGGCGTATCACGCGATCGAGGCGTATGGAGGAGTGCTACCGAAAGCGTTGGCGGATGAGAGCTTTGCATTTTTTGGTAAGGAGCTTTCAGGAGCGCAGGAGCATCGTCCACGGTGGCAGCGGGGCGTGTTCGTGGTGAATGGACTACTGGGCGACGTCGTGGGCCAAGCCTACACGGAGCGGTATTTCTCGGCGGGAGCCAAGGCGCAGGCCGAAGCCATGGTCGCTAATCTGATTGCCGCGTTTCGCAAGCGAATTGAAGCTCTCGCCTGGATGGATGCGACGACCAAAGCTGAAGCCGAGGCCAAGCTTTCGACGTTGTATGTGGGCGTGGGGTATCCGGAGACATGGCACGACTATTCGAACTATGAAGTCAAAGCGGATGATATTTTTGGCAACCTGTGGCGAGGGGATTGGGCGGACTATCAGCGGCAGATCGCGCGGCTGGGCAAGGCGATCGACCGGAAGGAATGGTGCATGACGCCGCAGACGGTGAATGCGGTGAATCTGCCGCTGCAGAACGCGCTGAATTTTCCGGCAGCGATCTTGCAGCCGCCGTTCTTCGATCCGCTGGCTCCGGCGGCGGTAAACTATGGCGCGATCGGCACGGTGATTGGGCACGAAATCAGCCACACGTTTGACTCGGAAGGCGCAGCGTTCGATTCGAAAGGGCGGGTGCGGAACTGGTGGACTCCCGAGGACCTGAAGCATTTCGAGGCGGCGACGGCGCAGCTCGCGGCGCAATATGACACTTACAAGCCGTTTCCGGACCTGGCGGTGAACGGCAGGCAGACGCTGGGGGAGGACATCGCGGACGTGGCCGGGATTGCCGCGGCCTACGACGGATACCGGGCGTCGCTGGCCGGTAAGACGCCGCCCGCGCAGGAGGGCATGTCGGGCGACCAGCAGTTCTTCATCGCTTTCGGACAGAACTGGGGAACGAAGATACGGGACGCTGCCCTCCGGCAGCGGGTGCTGACCGATGGCCATGCTCCCGACGAGTTCCGGGCCGCCACGGTGCGCAACATCGATGCCTGGTACGCGGCGTTCGATGTGAAAGCGGGAGAGAAACTGTATCTCGGGCCGGGGGAGCGGGTGCGGATCTGGTGAGCAAGGGCGGTCCTGGCTCTGCAGTCGGTTTTCAGTCCAGCAATTAGGACACGCGCGACCCTATGGCTTCCTGGCAATGGTCGACTTCGCTGGGTTGCGCTCGATCTGGTCTACGTGTTTAAAGCCCGGAGGTATTTCGAAGAGCGCCGGGTCGAGCGGCCCTTCGTCGAAAGCTGTAACCCGCGTTTCAAAGTTTGAAATGGTTCCATCGGGGAGATTGGGCGGGCTTTTCGAAGTCGTTCGAGAATCTAGAGCAAGCCCGGTCTCCGGATTACCAATCCTGACGAATTCCGGTTTTTCAATCGCTTGCCTTCCAAGGCCCGCGGTTACGTAACCGTAAATGTAACCTTGCCCGCTCGCACGCCGCTTCGGGTCGCACGAGAGTTGCTGGTCGAAGTCGATATACCAGGCATCGGTGACCGATTGTTGGGACTCGGAGTGGGAGCCTTCGAGCGGAGTCTGTGTAGTGGTCGTAATGACGTGACGAGCGACGTGCCCGAACATATCCTTTCGCTCGCCGGTGTCTGTGGTCTTGATTTCTATGCGAAGGGTCGGCTTCGCCGACGGCGAGGCGACGGGCCTGTCTAACCCGCGGGCCTTGATTTCTTCCTGCGTCAGGCTCTTGGGCGGATACGGCGCCGAAGTATATTCGGAGGTCTCGAGATTCAGCTCGAAGGTCTGCCCGAGATCGCACCTGATAATCCGAGCTAGCCGGGGACCGTATATTGGTTCCGCGTCCCTTTCTCGCCCGAGGAACGCCCGATATTCCAAGCGCTCCCGGTCTCGTTGAAGGTAGATCGTCCGATGATTAGAATTCGCAGTCGTCCCATACTGAATGGTCATCCTGAGCGCGGGGCGTTCAGCGCCTGAGCCTTGCAGTAGCGCGACCGCAAGAGGTAATGCCCAGATGGATGAAAACCGCATGGAGCCCTCCCGCTAACGGTGCGGAAATCGTTTTCATGAGACTAGGCTTGGGACCGTCGCGGGTCAAGCCTGTCTGCGGTTGTTTGTCTGAGGTTGTTATTACCGGCCGCAACAGCGGCGCACCGCCGCGCTCTCAAGAAATGCAATGTCAAAGGCGACGGACAAGAGTGTCCGTCCCACACCAGGCCCTTCCCTGCAGCCATTCGCCGTTCAAGGCGTCATTCCGACCGTGTGATCCGAATCATATGCGGTTGTGAGGTGGCGGATTGACGGGTGCTGCGGGGCGGGACTATCCTTGATATTGAAATTGAAATTCATTTTCAAAATCAAAAGGGCACTCATTTCATGTTACAGGCTTTCATTATTACGCTGCGCGAAGGGGTTGAGGCGGCGCTGATTGTCGGCATCACCCTGGCATACCTGACCAAGATCGGGCGGCAGGAACTGCGCAAGACAGTGTATGCGGCGCTGGGCGCGGCGTTTCTGGGCAGCATTGGCGTAGCCGTGGTCCTCTCCCGCACCAATTTGAACGAAGACGTGTTCGAAGGCTGGGTCATGCTGGTAGCCGCGTTCTTCGTCGTCACCATGGTGATTTTCATGATGAAGACGGGGCGTAAGCTCAAGGGCGAGATCGAGGGCAAAGTCGGTCTCCTGGCGGGCAACGACGCGTGGTTCGGGCTGTTCGTCTTCATCTTCCTGATGGTCCTGCGCGAGGGCGCGGAGACGGTGCTGATGCTGGCCGGGGTGACGCTGAACTCGACTGCGCTCATGAGTTTTCTGGGCACTCTGCTGGGAGTGTTGGCCGCGATTGCGTTTGGCGTGATGTTCGTGAAGGGCAGCGTGCGCATTAACCTGCAGAAATTTTTCCGCATCACGACCGCGATCATGTTCCTGGTGGCGGCGCAGCTGGTGATCTCGGGGCTGCATGAACTCTCGGAGAGTGGAGTGATTGCCTCGTCCAAGCGCGAGATGGCCATCATTGGGCCGATCGTCAGCAACGACTGGTTCTTTTTTGTGACGATTTTTGCACTGGCGGCGTTGATGATCCTGTTCGAGGCCAAGCGGCGCGAACCGGTTCTGGCCGCTGTCGCGTCGCCTGCCGAGCGCCGCAAGGCCGCCTGGAGCGCCCGGCGCGAACGCATGTGGATGATTTCCGTGCTCACGTTTTCGTTCGTCTTTATTGCGCTGATCACGGCGGAATTTGTGTACGCGAAGAGCGTCAGCAACATCCCGGCGGGGACCGAGGTGACGTTCAGCAACGGGCGGGTGAGCATTCCGCTGACGCAGCTGGCCGATGGCGACCTGCACCGCTTCCAGACCAGGGAGAATGGGACGGCGATCCGCTTCTGGCTGTATCAGAAGCCGGACGGCAAGGTTGCGACCGTGTTCGACGCCTGCCAGATTTGCGGCGCGGTTGGGTTTTATAAGAGTGGCACTGGCGTGGTGTGCAAGAATTGCTCGGCGCCGATTAATCCGCAGTCGGTGGGGACGGCGGGCGGGTGCAACCCCGTGCCGTTGAAGGCCACGCAGACGGCGGACGCGGTCATTATCGAGGAGGCGGACGTTGCGGCGGGCGGTCGCATGTTCGCGCAACAGTAAGCGATGTTTGTCCGGCTGGTTTACGAATCCTTTCGGCGCCAAAAACGGCGCAAGCTGCTCGCCGGAGCGGCTATTACGCTGGGCGTGACTGTCGCGACCGCGATGATTGCCGTGGCCACCGACATCGGCGACAAGATCAACCGCGAACTCCGCACCATTGGCGCCAACCTGCTTGTGACCCCGCAGGAGGATTCTCTCGATCTGGAAATCGGCGGAGTCAACCTTAAGCCTCCTACCGACGGCGCTTTTCTAAACGAAGCCGACCTGCCCAAAATCAAAGGGACCTTCTGGCACAACAACATCACGGCGTTTGCGCCGATGCTTCCGGTCAGCGTGTCAATCGAACAGGATGGGAAGCGGCAGGACGTGACGCTGCTGGGAACTTATTTTGCGAAACAGATTTCCTTTGGGACAGACCACTTCACAACTGGGGTGCGCTCGACTTACCCGTGGTGGAAAGTTTCCGGAACGTGGCCTGAGGATTCTTCGCGGAACGTTTTGCTGGGAGAGCGGCTCGCTGCGCGACTGGGCGACAAGGCCGGGGATGAAATTAGTCTCGCGGGCCGGCAGTTACGGGTGAGCGGAATTCTCTCCACGGGCGGAGCGGAGGACGATGAGATCGTCGCTTCGCTGGCGCTGACGCAGGAGATTCTGGGACGGCCAGGCGCGGTGAAGCGGGTGTACGTCAGCGCACTGACCAAGCCGGAGGACGCGTTTGCTCGCCGCGACCCTAAGAGTTTGTCGGGAGCGATCTACGATCGGTGGTACTGCTCGCCTTATCCCCAGTCGATTGCGTTTCAGTTGGCGGAGGCGATTCCTCACTCGCACGCCGAACAGATCCGGCAGGTAGCGCAGAACGAGGGTGCGGTGCTCACGCGAATTGAAGGGCTGATTTTCTTAATCACGCTCGCTGCTTTGTTTGCGTCGGCACTGGCCGTGTCGTCGGCCATGGCCACTGCGATGTTTGAACGCCGGGCAGAGGTCGGGTTGATGAAGGCTCTGGGCGCGGGAAGGCTGGCTGTCGCTTCAATCTTTTTTGCCGAGGCTACGCTGCTCGCATTGATTGGCGGCCTCGCGGGGTTTGTGGTGGGATCGGGGCTGGCGCATCAGGTTGGACGGTCGATCTTTAATTCCGATATTTCGATTCCGGCAGTATTGTTGCCGGTGATCCTGGCGATCGCGGTGATTGTGACTTTTGCGGGAAGCGCGGCGGCGATCCGGCGGGCGGTTGGCCTGGATCCGGTGTTTGCGCTGCGGGGGGAACTGTGAGCGCGTCCGGATCAAATATGAATACGGCACACTCCGCACGGGACCTCGCGGCCCGCCGGGTTCATGGTCCGCATACTTCGATGTTTTTGCGCATGCTGGTGCGGGCGGCGGTGTTGCGGCGTGGGCGTGCGGTTTCGGCGCTGTTCGCGATGGTCGTGGCGGCGGCGGTGGCTACGGCGATGCTGAATCTTTATGTGGACGTGCAGTCGAAGCTGCGGCGGGAATTTCGCAACTATGGGGCGAACATTATTCTGGTGGGAAGGGATGGCGATGGCGCTTCCCTTCCCGCGGACACTTTGGCTCGCGTGGATTCCGTTCTGGCGGGGCGCGGGATTGCGGCACCGTTTGGGTTGGTTGTAGCCCGCACCAGTGATGGGCAGCCGATTGTGGTGGCGGGCACGGATTTTGAGCGGGTGCGGCAGTTGGATAAGTGGTGGTCGGTGAGTCGCTGGCCTGCGGAGAGTTCTTCCTCTTCAGATTCGACGTCTTCTGAAGATCAAAATCCCCACCCCTTCGACAAGCTCAGGGCAGGCTCTGTCGCACAAGACGCGACAAGGATGGGGCACCCGGAGTCTTCTTCCCCGGCGTTGATTGGCGTGCGTGCGTTGGCGGCGGTGGCGCCGAAGGGTCAGGCGTTTGATTTGAGGTTTCAGGGACGCGCTTTGCACGTGACTCCGGCCGGCACCGTGCAGACGGGGGCGGCCGAGGACAGCCGGATTTATATTTCGCAGGCGGATTTTGTGGCGTGGACGGGGGTGCAGCCATCGACTGTTGAAGTTGCGGCCTCCGGATCTCCCGAGGAAGTTGCGGGCATCATGAAGCAACTGGCGCAGGCGATTCCGGCGGGCGACGTGCGCCCGGTGCGGCAGATTATGGAGGGCGAGGCGCGAGTGCTGGGCAAGACGCGCGCGACGTTGCTGGCCGCCGCGGCGCTGATCATTCTGACGGCGGCGTTGTGCGTGCTTTCGACGCTGATGGGATGGGTGTTCGACCGGCGGCGCGACTTTGCCATCATGAAGGCTCTGGGCGCGTCGGGGCGATTGCTGAACGGATTTTTCGCGGCGGAAGCGGCGATGCTCGGCGCGAGTGGGGCCGTCATCGGATTTCTGCTCGGGATCGGAATCGCGGCGTGGATCGGGCGGGTTAACTTTCACGCTCCCGTGGTGCCGCGTTGGAGTGTGCTGCCGGTGGTTCTGGCTGGTAGCATGGCGGTTACGTTATTGTCAGCGATCCTCCCAATCACGCTGCTGCGGCGAGTGCAGCCGGCGGTGATTCTGAGGGGTGAGTGAAATGATTCAGATCAAGGATGTGACGAAGATTTACCCCGCGAAGGAAACGGGGAACGGATCGGGCAAGGACAACATCCATGCGCTCGACCACATTTCTCTGCACGTGGCGCAGGGAGAGTGGCTGTCGATCATGGGGCCGTCGGGATCGGGGAAATCGTCGCTGGTGAATCTGATTGGTTGCCTCGACCGGCCGTCGTCGGGAGAAATCTGGCTCGACGGGCAGAATGTGGCCGGGATTTCGGCTGCCGATTTAAACCGGGTACGCGCGGAAAAGATTGGATTCATCTTTCAGCAGTTTCACCTGATTCCGTTCCTCACTGCGGTCGAGAACGTGATGCTGGCCCAGTATTTTCACAGCATGACCGACGAAAAAGAGGCGGTCGAAGCGCTGACCCGCGTGGGGTTGGGCGACCGGGCCCATCACCTGCCGTCGCAGATGTCGGGCGGGGAGCAGCAGAGGGTGTGCATTGCGCGGGCTCTGATTAATGATCCGCGAATTATTCTGGCGGACGAGCCGACCGGGAATCTCGATGCCCAAAATGAAGAAATCGTGCTGCGTCTGCTGCGCGAGTTTCATCAGCAGGGACGTACGATTGTGATGGTGACGCACGATCCGGTGGTGGCGCGGCTGGCCGACCGGCGCATTGAGCTGCATCATGGCAAGATCGCGTCGCAGGAAATCTTCTCGCTGGCGGACGAAGAGCAGCTGGATGAGGTGTTGGAAGAACTCTGGGTGCTGGCCGAGCATGGCGAGATCGCGGAAGTTGAGCGCATGGAAGTGCACGGGGCACTGCCGGTGAGCCTGGCGATTGAGAAGATGATTGAGATGGGGATGGTGGTTTCCGCGCCGCATCCGCCGCAGGCGCATGATCATAAGCCCTTCGTGAATCCGTGCCATGAGGCGCTGAAGCCGGTGGCGGCGTCGTTGGGCGATGGCACGCTGATTGTCGAACTCACGCCGCGCGGGCGCGAGCGCGCGGGGAGCATTATCCGGCGGCACCGGCTGGCGGAACGGCTGTTCACCGACAGTCTGGCGATGGACAGTGAGTCGGAGATCGAGCAGCAGGCCTGCAAGTTTGAGCACATTCTTTCGCCGGAAGCGACGGACAAGATCTGCACATTTCTGGGCCATCCGCGAACCTGCCCGCACGGGGCGGCGATTCCGCCGGGACCCTGCTGCGGCAATGTTGGCGGCCTTGCGGGAGCACCTGTGAGGGAAGCGGTGCGGTCCAAGTAGTGAGCAAGGCGTCAACCACGAAGGACACCCTTCGGCTCCGCTCTGTAGAAAATCCCCGGCACCTCGTTGATTACCGAGCCTAGAAGCGAATCAGGCCTTATCATCGATCAAGATGATGAGACATCCCACCATCGGCGTTTTCGATTCCGGCTTTGGCGGGCTGACCGTCCTTAAAGCTTTACTTCAACTTATCCCAGGCGCGGATTATGCCTATTTCGGCGATACTGCCCGCCTGCCTTACGGGTCGAAGTCGGTTGAAACGGTTGCCCGCTATGCGGTGGAGGCGGCGCATTATCTCGAATCCCAGGGCGCGCAGATGCTGGTCATCGCCTGCAATACGGCGACGGCGCTGGCGCTCGACCGCATTACGGCCGCTGCGCATGTTCCGGTGGTCGGAGTGATTGACCCGGGCGCCGAGGCTGCCGCTGCGGCCACGAAAAATCAGAAGATCGTGGTCATTGGGACCGAGGCTACCGTGAGCAGCCACGCTTACCGCAAGGCGCTGGAGGCCCGCGGATTGAATGCGCGGGAGAAGGCGTGTCCTCTGCTGGTTCCGCTCGTCGAAGAAGGATGGGTCGAGCACGCCGTCACCGAGCAGGTGGCGCGGATTTATCTGGCGGAGGGTTTTGCGGATGGATTTCGCGACGCCGACACGCTGGTTTTGGGATGCACGCACTATCCTCTGCTGAAGCCGCTGCTGCATCGCGTGACGCCGGGACATGTGACGATCGTGGACTCGGCGGAATCGACCGCTAGGGCCGTGGCTTCGCGGGTCGAGCAGCTTGTACCTGCGAGCGTTGATGGTCAGGAGCGGCGGGCGGCGCCACGGCTCAAGTTCTTTGCTACCGATTCGGTGGAGAAGTTCCGGCGGCTGGGGGAGCGGTTTCTGGGGCATGCGATTGAAGATGCGCGGCATGTGGATTTGAAGGAATAGTTTCGCTCAGGAATCGAGACCTACTCTGGGTCGGCCGAGCTGCGCTCTGGCCGAACAGCCGAGGCGGCTGTCGCCACATGAGTCGTATCCCATTTGTGTTCACTCGCAAGAATCGGATAGCGGGACTCGAACGGTGAGAGTTAATCTGTCCTCCGACGGTCGATGTCAATCCAATGCACCGAGCGGCACCGAGCGGCTCTGGTTCTCGTGACGGAACGCGGGCGAGAGCGCCGGCGCGACGCATAACACTCCCATGCACGCACTCGATAATGTGATCTGGCAGGCGCTGACCACGCGAGATGCGCAGTTTGCCGAGAGCTTCGATGATGCACGGCGATTTGTGCGCGAGGTGGGACCGTTGGGCGCATTTCGTGAGCACGGCCCGCGGGGCTACGCGGCGCTGGCCGGGCTGGTAGGGCCCGAGGGGACGATCGGGCTATTCCTCGACGATCCGTACGAACTACGAGCGGGCTGGAGCTTCGTGGCGGGTGCGCCCCTGCTGCAGATGGTCGCCGACAACGGCGGTACGCCGTCCGTCCGGCGTGGCGCGGGGCCGGAGCTCAGCCTCCCGGAAATCGTGGACCTGGGCCCGCAGGACTCCAAGGAGATGATTGAACTTACGGCCCTGACCAAGCCCGGACCGTTTGGCAGCCGCACTCACGAACTGGGCACATACCTGGGCATTCGATGCGAACAAAAATTAGTGGCCATGGCGGGTGAGCGTCTGAAGGTTCCGGGACACACCGAGGTCAGTGCGGTGTGCACGCATCCGGAGCACACCGGCAAAGGCTACGCCGCAATTCTCATGGCGGAAGTGATGAAGGGGATTCGCGATCGCGGAGAGACACCTTTTCTGCACGTCAGAGAAGACAATGTGCGCGCGATCGAGATCTACAAGAGGTTGGGATTTCGCGAGAGGAAACTGGGGCACTTCGCGGTGCTGAGGAAAGTATCCTAGCGCTGGCGTCCTGCCGGCGGTTTAATTACCGCAGGAGGCTCTGCTGATGCGACCTTGTGAAAATTGGAATCAAGATAATACAAGGCGCCCACGACGAGCCCGGTGAGCACCAAGAAGGCAGATGAACCTAGAATCGTTGGCGCCTTTCGTTTGTCCTTTTCGCGTTCCTGATAAACCCAAAACAAGAACTTAATGAATAGGCAGGCATCGCCTAGAAGAAAAGAGCGTGGCCCCTGCATAGAGTAAGAAGTGGAGGACCATGCCCATCAGCGCAAGTATGGTACAACCGATCATCTCGGAACTACTTGCCGGGACCATGATCGCCCAAAACCCCATCGTCGCGTGATAGCGACGTGCGGTAAATAGATGCCCGACCTCGCATCCTATTGATAACACATTAGTTGATCTGGATTCCAGCCTTAGAATTGCTTGCGGCACACCTCACGGAAGGATGGGTCCCCGAGTGAACGGCCCGTCGTTGCTGAGAAAGATGTCCTTCCTACATCTAGACACTTGGCGAACATACCTATTTCAATCTTGGTTTCCTATGCTGCGACTCCCCCAGTCGATGACGAGATCCCTATCTAGGGGGGGCTCGTCGTCCTTTCGCGTCGCATCCATCGCTCTGGTTGCGGCTTTCGTCGCGCTATTCTCTCTGGGCGCCCAAGCCGATTCCGAACCATTGACTTGCACGCCGACCGGCGTGAACTTCGGCCCCGTCATCGTCGATCACACCGAGACTCAACTGGTGGTTCTTAAGAACACTGGACAGCGCCCGGTCACGGTGTCGGCGATGAAGCTGAGCGGAAGCGAATTCGGTGTGGCGCACGTGGCCATGCCGTTGCGTCTGGCTGCGGGAGGAAGCGTCACGCTGACCGTGAGATTTACTCCGACCGCGAAGGGATGGGCCGGGGGCGAGATCGTCTTTACCAGTACCAGCAGCGCTACCAACCGGCTGTTTCGGCTCAGTCTGGCAGGAGCGGGTGTAGCCAGCGAAGTGGTGAAGGCGAGTCCAGCTAGCGTCTCTTTTGGCCAGGTGGCGGTGGGAAGCAGTTCAACGCTGCCTCTTGTGCTCACCAACGATCGCCCCTTCCGGGTCGAGCTCCTGGCCTTATCTACGTCTGGGCAGGGGAACGCATTCGCTATCACGGGGCCGCGGTTGCCATTGGTTCTAAAGGCTGGGCAGAGCGCGAAGTTTGTGGTCAAGTTCGCGCCCCGAACCACGGGGTTGGTCGGCGAAAGTGTGCTGGTGGAGGGTCCCGGGATTGAGATCCCCATAGAGGGGACCGGAGCCCAGACCTCCGCCGGTCAGTTACAAATCGCTCCCGATCCACTGAACTTCGGCAAGGTGCCGGTGGGAACACCGGATACTCAACTCATCGCCTTGAGTGCCACGGGCGCCAGTGTGACCGTGACTTCGGCGAGCAGCAGCAATTCGCAGTTTGTTTTGGAAGGGGCGACTTTTCCGTTCACGATCGCGGCGGGCCATAACCTGTCGCTGCAGGTGGCCTTCACGCCGAAGAGCAGCGGGACGATCTCCGCGACGCTCACGTTTGTGAGCAATGCCTCCAACTCGCCAACGCTGGAATCGGTGAGCGGGATCGGCACCACGCCGCCGCCGCTGTATGTCAGCCTGTCGTGGAATCCCAGCACATCGGCGGTAGCGGGTTACAACGTGTATCGCGGTCCGGGGGCAAGCGGCCCCTGGGGCAAACTCAATGCGGCCCTGGACGCGAACACCGCCTACCAGGACAACACGGTTGTTTCCGGCAACACGTACTACTACGCGGCGAC
>Ga0210399_10003253_pt1 | contig 12648 bp, 11 predicted proteins | sample IncBWC14MmetaG_FD_150865 | JGI IMG/M metagenome (GOLD analysis project Ga0210399, IMG submission 150865) | Forest soil microbial communities from Barre Woods Harvard Forest LTER site, Petersham, Massachusetts, United States - Inc-BW-C-14-M | ecosystem: Environmental > Terrestrial > Soil >... | reverse complement strand
TTCAGCGGCACGCGGACCTGGAATGGCGGCAGTATGTGGACGTGACGATCGAGCCGGACGTGACGCCGTTTGTTTGGGATGATTTTACGAAAACGCCGGAGATGGTGAGGGCGGGCGAGGAAGCGGCGATGAAGATGCTGCCGGAGATTCGGGCAGCGATTGACGGGAAGAGGAAAAAGCTCGACGAATAGGTGGTAGCGTCGGCTTCCAGCTTGCCCTGAGAAAGCAAGGGCCGACGAGCGTCCTTCGGGGCGACCTGAAGGTCGCCGCTTCGTCTGGATTACAGGACCTTCACTTCAACTTGGACGGGTTGGCCTGCACCTTTGCCGCGTTGAGTTAGCCATGCGGACAGGCCTTCGGCGAAGCGCTCGGGGGTCAAGCGGAAACTGGCTTCGAGGTGGCCGTCGGCGAGGGGGAGGGTGTCGTCGAAGTCGGCCGAGTTGGTGAAATTGCGCATAGAGAATTGATCGAGCCACTCAAGGGGGCACGGTCGGCGCTCGCCACGGATGAGGACGTCCACGTGGAATTTTTGGGCGTACATAAACGCATGATAGCACCAGACTGTCAGTCAACTGGGGAAGCTCAAGAAGCTCAGGCGACCTGGTGTGGGTCGATTCCAATTGCAAACTTTTGGTATCCTCTCATCCTATGTGCGGAACCCGTTGCTTCATTCTAATGACCTGCTAGATGACGGAACTCCCTTACCAATCTGATCAAATTCTTGCCCTGCCCCGGGCCAGCAACAAAACCCGCTCCTCGCTGGAAGAGGGCGGTCTTAGCAGGGCTTCTCAGTTTACTTTTCCCAGGTAGGGGCCAACTCCATAATCGCCAACCCCGCAGGGGCTTTTCCCTCGCGTTGATCAGTCTCATGCTCGGGATGACGAGGGTCAAGACGAGGCTCCTTTTCACCTTTTCCACGATCGTGACCACGATCCTCGCTCTGATCCTTTGGAAATTCTTCGTTGCCGGCGAAGCAGGGTACTCGGCCGCTACGGAGAAGGGGTCTGAGTCCATAATTCCACTGCCTCGGCTTCCTATCTCCTTTGCTGGCGATCGTCTTTTTTGTTGCAACACTGTTCCCGTCCCCCGAAGCACTCAGAAGCGAGGCCGGCTTTGCCGCTTTCAAAATTGCTTCAACTTCAATGTGTCCCACTCTTTGTCTTGGCCAACGTGTGGTTGCGGATAGACAGGCCTAGGAGTCCAAGCGACTGGAACGCGGTGATCTAATATTCATGAAGCATGCTTCCCGTGAGTACAAGGTGACCGGATATGCTCTATCGCTGGTTACCAGTGAACTTGCTTCAGGGGTTGGCGGTAACATACACTGGGCAGGTTTGAAGACCATACGCGAGTGTCCCGCCAGTCTCAGATACAAGTCCATGCGATCAGGACGGGCCGGATTGGGCGCATCCGCACCTTTCTGCGATGCGGCCTACTAATCATTTGGGGGTAATACCGTGGCGACGCCAATGGAAGCCTGGGTGGAGGAAGCAGCCGGGCTGACCAAGCCAGACAAGATTGTATTCTGTGACGGGTCGGAAGCCGAGAACCAAACCATCCTGCAGGAAATGCTGAAAAAGGGCGACTCTTTCCGCCTGAACGAGAAAACCTACCCGAACTGTTACCTGCACCGAAGCAACCCGAGCGACGTGGCTCGCACGGAACACCTGACGTTCATCTGCACGCCGGACAAAGAGGAAGTTGGGCCGACGAACAACTGGATGGACCCCGGAGCAGCGAAGTTCAAGATCGGAAAGCTGTTGGACGGGGCGATGCGCGGCCGGACCATGTACGTGGTGCCCTACATCATGGGGCCAGTGAACTCGCCGATCAGCAAAATCGGCGTGGAAGTGACAGACAGCGCTTACGTGGTGGCGAACATGCGGATCATGTGCCGCATGGGCAAGGTCGCCAAGGACAAGCTAGGAAGCTCGAAGGATTTTGTGCCGGGCCTCCATTCGATGGGAGACCTGGACCCGCTGCGGAGGTACATTGCGCATTTTCCGCATGAGCGTTTGATCTGGAGCGTGGGGTCGGGCTATGGCGGAAACGCACTGCTTGGCAAGAAGTGCTTTGCGCTGCGGATTGCCAGTTATATGGCGCGGCAGCAGGGCTGGATGGCCGAACACATGCTGATTCTGGGGCTGGAATCGCCTGGCGGAAAAGTGACGTACATGGCCGCGGCGTTTCCGAGCGCCTGCGGGAAAACGAACCTGGCCATGATGGTGTCCGCGCTGGAGAACCAGGGATATAAGGTGTGGACGGTTGGTGACGACATCGCGTGGATGAAGATCGGCGAGGACGGGTATCTGCACGCGATTAATCCAGAAGCGGGATTTTTTGGCGTGGCACCGGGCACCGGGCGGAAAACGAATCCGAACGTGATGGACGCGCTGAAGCACGACACCATTTTCACGAACACGGGCCTCACGGCCGAGAATGAACCATGGTGGGAAGGAATTGGCGGCGAGCCGCCTGCGGGATTGATTACATGGCGTGGGGAGAAATGGGATCCCTCGAAGGGAGCGGCGGCGCATCCGAACTCGCGCTACACCGTGCCGGCGGCGCAGTCGCCGAGCGTTTCGCCGAAGTGGGAAGCACCCGAGGGCGTCCCGATTTCGGCGTTTATTTTTGGCGGCCGGCGGGCGCGGCTGGCTCCGCTGGTGTATCAGTCGTTCAACTGGGGGCACGGGGTGTTTGTCGGGGCGACGATGGCGTCGGAGACGACAGCGGCAACGACGGGCGACGTGGGAATTACGCGGCGGGATCCGATGGCGATGCTGCCTTTCTGCGGCTACAACATGGCGGATTATTTCCAGCACTGGCTGGAGATGGGGAAAAAGATTCCGAATCCGCCGAAGATTTTTCATGTGAACTGGTTCCGGAAGGGCGCGGACGGAAAATTCCTGTGGCCCGGGTATGGGGAGAACGTGCGCGTGCTGAAGTGGATCCTGGAACGTGTGGAAGGGCGCGGCGAGGCAAAGGAAACGCCGATCGGGTATGTGCCGACGCGAACGGCGCTGACGCTGGATGGATTGAAGATTGCGCCCGAGGCGCTCGACGAACTGTCTCGCGTGGATGCGGGCGACTGGGAAAACGATCTGGCGGACAGCCGGGAATTTCTGGCGAAGTTCGGCGAGAATTTGCCGGCGGAATTGCGCAAGGAGCATGAGGGCGTGGTGAGCCGGTTTCAGAAGTCTGTGTCCGCTTAAGCCTGGGCGAGTCTCCGACCCGGTCGGGGACACTACGTCGGATAACTTATTCACACTTGGCACGTAAACAGAAAGTTACTTTCCTGTAAAAGGCTATAGAATCGCTATCCATGTCGGCGGCCCTCTCGGTACCCACGCGGATCCTGGGGTTTGTTGTTTTCCTGGCGCTTGTTTTGGCCCCCTGCTCGTTTTGCGCTACAACCTGGAATGGAGTTTTGCGCGACGCAGCAGGCAAGCCCGTAGCGGACGTGAAGATTACGTTGCGCGCGGCCTCTGGCGATCGCACCTATGAGGCGCGGAGCACGGCGAGCGGTTCGTTTGTTTTTGCCGGAGTTGAGGCCGGTACGTACACGCTTTCAGCCGAGACGGCGGGCAAGACCTGGACAGCGGCGAAGCCGATTGTGATCGCAGAAGGGAGTGCCCCGAATCTGGCGTTCACACTTTCCGCTACCGATCAGTCGCTTGGCATGGTTGTGGCCGGGCAGCCGCAGGGGACAGAGAAGAAGGGCACCGGCGGCGAGCACCTTTCGAGCGAAGAGGTTTCCAGCCTGCCGCTGAACGAACGCGACTTCAGCAAATTGCTGCTGTTGGCCGCGGGCACGATGACGGACACGAACGGCGCGGCGAATTTCACGCAACAATTTTCGGTGAACGGGCAGCGCGGGGTGGCGTCCGTGTTCGCGATGGACGGCGGGACGACCACCGACCCGGAGCTGGGCGGCGCGACGTTTGCGAATTTCAACGTAGATGCGATTCATGAGGTGCAGTCAAACTCCGGGGTAATGCCCGCGGAGATCGGGCAGGGCGCGGCCGGGTTCACAAACGTGGTGACGAAGTCGGGGACGGGGCAGTTGCACGGAAGCGCGTTTGAATTTGTGCGCAATGCGGCGTTTGACGCGCGGAATTTTTTTGACCACGTCAACCCATTGGACCGGCGGCGGATTCCCCCGTTTGTGCGCAATGAGTTTGGCGTGACGATTGGTGGGCCGGTGGTACTGCCGGGAATTTACAATGGGCGCGGCAAGACGTTTTTCTTCGGAGAGTACGCGGGATTCCGGCAGGTGCTGGGCACGACGCAGGTGTTTGCGGTGCCGACTGCGGATGAGCGAAAAGGGATCGACACAACGACCTTTCCAAAGACGGCTACTTCTCCGGGCGACACGCTGTTTGTGCCGGTGAACCCGGAAATTGCGCCGCTCCTCGCGCGATATCCGTTGCCGAACGATCCCACAGGCTCGTTCGGAGCGCGGACGTACGCGGCGTCTTCGAAAGTGGTCACGGATACGGACCAGTTTTCAATTCGCGTGGACCACAAGCTTTCGGAAAAGGCGACGCTCTTTACACGCTTCAGCTTGAACAACGTGAATGGCCCGACGACGAATCCGGACCAGACGGCGATTGATCCGAGCTTTGCGGTGACATTTTTCGATCACCAGCGAAACGCGGCGATCAGCTATGCGCGGACCTATTCGCCGCAGCTGAATTCGACGACGATGTTCGATTATGTGCGCAGCACACCGGTGTTTCCTTCGAGCAACCACACGGACGTTGCGCTGGCATTCGGAGACGGGTTGTTCGCGGGATTCAATTCGGCGGATGGATCGATTTTCGGCTCCTATGGAAACGTGTTTCAGCTGAAGCACGACATGAGCTACGTGCACCGGGGGCACGTTTTCAAGTGGGGCGTGGATTTCCGCTGGAACCGGGACTCGACGGTCTTCGGCACGAATCCGAGCGGCGTGTATTCGTTTGGCGGAGGCACGGCGTATTCGCAAGTGCTGATCCAATCCGCCAGTGGCACGCACAACATTCTTCCGGGCGATCCGCTGCCCGATTCCCTGCTTGGATTGCTGACTGCAACGCCGTACGAGTACACGATTGCGGCGCCTTACCGGCTGACGCCCACGGGAAATCGATTTGACGAAGCGGCGGTGCGGCGAGAGGCATACGCATTTTATTTTCAGGACACCTGGAAAGCGACGTCGCGGCTGAGGATCAACTACGGGCTCCGCTATGAAGTGAACAGCCGGATCAAGGAAGCAAACAACCGGACCTCGGTAGCGACGCCAGTGGGTCCGGACGGACAACCGTCGGATTTCCTGACCCCGGGGGCGAGGCAGGACTTTTTGTACAATCCGCAGCCGATTTACCCGCTGGATGGGAACGGATGGGCGCCGCGCGTGGCGGTGGATTATGCGATGACCAAGAAGACCACGGTGCACGCGGGCGGGGCGATCACGACGATTCTGCCGAATTTGTGGCAGGACAATTTTGTAACCGGTGGATTGCCGTTTGTGGTGCAGCCGCTGGTGACGGCGCAGGTGGGTGTGCCAGTTCCCTTCGCGAATACGATCACCCCGCTGCAGGTGCCGGAACCTTACACAACTTCGGGCCAGCTTCTGTTTGCATCGGGAAGCACTTCGAACGTGGCAGCGAACACGCCGATTGATTTGCCGAGGTTTCAGCAGGACCTGGAGGCGCTCACACCGGGCAATGAGGCACAGCTACTCAGTGTCAGCGTGATGTCGCGGCATTTCAAGAACGGGTACATCGGCACGTACACGGCGGGGGTCGAGCACGATTTCGGGTGGGTGCGGTGGAACACAGCGTATGTGGGGACGGCGGGGATTCATCTGGCGCGGGTGTTTGCGCCGAACGGATATGCGGGCGCGGGACCGGAGTTCGCGCGATTCACGCAGTTTGATTCTTCGGGCAACGGGGTCAGCGGATTTGGGCCGGAGTACGTAATGAGCAGCGATTCGCATTCGAGTTACAACGCCCTGCAGACTAGCGTGAGCGGGACGAACGTCAAGATAGGGTTGAATTTCGCGGCGAGCTATACGTTTTCGAAGTCGATTGACGACACCAGCGCGGTGCTGGGCGGACTTCCCGGTGGCGCGGGGGCGATTCTGCAGGCGTTTGCGCAGAATCCGCTGGACGAGCGGGCGGAGAAAGCCCCGTCCACGTTCGACGCGACCCATGTTTTTTCGGTGAGCGTGTTTCAGGCGCTGCCGTTCAACAAGGTGAGTTTCCTTCAGCCGGTAAGCCGGTACGTGACCGGCGGATGGCAACTGCTGAACATCACTTCGATTCTGAGCGGTCCTCCGTTCTCGGTGTATTCGGGGGAGCAGCAGACGAGCGCAGGGGCTGGAGGAGCGGACCGGCCGGATTTGCTGACGATGCCGGATTTTTCCACCAGCCGGACGAGGCGGGAAGATTACTTTGGCCGGGGCGACAACAACTACACATTCTTCTCGGTTCCAGTCGGGCGGTTCGGGACGTTGGGACGGAATACGTTTCGCGCACCGGGTTACAAGCAATTGGATTTTGCGCTGATCAAGGACACGCCGTTTGGGCGGCGAGGGAAGAGCGACCTGGGATTAGTCGAATTTCGCGCCGAATTTTTTAATTTGTTTAACGTTGTGAATTTCAGTTTGCCGTCGAACACGGTGCGAGGAAGCGGATTTGGGATTATTTCTCATACGGCGGGGACTTCGCGGCAGATCCAGTTTTCGCTGAAGCTGATTTTTTAGTGGGGGAGGGAAAGAGAAGATTTTAACGCAGAGCTCGCAGAGGAAACACGGAGAGCGCAGAGGAAAAAAGAAGTCACAGCAGGTCGCGGATTACGGCGTCGATTTGAATGTGGGTGGAGGGGTTGCCGCTGATCAGGTAAACGCGGCCGCGGTCGAAGGAGAACTTTACGAAGCGGCTGATGTGGTAGTCCTCGTCGAGAGAGGTGAAGAGCTTGATGGTTTCTTCGGGGTCGAGGGCAAAGGCTTCGAGGGCGACGGGTTCGCCGCCTTGTTTGGCGAGCGAGGAGTAGCGGTCGACTACTTCTTTCAGGGTTAACATTCGTTCCGGTTTGGGTTCACAGATATTATTGAAAAATTGGTTTTGTTTCGCTCGCCGAACGAGTCCAGCCGAAAATTGGGAAGCTGGCGGCGTAAAGCCGCCCCTACACGGTGACTCCGTTGGGAAGTTTAGCGCGGGAGGCGCAGCGTGGGAAGCGCACAGATTGGCGGCCGGGGCGGGATTCGGTAAGATGCTGGTGGAACTTAAAACGCATCGGAGGACGTGTTTATGAGCATTGCAGTTGGACAAAAGGCGCCGGATTTCACGCTTCAGGACCAGAACAAAAAAGAAGTGAAACTTTCGGATTTCGCGGGGAAAAAGAAAGTGGTGCTGGTGTTCTACCCGCTGGACTGGAGCCCGACCTGCACGAACGAGCACGCCTGCTTCGTGAACGACATGCGGAATTTCGACACGTTGGACGCGGAAGTGCTTGGCGTAAGCGTGGACAGCGTGTGGTCGCACAAAGCGTACGCGGAGAAGATGGGGATCAAGTATTCGCTGCTTGCGGATTTTCATCCGAAGGGTGCAATGAGCGAGAAGTATGGCGTGTACATGGCCGACAAGGGGATTACGGGTCGGTCGATCATCATTATTGATAAGGGCGGCAAGGTGGCCTGGGCGAAGGATTACGACATTCCCGTGGTGCCAGATGTGAAGGAAGTGGCGGCGGCGCTCGGCGGGGTGAAGTAAAGGAAGTAAATGAGGTAAGGAAGTTAAGGATAAGAATCTCGGTGGCCGGTCTTTGGACCGGCCATTACTTTTTTGCACGTGGTTCGGGAGATTTTGGCGGAATAGAAGGCGGGACGGCGAAGGAGCGGACGAGGATTACGAGTTTCCAGCGCTGGTCTTCGGTTAGTTTCTTGCGGAAAGATGGCATGGGTTTGCGGCCCTGGGTGATCTGGTAAAAGATTTCGCCGTCAGTCAGGTGGTTCATGTGCTTTGGTTCGGTTAGGTCGCTGGGCGAGGGGTCGTACATCATGGCGTCGGAGCCGTCTCCCTTGCCCGTGTCGCCGTGGCAGTTGGCGCAGTTTTCGTTGTAGACGGGTTTGGCGGCGTTCAGGTTGGCGTCGATGGCGGGGAGAGGATTTTTGCGGAGTTTGTCTTCGAGCGGGACGCTCCAGGGAGTTTTGTGCAGGGCGGCCAGGCCGATGGAAAGAAGGATTAGGAGAATGACAAGGGCGAAGAGGAGTTTTTGGAGCGTTTTTTGTTTTTTGAGGGGAGTGGGCATTTTATTCACTGGGAAAGTTTCGCATAGGCTGGCTTTGGCGGGAAGCGGGATTCGATGGCCCGAAAGGAGAAGAGTTCAACACAGAGAGCACAGAAGAGCCACGGAGTGGACCGAGAAGCCCGGAATCAGGAGGGACGAAGGATTAGCCAGAGGAGTTCGCCGTTGAAGAAGAGGATGCCGGCGGCGACACACCAGGCGATTACGGTAGTGGCGCGGGTGTTGACGAAGTCGCCCATCTTGGCGCGCTCGCTGGTGAACTGCACCAGCGGAATTACAGCGAAGGGCAACTGAAAGCTGAGAATTACCTGACTGAGGATGAGTAATGCAGTCAGCTTCCCTTCCCCGGCGATACCGATGACGAGAACCGCGGGTATGATGGCGATGGCGCGGGTGATCAGGCGGCGCAGCCAGGGTTTCAGGCGAATATCGAGAAAACCTTCCATGACGATCTGGCCGGCGAGAGTTCCGGTGAGGGTGGAGTTTTGCCCGGAGGCGAGCAGGGCACAAGCGAAAAGCGTACTGGCGAGGCCTGCCCCGAGAACCGGGCTGAGAAGTTTGTAGGCCTGCGCGATATCGGCGACTTCCTTGAGGCCGCGGGTGTGGAACGCCGCGGCGCCGAGGACCAGGATGGCGGCATTGATGAAGAGAGCGAAAAAGAGGGCGACGGTGGAATCGATCACGGCGTAACGCAGGGCTTCGCGTTTTTCGGATTTTTTCTGACCGAAGGCGCGGGTCTGCACGATGCTGGAGTGCAGATAGAGATTGTGGGGCATCACCGTTGCGCCGAGGATGCCGATGGCGATGTACAGCATTTCCTTGTTGCGCAGGATTTCAGCTCGGGGGATGAAGCCGTAAGCGGCTTCGCGCCAGACCGGATGCGCGAAAAAGATTTCGTAGGCGAAGCAGATGCCGATGCTGGCAATCAGGGTGATGACGAAGGCTTCGATGAGGCGGAAGCCGCGGCCCTGCAGCGCGAGGACGATGAGGACGTCCAGCGCGGTGAGCAGAACGCCGAGAAGGAGCGGAATGTGGAAGAGGAGATTGAGGGCAACGGCCGAGCCCAGAACTTCGGCGAGATCACAAGCGGCAATGGCCAGTTCGCAGGCGACCCAAAGAAAAATGGACATGCGGCGTGAGTAGTGGTCGCGGCAAGCCTGGGCAAGATCGCGGCCGGTGACGATGCCAAGTTTCGCGGAGAGCGCCTGGAGGAACATGGCCAGCATGTTGCTGATGAGCACGACGCTGAGAAGTGTGTAGCCGAATTTGGAGCCGCCGCCGATGTCGGTGGCCCAGTTGCCGGGGTCCATGTAGCCGACGGCGACGAGATAGCCGGGCCCGGCGAAGGCGAGGATTTTGCGGAACCAGTGCGCGTTGTGAGAGATGGGGATGCTGCGGTGGGATTCGGGAAGCGAGGGGAGCGTGAGGGCGCGGCGCCAGGCAGAGGCGTCAGACGGATCGCCGGCGATGGGCGGGGCGGTGGAGAAGCGCTTTGAAAAGATGTCCGACATCGTGTATGTTAACTATGGTTAACTTCTCTTATAAAGTAGACTTAACTAGGCCAGGTGTCAATAGGACTTAGTAGAATTGATGCGGATAAGAGTTAACGCAGCGACGGGAATCGAGGCGCAGAGGACGCGGAGAAGAAAAGAGCTGACTTAAGAGATCAGCGCTGCAGCCAGGAAGAAAGTAAAGCGGCCCGCCACTCTTCCTTCCTCAGGGCAAGCAGTCGGCGGCCGATACGACGGCAAGAAGGAGAGGCGCGCCCCTCCCCTACCAAGGCACGCGCGGTCCCGACCTGGCCGGGGCCGCTACGCGTGAGGTTGGTTGGGCTGTGGTACTTTGGGAGAGGAATTTTGGGAGAACACCATGGATGAGAAGCAGGTAACGCCGCCGGGGCAGGTGCAGATTAAGGCGGACGAGAAGGAATTGCAGGGGTTATACAGCAACCTGGTGATGATTCAGCACCACGCGGAGGAGTTTACGCTGAATTTTGTGTACATCTTTCCGAATGGGACGCAGGGAAAATTGTTGAGCAGCGTGATTGTGAGTCCCGGGCATGCGAAGCGCATCTGGCGGGCGCTGGGCGAGAATATTTCGCGATTTGAGGCAGCGTACGGGCCGATCAAAGAGGGGCCGGAGGGCGCGCCGGTGCCGGGAGCGAACATCGGTTTCGTGCAGTAAAGAAGGCGGGAACGCGGGGAGAGCGAAGTGCGATTTCAGGCCGCGAGCGACCAGGCGCTGCTGGTTTATCTGGGCGAAGAGATTGGCGCGGCGGCGCACGAGAGAGTCGTGCAACTCTTGCGGCTGCTGCAGCGCGAGCCGATCAAATGGATACGAAATATCCAGCCGGCGTATTGTTCCCTGCTGATTACGTTTGACGCGGCTGCCGCGGATCACACTCAAGTTCAAGCGAGAATTACGGAGTACGAAAAGCACGCCGAGGAGCTGCCAGTGGGCAAGGCTCGCGTGGTGGAAGTGCCCGTGTGTTACGGCGGAGAGTTTGGGCCGGACCTGGAGTGGGTGGCGGAACAGCGCGAATTGCCAGCGGAGAAAGTGGTCGAGATGCACATCGCACGAACGTACCATGCCTACTTTTTGGGATTTGCGCCGGGGTTTGCCTACCTGGGGGATCTGGCAGAGGAGCTCGCGGTGCCCCGGCTGCAAACTCCGAGAAAGGAAGTGGCGGCCGGCAGCGTGGGAATTGCGGGACGGCAGACAGCGGTGTATCCGTTTGCGACGCCGGGCGGTTGGCGGCTGATCGGACGGACGCCGCTGGAAATGTTCCGCAAAGATCGCGAGCCGATGGGGCTGATTGCGATTGGTGACCAGGTGAAGTTCCGGCCAATCACGCGGGCGGAGTTTCTGGCGGCGAGGCGGGCATGAGTTTACTGGTAGTGGAATCGGCGGGATTGCAAACGACGGTGCAGGATTTTGGGCGCGAAGGTTACGGCGTGCTTGGGATTTCTGCGTCTGGCGCAGCGGATGCGGTGGCACTGCGATTAGGAAATTTGCTGCTGGAGAACAAACCCGGAACGCCGGCGTTGGAAATGACCCTGAGCGGCGGAACGTTTTTGTTTCCGGATGGAGCGGTGATTTGCCTTGCGGGCGCGAGTTTTGGGGCGCAGGTGGACGGAAAGGCGCTGGAGTTGTGGAGGCCGCACGCGATTCTGCCGGGCAAAAGACTGGCGCTTGGCCCAACGCGCGATTTTGCGCGGTGTTATTTGTGCGTCGCGGGAGGGGTCGGCGTGGTGGATTTTTTGGGGAGCGCTTCGACGCATCTCTTAAGCGGATTGGGAGGTTGGGAGGGACGCGCGCTGCGGAAGGGCGACGTCTTGCAGATTGGAAAGCTGGAGAAAAATATCCGGCGGCGGAAACTGCGCGCCGGGGTGCTGGATGAATTGAAACCGGGGAAGACGCTGCGGGTGACGCGAGGGCCGCAATCTGCGTGGTTTACCGAGGAGGCGCGCAGGACGTTGCTGGGCGACGAATTTGTGGTGAGCGAAGAATCGAACCGGATTGGGCTGCGGCTGGACGGGCCGCGGCTGGCTTGGCGCGAGAATGTGGAGATGATCAGCGAGGGCGCGCCGCTGGGGGCGATTCAGGTGACTCCTTCGGGGCAGGCGATCATTTTGTTTGTGGAGCAGCAGACGACGGGCGGCTATCCGAGAATTGCGAATGTGGTTGGGGCGGATTTGCACAGCGTGGGGCAGTTGCGGCCGCGGGATGCGATTCGATTGGAAGAAGTATCGCTAGCGAAGGCGCGAGCTTTATGGATCGAGCAACAGTCGCTGCTGAACTCAGAGGAGCGGCTGTTCCTATGAAGCGTGTGGATTTGAATTGCGATATGGGCGAGCTGCCGGAAATGCTGACGGACGGCAGGCAGGAATCGCTGATGAGGTTTGTGACGTCGGCGAATGTGGCTTGCGGCGGGCACGCTGGCAACGAAGAGATGATGCGCGCAACGATCGAGCAGGCGCTGCGCCATGGCGTGGCGGTAGGAGCGCACCCGGGGTATGAGGATCGGAACAATTTCGGGCGAGTGGAGTTGCAACCCACCCCCGATGAAATTCGGGATTCCGTCTACCGGCAGTTGATCACCCTCGCACTAGTGGCTGGAAAATGCGGCGCGCGCGTGGTCCACGTGAAGCCGCATGGCGCGCTCTACAATCAGGCCGCGAAGGACGCGGCGATCGCGCGCGCGATCGCCGCAGGAGTCCGGCTCTGCACGAACGATGTGATCATGGTCGGGCTGGCGGGTTCGGTGATGCTGGACGAATTTCGCGCGGCGGGATTTCGCGTGGCGGCGGAGGCGTTCGCGGACCGTCGGTATGAGAAGGACGGAACTTTGCGGGCGCG
>Ga0210399_10003252_pt1 | contig 12650 bp, 14 predicted proteins | sample IncBWC14MmetaG_FD_150865 | JGI IMG/M metagenome (GOLD analysis project Ga0210399, IMG submission 150865) | Forest soil microbial communities from Barre Woods Harvard Forest LTER site, Petersham, Massachusetts, United States - Inc-BW-C-14-M | ecosystem: Environmental > Terrestrial > Soil >... | reverse complement strand
TGGGCATCTCAATGTTCTCGAACAACGAGCGAAGACCGTCGGCCTGAATGCGCTCGCTCAGCACGTCGCGAAGGCGCGTGACCAATTCGGCATTCGAGCCGGGCGGGACACTGCGGCCGAGCGGCGCGAGGTACTCGTGATAGAGGTCGGTCAAGGTCGGCTCGACCTGTCCCGAGTTGACGAGGAAGCCGGCGAGCATCGTGTCGAAGTCGGCGCCCTTCAAATTGATTCCGCGGCGGGCGAACGCGCCGAGATGAGTTTTCAGATCGTGGCATGACTTGGGAGGCTCGGCGGATTCGAGCAGAGCCTTTGTGCTCGCGACACTGTCCGCATCGACGACGAATGATTTTTCCGCTCCGGCTAGCTGCAGATGCTCGAGGCCGTCGGCGTCGGTGCTGAGATCGATCGCGATTCGCGGCGCTTGTTTGAGTTGATTGAGCGCGTCGGCGAGACTTTCGCCGGCAACTGCGGCGGCCGGCGCGGCAGTAGATTCAAGGCCGGGAAGCTCGACCTGCGAAGGCGAGATTTCGCGCAGGATCGAGTTGAATTCCAGTTCGCGCAGCAGCTCGGCGGCGGCGCGTTCGTCGACGCCTGACCATGCGAACTCGTCGGGCGCGACCTTGAGCGCGACGTCGGTATCGATGCGGACCAGCTTGCGCGCCAGGTCCACGGCCGCGCGATGCTCTTGCAGGAGGGCCGCAACTCTTTTTGCGCCGCGAATTCCGGTCTCCTCGACCCGCTCGAGGTTTTCGTAAATTCCCTTTACGCTGCCGAATTTCTGGACCAATGCAGACGCCGTTTTCTCGCCGACTCCCGGCACTCCTTTGACGTTGTCGATCGTATCGCCAGTGAGCGCCTGGATATCGACTAGCGCCGGGGGCTCGACACCGAAGCGGTCTCTCACTTCGCGGACTCCGGTCCGCCGATCGTTCATCGTTTCCCACAGCGTGATGTGCGGACCGACGAGCTGCATGAAATCCTTGTCCGAGGTGACAATCGTAACCGTGAAGTGTTCCTGCGCCGCGCGCTTGGCGAGGGTGCCGATCACGTCGTCGGCCTCGACGCCCTCGTGCACGATGCTCTTGATGCGAAACACATCGACAGCGCGATGGATGTACGGAATTTGCGTGAGGAGATCGTTCGGCGTCTCGACGCGGTTTTTTTTGTAATCCTCGAACAGGTCGTCGCGGAAAGTCCGCTTCGGCGAATCGAAGACGATCGCAATATGCGTCGGGCGGGCGTCCTTCAGCAGCTTCAGCAGCATCCGGATGAATCCGTACACGGCGTTGGTGGGCAACCCGCGCGAGGTGTTCATCTGCGGCAATGCGTGGAACGCGCGGAAGACGTACCCGGAGCCATCGACGAGGATCAGTTGCTTGCGTTCACCGGCCATAAACCGAAACTAGCCGATACAGTCCGCAAATCAAAAGCGTCTTGCGTTGAAAGATTACTTGCCTTCGATCGCTGCGAGATCATCCCAGAGGTGATTCAGCGCTACGTTGGCCGGCCGGGCCTTCAGGTCGGCCAATCGGGCATCGCCGCTCAGACTCCTGGCGAGCGCTAGAAGTCGTGGATGATCGGTTTCGTACTTCTTCACGACGGTTCCCTCAGGCTTGTGTTCCAGAAACCAAAGCAAGGGGAGCAATTCAGAAAACACAGAAACAGGGCCGCCGATCGGTCCACGCCGAACAGGCCAGCGGCGCGCGATGAATTCGTTCAGTTCAGTTAGCCGAGATATCCCGTCCCAGAGCCGATCTCTCGCCGCGAACGCGACGCTCCCTACGTTGCTCGTCAAGATGGCCATGGCGCAAAGGGGGCAGGATTCGAGGGTTGTCCAGAGTGTGTGGTCCCTGTAATCGCCCGGCGTCAATTGTCCCAAGACGTCGAGCTCGGCGTGGGCGATGGGCGTCGAGCGGAGCCTTCCGGGCGGTGCTTCTTTATCCGACGCGCGATTTCTTCCGACAGCAACAATCCGCCCGTGAGGATCAGTGAGAACCGCGCCAACCCCAACATTGCCGGCGACAAACGCCTCCCAGGCCAGTGTCAGTGCAATCTGCCACGGCTCGTCCAATGCTGACCAGCGACTGTCTTCGGTCACGACCGGAATCCTTTTTCCGAAACTAGCCGATACGCGATTGCTTCGCTAACAATACCCGGCATGCTAACCGTACTTTTGCTCTTCTGCTCGAACACCTTCATGACGATCGCGTGGTACGGCCATCTTCGATTCAGGGATCGGCCGCTGGTGCTCGTGATTTTCGTCAGCTGGTTGATCGCCTTTGCCGAGTACTGCTTTCAGGTTCCGGCAAATCGGATTGGCTACGGGGAGTTCACCGGTTATCAACTGAAGATCATTCAGGAGATTGTGACGCTTATAGTTTTCGCCGTTTTCGCGTACGTCTATTTGGGTGAGGCCCCGCGATGGAACTATGTCGCATCGTTCGGATGCATCGTGGGTGCCGTCGTGTTCGCTTTCTGGGGGAGAATCTAGGCATCGACAGAAAGAGGAAAAATCGGTGGCGCGAGCCAAGAGGCTCGCGCAGCATTGTTCACAGGCAGGGACGCCTGTGCCACTGGGATCGGAAGGAAGGGGGAGCAAAATGATTTGCCGCGATTGTGCGAGTACTCGCGTTGCACCTCTCCCTCCGCGCTCCTTTGGCGCGCGTCGACCTCTCCTCGGACAAGGCGAGGTTATTGGGAGCAATTCGAAATCGTCGTATTGACAGTTTGAGCGGGCGTGTTTAATTAGTCTGTTGCTTCGTGACTGATTGAATTACCGAGACTGACTTTTCGTCATTGGGGATTGAAACGGCGACGTTCCTTTGCTCGTCGTGGATTGGGCCAACTGAATGATCGAGGTTAAAAACCTAACCAAAGCCTACGGCGACTTCGTCGCGGTCAGGGACGTATCGTTCAAAGCCGAAAACGGTTCCATCCTGGGTTTTCTCGGCCCCAATGGCGCGGGAAAAACCACCACGATGCGGATCATCACCGGTTACATGCCGGCCACCGCGGGCACCGTCCTGATCGACGGACTCGATATCTTCACGCAGTCGCTCGAGGCGCGGCGCAAGATTGGCTACTTGCCCGAGAACCCGCCGCTCTATCTCGATATGCGGGTCGAAGCGTATCTCAGGTTCGTCGCGAAACTTCGAGGCGTGCCGCGCGCGAAGATCGAGTCTGCGCTGGATCATGTGCTCGAGGTTTGCGGGCTGACTGACATGTCGCATCGAATTTGCGGACAGCTGTCGAAAGGCTATCGCCAACGGGTCGGGCTGGCGCAGGCATTGATACACGATCCGCCGGTGCTGGTGCTCGACGAGCCGACGATAGGACTCGACCCGCGCCAGATCCACGAGATTCGCGGGCTGATTCATCAGTTGAAGGGGAATCGAACGGTAGTGCTCTCGACGCACATCCTGCCCGAGGTTTCCCAGATTTGCGACAAGGTCGTGATCATCGCCGACGGCCATGTGGTGCTCGAGGAATACCTGAAGCAGCTTCCGGCGGGGACCTCTCTCGAGGATATTTTCCTCGCCTCGATCACCAAGGAACATCACTCAGAGGGCGCGAGCGCCGAGGAAAAGCTGGAGGAGGTCGGGGCGGGCCATAGCAACTAGGCGCCCATGCCGCGCAGATGAAAAATTCGCTGACCATCGCGGGCAAGGAGCTCGCGGGATATTTTCTGCAGCCGGTTGCATACGTCGTGATGACGGTGTTTCTGCTTCTTGGCGGATTCTTTTTCTTCGCGCTGCTGCGCTATTTCGAAGTCACGCTGAGCGCGTACTCGGCGATGCAGAATCCGGAGGTGCTGCAGCGTTTGAATCTCAACGAGCGCGTGATTGAGCCGATGCTGCACAATCTTGCGATCGTGCTGGTTATCCTGGTGCCGGCGATCACGATGCGCAGTTTCGCCGAGGAGAAGCGGACCGGCACTTACGAGCTGTTGTTGACGGCGCCGATTCGCACCGGCGAGATCGTCGCGGGCAAGTTTATCGCCGCCGCCGCGTTCATGCTGATCATGATTGGGCTCGCGGGGATGTTTCCGCTGATTCTGATCGCGTTCGGCAATCCGGAACTTGGCGTGATGTTCTCCGGCTATCTCGGGCTCTCGCTGCTCGCGATTTCGTTCGTCTCGATCGGGCTGTTCACCAGCTCGCTGACCCAGAATCAGATCATCGCGGCGATAAGCTGCTTCGGAGCGCTGCTGTTCCTGTTCGTTATTTCGTGGCCGGCGCAGGCCGGCGGGACGCAGTTCCTCGGCTTGCTGCAATATCTCTCGCTGCCCGATCATTTCGGCCAGATGGTGACCGGGATTATCGACACTCGCGACATCGTTTACTTCCTGAGTCTGATCTTCGTGGCGCTGTTCTTGACCCAACGATCGGTCGAGTCCGCGCGCTGGCGTTAGGGGTGTAGCGGCGGATGCGGCGATCGGCGGCGCTCTACGGAATCCTCGGCCTGGTACTGCTCATCTTCGGGCTGGTCGATTATTTCATCGCGAGCGGATTTCGCTTGTTCGTTTGGGTCAATCTGGCCGGCGGCTTGTTCGCAATCGTTCTGTGGATCACTTCGAGCCGTTCGGCGCTCGCTTCGCTATCGACTGGCCGTTCGGCGCGCTACGGCGCCAACGCCGTCATCTACTCGATCGCGTACATCGGGCTTTTGGTCGCGATCAACTATATCTCGACGCTGCATCACACCCGCCTCGATCTCACCGCCGAGAAGGTCTACAGCCTTTCGAGCCAATCGGTGAACGTGGTCAAGGGACTTCAGAAGCCGCTCAAGCTCTACGGCTTCTTCCCGGGCGGCAGCAACCCGGCTGCGCAAGAGCTCTACGATACCTTCGCGTACTACTCGCCCAAGGTCAGTTACGAACTCGTCGATCCCGACAAGCATCCGGAACTGGCCGAGCGTTACAAAGTGTCGGTGATGGGCACCACGCATCTGCAGTACGGCGGCGACAATGGCGAGGGGACCAACGTTACCGAGTTGAACGAGGAAGCGCTGACCAACGCGATCATTCGCGCGACCAAGAAAACCAAAAAGACGATCGTCTTCCTTGACGGGCACGGCGAATCGGATCCTGACGATGCCGGAGGCGCGACGGGCTTCGGGCAGATCAAGAAAGACCTCGAGGGCGAAGGCTACGAGATTTACAAGCTGCTGCTCGCACAAGCCGCGAAAGTTCCCGACGACGTGAACCTGGTGGTGATCGCGGGTCCGGCGAAGCCGCTCGGCGCGCACGAGATCGATCAGCTCAATGCCTACTTGAAGCGCGGCGGGCGGGTGATCGCGATGTTCCGTCCGCAGCGTCCGGACAATTCGATCGACGAAACGGCGCTTACGAAACTCGCGGGAGATTGGGGCGTCAAAGTCGGCAACGACATCGTGGTGGACCAGGTGGTGCGCCTGTTCGAGGGGCCGGCGCTCGGGCTGAATCCGCTGGTGCAGACGTATGAGGAACATCCGATCACGAAGGGTTTCAAGCAGCACACCGTGTTCCCGATGTCGCGATCGCTTGCGGTCGAGCCCAACCTGAAGCCGGGTCTGACGGTGACGCCGGTCGCCAAGACCAGCGATACTTCGTGGGCGGAGGTGAATCTCGACTTGCTCTTCAAGGAGCAGAAGGCGGAACTCACGGACAAGGACGCCCGCGGCCCGATCACGGTGGTGATGGCCGTGGACGGCAATCTCGAGCAGCTGGGGTTTGGCAAGGGCGATGCGCGAATGGTCGTGTACGGCAGCACTGAATTCGCGGACAACCAGTATTCGGGGACGCTCTTCAACCGCGATTTTTTTATCAACAGCGCCGACTGGCTGACCGGCGAGGAAAACTCAATCTCGATCCGGCCGCGTTCGATTCGTGCGTCGCGCTTTCGGCTGACCACCGATCAATTCTCAATCGTGTTCGCGTTCGCGGTGCTGCTGCTGCCCGAGCTGCTGCTGATTGCCGGGATCGTCGTCTGGTACGAACGGCGCAACTGAGGCACCGCGGGGCTTCGCTGATCTCTGATTTTGATGCGGCTTCGCAATACCATCATCGTGCTGATCCTGTTCGCTATCGTCGGCGGCTATGCGTTTGTCGTCAGCCATTATTCCGAGACCGAGAGCAAACGGAAATTGCTCGAGGTGAAGAAGGACGATATCGCGACAATCGAGCTGAAGTATCCGGACCGCGACATCGTGCTCGAGCGCGACAAGGGCGCGTCGTGGCGGCTCGTGAAGCCAATTGGCGCCGACGCCGATCAACCCGAGGCCAACAATCTTGCCGGCGCGATCGCCGACTGCGCGGTCGAGCGCACCGTCGACGAGAAGCCGGCCGACTTGAAGCCATTCGGCCTCGATCATCCCAAGACGATCGTAACGGTCACGACCTTCGACAGAAAACCCCGGCCCAGCATCGACGTCGGCGGGTCGACGCCGATTGGCTTCAACGCGTACGTGAAGCTGAGCGACAGTCCCGCGGTGCTGCTGACCACATCGGTGTTTCCGTCGGGGATGAACAAGACGGTCAACGAGTTGCGAGTTCGCGACCTGATGTCGTTCAACGTGGATCAGGTCAAGAAATTAATTGTGACGCGGGACAATGGGCAGACGGTTGAACTCGATCGAGACGGCGATAAATGGAAAATGGTCAAGCCGGCGCAATATCCTGCCGACGACATCCAGGTCCGCCAGGCGCTCAGCACGATCGTCAACGCGAAGGCCTCGGATTTCGTCAACGATGCGCCCGGCAACGTCGCGCAGTACGGACTCGAAAAACCGCATCTCAGCGCGGCCGTGGTCCTGGACAACGGCCAGCAGCAGTCGTTGCTGTTTGGCTTCAAGCAGAGTGAGCAGGGCAAGAGCGGAATCTTTGTGCGTCGCGGAGAGCGTGCGCCGGTTTATGCGGTTCCCGAATACGTGATGAGCACGCTTGATAAGTCATGGCTCGACTATCGCGACCGCACTGTCTTCAGCATGGATCCATCGGCGGTCGAGAGCGTCAAGGTCAAGAACAGCAACGGCGAGTTCACGCTCAAGCGCGCGGCAGGCAAGTGGGACGTTATAGTCGCGGGCAAGACTTCGACCGGCGATACCCCGGTGATCGAACGGATGCTCAGCCAGTTGCGCAATCTGAAGGGCACTTCGATCGTGGCCGATCCGATGCCGAGTGCGCAGCCGTTCGGACTCGACAACCCGGCGCTCGAAATAACGCTGACGGGAAAGGACGGAAAGGAACTCGGCACGATCAAGTTGTCGAAGATGAGCGTGACGCCCACCGAGCCGCCGGTGCCTGGTGAGCAGCCGGGGCCGCGGAGCGAGTACTACGCGGCGTCGAGCGAGAGCAAGGCGGTATTCGCGCTCAGCGATTTCAGTTTCACGCAGCTCAACAAACCCGCGCCGCTATATATGGCGAAGGCGCCTGAACCCGCCAAGTAGCGCGCGCGCATCGTCACGACTCGGCGATTACGTGAGCGATAGCCTCTTTGGCGGTGTGCGTGATGCTCAGGTGAAATTTAGTGATTTGCTTTCGGCGCGCGAATTCCGCTGCCTTGCCGGATAGCGCGATCGTAGGCGGCTTGCCGCGCTCGCGCACGACTTCAATCTCGCCCCATCCGACGTTGCGATTCCATCCGGTGCCGAGCGCCTTCATAGTAGCTTCCTTGGCCGCAAAGCGCGCGGCATAGCTCTGGAAGCGGGGGCGGCCGCGCGACTCGCAGTAGCGGACCTCGCCGGCGGTGAATACACGCGCACGAAAGCGCTCGCCGGTCGCAGGCCGCGTGAGCGCGCGCTCGATTCGATCAACTTCGATAACGTCGATTCCGGTACCCGCGATTTGAGCCATAGCCAGCCCCGGAAGAGAGTATTAGCCGCGCGGCACGGCGATTCAATTCCAAGTCTTGCGACGAACCAACGGCGGATTCTATTGTTGCCGCGAGAAGTGTTCTCGCGCGGAGGTTCGGATGCCCAAGCTTTCCATCACCATAAACAAAGTCAGATGCATCGGCAGCGGCGACTGTGTTGAAACCGCGCCGACAGTGTTTCAGCTCGACGCCGAAGGTAAGTCCGAGGTGATCAACGCGAGCGGAGCGCCCGATGCGTCGATCCTGTCGGCGGCGCGTTCATGCCCGGTCAAAGCAATCACGGTCGTGGATGACGCCGGCGTGCAACAGTTTCCGCCGCCGAAAAAATAGACGCTACAGTGGCGCTACGGAAGCATCGGCCAGGCGAACTTGTGATCGAACAGACGCGCGATCTGGTTCGCGTGCGCGAGATGGTCTCGAGCGCCGGAATGATGACCGAAGGAATCGAGTGGCCGGCCGCATGTTATCTACTCGCATACGACGGCGATGAGGCGATCGGAGTTGTCGGCGTAGAGGCGAAGATCGACGCGGCGCTGATCCGTTCGTTGTACGTGAAGGAATCGATGCGCCGGCGACGAATCGGTGCGGCGCTGGTCGCGGCGGCGCGCAAGGCCGCGCACACGCGCGGTGCGGCGCATCTATATCTGCTGACCAAAGATGCGGGCGATTATTTTGCGCGCCTGGGTTTCGAGCCTGTCGAAGTATCACGCGTGATGAGCGCGATGACGGGTGCGCCGCAGATTGAGCATTACCTTGCGCACCCCGAGCAATGCGCGTGCGAGGCTGGCTATCATCTGGATATTTCCGGCGACGGCGTGATCGAAAGATGATGACAGTCAAGCGCGCGGCCAGTAACGGCCGAGATATTTTCCCATCGCTGTAGTCACGATCAGATACGGATTCGAGTCGAGGAGCATTGCGGCGAGCCGCGGCGTCATATCGGGACGAATGGTTTGCGGCGCGGAATTCATGAGGTTGCGGGCGCGCGGCGCTGAATCCAACTTGTCGATCGCGCCGAGCAGGACTCCGTCGGCATTCAGCACCACCGCTCGCGGAGTCGGTGAGTCGAGCGGAGCAGCGGGAACGGCGTCGTCGAGATTGAGGCGCGCAAGGTCGTCGCGCATCGACTCGCGCACGACGGTCCGGTCGGAGTAGCGAATCCATTGCGAGCGGATCTCCGGGGCAAGATTGTTGATGAAGTAAGGAAGCGCGCGCATCCGCTCTGACAGCGGTGGTGCGGGCTCGGTCGGGAGTCCGCGAACGATCCAGTCGGCCTTGCCGCGATAGTAGTGCATCACGTTTTCAAAACCGAGGATTTCGAGCTGCGCCGCAGCCCGCGCGCTCAGGTCTCAGAGCGAATCGCGACAGTAGACGACGACCCGGCGCGAAGGATCGAGCGACACCGGTGCGTCGGCGAGAATTCGGCGGAGTGGGATGTGAATCGCGCCCCTGATATGCGCGCCGCCGAATTCGTGCGCGGGGAGTACGTCAACGATTTGGGCGTCCGCAGAGAGCGTCGCGAGGACTTCACGATGGTCGACCTGACGCATCCGCTATCCGCGCATTCCCGCAAGCGTCGAGAGCGCAAGCGCCACGATTTTCTCGCCGCTGCCCGCTGCGATTCGGGCCGTGTCGACTTCGTAGCCGCCTTCGCCGTAAGCCGCGCGGGTCGGGATGTATCCGATCAGATCGTTGCAGTAGCCGGCCACGAAGGTGTGAGCAAAGTGCGGATTGTGCTTGAGGGCGAGACCAAGCTCGACAAATAGCTCGCCGGGAATTCCGACCAGTGCGATATCGCCGATCGTGGCGATCGTCAGCGACGTCGAAAGCTCACGGCGCCCGATATCGACGCGCCGATCGCGGCGGTTCTGGTCTTCGAGCAACTCGAGAGCCGCGAGCGCGGAGAGAGATTGCGCATGGTGATCGCGGAGGCGCTTCAGTTGATAGCCGTCGCCGCCACGATGGCTGTTCAGCGAAGCTTCGGTCTGCGCGACACAAGCGCGCGCGCTCGCCAGTGCACGGTCGGAGTTCTTGAGTTCGAGTTTTATCGGCAGCCTGCGGACCGCGATGCGAGCGTCGGTGCGCGGCGGCACATGACTGATCGCCTCGAACGCGGCTTTTCCCATCGTGCGTCCGTTTTCCTCGGCGACCTCGAAACTGCCGCGGCTGCGCGGATCGATGTTGCCGGTGGCGCCTTGCAGAAAGATCGAGATTGCGCCGGGACTCGCGGCGCGCTCGATCTCGTCCATCGCGAAGCCGGGCCAGTCGCGGGAATAGAGCAGGCTATCCTCGCACAGCACGACGCCGTGACACGGATAGTTGAAGAGGAACGCGATCGGCTTCGAACCGCTGTCATATACGCCGAGGACGCCGGCTACGTCGTCTGCGACGCCCTGATAATTTGCGGCGATCTGAATCTGTCCGTTTGGACGCATCAGGCGGCGATTGGTTCCGAGCGTGAAGCGCGCGTCGGCAGCGCTGAGCGACGCAGGCTGGAGTTTTTCATTGGCGTGAATTATCGCGCTTGCGATTTTCTCGGGCAGCGCGCGTTCCCATCCGAGGCTGCGACCCTCGGCGGGTTTCGCGTCGGGACGCGGAGTGGCGAAAATGTTGAAAGCCGGTCCGGAATGGGTGTGCGTGGCACAAACCATGATCGCGTCGGCGCTGATGTCCGATTTCGCAGCGACGCGCTCGCGGACGTCATCGGCAATGCGCTGCCCGATCGCGAGGACGTCGACACCGGCAATCGCGATTTTCGCGGCGCCGTCGCTCAGCACGACTGCCTGCGCCGACAGATCGTCGTGGACTCCGGTCGCGCGGCCGACGCGATTGCCGTACCCGGCCATCGCGAGACCGAGTGGCGGCTCCAGCTTTATTCGTGCCGCGCCGGCGAACAATTGTCCCATCGTGTGATCCTAACCCGTGCGATCAAACGTTGCGGAGGCGAGTTCAGCGGCTTTGGAAGCCACTTTGCCGGCCGCGGTGACGATGTCATCCAGATCCCGATCGTCGCCGAGCAGACATTGATGCGGTATCGCGACCATCTCGTGCGCGAAGATTCGTTCGGCGATCGGGCAGTCGATCGCATTCGCGTCGCTGCCGGTCGCGCCAGCGAGCTCGCGCGCTTTGCGGTACTCGCTGGATTCGAGCGGGAACAAGGGCGAGCGATAAACGGGCTCGTTGCCGACGCCGCACGGAATGCCCTCCGCGTGCATCGCGCGGACAAACCGATTGCGCGATACGCCAAGCGCGGCTTCATCGACGAAGAAAGCGAACATGTAGATCGTTTCGCGCGTGACGCGGGAATCGCGCGCAATCGGACGCAGCCCTTTGATTGAGCCGAGTCCGTCGCGCAGGCGCGCGGCGCTGCGGCTTTTGTGCTCAATCTGTTCGGGCAGACGGGATAACTGTGCAAGGAGAATCGCGCATTGCCATTCCGTCATCCGATAGTTCGCGCCCATCAGCGGGCCTTCGAACGTATCAGCGGGGCGGCGGCGTCCGCAGTTGATGAGCGACTGGCATCGTTGCTCGAGGTCGGGGTCGTTGACGAGGATCATTCCGCCTTCGCCGGCGGTCATCGGCTTGCTGCTCTGAAAACTGAAACATCCGAGCGCGCCGTGGTTGCCCACTCCGCGCTCTCGCCATTGGGCGCCGGGGACGTGCGCGCAATCCTCGACGATCGGGATCGAATGCGCGCGCGAAATTTCCGTGAGCGCGTCGAGATCGGCCAGCGATGCGCCGTAGTGCACCGGGATGATCGCCTTGGTGCGTCGCGTGATGAGCCGCTGTACCGACACTGGGTCGATACACGCATTGGTGGGGCTCACGTCCGCGAAGATGGGGCGCGCCATGCATGCGACGGCCGCGTACGGAGTCGCGGCGAACGTGATCGCGGGGACGATTACTTCGTCGCCGGGGCCGATGCCGAGGGCTTTGAGCGCGACCTCAAGCGCGCTGGTGCCCGAGGTGGTCGGTATCGCGAAGCGCGCGCCATGATACTCGGCGAAGGCAGCCGCGAACTGCGCGGCCTTGCGATTTGGCGATGGGTAGCCGCCCCAACTCCCCGAAGTGAGAACGTCTTCGAGTTGTTCACGCTCGCGCGGATCGAAAATCGGCCACTTGGAGAAGGGGCGCGTGCGGATCGGCGCGCCGCCCAGGATGGCAAGATTCGACCCCATTAAACTTAAACGATTACTTGAAGTACGGAATTCCTCTACTTGCGCGCAACCTCGGTCAGCCTCGTGATCTCGGGGCGTCCGGCGAGCAGAGCGCCAATCTTTCCGCCGAACGCCTTCATGTGATCGGTCTTGCCGTGCGAATCGAGCGCGGCGTCGTCCTGATAGACCTCGTAATAAGTGTACTCGGTCGGATCTTTTTCGTTCTTGTGCAGGACGTAGGTGAGGGTGCCGGGCTCCGAGGATCGCACCGTCGCGATCATGGCTTTGGCGGCTTCTTCGAACGCGGCTTCGCTGCCGGGCTTCACCTTGAGTTTGGCGACAATAATTTTCGACATCGCTTTGAGTCTCCCTGAAGATCTGATTTCAACTACCGTCGTATTCGCACGCGCGCGGTTTTTCAAGGCGAATCGAAAAGGCCGGCACGGCTCTTTTCATCCGGCGCGCGGTCGGTTAACACCTGTGATCGATCGCATCCGCGACCGTGGAGAATATCAAGATGCTTGGTTTCGAATTGACCGACGAACAGATCGAACTGAAGGCGCTCGCGAAAAAGTTTGCCGCGCAGGAAATAATTCCGCGCGCGCGGGAGTACGACGAGAAGGAAATATTTCCCGAGGACGTG